>Ga0073936_10001041_pt1 | contig 43301 bp, 31 predicted proteins | sample AliMusrvi5mmetaG_FD_87041 | JGI IMG/M metagenome (GOLD analysis project Ga0073936, IMG submission 87041) | Freshwater lake bacterial and archeal communities from Alinen Mustajarvi, Finland, to study Microbial Dark Matter (Phase II) - Alinen... | ecosystem: Environmental > Aquatic > Freshwater >...
ACCCTTCCCAGCGCACTAACGGATCGCGCCACCGGACTGCACCTTCCCGCGATACCGATGTCCGGGCAATCCTTTGCCGCACGCGGCGCCATGAGTGAAATCACCGCTCTAACCGCCGCCGCTGCCGCTGAAACCCGGTCTCTCGATGACCAGTTGCGCCCCGAATTAGGAATATCCCTGCGCGGAGTTTGGACAACAGAGGACTCTACCTCGGACACGTCCGACGGCGAATCGTCCGCGGCGGCTGTCCTCGTCTGGACCCGACCTTGGAGTCAAACGGGCCCCCGCGCCCGACTGCGCGAATCGCATGCCCGTGAAGCACAACTGGCCGAGGTTCAACGGGAACTGCAAAACCAACTAACTGCCGACCTGGCCGCTGCACAACGTGAATTTAAAGGTGCCGGCGAGCGGCTCAAAGAGATTACCGTCGCCGTGGAGCAAGCCCGTCGAACCCTAGAGGCTGAAGCGGAGCGCTTCCGTCTCGGTGAAGGCCGCAGCCGTAACGTTCTGGACGCACAGAATGACCTGACCAAGGCCTATCAGGCACGTAACACCATCGGGGCGGCCCTGCTGAAAGGACACTCGGATTTCATGTTTGCATCCGGCTATCAATCCGACAACAACCGGACGGCCGTTGCGCCGCCCCTTGAAGGGAACCCCAGTGGACTTCAATAAAATCATGGATTTATTAGGGCTGGGCGACGACAAACCCGAAGAACTGGAAGCCGCCATGGAGAAACAGATCATTGCTGATATTCAGCAAGGGAAACGCGATACGGCCCGGACGCCGCAGACCGGAAAGAAGGCCCCACTCAAAGAGAAGCCCCAGACTCTTGCCGCAGATCTCCCGGAACACATGAAGTATATTAAGGTGGGCCGCTGTCCCTCATGTGGTGACCAGATCGTCGCACAAACAGAACAGCCATGCGCCTGGTGCGACACCCCTTGCCGCCCCGACCAGGACGGATTCCATCTAGTTCATATCGCACTGGGCTCGTTCCAGGAGCGCCACGGCTTCTGTTGCGACGACTGCTACGAAGCTTTTCGCCGGATGTACCCGGCCCGCGTCCACCGCAACTGCTATGAACGGCCCTGCGCTGACTGTAACTATTGCATCAAACGTTACACTGAAGAATCTGATGGTTTCCCCGTGCAGGAGCAGGCCCCCGGCACAAAAGCTGCCATCACACCTAAGAAAGCCGGATAATTATGGGAGAATACCGTACCACCACTGGAGAGCCCACACCGACGTCCGCGCCAGTACGCCAACGCCGCCGGTTCCGCCATCTATTTATCACCCTGACATTGGTCGTGATCATTGGATTCGCCGGCTATTTCATCCCTGTTGAACGCAGCTTCCTGGCAAACGGGTACGTCACCACCGAAAACTATGCCGAAGTGCGCCCGGCCACCGTCGGCATCGTCGCGGATATTCTCGCCCAAACCGGTTCTATCGTGACGCAGGGTCAGGTTCTCGCCTATCTGGACATGACCGAGGAACAGGCGGCCGTCGAGGAAGCGCAGAGCCGTGTGCTCCAGATAGAATCTGAATTGGCCCGGCGGGAGGCGGAAATTGTCGAGGAGAAACGGCGCCATCAGGAGCTAATTGCCATTGCCCGCCTGCGTGTCCAGAATACCAGCGCCAAACTTACCAGAGCACAGGAATTGCTCGACAAGGGACTCCTGGCAGGTAGCGCCATGGAAGACACCATGCTGGCTGGGAAACTCGCCGAGGCAGAACTGGAGTCATTGCTGAAAAAAGATCAAACGGTGACAGATCAAGAACTCGTAGCACGACGCCAGGAAGTCAAGGCAAGGCGCGATGCCCTCGTGCGGGCCTCCTCACGCCTGAACCTGAAAACCATCCGCGCACCAGTGTCCGGTCAAGTGCTACGCTATGAGTTTGTGGTGGGGGAACTGATGCGTCCCGAGAACATCATGTATGAGATCTTCGGCGGATCCAGACAAGTGATGAAGCTGAGGATTCCGGAGCGCTATGCCGCCCGTGTGGCCGTCGGCCAGCAGTACAGGGCTCAACTGACCTCCTATGGAGGCCTTCAGCCAGTATGGTTCACGGGGCAGATCGAAGCCCTCCGGAATGTTATCCAAACAGAAGGACAGAAAACCTACCGGGTAGCCTATGGTGACTTCAATTCCCGCGGGCGGACTGTTTCGCCAGGAACCTCCGCTGAGGCTCAGATCTACTTCGGCAAAGTGAACGTTTGGAAATACCTCGTGGAGTTGTAAGGCCAACAGGCGCCCCATGATTGCCGCCAGACTGAAAGTATTCATCCCGATGCTGTCTCCCTACAAGAGGCGGTTATGGGTTTTGCTGGGCCTAACCGCCATCCTATCGGTGCTTGCGATGCTTCCCCCACTCGTCATGCGCGCCATTGTGGATCGCGTGATCACACCCGGGGATCGTACCCCTCTCTTCATGCTGGGACTGGCCATGCTCCTCCTGCCCATGCTCAACGCCGCCTGTTCCTATCTCCAAACGCTCGGCATCACTTACGTGGGGCAGAAATTTGTTTTCACCATGCGGCAGTCACTCTACCGCCACCTGCTACACCTCTCCATGCGGTTCTTTGGCAAAACCGGTGTCGGCATGCTCGTCAACCGCCTCATGGGCGACACGGGGGCGGTTCAAAATCTCCTGACCGCCCAAACCATCAGTATCGTATCCGACCTGATTTGCTCCGCCTTTGCTATTACCGCCACCTTTCTCATCAACTGGCGACTCGCCATCGTAATCGTGCTTTTGATGGTGGTATTTGTGATTAACGCCCGCATCAACATCGGGTTCATCCGGCAAACGAACCGGAACTACCAGCGCTCCATGGATCGCCTGTCCGCCGGATTGCAGGACCGCCTCATGACCTCGCTGGTCGTCAAAAGCTATGGCGCAGAGGCGCGGGAGCAACGCGTCTTCCGCGCCCAGTCAGATTCCAGTTTGAAGCAGATTCGCACAATGCAGGTGGCCAACAACACCTTTTCAACCAACACCCAACTTCTCGCAGAGGCCGGACGGGCTACCATCTATTTTGCCGGCTGTGCCATGGTACTCATGGATCTGATGACCTATGGCGATGTGCTGGCCTTCACCACGTATGCCATGCAACTGCTCTGGCCGGCGGTACGGTTCTCGCTGCTGGCCAAACAAATCCAAGATGTCGGCGTGGCCGCCGACCGCCTGACGGAACTTTTCTCGGAAACCCCCGAAATCCGCGACACTCCCAACGCCCAAGTGATGCCACGCCTAACCGGCCAGGTTGATTTCGACCACGTCAACTTCCATTACACTCCGGGGAAACCGATCATCCGCGACTTCAGCCTGCATGTAGAACCCGGCCAAACGGTGGCACTCATCGGCCCGACGGGCTGCGGCAAGAGTACCCTCCTCTCCCTGCTGTTGCGCTTCTTCGATGTTTCCGGGGGTACCCTGCGACTCGACGGCCTGGACGTGCGCACGGTACAACTCACCAAACTGCGCCGCCAGTTCGGCATCGTGCTTCAGGAGCCGCAACTTTTCACGGCCAGTATCGCCGATAACATCCGCTATGCAAGACCAGGGGCCACCCCGACAGAAGTCGAAGCGGCCGCACGGGTGGCGGAGATTCATGACTTCATCATGACGCTTCCCTCTGGCTACAACACCCTCATCGGTGTCGAGGGTACACAACTTTCAACCGGCCAGAAGCAGCGTATCACTATCGCCCGCGCCGTCGCCGCCGATCCCGCCATCCTGATCATGGATGAAGCGACCAGTGCGCTCGACAGTGAATCCGAACAAGCCATCCAACTCGCCATGGAGCGGCTGCTGAAAAACAGAACAGCCTTCATCGTGGCGCATCGCCTCAGCACGATCAGGACTGCCGACCTGATCGTCCTGATGAACCAAGGACAAATACTGGAACAGGGGCGCCATGAAGACCTGATGAAAATTCCCAAAGGACACTATGCCGCCATTTACGCCAAATTCATGGGGCGCGGCACTCTCGACGACTCCAAAACCCTGTCAGATGCTTCCCCTTGAACACGCCATGAAAACGCACCATCGCAATATCCGTTTCCGCCCGCCGCGACGCGAATATGAATCGCCCGCCGGACACATGGACCTCTATTTTCGTTTCCTGCGCGACTATGTCTGGCCCTACCGGCGGGTATTATTAGTGATCTCCATCTGGTGGGTAGTCAATGCCTGGACCCCCTTCCTGATGGCTTGGTATGGTCGGGTGGTAGTCGATTCAATTTTGGTCGTTACCAATACCACCGACATGAATTCGCCACCCGTCACAGCGCAAACCCCCTCCCCCCATCAGACCGACCGCTTGCCCGAAGCGGCCGCGCCACCCACCGGTCTGACCCGTGATCGCGGTCCCGGGCTGGCGGTCCGTCCCGCGGGCGCCATGCGCATGCTGGGAATCCTGTTCGGAATCTACATGGCCACCCTGATCATCTCCAATATTGGATCCCGAATGGAAACCCGCGCCCGAATCCGCATCGGCCAGCAGCTCACGGCGCGCCTCCGGGAGGATCTCCACCAGAAAGTGATGCGACTTTCACTGGCGTATCACAAATCACATGCCCCCGGCCGCCTCATGTCGCGGATTCTGTCGGATGTCGGCGAAGTGCAGGATCAATTGTATATGACTTTCCTGATGTTCCTCAGCGCATTCACCTCCATCACGACAGGAATGGTGATTCTCTTCATACTCGACTGGCGTTTTGGCGTCATTGCCTTATTGACCCTGCCTGCTTACATGATGGCCCATCGCCGATCACGACGCATTCTGAAGGAGGTTAACGCGGAACTCAGACATACCAACTCATGGATGTATTCCCTGGCCTCACAAAAATTGGACAGTATGCGGGCCATCCAATCCTACGGGCGTGAACGCCATGAGGATCTGAACTTTCACCGGTTGTCCGCCTGTTTTCTGCGCGACACTATGCTCCAACAGCACATTGCCGCCGGACTGGGAGCCATGAGCACCATCATTGCCGCCATTGGAACGGGCGCGTTGTTCCTCTACGGCACCACCCGCGTGCTGGCCGGCGAGATGACGCTCGGCACGCTGATGTATGCCAACGGGGTGGCGGCCGTGCTGTTCGGCCCAGTGATTACCCTGAGCCAGCTGAACGTGACCCTTTCAAAACTGCTAATCGTTCTCCAACGGTTGGTACAAGTATTGGACGAGAAGGAGACCATCGTAGACGCATCGGACGCCCTGGATTTCCCAACACCCCTTAAGCGCGGTATCACCCTGCTCAACGCACATTTCCGCCATGACCAGCAAATCGAGCCGGTACTGGAAGACATCACCCTGCATATTCCCGCAGGATCCTGGATGTGCGTGATGGGACCCAGCGGATGCGGTAAGAGCACCTTGCTCCATCTGCTCAGCCGGCTCTACGAACCCGTAACAGGGGAGATTTTCTATGACCACGTCCCCCTGGACCGGATCCGCGCCGAAGCCCTGCACCGTCGCGTGGTACTCGTTCCCCAGGAACCCCAAATTTTCGGCGGCTCCATCCGGGATAACATCTGCTATGGCAATCCGGACGCCAGTCCCAACGACATCATTGCCGCCGCCCAAGCGGCAGAAATCCATAATGCGATCATGGAACTTCCGGTCAAATATGAGACCCTGATTGGTGAGAAAGGAATGACACTCTCCGGCGGTCAACGCCAACGAATCACCCTCGCCCGGGCTTTACTTACCCAACCCGATGTCTTGCTGCTGGACGACTGCATGTCGGCACTGGATGCCGAGACCGAACGCCGTATCCAGGCCACGCTGGTAAGAATCCTGAAGGGCCGCACCGCCGTGATCGTTTCCCAACGGGCCTCCATGGCCATGCGCTGCCAACGCATCTGCGTGCTCGACAATGGCGTGGTGGCCGAAACCGGCACCCACGACGAACTGTCGAAGGGGAACGGATTCTATGCCCGCCTCTATCGCCAGCAGACGCGCTGACCTCTTCTCCATTCACTTTCTTTTTATCAGGAATCCACATTCATGGCTTTCACTACCCGTCAGGACATTATGTATTGCATTTTCGAACTCTGTGTTTCAAATTACGACCTCACTTACATCGGACATATCATCTTGATAAATCAATCACCTCACCTATGGGTGGAAGGATCACAATGACGGGTAATCTTGGGCTATTTTTGAGTATTTGGATTAAGTTCTCTTTCATGTTCACTCCCTTTTTTGCGCTGTCCATGTTCCTCAGCATGACGGAGGGCTACAATGAACGACGACGGCGTAAATTGGCTTTAGCCGTTTCCGGGGCCGTGGCAGTCGTGTGCGTCATCTTGTTTTTCGCAGGGAATCAATTGTTTGCTCTCTTCGGCATCACACTTAATTCCTTTCGCATTGGCGCCGGCGCGCTCCTCTTCCTGTCGGCGGTAAGCCTGGTTCAAGCTCCCCCTGTCACCGCTAGAGACAACCACGACGGGGATATCGCGGTGGTGCCACTCGCCATTCCCATCATTGTGGGCCCGGCCACAACGGGTACATTACTGGTTCTGGGGGCTGAACTGGAAACCGTCACCGCAAAAGGACTCGGATGTCTGGCCTTGCTCTTCGCCGTGGTCTGCATTGGAACATTGTTACTTTCAGGCTCGTTCATCCAGCGCTCGCTAGGTGACCGGGGCATCGGCATTCTCAGTAAACTGACCGGTCTGATCCTGGCCGCACTGGCAGCCCAAATGATTATGACCGGCGTTCAGGGCTTCCTACAACACTAATCCAAAATTACACCACCGGGATTTTGAGAATGGCGCAAAGATCCTTGAGGAATGACCGGTTGTCACCGTAGGAAATGATGTAATGCTGGCTCATGACTTTTTGCACGAACTCCTCCACAGGGTAGTCAAAGATCAACTCTAAGCTCGGAAGCGGCGGCGCGGGCGGCGCCCAACCTGCCTCTTCCCACTTTCGCGGAGTCCGGGCTTCAGCTGTGGTGATATGCATACAATAACTGCCGTTGGCATAACCCAGACGCGCCAACGTCACCAAGCCGGTTTTCAGTTTCGAGACGTTGAGCAGCCCCTCGCCGAAATTGCCAAAGGCATTCGGCATGACCGTTACTTTCCCTTCAACAATTTCTGCCGGAACATAATCGGGAACCCCCATCAACGCCCCATTTTCCAGAAACTCATAGAATTCCAGATAGGCAGCAACCTGCCCCGTCAAAGTGCGGACAATAAACTGGGTCACCGCACCTAAACTGTCGTTTTCCGGAACCGATGAGATATCCATTTCGTCGTGCAACAAGGTCATGGCTCCCGCCGGCGCGAAGCCGAGCAGTTTCTTGATGCCATCAACATCATTGAATGAAAAACCCTGATAGCCCCGTTCTTTGATTTTGGCGCTGACCGCCAAATATAGCTCCACCGATTTCTCAACGGTGCCGGGCTTGGGTTCCTTCACGAACATCCAACGCTTCCGGACTTCCTGAACAAGCCGGGCCACCTCATTCCGATCCACTTTCCCAATCATTTGGGCCAGCTCCAACAATTCGAAATGTTCAATTTCGGGACCGATTTGAGTCTTGAGCGACACACCGTCGTAGAGCGTGCCATAGAGACGCATATCGCGATATCCCGCCATGCCTATCCGGGCGGTTTTCAGCAAGGCAACGGTGCGGGCAGCCCGGGCATAGCTGAGGATCTCGTCTATTTTAGGCGTCTGCCCCCGATAGGTCACCACGTACTTAAAGGTATAACCCATATCGACCATCGGCTTACGTAAAGCCGTGGTGCCAGCCTGATCAGCCGTGGTGACAAAGCGGTCACCCTCCTGCCAGCCCGTCAGCCCCCAAAGCACCACCGGCTTATGTTTAAACGGTTCCATCACCGAGATCACTGCCCAGGACGGAATCCAGCCGGCAACACAGACGACCAGCAGATCAAATTCACCACCGGCTTTTAATTCCCGGACAGCCCGTGCCACATTCTGACCCTCGGGATCGTCGCTCACGGGTGCTGTCGCCACCAGTTCAACTCCCTGCTTCTCCAGCAACCGGGCGGCATCCGCACAGCGTTGGTCGATAAATTCACGAGGGGTATTGATTTCCCCAAAGCCCACAAACCCCGCCCTGATCTTTCGTATTGCGCTCATCCTTCTGCTCCTGATTTCAAAAGAGTTTCTTATTCAAGTCTTTGTATTGCTGGAAAACGTTGTTATAAATGCCACGGTTTTCCGGGTTCGGGGAAATCGTCACTGTAGTCCGGACCATCGCCTTCACCGCTTTCCCGATATCCGAGAATCCCCCCGTGCCGGTGGCCGCCAAAATCGCCGTCCCGAGGCTAGTGGCCTCTTCGCAATGCATCACCGTAATGTTACGTTGCAGAATATCGGCTTTGATCTGAAGCCAAAGATTACTGCGGGCGGCTCCCCCTAAGGACGTCACATCCCGACAAGGGATTCCCATTTCGACCAGTAATTCCACATTATCCCGCAAAGCAAATGCCACCGATTCCAGAATGGCCCGGACCACATGCGCCTTCCGGTGAGCCGTCGTAATCCCATACAACACACCCTTCGCCTCCGGGTTGATATCCGGCGAATTCATCCCGCTGAAATGCGGCAGTAAAATCAAACCCTCACAACCAGGCGCAATCGCCGCGACAGGATCAACCATGGTGGCATAATCTGCCCCGTCGCCAAACTCATCCCGGAACCAGCGCAGAATCATGCCCGCCGTCGGGATCCAGGGCAGCAGCACAAACAACCCCGGCAGCGCATGCCGGTAAAGCCCGACACGCATCTGTGGATCATAAACAGGACGTTCAACAGTCGCACACACCGCCAAAGCACAACCGGTAGTTTCCGTAACCATGCCGGGCGCAATATTGCCTGCCCCTACAGCGGCAGTTACCTGATCAATGGGCGCAACCGTCACCAGCGTCTTTTTGCTCAGGCCGATCGCCGCAACCACCGGACCAACGACCTCACCGGAGTTCAGCAGGGAGGGTAACTGCCCGTTCGAAATGCCAAGGAACTCCAGCATAGCGCCCCACCAACAGCCCTTCCGCAGATCATAATACAGCACGGAGGGATTCATCGCATGGTCGGTGGCAAACCGCCCCGTCAGGCGGTAAATCAGATAGTCCGCCACCATCAGATATTTGGCAGCCGTTTTGAAAATTTCCGGCTCATGCTGGCGCAGCCAGAGGATTTTCGACGCCGACCAACCCGGAACGATATCCTGCTGCCCAGTCACCTGATAGACTTGTTCCCGCCCGAATTGATCCCGAATGCTATCGGCTTCTTTTTTGGCCCGGTTATCCAGCCAGACGATCGCCTTACGCAATGGCTTTCCGTGCCGGTCCAGCACGATCAGGGTTTCGCCCTGACTGGTAACCCCCAGAGCGGTGATCGTATCGGGCGAAGCTTTTGTTTTCTCGAGAATCCCGGCGATGACAGCTTGGGCACCCTCCCAATATATTTCAGGGTCAAGTTCGACAATATCCGGGGCTGGCTTTTCCAGAGGATATTCATGGAGACAGGAACACAGCAAAACCCCAGAGAGGTCAAACAGCGCCCCTTTGATGGAGGTGGTGCCGGCATCCAGTGTTAAAATCAGGCTCATGCTATCTCCATAACGTGCTGATGGCGTTCACCGTTTCATCCACCAGTTTTTTGCCCCCATCAGAACCAACGTTCCCGTTAATGATCAGCCCACCATAACCACCGAGCTTTTCTGCGCGCGCATTGGGCAAATAACCGCCCGTGCCGCCGCAGAGCTGAACCACAAACGTCTGTACCGCCGCACTCCGCGCCTTGATCTGATGTCCGAAGTCCAGATAGAGCTCAAAGGGACTGGTGGCAAACACGACCGACCCGATCCGGACCACATGCATTTCCATGTCCAACATTGGCGCAGCATCCTGGCTCTCATAGCGGGCAATCACTGCCCGGTTATTCTGGATCAGCACAAAGTGATGTAGTTTGCTGTCATAGGGCCCCGGACGTCCGGCCACTTTCTCGTTCCGAACGACCTCTTCGCAGAACTGCCTGTAGGCCGCGTCTTCCGGAAGAATGGCCTCCAAATCGACCAGCTTCTTTTTGGCTTCGATATAGTCCTGATAAGAAGCGTGGCGGCGGGGCAGCGCGAGGGGCTTCACTTCGTGATGTAGCACCGGGGTGAAATCAATCTTCGAGGCCGTCACCAGACAAGCCTTTTCCACCGTCTCGGCGAGCCGCTTGCCAATTTCCTCCACCCCACTCGCGTGCCAGAAATCCGGTTCGGTCTTGTAATTCCGGGTCAAATCACGAGGCGACTGGCAACCTGCAGCACTGATTTGGCCCAAGGTCCGGAAATCTTCCCCGAAACACTGTTTGAGCCGTTGCCGGGTTTCGCCGATAAAATCGGATGATATTTTGTACGTCGCCTCCATCACCTGCGAAGGACAGGCCAGATTGAGGATAACGCCCGTCGGCTTCCGATTTTCGTCAAACGTGAAGAGCAGATCCACTCCGGAATCCTCGCCCCCTTCCATACCAACGAAATCTTCACAATCGGTACGTCCGTACATCTCGGCCGTGCCGTTGGAATACACCGCGCGCCGACAATGCCCCACGCGGGCGAAGGCTAACCCATTGGCAACCCCTCCAGCCTGGCGATTTCCCCAAGCCTCGCCAATCGCCACAACGATTTTATCAAGCATGAATTGGCGGTACTCCGCCACTGGTAAGGTCCCGGGTAATTCCGCCAACCAACCGATGCCACAGATCAGGTCAACTCCAGGAGCGTTATGCGTATGGATGACATTCATAAACACTTTCGATACATCCAACTCCGGGAGTTCCGTACGAAGCCGGGTGCGTACCTCTTCCTGAAAATCAGCCTGGAACCCTACCAGATCGAGAGAAACCATCACAACCTGGTCTCCCTTTTCCGACTCGAGCGCCAGAACCGTCGCCGCCAGACGTGAATGAATACCATCGGCGAGACGATGATAATACTGCCCGGAAAGATCGACCTTCCCCACGGGAGTTGTGTCCACTTCAGCCCAGCCAATCCGTAATTTCGCAGGTGTCGTTTTCATAAGAGGTGTTACTTTCTGTTATATTCTGTTAAATATATCCATCTCTTTCAATACACGCAAACACCTTTTTTCTGCCTAAACTCTTGATCTATCGCATCGGTAATGTCATGTTTTAACAATTCAACACAGGAACGAACATGACACCACAAACTCGGCATTCGCGTATTATGGATCACCTGACTGCGCAGGGCGAGGCACAGGTTGCGGAACTGTCCTCTTTGCTCGGGGTCAGCGATATGACCATCCGCCGCGACCTGGATACCCTGGCCCTGTCCGGCAAGGTCATTCGAACCCATGGCGGCGCCGCCTTGAGCGGACGCGTGGTATTTGATTTCCAGTTTTTGGAGCGCACCCGGGAGCAGGAAACCGCCAAACGGCAGATTGCCGAAACAGCCGCCGGCCTTGTGCAGGATGGACAGTCCGTGCTTTTGGATTCCGGTACCACAACCCTGGCCGTGGCCCATGCTCTCAAGTCCAAAAAACGCCTGACCGTCATCACAACCTCCCTCCCCATCGCCTCGGAACTCCAGGGTTGTGAACATATCGACCTGATCTTGCTGGGTGGCGCCCTGCGACGTGAGGCACCCGACCTGATCGGCCCTCTCACTGAAAGCAATCTGGAACAACTCAAGGCAGACATCGCCTTCATCGGGGCCGACGCCGTGGATGGCAATGGGCAGGCTTATAACCACTCTATGGCGGTGGCCCGTATGCTGGCCCGCATGGCCACCTCCGCGCGCCAAGTCTATGTGGTCGCCGACAGCACCAAAATCGGCCAAACCGCCCTAGCCCGTTTCGGGAACCTGAAAAACTGGAACGGCTTGATCACCGACCGAGGGCTGGCCCCCATACAGACGGCCTCACTCAAACGTGCTGGCAGCACCGTCATTCTTCCCTCCCAAACAGCTTAACGGCGGGGTGTGCCTCGCGCCCCTGAATTTAAAGGCTGAAATCGCTTGACGCTCACGTTCCTTCAATCCATACTCAAGCGGCAACACATTCAACACGAACGGAGCGGAGATCACCTCATGAGCCTGAATGCTTTTGTACAGTCATTTATGGAGAAATTTACCCAGGAAGGGCTGACGTTTGACGACGTCTCCTTGATCACCCAGTATGCTGATTTTCTACCGGAACAAGCGGACGTCCGCAGCCGCCTGTCCCGAAACATTACGCTCAACATCCCCTTTGCCAGCGCCGCCATGGATACCGTTACGGAAAGTCCCATGGCCATCGCCATGGCACTCATGGGGGGCATCGGGATCATTCACAAAAATCTCTCCGCCAAACGACAGGCCGATCACGTTGCCCGCGTCAAACACTACCTCAACGGTTTAATCCGGGCGCCTATCGTCTTTCGCTCCACAGACACCCTCGAAACGGTTCACAAAACCAAAGAACAGAAAGGCTTTACCTTCAGCGGTTTCCCCATCCTTGACGAAAATGACCGGGTCGTCGGTATCTTAACCGCGGCCGATATTAAATTCACCAATGACAACAAAGCGCGCGTCACCGAGGTCATGACCGCCAATGTCATTTCCGCCCCCTCAGAGACGACACTCCAGGAAGCTTACAAATTGATGAAAAAGCACCGGATCGGCAAGTTGCCGCTGGTGGATAAAGACGGGAAATTGGCTGGGCTCTACAGTTTTTGTGATGTGCGAACTCTTGTTGAAAACGTCGAACCCCTTTACAACCGGGATGCTCGGTATCGACTCCGCGTGGGAGCCGCCATCGGGCCCAATGATCAGGAGCGCGTCGCTATTCTAGCCAAGGAAGAAGTCGATATCGTCGTGGTTGATACGGCACACGGTCATACCAAAGGCGTCATCGAGATGGTCAAGTGGGTCAAAAAGAATCATCCGAGTATTGATGTGGTCGCCGGGAACATTGCGACCGGAGAAGCAGCGGCGGCTCTACTTGAGGCCGGAGCCGATGCTGTAAAAGTGGGAATTGGCCCCGGCTCCATCTGTACCACCCGCGTGGTTGCCGGAGTAGGGATTCCTCAAATATCCGCCATCTACGATTGCGCCAAAGCATTGAAGGGGGCCATCCCCATCATTGCCGATGGCGGCATCCGCCACTCCGGTGATGTCCCGAAAGCCATTGTCGCTGGCGCTGATACCATCATGGCAGGCTCTTTGTTTGCCGGCACTGATGAAAGCCCGGGCGAGAAAATCATTCATCAGGGCCGTCAATATGTCGTGTACAGAGGGATGGGCAGCCTGGCCGCCATGCGGGAAGGATCCGCCAGCCGGGAACGATACGGACAAAGCAATATCCGGGAGGAGGATCTGGTTCCACAAGGCATTGAAGGCATTATTCCTTACTCCGGCTCGGTTCGCAAAGTGATGATTCAATATTGCGGAGGGCTGAGGGCTTCCATGGGGTATTGCGGGTGTCGCACCATTGATGAATTTCAAAAACGCGGTAAATTCATTCGCGTTTCCATGGCGGGAGTGACTGAAGCGCACCCTCATGACGTCAAAATCATGAAAGAAGCCCCGAACTACGGTCCTAGGCAAGCAGGAGATGGGAATGAACAAGGTTCTGATTATTATTCCAACCTATGACGAGAAAGATAACGTCAGCCCCCTGTCAAAAAACATTCTAGACATTGCCCCCGACGTTGACATTCTATTTGTCGACGCGAACTCCCCTGACGGCACGGGCAAAATTCTAGATGATTTGGCAGCAGCCGACACCCGCATCTCCGTCCTTCACCAAGCCGGTAAAACCGGCTTGGGTCGTGCCTATATTGAGGGATTTCAATGGGCTCTTAAAAAACCTTATGAGTTCCTCTTTGAGATGGATGCCGACCATTCGCATAATCCACGGGAAATTCCCAATTTTTTAAAAGCCGCAGAACAGGCGGATTTAGTTCTGGGTTCGCGATACATCCAGGGGATTCGGATCACCAACTGGCCGCTGAGTCGACTCTTACTCAGCATGGGCGGAGCCCTGTATGTTCGACTTCTTACAGGCATGCCCTTTGAAGACCCCACTGGTGGATTCAAGTGCTTCCGGCGCGAAGTGCTGGAAGCCATCAATCTGGACAAAGTCAAATCGAATGGGTATTCCTTCCAGATCGAAATGACCCATGCGGCCTGGATAGAAGGATTCAGGGTCAAGGAAATCCCCATTACGTTTGAAGATCGCCGGGCGGGATATTCCAAAATGAGCGGCGGCATTTTCCGGGAAGCCCTCACCATGGTTGGACTTCTCTGGGTTAGAAGCGGGCTCCGGCGATCACCCAAGCGAAAATCACCGCCACTTCCGAAACTGACACGATGAATCGACCGCAAGACATTCTCCAAGCACTGCGTCTTAATCAGTGGACAAAAAACATTGTTGTATTTGCCGCCTTTTTTTTCGCTCTGGGCGACAAAGCCCTTTCGATCCCACTTTTCTCCTTTTATCAGGTATTACTAGCTTGTATTTTTTTCTGTCTGGCCTCCAGCGGGATCTATATTATCAATGATCTCCGGGACCTTGAGGCGGACCGATTTCATCCTACAAAAAAACACCGTGCGATTGCAGCCGGTCGTGTCTCCCGACCACTTATCACTTTCCTTGCCATTTTGCTGCTGTTCGTCGCCTTGGGGGGCGCACTCTGGATATCCAGACCCTTTGCTCTTATTTTGAGCATTTATATCGGTCTCCAGTTCATCTACACGTTCTGGCTCAAGCAAATTGCATTGGTGGATGTATTCATCATTGCACTGGGCTTTGTTCTGCGTGCGGCAGGTGGTGGATTGGCCATGCCCGTCCCCATCCCCATTTCTCCCTGGCTTCTGGTATGCGCTTTTCTACTGGCACTTTTTCTAGCCCTTTGCAAACGACGCCACGAAAAGCTTCTGCTGGAAGGAGTCGCAGGAACACATCGGGCTAACCTTGAATATTATGACACCAAAGTTCTGGATCAGTTGATAGCCATTGTCAGCGCCACAACCGTCGTTGCTTACGCCATTTACACGCTTTCCACCGAAACGGTACACAAATTTGGTACGACGTTATTGGCCATCACGATCCCCTTTGTCATGTTCGGTATTTTCCGCTATCTGGATCTTGTCTACCGTAAAGAAGGTGGCGGACGCCCGGAAAAAACGCTGCTTACCGACGTCATCCTGATCATTGACCTCTGCCTCTTTGGCCTTTGTCTGCTGGGAATCTTCATCTATACCCGCCATTTTACTCCTCACTTGTAACCCGGAAGCTGATGTGGTTATTTACCCTCTTATTCAAATCAACAGTCAAAAGGCAAAGGAGACCCCGGTGTGAAAATTTCATTAAATCTCAATCAAAATGATTACTCCAGCCCCGAGGCCAACCACGAAAAAGCCATTGACCGCGATGTGGAGGCCTGCAAGAAAAACGACTGGGAAGCCAAAACCCGCTTGATCCAGACTTTTATGCCCCTGCTCACCTCTCTGGCCAAAAAGCGCACACAGGAAACCGCCGTACTGAACCGGTACATCGAAGCTGGCAAGGACGGTTTAATAGACGCCGCCAAACATTTCAATCCGTCCGCCAGTATGAAATTTCAACTCTTCGCACTGAACTATATCGAACAGGCTATGAATCGGGTCAATCGCCCCGGTTTCTTTGCCAAAATTTTCGGACGAGCCTGACTCCTTTTATGGTAAGAGAACGCATCACTAACCGGAACTTTACCGATGTCTTTCTCATTTCCTCACCAGAGCCAGAGGCCTTGTTCCCATTACCTTCGCTCTACAGCGTGGCGCAACCCCTGGAAGTGGACATCGGATGTGGCCGAGGGCGCTTTCTTCTGGCACGAGCCCATAAATGTCCTCATTATAATTTTCTGGGTATTGACCTGTCGTTACTCCGCCTCCGGAAAATTGATCGTAAGGCAGTCGTAAGCAACCTTGACAACATCCGCCTTGTAAGGGGTGAAGCCCTACAAATATTGGCAGCCTTACCCCCGGAATCGGTCAGTACATTTTACGTCTATTTCCCAGATCCATGGCCCAAGCGCCGCCATCATATCCGTCGACTTATCGCACCTCCCTTTGTCGACGCCATCTCAAAAACACTTGCCCCCCATGGTAAAATCCACCTTTGTACCGATCATGCAGATTATTTTCTGGCCATGCAGCGGGTCTGGCGAAACGATCAACGCTACTCAGAAATCGCGCCTTATATCCCAACCCCTGATGAAGAAACCGATTTCTGCCTAATTTTCAAGAGCCAGGGGTTGGACGCTAACCGCTGCTCTTTTCAAAAAAAGGTACTCCAACCTTGTTGACGCTAAGGAACACGTCGAATAGAATTAAGCCCTAGGTGGAGGGACACCCAATCTTGAAAATACTGGAGATATTTTATGAATAGCCGCAGTGGTTTATCTTTTGCCGATGTATTGATCATTTTAGCTGTGGTTTTACTACTGGCGGCCCTTGCGGTTCCGAAGTTCATTAAGACGCCGGATTTCGGCAATGAAGAGGATGAACTTTTAACCAATGACACAAGTGATGCCGCCGCCGCAGAATCCACCAATCACACCGAACAGACCGTCTTGCGGAAGGAACCTAAATCTCCGCTCCTACCACCAACGCCTTGATCAACCCAAAACGGTGTTATCAATCAGGCGCGTGCCGCCAATACGAACTGCCAACGCGACCAAAACAGGTCGCTGAATCAAGACAACGGGTGCCAGCGTTTCGTTATCAACCAACGCCACGTAATCAATAACGGCTCCCGGCACGGCGGCAATGACCGCCTTGACAGACTCCCGGATGACTTCAACCGACCGTTCCCCTTCTCGGACCATGATCTCTGCAATATCCAGCGAACGCCGCAGACACAAGGCATGCTGACGATCCTGGGGAGAAAGATATTTGTTACGGGAACTCTTCGCCAAGCCATCCGGCTCACGCACAATAGAACCCACCACGATTTCCACGGGGAAATTCAAATCCCGCACCATGCGCTGGATAATACGACACTGCTGGGCATCTTTTTGCCCGAAAACCGCGATATCCGGTAAAATAATATTGAACAGCTTGGCCACAACCGAAGTCACTCCCCGGAAATGACCTGGCCGACATGCCCCACAAAGGACATTGGAAAGAGAGGTTTCTTCCACAAAAACACTATGTTCAGCCGCATACATCTCCCCCGGATCCGGATGGAAAACAAAATCCACTCCTGCCCTTTCGCATAACGCTCGGTCCCGTTCAAAATCGCGGGGATAGCTAGCCAAATCCTCACCTGGAAGAAACTGAATGGGATTAACAAAAAGGCTAAGGACAACCACATCCGCACGGGCACGTGCCAAAGCGACCAATGAAAGATGCCCCTCATGAAGGTACCCCATGGTGGGAACCAGAGCGATCTTCCGCCCTGCCCGCTTCAAGCTCAAGGCATGCTGTTGCATTTCCTGCACAGACGTCACAACACGCATATTCATTTTTGCAATCGCCTCCGGACAGCCTCCAGAAGCAATTCCGCTTTGATCGGCTTCCGGAGGAGACAATGAAGCGAACTGTTTTGAATAATTTCGGCCAATGATTCTGACGGTGTGAAGCCGGTACAAAAAATAATGGGAGGGGGGGACCACTGATGGTTTTGGCAAATCCTTTGTATCTCAAAAAAAGATTCCCGCCCATCCTGCCCCGGCATCTGCAAATCCATGATGATCAGATCATGGCACTCCTTCGAAAAGGCCTCCACGGCCTCTACACCATCTGTCGCCTGATCAATCAAAGCCTCATGAAATTCAGACGTAATAATCATGCCGAAAAGCTTCCGGATCATAGGTTCGTCGTCCACTAATAAAATTCGGGGAACCAATCGCTTTCCCGCCCCAAAGAGGTGATCATTCACCACCGGAAGACATTCCGTCTCCTTCGACAAAAGTCTTACCGTTTCAGCCCGTGGGGCTTCTTTCACCACAGGGAAATACAGATAAAATGTGGCGCCCTGCCCCAAAATACTATCGAGATCCACATACCCCCGATAATCTTTAACAATCCCGTGGACAATGCTCAACCCCAGCCCCGATCCGCGTTTTTTAGTAGCACTTTTAGTGGTAAAGAAAGGGACAAAGATGGCCTCACGCATGTCTTCGGGTATACCCACTCCGGTATCCAGCAGGGTGATTTTTACATATTCTCCAACGGAAACATCACCATAGGATCGGACCGGCGCATCCAAATAAACGTTTTCAGTCTTTATAGTCAGTGTTCCAGACAAGCCCATCGCATCCAATGCATTCTGGCATAAATTCTCAAGAACGCTATACAGGTGAGCACGGCTTCCAGCAATGTTAAGAAGGTTGTCGGCCAGCTCATACTTAACCGTAATTCCATGCGGTATGTTTGCCTGCAGAGCCTGAATCACCTGAACAATCACCTCATTGGCACAGAACACCTCATTACCCAACCGGCCACGACGCGCCAATGTCAGCAATTTTTGAGTTAAATGCTGCATTTCCGTCGCTGTTTTCTCAATGATGGAGAGATACTCATTAACAGCGGGATTGGGCTTGATTTCGTGTCGGATAAGATCGGGATAAGCCAGTAACGGGGTCAACAGATTATTGAAATCATGAGCAATCTGGCCCGCCACCAACCCAGCGATCTCCAATCGTTCCGTCATGGAACAATGGATATCAGGCATCGGCTTTTTCATTAACGTCATTCCGCTCATTTACTTTCAAAATATACGCCAATTCACGCAAACTGGCAATAATCCTGGTATCGACCAACGCCACACCAGTGGGCACCGTAATATGCGCCGTCGTCAAATTCAATATCCCCCGGACACCCGCGTGAATCAAACGATCCGCCACCGACTGAGCCGCATCGTGCGGCACGGCCACCATACCAATCTCCACCTTCTGACCAGCGACAACCAACGGCAACTCGCTCACATCCCGGACAACAAATCGCCCGATCTTTTCCCCAATGACCGAAGGATGATTATCAAATACTTCGCAAATTCTAAAACCCTGTCGGGCGAACTCCTCATGCGTCGCCAAGGCGCGCCCGAGATTCCCCGCCCCCACCAGAACACACACGCTCTCCCGATCCGCTCCTAATGTGAGCGTTAACACAACCTCCAACCCGGCCGTTGAATATCCTTTTTTGGAAATTCCCTGAAAATCGATATGTGAAATATCTTGCCGCACCGTAGACGAAGTAAGGGCGAGAGCTTCCGCCAACACATCGGATGACACCCACTCCACACCCTCCGAACGCAATTGTTTTGCGATCGTCAGATACTTGGGCAACCGCCGAATGACGGATATCGGAATGATTGTGTTTTGAATTTCATTCATACCTTCATCAACCCGCTGATACGACATCAAAATGGGTCAACCGTTTAAAAGCGGCAAAACGATGATTGATTTCATGACGTGACAATTTCTGCAAACGCCCCAAACTGAAATCTTCGACGCCAAAAGAGGCCACGACGCTGCCATACCCCATTGCCTTACAAAGGGCCGCGTCACTCACCTCACCCCGCTCACTCAGGGCCCCCATCAAACCTCCAGCAAAAGTATCCCCTGCACCCGTCGGGTCGTGAACCATCTCAAGGGGATAGGCGGGAACCACAAAAATATCCGCCCCCGTGAACAACATGGCCCCATGCTCACCTTTTTTAATGATGACATATTTTGGTCCCCAGCCCAGTATTTTCTTGGCCGCTTTAATCAAATTGTTTTCCTTAGCCAAAAGTCTGGCTTCAGACTCATTCAAAGTCAGCAGATCCACCGCCGCGATCACATCCCGCAACGATTGGAGCGCAATGTTAATCCAGAGATCCATGGTATCGGCCGCCACAAATTTGGGCGACTTGACTTGCGACAACACATGCAACTGTAACTGGGGGGCAATATTGGCCAGGAATAGAAATGGTGCGCGGGTATAATCATCGGGCAATTCCGGCATAAAGGTCTCCAGCACATTGAGTTCCGTTGCCAATGTCCGACGGTTATTCATATCCTGCTCGTAGACACCCGACCAACGAAACGTTTTTCCATGACGCGTTTGAAGGCCATTCAAATTAATACCGAACTGACGATAGACATCCACGCAAGGCTCAGGAAAATCGGTTCCCACCACGCCAACCATCCCGGTTGGCGTAAAAAATGAGGCACTGGCACAGGCATAACTTACCGATCCACCCAGAATTTCGGTCTTCTTCGCATGCGGCGTCTCAATGGTATCCAGTCCAATCGATCCAACAACAACAAGCTGTACTGGTTTCATCATTACTCCTTTTCCCGTCTCAAATGTTCTACTAACGCATCCAGCCCCAACCGATAACTCATGGGGCCAAACCCCAGAATCTGCCCAACACAAACCGCCGCCGTGAGACTCGTATGACGAAAGGGCTCCCGGGCGTGAATGTTGGACAAATGTACCTCCACACAAGGCAGCGACACCGCTTGGATCGCATCCCGAATGGCAACGCTGGTATGCGTATAGGCCGCTGGATTCACAATAATGCCATCATAGTAGCCCCGGCTTGCCCCGATTCGCGCCACCAGTTCGCCTTCCAGATCACTTTGATACCAGTCTATTTCAACGCCTTTTTCGCGCCCGTAAGATACCAACTGCTTCATCATATCGGCCAGCGTCAAAGTTCCATATACGCCCGGCTCACGCATTCCTAACAAACCCAGATTCGGCCCATTTAGAACTAAAAACTTCATTTTCATCTCTCCTGTTTGAGACTTTTATCTTCTAGGCCTTACCTGACAGTCTATTAACTTTTCGGGATTATCGGAGACACCTCCGCCAGCGCACAATCCAGAATGCGCCCATCCTCCAACCGGATCTTGACCCGCTCTTTCAAAATATCCTTTTCCCAAATACACCCGCAGCTATCCCCACAAACCACCTTGGCACCATCCTTAGGGAATTTATCCCCCGCCTGTTTATAGCCGTCATACTCATGTTTAAGACAGCACTTCAAACGACCACAGGTCCCGCTAATCGCCCCCGGGTTCAGAGCCAGACGTTGAGCTTTAGCCATCTTCACCGTCACCACATTGAAGTCTTTCATCCATGTTTTACAACAGAGCGCACGCCCACACACGCCCATCCCGCCCACCAGTTTGGCGGCATCCCGAACCCCAATGGCCTTCATTTCAATGCGCACCCGTAATTCACCTGCCAGCGTCTTGACATACTCAGAATATTCAACGCGGTCATCCGAGGTATAGGTGACATGCAACACGGAACGGTCAAAACTGTAGCGCACCTGTACGATATGTATGGCAAGTTTATACTCCTCAACCCGCTTGTGTACAGTCTTGAGTGCCATGCGCCCGACCACTATATTTTCGGAAGCCCGCGATTGATCTTGAAGCGTCGCTCTGCGCAATACAAAAGGGACGGAACCCTTTGCCGGCATCTCGCCGCTATGCTCAATCCACTCCATCACATGCCCGGCCTCCGGGATGTGATGGCAATCAATAACACAGAGATCGCCCTGATGAATGGTTAACTCAGCCTGACAAACTGCATTCACCAGCGAATCATCTTCAAGATGGACAACCAAAGAACGATACAAAATAAATTCTCCCTGCCTTCTAAATCCTAACTCTTGGATTCTGGATTCATTTTCTTATGCGCTCAATTCGTTTACTGCACCCGCCAGCACAAGTCCATTAGGAAGGTTGCGATCCAACTGACGTTGCATCGCCTCCACCACACGCACATTCCCCATCGCTTCCTCACAGGATAATCCTTGTGCAATTCCCGCGATCACCAATGTCTGATCCGGATACCGCAACGGCGAGGGTCCTGCCCCACACACGGTCACAGACACCAGAAGATCCCGATACCAGAACAGCATGGCACGTAAGACCATGGCGCGCAATCCCCGGAAACGCGCCTCAATCCGAGCCTCCAGAATGACATCTTTGGCCTTGGTCGCCTTGACCTTATCATCCGGATTTCGCATCGCATCTTGTTCTTCCTGATACCGTTTCTTCTCTTCCTTCTCAACCGTTTTTTTGACATCGGAAAGCAATTTATCAAGTCTGCTGGAACGTGTTAACCGCCCCATCAGGCCACCGCCCAGAGGCGTCGCCAAAATTTCTATCAATGCGCTGCGCCAGGGTTCCGGCAAAACCTCTGACTCAGATGACAGCAGTAACCGCTGACAACGTGATAAAATAGTCGGCAGAATCGCCTGCGGCGTATCCGTCAGCAAGAAAAAGATACAGCGGGCGGGAGGTTCCTCCAGTGTTTTCAGGAAAGAATTGGCCGCCTCTTCCCCAATCCGGTCCGCCCCCACAAAAACAACCGCCTTCCATCCCCCGCTATACGAGGTTTGATAAATCACCCGCTGTAACTCACGAATACGATCAACCCCTACTACACGGGATTTCTTTTCAGGCTCAATCCACACCACATCAACATGTTTATGTTCATGAATTTGCTGGCAGGCCACACAGTCCCCACAAGGCTTGGCCAATTCCTGGCAAAACAGCAGTTGTAGCGCCGCCTCAGCAAAAGGAATCGCCTCTTCACGCAAATTACCAATGACAAGGTAAGCCTGCGCCACCCGCTCGACGCGAACCGCCGCATCAAAAGACGCCAAAGCTGTTGATAGGGGGCTTTCAGTCTTCATGCTAAATCCTGAATCCTGAATCCTGCACCAAAGTCCAAATATCCGCTGCCACGAGTTCGGGCTCCCGCATGGCATTCACCACTTTAATCCGGTCCGGCCAGCGTTTCGCCAGTTCATGAAATCCCTGGTACACCCGCTCATGAAAAGCAAACGCCTCACGCTCGATACGGTCACTGGTAGTATTCTGCGCCAGGTTACGCTGCCGCAACCGTTCATGCCCCGTCTTCACATCCACATCCATGATAATCGTCAGATCGGGAATACAGTCCCCTATGGCATACCGATTGAGCGCAAAAATCGTCTCAAGGTCGAACCCTCGCCCATACCCCTGATAAGCCGTAGTAGAGTCGATAAACCGGTCACACAACACCCAACCTCCTTTTTGCAGGGTGGGCAGGATTACAGTTTGCACCAACTGGGCACGGCTCGCTTCAAAAAGGAGCAGTTCAGCCTGCGGGCAGACGGCCTCTCCAGACTGCTCATGTTGCAGAATGCCCCTGATCGTCTCCCCGGTGGGGGTCCCCCCAGGCTCACGGGTAAGTAAGACCTCATGCCCCAGCCCTTTAAGACGTTCCGCCAGGCGTTTGATATGGGTCGATTTCCCCCCGCCTTCGGGGCCTTCGAAAGTTATGAATTGTCCTTTTCCCATCTTATTTTCGCTTCAATTTCGGACCCTGCGGGGTGTCCTGAATGATCCACCCTAAAGCCGCTAATTCATTACGCACACGATCCGCCTCAGACCAATTTTTCGTCTGACGGGCGTGCTGTCGCCGTTCCAATAGATGAATGGCTTCCGCAGGAACAACCTCTTCTGGCTTGGCCAGAAAACCAAGAACAGCGTCAAATTCAGCCAACATCCTAAGAACGGCCACCGCCTGATCACCACTGATGGTTTTAGCATCAATGGCCCGGTTCCCGGCATGGACCAGGTCAAACAACGCCCCCAGCGATTCCGAGATATTGAGATCATCGGCAAGACCGGCATCGAACTTGACTTTCATGATAGCCGCCCAGTCCGGCGATTCACCGCCACTACGAGAAACAGTAGCCACCTCTTTAAGCCGATCTTGGAATTCATCCAGACGTTGCAACGCACTACGGGCTGACAGCAAGGCATCAAACGAAAAATTCAATGCCTGTCGATAGTGCCCCGCCATCAAAACATACCTGACTTCACGTCCGGAATACCCCCTGGAGCTGACATCACGGAGGGTATAGAAATTACCGAGCGACTTAGACATTTTTCGCCCCTCGACAATCAGATGGGCACAATGCATCCAGTACCGGGCGTACGGTTTGCCACTAGCAGCCTCACTTTGAGCAATCTCATCCTCATGATGGGGAAAAATATTGTCCACACCGCCGGTATGCATGTCAAAACTCTCGCCCAAATAACGGGTGGCCATCGCCGAACATTCAATATGCCAACCGGGCCGTCCCCGGCCCCATGGTGCTTCCCAGACTACGTCCCCATCCTTTTCATCCCAAGCTTTCCAAAGGGCAAAATCGGCAACATTTTCCTTCTCATATTCATCCTGCTGAACGCGGGCCCCGGGCCGCAGACCCGCCATATCAAGATGAGCCAGTTTTCCATAGCCCGGGAAACTGGACACACTGTAATAGATGGAGCCATCCTCGGACTGATAGGCATGCTTCTTTTCCAGCAGCTTTTGAATCATCGCGATCATTTCGGGAACATGATCCGTGGCGGCGGGGTAGTGTTCCGCCGGCTCAATGTTCAGTCCCTTTAAATCCTCAAAAAAAGCGGTTTTGAAGGTTTTGGTAAAGGTATCAAGCGACACACCGGCTTTCATTGCGCCTGCGATCGTCTTATCATCCACATCCGTCAGGTTCATCACCTGAATGACCTTATGACCGAAATATTTAATGCAACGGCGAAGAAGATCCTCGAAAATATACGCTCGAAAATTACCAATATGGGCGTAATTGTAGACCGTCGGTCCACAAGTATAGAGCCGGATGGTCTTCCCCTCAAGCGGGACGACTTCTTCAAGTTGTTGGGTCAATGTGTTGTGAATTTTCATTACTTCTCCACGGTAGCGACCGCCATTACCGCAATCCCCTCAGCCCGGCCAATGGCCCCCATACCTTCCATGGTGGTAGCCTTGATGGAAACGTCATTGATCGTCACACCCAACACCGGGGCAAGACGTTCCCGCATACGTTGGGCATAGGGCATCACTTTCGGCTTTTCGGCAGTGATCGCCGCATCCACATTTACCACATGGAACCCCTTTGCCTTGACCCGCAAAACCACTTGGCGAAGCAGCTCGACACTATCAGCGCCTTTCCATCTGGGGTCAGTGTTGGGAAAGTGTTGCCCGATATCACCATCCGCAATGGAACCCAGCAAGGCATCCGCCAGGGCATGACAAAGCACATCCGCATCCGAATGCCCCTCAAGCCCTTCCGGCGCGGAAATCGCGATACCACCAAGGATTAGCTTTCGCCCCGGCGCAAATCGGTGAATGTCAAAACCTATTCCCGTTCTAATCATGGCAAGAAGAATTCACAATCCAGAAGGCAAGATGGGAAAAGCGAAAGTTATGACCATAGGACAACATGTTCACCACATTATTCCGGATTCTGGCTCCTGGCTTCTGAATTCTTTTCTTTCGGGAGATCCACTTTCAAATGGAGCTCACGCAGTTGTTTTTCCATGACCGTATTGGGCGCATTCATCATCAAGTCTTGCGCCTTTTGGTTCATCGGAAAAGCGATTACCTCACGGATATTGCTCTCCCCCGCCAGAAGCATGACCATACGATCCACGCCCGGCGCAATCCCACCGTGGGGCGGCGCCCCCAGTTTGAAAGCGCTCATCATACCGCCAAACCGGCGATCGACCTCTTCCGGAGGGTAACCGGCAATGGAAAAAGCCTTATACATAATCTCCGGGCTATGATTACGGATCGCCCCGCTGGAGAGTTCCACGCCGTTGCAAACGATGTCATACTGAAAAGCAAGGATATCCAGCGGATCCTTCTCGCAAAGGGCATTCATGCCGCCTTGAGGCATGGAGAACGGGTTGTGAGAGAAGGTAATACTGCGGGTTTCCTCGTCAAACTCAAACATCGGGAAATCCACAATCCAGCAGAAACGGTTGACGCCCTTCGGGATGAGATCCAGATCACGCCCCAACTTGGTGCGAAGATCCCCGCAAATCTTATTCGCAATCTTGGCCTGATCACTGACAAAGAACATCACATCCCCATCGACTATATTGGCCCGTGCCGCCAACGCCTTTAACTCTTCTTCCGACAAAAACTTCAAGATGGGGCCCTTCACCACTCCGCCCTCCCAGACCAGATAGGCCAAGCCTTTTGACCCCAAGGACTGAGCATACTCAACCAGTTTGTCGAAGAAACTCCGCGGCTTATCCGCAATGCCCTTCACGGGAATGGCACGAACAACGCCCCCCTTCTCCACTACGGAACGAAAGGCATTAAATTTCGAGGACCGAAAAATATCCGACACATCCTGCATAATGATGGGAATCCGCAAATCCGGTTTGTCGGTTCCGTATTTCACCATGGCAGTCGCATAAGGAATGCGCTCAAAAGGCGGCTTGTCATTCGTCACTTTCGAAAACTCGGTGAACACACCATGGATCACATCCTCAACCACAGCAAATACATCGTCCTGAGTCACAAACGACATTTCCATGTCGAGCTGATAAAACTCACCCGGCGAACGATCCGCACGGGCATCCTCATCGCGAAAGCAGGGGGCAATTTGAAAATACCGGTCAAAACCGGCCACCATGAGCAGTTGCTTAAACTGCTGCGGCGCCTGGGGAAGCGCATAGAACTTACCCGGATGAACGCGACTGGGAACAAGGTAATCGCGCGCCCCTTCAGGAGAACTACTAGTCAGAATGGGTGTTTGGAACTCCGTGAAATTATGCCCGATCATGCGACGACGCAGGCTGGCAATAATCCGGGAACGCAACAGGATGTTCTTATGCAAACGCTCACGCCGGAGATCCAGGAAGCGATATTTCAGCCGTGTCTCCTCCGGACCATCTTCCTCAAGGGTAATCTGGAAAGGGAGAGGCTCCGCGAGACTTTCAACGGTGAGCGATTCAGCAAGAACTTCAATTTTCCCCGTCGGCAAAGTCTCATTAATCGTATCCTGAATTCGGGCCACCACCGTACCCGTCACCGTAATGACACTTTCAGGACGCAACTTCTGGCATTCCTCGAAAAACGAGCGATCCGGGGTGATGACCACCTGAGTCTGGCCATAATGATCCCGTAAATCGATGAATAGCAATTGACCGTGATCCCGCTTACGGAATACCCAGCCGGAAATACGGACCGTTTGCGCAACATGGCCAATCTGAAGTTGGCCACAAGTATGTGTTCGATAAGGGTGCATTCAAATAACCTTTCTGCAAAAGGAATCCAGAATAGTGGAGGAATATCTCTCCAACAACCTACTAACCTCTCTCCAATCATTCATTAACAAAGAAATATCAGAGTAACCTAAATTTTTTGTTAAGAAAAGATAGTACTGGCTTGTTAAGCCGAACCACTCGTCCCATAGAAATGCCTTAGAGATTTTATAAACTTGTAGAACAAACTGATGCGCCTTCTGCCAAACAATGAGCTCAGTAAAATCTCTGGCGGGCTCTCTCTTTATTCTGGATTCTGGATTTTGGATTCTGGATTCCACCGTCATTAGGCTAGTCCCCAATAGTCACCGTCGTACCTATTGGTACCATCTCGAAAAGTTCTTCAACATCTTCGTTTTTCAGACGAATACACCCGGCACTTTCCGATTTTCCGATCGAAGTGTTATCCCAAGTCCCATGAATCCCGTAACCCCTGATTTCAGGGGTTGCCCCCGTGGCCTTGATGGCCATCCAGCGGGTACCCAAAATGTTTTCCTTATCGCCATAAGGGATCACCTTGCCATCATCCCGATGCCAAGGGGGTTCAGGGATACGATCGACAATAATAAACGAGCCCACAGGCGTCTTTTCATACCGGCCGGTTGCCACAGAATACCGTTTAAAGAAACGGCCATTGGCAGATAAAAGCAAGTCATGCCGCGATTTATTCACCACGATCTCCAACTTGCCGGCAAACACCTTTAAACGCTGACCGGGACGGATCATATCGGGTCGTTTCAACTCGTTCCCCTTCACAATCATTTCCACGGTCGTGCCAAATTTCCGGGCAATGAATTTAATGGCATCATTGGTCTGTACCACATATTCCTGTTTCTCAGCCATCGGCCAAGGCAAGCGAATCATCTCCACATTCAGTTTGCCCAATTTCTCCTCAATTGTGGCCCGCAAAAGGTTATCCGGACGGTCCGCCAACGCTTCGTAATATTTTTCACGGGCAACGTCTTTCTGATCAGCAACCAACAATGCATTGGCCTCTGCCACTAACGCCGTAACGGACGACGAAGGCATCGAAACAACTTTTTCAGCCACCGTTACCGGCAAGACGCTAGTGGCTACAGGAAGCTTTACGCCTTCTTCTGCTGAAGCCGCCATGCCAGCAGAATCTTTTTCACTGGAGGTCGGCAACGCCCATACGCCAGCGACAGGCGGCGTCACTTTTTCTGTAACTGCCAATGTACCAGTGTCCTCTTTCTCGCGCTGTACATAATAATGCAACCCGATAAATCCGATCGCTATAACAACAAGCAGCCCCCCCCCCAACACCCATGGCCAACGACGCGGCCTATCCATTCGCTCTAATCCGCTCATAATTGTATCCTCTCCCTATCCTTGGAAATCAAAAGGGTCAGGACGAATCAAATTCGACCTGACCCCATTCACTCTGACGAATGATTAAATAGAGTTTGTCGAAGTACTGCTAGAGAACGAGACATTCGCCGCAGAACCACATACCCCTTTAATATCCCCTGTCTTTCCACCATCTTCAATCCAGGTTCCCAGAATGACACGATCAGACAACGCAAAAGAGGTCTTAATCGTCGTGGTCGAACCACTCGTTTCACTCACCGACGTCACCCCGGCAACCGTTCCCTGGAAATTCCCCGTCAAATTGACATAGATGCCCGCCGCACTTTTCCCGGAAGCGGAGAATGGAGCAATCACCTGGTCTCCATTCACAAACGTAGCCCCTGATGAACTGGAAGACAGATTCCCTGTCGTTTTAACATCGCCCAAACTTCCGGAATACACACTGCCATTGTTATCAATAATTGAAATCTTGTTGCCACTCTGCTGCACGTTAAAGGCGTAGATGCTTTTACCGGAACTGCCCGAACTCGAAGAGGAACCACCGGAAGTGGTTGTTGATCCCCCACCTCCCGTCACTTGCGTATAGGTGATAGTGACATTTTTTCCTATCACATTGACGGCCGCAACAGGGCAAATAACTCCATAGGCACCATTGTCGTAATTTATTGTCCCTGAAGCCGGCAACGTGACCCCACCGCCAATATTAACCGTACCACTAAGCCCCCCCGAGCCGTTATCCGTAAGTTGCCCATCGGCCCCACCCGTAATAAAGAGATGAAATGAACCGCTCTTGACGGGTGTTAGGGTGCAAAGCCCGTTAAACGATACAGCAGGTATCGTCCCTTTATTTTCGTTAAGCACATTCACTTCGCCTGCGGTAGTCACCGTCGTTGAGGAACCCGTACTACTGGATGACGAAGATGAGTAATCGCTAACCAAGTAACTGCCATTCGCCTGATAATTGCCCGAGAAATTGGCGATGCTCGTGCTGTCATTCCAGGAATTATTATCCCCACTCCCGCCCCACTCACAGCCAACGAGTGCAACGCCCACAACCACTACCAACGCATTTTGTAACAGGTGCTTCATATCTATACGCCCTTTTATTAGTTGAATCCTTGCAAGTTACGAAAACGTGTAATACAGGTCAATGGTTATCAGTGACTGGTTATTTGAAAACTATTAACAGATAATTTATAACTGATACCCCGAAACATCACTGCACCACAACTCGATAGAACCGAGTTGCGACGCTAGGTGATTGATCCACATAAACATGAACCGCCTCCCCATTGCGATACCCATCCGGCGCAGATTGCCACGTCTTCAAATCATCGCTGTATTGGACTTCATAAGCCATACCCACCCGCCCTTGCCACGAGATCGAGAATTGTCCTTCCGCAGGCGTCACAATCGCCATCTGAGAAATAGCAGGCAATTCTTGAATAATTTCTCCTAAAGCTTTTACACGCGCTATTTCGGCGGCGCCATCATTCGGGTTCAACGGATCCAGCCCGTGCGCGATTTCATAACCATCTGACAGTCCGTCCCCATCCGTGTCCCACTTGGCAGGATTCAAATCCGTTCCACTGGGGTTCGTCACCGGATCATAAGGATTATAGTGACTCACATCCAGCGGGCGTCCCGCCTTCATATCGCCATAAGTAATTTCAAAAAAGTCCGAGAGGCCATCGCCGTCATAATCATCCTTCGTGGGATCCAGATCCAGTGGTTCGATCTCATAATTTCGCAGGAGCGTCAAGCCATTCACACCAATATCATTGGCGCCCTTCGCCAAAGTTCCGAAATACATCCACTCCCACCCATCCGGCAGATGATCTCCATCCGTATCGCGGTCACGAATCACAATCCTCACATTACTCTTCGAAGAACTCCCCTCGCCGGAAAGATCCACCTTCATCGGTACATAGCCCCCTTGGCTCACCGACTCAAACGCATATCCCACCGGCTCAAACGGATCCAGTGTGCGGTTACCATTCAGATCAATAAAGGCACGAACGTAATAAGGCTTGGTTCCAAGCCCCATTAACGAATAGACGCCTTTATTTGGCGACGGCACATTCGTATGACATTGATAGGATATCTGCACCTGACCATCCGGCAAGCCGCTGAAGCCAGACGACTCAAACGCCTGTACAATAATCGTCAGACAATTGCTTTGCCCCACTCCGTATCCACGCGACACTTTGCCGAAATAATACACATCACCATTAACAAGCGACTTCCCGCCAACCGATGGCGTCTGGAGGTTGAAATTAAAAGCGCTCCAAGGCGACCACGATGAACTGACATTGGGGGTGAAGGTCTGAACACGCGCCCAGTAGCGACCATTGGTCCACACCGAGGACGCATAGTTGCCACCCGCAGGAACATAACTATCACCGGCATAGATTGGCAACGTGATCTTACTAATGCCATTAAGATCCATATACGGCACGATATTCGTGGTCGTAATCACCGGTGTCCCGTTGCTCGCCAACCCAATCTGGAAACGATACCCCGTCGCATTGGTGTCACGCAAGAACTCGATTTCGTTGCGGGCATACACATATCCCGTATCATAAGGGGTAGAGATACCGGGAGACACCAAGGCCAGGGAGGGCACAACAATCGCAATATTGGTAAAATATCCCGCCGGCCAAGTGTTGGTGGATATCAACATCACCACGGTTCCCGTATTGGCTCCATATGTCCCCACACTTAACCAATCTCCTTCATGCCAATAATTTCTAGGGGCATTAATGGTTTTAATAAAACCAGACGGCCCGGCATTCGTGATCACATATTTATCCACATTGGGAATCATTGGCCACGAGAATCTGGGATAACCCGGCATCGTATCGGTCAACCCTATCTCAACATTATTGATTGCGCCCCATCCAATATTGAGCGGTTGGAACTGGCCAATTCCTGCAGGCTCTGAGTCAGGCTCCCACTTATTGTCCTGATTTAAGTCCAAATAGCCAAATACATAGTTATTTCCCTGCACTAGGTGACCTGTATCAAATACGCGCGTTTCCTGATACTCACTATCCATACTCAACGTTGCCGAAGGCCATCCATCCATCGCCGCCGTCTTATAGAACTGAAGTTTTATTTGCCCACCGCGCCAATACTTATACCCAGCAACAATTTGTCCTGAACCCGAAAATCCCGGAGTGGGAACATCAAACGCCCACCCTCCGGAACTATAATCAATAATACCAGTAATGGTGTCACCATCTAAAGTTCCAGACAAGTGGCCATACATATCATCATTCACCTTAAGCACGCTTGTTTGTGACACCCAGTTAGTTGAAACAGGAACCCCATTCGAATAAACAATAACTGGCGCTAATTGACCAAATTGAAATTCAACTGTTCCTGGCTGCACGTTACCATTCTGTAAACTTCCTACAAGATGCGTTATGGGCGGATAGTAGCTGGCCTGTAACTCAGACACACCTACTAACGCAAGGGAAGACCCACCACTAGTGTCGGCAGTAGTCGTAATGGCCTCAGGCAGGGAATTCCCCCATCGTCCGTGATAACGAACACGAATTGCAATAAGTGGATCTGGAAAATCGTAACAGTCAAGAGGATCTGTTCCAGCCATATATTCCGAGAAGTTATCCCACCCATCCTCATCAGGATCAAGGTTCGCATCATAATAAGCCGGATCAAGCCCACGCTTGCCAGTAGTCAAACAAGGTCCCTTATACAGAACCTCCCAAGCATCTGGAATGCCATCGCCATCATCAAAGAGCTCACCATAGGTGCGATACCCCGGTCCCTGACGGCTATCATAGTCATTAAATCCGTCCCCATCCGTATCCGCCATATGCGGATTGGTACCAGCCAAATATTCCGCAAAATTTGATAGTCCATCCCCGTCGGCATCCGCCGCCCCACCATCCGCCCCTGTCCCCACATAGGGATTAAATCCATTGGCCAATTCCCACCAATCCGGCATCCCATCCCCATCGGAATCCTTATCCAACGCCGGAGTCGATTTCGACCAGAATTGGGCGTCTCCACTCAACTTAGCCGCATGCGCCCAGCCAGTCAGCCAATCTTTCGGGGCTTGGAAATCCTGCGCCGTCAAACCACCATCATCAAAACGGAATTCCGCCAAATCGCCAAGTTGTTTGGCTGGCCCGTACAGAGCCAGTATCCCGGCAATATCATCGGGCTGCAACGTCGCCGTCTGAGTTCCGTCATAGAATGGGTACATAACCGCAGTCGGATCGGCCGAGTGTGCCAATCCAAGGGTATGCCCCAGTTCATGCAATGCCACATATTGGATATCAATACCACCCGCCGAACCTATTGACCAAGTTTCGGTCTCATCAAAATGCAGATCGCCGGCGATCGTCTCCGGATTGATGTCGTTCGGGAAGAAGCCATGCGCCAGTACACCCCCAGGCCCATCAAAGGGCGATCCGTCGCCATGATCGCCAGTGAACCAACCGATATCAATCGAGTTCGATAGCCCCGCCGAAGCACTTTCCGTAAAGGTCAATGCCGCCACATTCGCCCATTTGGCCATCTGATCCACAACAGCTTGGCGCGCCGTCTGGGCGGGCAATTTTGCCGTATCGTTCAGGAAGTGATAAGTGAGTTTGGCTGCCCCAAGCCCGGCGCCATCCCAACCCACACCGTTAACAACGAATGGAGCCACTTCCAATCCTTCCACGGCATTTTCCGCAATGAAATGAACCGGACCACCAGACGTCAGAAATTGCGCCGCCGGCAGAATCCATACCACCGCATCATTAGCGGCAAGCGCAGACAACTGGGTATCGTCCACTGTGGCCACGAGGTAGGCACCACCGATATAGCGATCCTGATACACCGTACCTCCAACCGATTTCACAACCTGAACCGCCGCCGTTTGGGCCGTGCCGCCGAAGAACTGAACGAGCACTTCGCGCGCCACATGCGTACCGTCAACAGCAAGAATATTAGCGATCTTATCGGACGGAGTAATCAAGCACCCCCCTACCACTTTATCACCCAGAGCCTCCAGTTGCGCCCGTGTCGTCGAAACCAATCGCGCCGTTGGCGAAACATAGTTCAATAATGTTACACCTGCCGTCTGCAAAGCTGCATTATCTTTGGCGTCATCTGTCGACGCAAACGTAACAAGCATCAGGGCCTTTTGATCAACGGGAAGCGCCAGCACGTCCGACGAGAGTCCCGCCATCGTCGTAATGGTCCGATTCTTTAGGGTGATTGATCCAACAGAAGGTTGGCTAGGATAGGCTTCCGGCGCATTGTACCCGCCCGCAATCGTGGAGGCATCATGCGCTTTGTTCCAGATCCGGACTTCATCAATCAAGCCTATAAAGCCATTACTGACGGCCCCACTAGACCGTGAAGCCCCAATGGTGACTTCATCGCCTATATGATTCGTCTGGAAACCAAAAACTGTGGGCACCGGCATGGAGGCATCCGTCCGATAACCGGCCAATTTGCCATTCACATACAACGAAAGCGTATTCGAGGCACTGTCGCACACCCCCACCAGATGAGTCCAGACACCCGTACTGATCAACAGGGATTGGGTCGCAACCGTATGGTTATTCGATGCCACCCCGTCAACCCGCACCTGCGTTTCAACATTGGTCAGGGTCAATGCATATCTCACATAGGGCCGCAGGGTACCTGCAGACAAACCATTCGTGGTCAAGCCGAGCTCATAATTGATACCATTTTGCCCCGCAACCGCACCATCGACGTAACGACTCACCAACACTCCACCAACACAATTCGAGGCGGGATTGACCCACATCTCTACCGTCCAATCCTGAGACATCATCTTATTGTCCGGCGGCACAATCAACCGGCCATTTCCGCCAAAACGCATGGAACGTTGAACCCCGGGTTGCAATGCATCAACCGGACTAGTCACCCCCTTGGGCCGCGGACTAGTCGCGGGGCGGATTGCATCATAGGCCCAATCCACAGCAGCATTAACTTCTTCCCCATCGGTCAATCCATCGTCATCCGTATCCTTATTGTTCGGCAACGTGCCCCGTTCCTGCTCTTCCAAATTAGAGAGACCATCACCGTCGGCGTCTTCATCACCATCCTTGATCCCATTTCCATTGGAATCCACGTTACGCGGATCGGTCCCCGACAAATACTCATAATAATTCTGCAAGCCATCACCATCCGGATCACCCGTAGCGCCATTGACGCCCGTTGCATCATAGGGATCAAGACCATGCCCAAGTTCCCACCAATCCGGCATACCGTCCCCATCGGAATCCTTGTCCAACAATGGTGTATTAGTGCAGAAAACCGCACCATCCAAGACGGCAGCACTAGCCCACCCGGTGAGCCAATCGCGGCTTACTGAAAAGTCCTGAGCTAGCACACCACCGTCATCGAACCGGTATTCGGCAAGGGTTTGGGCCTGACCATAGATGGACAAAATGCCATTGATATCATCTTTTTGCAAAATCGCCTCCCGCGTCCCATCATAGAACGGGTACATCACAGCGGTCGGATCGGATGAATGCCCCAACCCAAGACTGTGGCCAATCTCGTGTAGAGCAACCCATTGGATATCAATACCGCCGGCCGAACCGATCGACCACGTTTCATCCTCGTCAAAATGCAGGTCACCGGCAATTGGCTCAGAATTGATGTCATTGGGATAAAAGGCATGTGCCAAAACGCCACCCGGCCCATCAAAGGGCGATCCGTCACCATGGTCGCCGCTATACCAGCCGATATCAATCGAATACGGCTGTTGTGGCACCGTTGTCTCAGTGAAGGTAACGGCGGCTACCGCTGCCCATTTGGCCATCTGGTCACGACAAGCCTGTCGGGCGACAGTGGCGGAAAGCTTACTGGTATTATTCGCAAAGTAATACTTGAGATTTGCCGAACCCAGACCGACGCCATCCCATCCCACACTCACGGCCACGAACGGAGCCAGTTCCAACCCAGCGACGATGTCATCACCGAAATAGTGAACCGTATTATTTGTGGAAGTAAGAAACGTTGCCGAAGGGGAGGCCCATGCTACGGCATTGTTACTGGCCAGACTGCTCAGTTGTGCGTCGTTCACAGTCGCCACAAGATAGCTCCCACCCAGATAACGTTTCTGGTAAACCGCTCCCCCCGCCGCCTGCACCGCCTGTACCGCTACATCCTGAGCAGTATCGTTGAAGAATTTGACCAGAACCTGCCGGTTGGAATGCGACCCATCCACGGAAAGCAGGGATGAAAGTTTGTCCGTCGCTTGCAACACCCCACTCCACTGCACACTGTCACCAAGAGCCATCAATTGACTCCGCGTCGCGGATACTACCCGAGCAGTCGGCGAAACGTAACTGATCGCCTTCACCCCAACCGTTTGAAGGGCATTCGTATTACTGGCAATGGATTTTGACGTGAACTGCACCAAGACCCTGGTCGGCTGATCATCCGGCAACGATGCCATTGCGGCGGTTACTCCACCCGCCGTCGAAATGGTACGGTTCTGCAACTGAATCGAACCGGAAGTGGAGGAGACAGAGCCCGCGACCGCTTGCGGCGCATTGAAACGATCACTGATATCCTTCGTTGTCTTCGCTACATTCCAAATCCGGACTTCGTCAATCAAGCCCTTATAGGCATTGGTAATCGCCCCCACTGACCGTGAAGCCCCCATGGTGATTTCATCGCCGCGATGGCTAACCGTATAGCCGAAAACAGTGGGAGGAACAGCACTGGCATCCGTGCGGTAGGCGGCAAGTTTACCATTAATGTATAACGCCAAGGTGTCCGTCTGGGAATCATGAACACCGGCAAGGTGCGTCCACGTGTTAAGTGGAATCAATATTCCCTGCTGCGAACTCAACTGTTCCGTCGCGCCCTGACCATCCACACGCGTTTGAATTTCCACGGAATTAGTCGACAGCGCGTACTTGACATAAGGGCGGATCAAACCCAACCCGGCATTATTGGTACTCAAGCCCAACTCATAATTGATGCCTTCCTGCCCCGCCACCAATCCCCGCACATAACGGCTCAGCAGAACGCCACCACTGCAATTCGTATCAGGTTTGACCCACATTTCGATGGTCCAATCTCGTGACATGAGTTTGTCACTGGGCGGCACTAACACCCGGGCATTCCCGTTAAAGAACATAGACCGAGGAATGAGCGGCTCCAACGGGTTCAGCGGATCCGTAATACCGCTTGGTCGACGACTGGTAGCCGGACGCGAAGCATCAAACACCGGGTCAGTAGTACCCGTAACCTCTTCCCAATCGCTCACGCCATCGTCATCCGTATCTTTATCATTAGGAAGCGTCATACGCCGTAATTCTTCACGGTTAGAAAGGCCATCCCCGTCAGAATCTTCATCCATATCCCAAATACCGTTGCCGTCACTATCCACACTCCAAGGATCCGTACCACACAGATATTCATAGAAATTGGAAAGGCCATCGTTATCAGGATCGCCATCAGCGCCATTGATTCCCACAGCACTGTAGGGATCCAACCCGTGCGCAATCTCCCACCAATCCGGCAAACCGTCCCCATCCGAATCGAAATTCTTCATGGTTTCGGTACTGTTCCACATAACCACATCCTCATCCGCCACGGCCCAATGCAACGGCAACAGATCCCCCGCCCCGACGCCCATAGGACTGCCCAAAAGGAATGGATGATATTGGGTCGACCATTTGGTTGAGGTGAGATAACTGAAGGTGTAGGGATTGCTCGTGTTCGGGAACCGATTCGACACGGGATCCTCAATCATAATTTTAGAATCCATAGGCGGATTCACCGGCACGTGTTCACTCAAGTTACTGATCCAAGGCACATACCGGTAATCATTGTATACGAGAGACTTGTCGGGTGCGTTCATCCACCAAGGAATCCCCGTATAACCCGGCATGCGGTTATTGAGTAAGCTGAACCCGGCGGGAGCCACATCCCCGTAATCGGGATCCTGAAGGTCATCAAAACTGTAGGCAAATAGCAAGGTGTTGGAAGACGTTTGGTTATAAGCCCACACCGCCTGCGACGTCCACCGACGTTGCATCCCGCTAGCGACTTCGCTCTGGGATTTCGCACCGCTAAACACATGAACCTCATCCACCCAGCCCTTGAAATAATGATCTAATGCCGGAAGCGACGGGACATCCCACATCCCAGGAAACCAAGGCGGTATCGCAGAAGCCGTCACCAGTAAAGGGAGCGGATCCACCCACCCCGTGGGGTTGTTTTCGCGGGCACCAATGACCAATGGCATACCATAGGTCAAATATTTTACGGGTAGCGGATTATCCGGGCCATAATATGCCCCTAACCAACCATTAAAGGGGATTTCGGCCGTTGGCGTCATTCCCACCATGACGCCATTCTCATAAAGGAACAACTTTTTCGCCGTACCATCGTACACCCCGGCCAAATGGGTCCACTGGTCAGCCGGAATCACACCATTGCCATCGGCTTTTGCCTCACTGAAAATCGGATCGAATCCAGCCCCGTTATACCCAATGAAGGGGTGACCACTAGGATCCAAACCCAGACGGAAATTGACCCTGACGGTCGACGGATATCCCATCGAGTTACCCACAGGAACGTCCCCCGGACGCTCCACTATCACCTGTTCCACTCCTGAAGCGGGATTCTGTGGCCGCACCCAAGCTTCCACCGTAAAGGATCTCAACTGATTCCAGCCAACATATGTTTGCCCGAAACACCGCGCCGCAGCGGCCACACCATTCAAGTATAACGCACGATTCTTGACTGGATCTCCACTGTCAAGCGGATCAGTCGAACCCGGACTGACACTGTTATCCACTAACTCTGCCCGATCTGAAATGTTATCGTTATCCGTATCGAACCCCTCATTCATTTCGAAATCGAACATATAGTCCGGGGCATCATCCGTACCAGCCAGAACGCCTGCATCCCACATCCACCATCCGTGTGCCCCAAACTCCAGCCCGGACCAATAATAAAGGTTGACCCAACTTTCCGGATCGCTCATATCACTCATCCAGTACGGCGAGGGATCGGTATGATAGAACTGCGGATCCGGACTATTTCCCTGAATCGATTCAAAGATATTAGGAAGCCCATCCTGATCCGAGTCCTCAAATGGCTCACCGTTACACCAAGGATAGTAAATCACGTTCCATGGAACATCATACCACCCGGGAGGCCCTACTAGTGGTATCGGACGTATCCCGTTTACTTTTTCCCAAACAAGATCACGCGCGGGAAGACCATCCTTCTGCCCGCGAAGCGGATTGAGCATATGGTAAACTTCATAATAGTCATCCATCCCATCCTGATCGCTATCCGCCTCCCGCGGATCCGTAGAAGAGAAATAATGGGGCTTCCCTACAGGTTCAGCCGCTGTAATGAAGGTGAACGGTTTCTTCTTTTGCGCATTAGACCAGAAATGTGCATCCCAAGGCTTTGGCCGGCGTCCGCCCAGACCTGACATAGCATCACCATTAGGATGTTCAGCCGTACATGAGAGCCTATCGTCAAAGAAATCGTATGGTTCATAACCATAGAGTCCAAGGCCAAAGGTCCACGCATCACGTGCGTTATTAGCTAAATACTGCCAATGATACACGGCTCCTGTCATATATTCCTGATAATTCAACAAGCCATCCTTGTCACAATCGCCAAAGGCATCCGGCACCGTTCCATCCATGCCATCTCCAACAGACACTCCGTTACTGCTGGTACCGGCATATGAGGCCTCCCAAAAATCCGGCAGACCATCATTGTCGGTATCCACAGCCGTCGGGGTCAACCCACAACCCGCCCTAAACACCCCTAACGGTACCAGAGAAGTCACCCCGGTTGCATTGATTGTTGTCGCAGCCCCAAGTCCCGCTGAATAGTTAAAGAGGGACTGCTCGGCACCATCAGGAATCTGATCATCATCCGTATCCGGATTGCCGGGATCCGTTGGGCGGGTCTTATTCAGCCACCCTTGAACAAACCGGACGCGTTGACTCATAAGAACCTGCTGATCAGGGGTCATCGTACCGGTGATTTGAATATCACCATTAGTAGTAAGAACCCACGATGGCTCCGCCAACAGGGTGTCCATGCACATAAATTCCTGCCAGGGGAGCAATCCATCACCATCGCTATCGACCAAATAGGCATCGGTCCCATCGATGGGATTCATCCCGACATATAACTCCCATCCATCCCAGCAACCGTCCCCGTCGGTGTCACGCAGTTTCGGATTGGTGGAATGATCCGCAGGATCAAAAGGCCGTACCGCCGGCATGGACCGCCCTCCCAACATTTCCAACCGGTTCACAAAAGGTTCAGTATCCACAATGCCCGGCGGATTGAGCGGCGTTACACTTGGATCCAGCCACCCGGTATTCGGATTGAAGTTGTTGGCAAACGTATTCCCATTCGGCGGATACGGATCGTTATTGGGATAAGGAAGATTATACGCATAAAGGTCGTGATCATTGAGTCGGACTTGATTGGTCACCCCGCCCGAAATAACCGTACGCACAGCACTTGCGTGACCATCTAAATCCGGATTCAAATTGGCATCAGTCACTGCCCCACCGAATGAGATTGCCTTCCAGGGATCATAACCAAATACAACTTCCCAAGCATCCGGCAGGCCATCATGATCCGTATCCCATAGGAATGGATTTGTACAACGTGGCCTATCTGGATATTCCAGTCGCACAATGACATTGGAGGACAAGGAGTACATGATGGTATTGGTGGACCAGGCATTGTATTCAAGATCGTCTGAATACCAGTTTCCCACACCACCTTTAGGCAGATAAATCAGGTCATAATCCGGGAAACCGTTTCCGGGCGGATCCTCGTGAATCGCAGCCGGATTGAAGGGCCGGCCCACCGACATTACGGATGACCCCATATTTACAAAGAAATCAAATGAACCGGCCCCATTCCCCGTCCATACAGAAACCTTGTCGTCGTCTTTGCAAACGAAAACCAGATCATTGTAACCATCGCCATTCACATCGCCAATGGCCGTCCATACTGGCCGCATCCGCAGGTCAATTGATGCCGCCGGATTTATCACACCGGTGGGAAGGGCAATAAAAGGACGACCCGTCAAGTTGGAGTACGCTGCCGCCACTAAATCCACGGGGAGGTTGGGTGTGACCACACCACTCGCTGGATCAGTAGAATAGTCTAAATTGCCTGCTGCTAAATGAAGCGGATAACCACTTGCCCCCGTCGTGGCAGAACGCTTCAAAACAAATCCGCCAACCCCATTTCCCAAGTAGGTTTTCACAGTCGAGTCATCACGGAGGGAAACCGCGAAATCATTCGTTGAATCCAGATTGAAATCCGCCATCACCACAGAGGACGGGTGCGCCCCCACGGGAATCGTCCCCGCAATACTAAACACGCCAGCGGTGTTGCAAAGGACAACAACGTTCGCAAGCCCATCGGCCACCAAAAGATCCTGCGGATTACCAGCAAGAGGCCCAAAAACCTTGCCTGCCGCCACAGACGAAGGACTCCCACCAACCGTAACAGTAGCCATCATGGCAAATCCACCAACTCCGTTATTAGTCAGAATGGACACAGTCCCGTCCCCGGAATTGGCAACAGCGATATCATCAAAGCCATCGGCATTAAACCGGCCCACTGCAACGAACGACGGCTGGGAACCCACCGTGTAAGGCGTCACCGTGAAAGGAATCGCATTGGAGGGATCTCTCAAAAGGACACTGATCGTATTATTATTCTTACACGCAACCACAATATCATTCGCGGAACTGAACGTACCAAGTGCCATCGCAACCGGCCCTGCTCCGGAAGCAAGTTGTACAGAATCGGTCGCAAGCAGGAATCCGCCGCCTGTATTCACGAAAACATTAACCCTGTCATAGTTGTAGGACGCCACAACCATGTCGTTGGTTTTGATGGGGGTTGCATTCGAATGGAACCACGGGGCCAGCAACGCCGCCGTTGGCAACTCCGGTTTTTGAGGCCGGAAAAATGGCACATGGTGCCCAAGCGGATCCCCTGTTGCGCTGTCCTCATTAAAACGCTGCCACAAATCCCACGAATACTCAAAACCATCATCAAAACCGTCACCTGTCTTTCCATTATAACCCGCTATTTCGGAGTCAGTGGAATCAGAGGAACTTTGATCACCAGTATCATCAGAAGCAATATAATAGATTGAGCTTGGCAGTTCACCAATCTGTTTGCAAAAGGCTCTTACCGGCAAACTCACTCCGGGAACACTCATCGTAACGTATACTCCAGGTGGAACACCATCCGGCCCGACATACTCTTCCCCTGTGGTCAGTCCCACATCAGTTTTATAACCGGTTAACGTACTCCAATGGTAATCACCATCAGGATTGCCATCCGGACCATTGACACCAAGAGTATCCACAGGCGCCAGGTAGTTCTTTTGCGATCCGGGCACACCATTCGTCCCTCCCGCACTCAGGATCTTATGGTATTCATAACCATCATCAATACCATCCCCATCACTATCCGCATTAATGGGACTACATTCCACGCGCCCGGCGGTATTGGAACCATAAACATGTGAAATCCAGTACTCCTCCAAGTTGGAGAGGCCGTCATTGTCCGGATCCTCAAAAGCAACATTAGGATCATTCGGATCGAGCCCAAATTTGGATAACCAATCTTCCGGAATCTCACCGGCACGGAGTTCCCGAAACGTAGCGGTAAAACTCACTGCATTCGTCATCGTTACTGTTTTTATACCAAAACCCGTAACATCACCACTCCATCCGTCAAAAGTAGAACCCACAGCGGGTTTAGGGGTCAACGTGACGACAGTCCCTGAATCATACCATGAGCTATTGGTCCCCTCCGCCGTTCCGGCCGGCGAAATCTGCACATCTCCATCACTTGTTCCTGCCTTAACAATCGTCTTGCTCAAAAGAAACTGTCTTTTCCAGTTCCATGTCACTTGATTATTATCATTACTGAGGCTGAATGTCGGCGTGAGAGCACCATAACCGCTGGACGCACTTCCGGTTCCGGTATAACCGGTGACCAAATCACGTTCATCGGAAGAAACTCTATAGGGCGATGTCACGCTGGCAGAAAACGTACTGTTATAGGCAACATTCGTCGTTCCCTGCGGTGGCTGCGGGTTGCCTACAATGATCCCATTGTCATTCGTCGAGACGATGATCAATTTCACCGTCTGCGATTGAGTCTTCCAAAGCCACGTAATCGTCGAATTCGTCTTGATCTGAAAACTGACGGAAGCCGTGTTCCCCGCTGCGGGAACACTTCCTTCACCAACGAATCCGGTACAAATAGCAACATGACCACCACCAATATCATAAGGGGTCGTCACGGAAGCGGCTATATTCGCACCATTTGCCCATGAAGAGTCCCCAACAGCCGGCACCATGGGGGAGCCCCAGTTGTTGGTTGAAACAACTTTCAAGGCCGATTCTGGCAACTTGAAATGTGCCAATATGGCAATATTCGTATCAGGGCCACCCACAGTTGTACTACACTTCACTGTTACCGAAGCATTGCTGATATTGGGGCTGATACGTACTTCGGACGTCCCCTCCTGAATCTCCCAATAACTAAACACATAGCCTGGGTCAGCAACAGCGGTTACGTTCGTCCCGGCGGTAGGAATCGATATATAATCCGTCATTGACCCTTCTGTGACCGGAATGGGATTGGTAATGGAGCCATTAGAATCTACATCCAACCATAGATTGAATGGCAAAAATGCGGCTTGCCCGATTGTCGGGAAAACGGCATCAGCCACCCATAAAAGGCTAGCGAGCCCTATCATTCCTATAAAATTCCACCGCCGCTCATTTACTGATTTCATATTCATGGTCCTCTCACTACATACCATGGCACCTGTTC
>Ga0073936_10001052_pt1 | contig 43129 bp, 37 predicted proteins | sample AliMusrvi5mmetaG_FD_87041 | JGI IMG/M metagenome (GOLD analysis project Ga0073936, IMG submission 87041) | Freshwater lake bacterial and archeal communities from Alinen Mustajarvi, Finland, to study Microbial Dark Matter (Phase II) - Alinen... | ecosystem: Environmental > Aquatic > Freshwater >...
AAGCGGTACACTTTTCGCGCTGAATAACACTTATACTCTTGGCGTTAGGATTTATACTGTTGGGATCACTTTCATGCGTAGAACTTATACTTTTGAAATCATTTTCCTGCGTAGAATTTATACTCTTGGTTCTAGGATTTATACTGTTGGAATCATTTTTATGCGTAGAACTTATACTCTTGGTTCTAGGATTTATACTGTTGGAATCATTTTATGCGTAGAACTTATACTCTTGGTTCTAGGATTTATACAGTTGGAATCATTTTTATGCGTAGAACTTATACTCTTGGTTCTAGGATTTATACTGTTGGAATCATTTTTATGCGTAGAACTTATACTTGGTTCTATGATTTATACTGTTGGAATCATTTTTATGCGTAGAACTTATACTCTTGGATTGCCCTATGGAGTCTTATAGCTTTCAGTGGAGCGCTCAAGGGAGTCTTGGGAATTCAAATAACATTTTGTAGCATTAATTTGACAGTTAAGTCAAGAAAAGTATGTAATTATCATATTTTTCCTGACTTAACTATCAAAATACGGGATTATAGCTCTATTTGCTCCGGAACACGGCTATGGGGGGTCATGGCTTCAAGGGCCGTAATCTTAATAACCACCAGATGATAATTAGGGTCATCAGGACCGGCAAAATATTGGCGCAGCATGGGGACATTTTCGAATACAATTCTTTTCTTTTCTAAATCATCACTGATATGAGCAAGCCCGGCCACCCGGCAATACCACATTTTACGGTCCACAAAGCAGACCTCAACCTTAGGGTTACCTTTGACCTGGGCTATAGTACGGGAGCGGCCAAGCAGGGCCAGCAACAGCTCTCCTTCTTCCGTTAAATAAGGCATCATGGGACGCACGCGCGGCTGGTCGTGTTCTGTAGTTGCTAAAAATCCAAAACCAGCATCACGAATAATATCAATGGCCTGTTCCTTGGTTAATTTATCCATTACCCTATCCTTTCTTTATTTCTTAAATTTGTCAGTTCCGATGTATTCTTGGTCTCTTAAGGCCACCATTTGAGCAGCTATAGAAATCGCGATTTCCGCCGGGGTCTGAGCGCCAATATCTATTCCCATGGGAATTTTTATATTTTTCAAATATTTCTCTGCAATCCCTTCTTCTTTCAAACGACCAAAAAACTTAACACGTTTGGGCTTGCTAGAAATCACACCAATATAACCGGCTTTTGATTCAACAACCACCTTAAGGCATTCAAAGTCAAATTCATTGCCCTGGGTCACGATGGCAATATAGGTATTGCCGTTCACAGGCAGCTTGGCTAATTCCTTGGCATGATTGCCCAGAATAACCTGGTCTGCATGAGGGAATCTTTTTTTATTGGCGAATTCTTTACGGTCGTCGATGATGGTCACCTTAAAACCTAACATCTTGCCCATAAGCGACAATGGCAAAGCGATATGCCCCGCTCCACAGATAACTAGATGCGTCTGGGGCTTAAAAGGCTCAATAAAAACCTTCATCTTCCCACCGCAAACAGATTCCCCTTGCCGACCGAAATAATTATAGGTCACGGATGTAGGTTTACCTGCGGCGATAGCTTTAAGACTTTGGGCAATAGCTGCTTTTTCATTGCGCCCCCCGCCGATACTTCCCCAGATTGAACCATCTTCAAACACAATCATCTTGGCGCCGGTTTTGCGAGGAGTGCCTTTGAGCGTTGCCTCAACGATGGTGGCAAAGGCATAGCTTTGCCCTTTTTGGACGGCTTCAAGCGCTTTGTATAACAGTTCATCCATTATTTAATATAGGCTTTAATGATTTTTTGCTCTTGAACAGGACGATCCCCTGAAGCTGTGGGAGTATTCTCAATCTTATCAACTGTTTCATAGCCATTGACCACTTCCCCAAAAATCGTATGGTGGCCATTTAACCAGGGAGTAGCAACGGTTGTTATAAAGAATTGACTGCCATTGGTTGAAGGGCCGGCATTGGCCATGGCTAAAAGACCTTTACGGTCAAACTGGATTTTATCGCTGAATTCATCATCAAAGGGTTTTCCCCAGATACTCTGCCCACCTGAACCGGTTCCGGTAGGGTCCCCTCCTTGAATCATAAAACTTTTAATCACGCGGTGAAAAACAATCCCGTTGTAGTAGCCTTTCTTGACCAGCCCAACAAAATTCTCGCATGCCTTGGGAGCAAATTCTGGGTAAAGTTTGATTTCAATACTTCCTTGGTTTGTTTCTAATACAACTATCTGATTTGCCACACCATTCTCCTTTTCTTGAGCCTTACATAACGTAAGCGCGGTTAACATTGAAATCATTAATAAAAAGAATACTTTACGCATGAGACCCTCCAATTTGTGTTTTTAACTCTTTGTTTTGTGTTTTTAAATTTATAATTTCATCATCTAAGATGGCTTTGATCTTATCATATTCCCTTTTATGGGATTTCTCCGAGGCCAACTCTCTTTGTAATTTCTCAATGGTCCTGTTTTTCTCGTGAAGAATGGTCTCTAATCGGGCCACATTTTCTTCTAATGAAATCTGAAAATCATTTTCACTTTTTGATTTAACCGAAGCCCCCTTTAGAGGCGCTTGGCGTGTTTGAGGATAATCTTTAATAGGTTCTATTTCACTTTTAATCAAATTAAGATGAGGCCTGGGCCATGGCAAAGCTTGAGGGTAAAACAAAGAAAGCAAAACAATAACTGAAACCACGACAATTAACACAATTAAGAATATCCACATAAGGCAGCTTCTTTTAATTATAATGGTTTTATGATTTCATGCGTTTTATTAACCGCCGGCGAAAGTAAACGTTTTGGTTCACCTAAAGCGTTGGCCAAGATTGGCCCTTATAACTCCATTGAACTCTTACAACAAAAACTGTTGGAAAGCTTGATCCATGAAATCATTGTCGTCACTGGAGCTCATCCAACGCTTATTGAACCTTATGTATTTAACCACAGCAGAGTCCGTCTTGTCCACAACAAAGATTATAAATTTGGCCAAACATCTTCTTTCCAAACAGGTCTAAGTGCCGTCGACAAAGACTCTTGTGGGTTTATGCTGCTGCCCGTAGATTGCCCCTTTATTCAAACAAAAACCATTAATGCTATCATCCGCTGCTTTTTGGAGAGGAATCCTTCCATTCTCATTCCAACTTATCATGGAAAAAAAGGACACCCTCCGATTCTACATGCCCAATTAAAAAATGAAATCTTAGATTTACCCAAAGACCAAGGATTAAACAGTTTAATGGCAAGACACCAAACTCAAACTATCGAAATTGACGATAAGGGAATTGTTCAAACTTTTAATTCTAAAGAAGAGTTCGATAAAATAGTAACAGGCACAAATTATTAAAATAATTGTGCCTGTCGTACTTGTTTGAAAACTATTTAAAGATTATGACTTTGGCAGTATAGGTCGCCCGGATATACGCGTTACCAAAAAGTTTCTGCGGCCTAATCTTCTTCCATGTGCCCGTGGCATCGGTTTGGATGTCGGTGATGGCATCCCCTCCTAAAATGGCCGCTTCTTGTTCAAGTTTAGGCAATACATCTGCCAAGGATTGACGACGTTCCGTCGTGACAGTCACTTCCCCAATTTCTTCAGACGCCCTGTCAACTTTTTCCAAGTACTGCACTTGAGAGATATCCGTTTTAGGAGGATAAAAATCTTTGGTCGTATCTCGAGAATCAATTTGATAAAGTGTGCAACCCGTTAAAGCAACAGCTAAAATAGATAACAAAAATATTTTTCTCATAAAAATGATTATATCCTTCTAAGGTTAACTGACAAGTACTTTTTCAAGCTTTTGCAGTGGTCTGGGCCTGTTTTTCTTTCAAAGCTTTGATGATTTTATCCGGAGTGATAGGAAGATCTTTAATACGTACACCGATAGCATCTTCAACTGCGTTTGCGATCGCCGCTGAAGTCGGAAGGAGTGAAGCTTCCCCCATTCCTTTGGCCCCAAATGGGCCTTCAGGATCATTGGTTTCAATCAGAATGGTATGCATCTTCGGTAAACCAATAGATCGTGCCACACGATAATTAGCAAAATTCGCATTCAAAACCCGGCCATTCTTAAATTTCATATCTTCATAGAATGTATAGCCAAGCCCCATGGCCAAGGAACCTTCAATTTGGGATTCCACCGACTGAGGATTAATGGCCTTTCCAATATCATGAGCATCCCAAATATCTAAAACCTTAACTTCCCCGGTTTCCTTATTAACTTCCACTTCAGCAATCTGCGCCTCAAAGCCATAACTTCCCGACACATTGCCTTCTCCGGTGCGAAAATCAATCGGCGTTGTCTTAGGATTATAGCTACCTCGTCCGATAATCTGCTTTCCATAATTAAAGGAATAACATAACTCAAGGGCCTTATCAAAACTCATCAAGACTTTCCCGTCTTTTCTAAAGATTACTTTCTCGGCTTTAATATCTAAATCAGCAATGTTTAAATTATGTTCTTTAGCGACGATCTCTAAAATTTGAAGCTTGGCATCACGGCCACCTAACAAAGCGGCATTGCCGGAAATAAAGGTCACACGGCTAGCAAAGGATCCCGTATCAAACGGTGTAATTTCTGTATCACCCGACTTACATTTGATACGGCTATAACTGACCCCCAATTCCTGGGCGGCAATTTGAGATAAGGCCGTATTAGACCCCTGCCCTGTGTCGGCAGCTCCTGTAAACAAGTACACGGAGCCGTCTTCTTCCACCTTGACAATCGCTCCGGCTGATTCATGAGACTTATACATCTTAGAACCCATCACATCCGCCGCAATACCTATTCCAATGCCTCGACAAATATTCTTTTGTTGACCACGCTTTTTGTCCCAGCCTGACGCGTCTTTGGCTTTTTCAATACATTCACGCAGACCATTGGTTGTAAGTAACATTTTATTTACAGTAACCATGTTGGGTGTTGTGATATTTTTTAGACGAAATTCTATAGGATCCATCCCCAAATCATTGGCAATCATATCCATGTGAGATTCAACAGCAAAGCCCGACTGCACCCCGCCAAAACCTCTCATAGCGCCACTAATAGGATTATTGGTATAAATACGATACCCCGACATGCGAAAATGCTGAATTTTATACACCATAAAAATACGCATCATGGAAGCCGCCAAGACTGTCGGTCCATAACTGCAATATGCCCCGCCGTCGGCCAACACCTCACCGGTAATGGCCAAAATCGTACCGTCTTTCTTGACCCCAGTCTTAATCTTATAAATCATGCCATGCTTACGACGAGAAGCAATAAACTCTTCCTCGCGGGTATAACAAATCTTAACGGGCAGACCACCTGATTTCTTCGACAAAAGACAGGCGGCAAAATCCATAGGCAGCATTTCCAGTTTACCACCAAAACCACCACCCACGGCCATTTTGATGACCCGCACATCATTAAGATCCATCTTGAGTGTTTTGGCTAAAGCTTCACGGCATTTAAATGGCGCCTGGGAAGAAGACCAAAGGGTAATTTTATTAGCAAAAGTCTCCCACTGCCCCACACAGACATGAGGTTCCAGAGGAGCTGGATGGGCCACTGGACACCAAAATTTATCTTCGCGTACATAATCCGCTTCCTTCATCACACGCTCAGGATTACCAAAATTTACCGGTAAAATAACGGCGAGATTATTGAGCGAATCGTGAATCATTGGCGCTGTTGGCTTGATCGCTTCTTCAATATCAAACACAGCCGGAAGGATTTCATATTGTACATCAATAAGTTTAAGCGCCTCATTAGCGGTTTCTTCATCGACAGCAGCAACAGCCCCAATCTCATCTCCGATATAACGTACCTTATCTACTTCCAAGGCCATTTGATCAACTGTATGAGGGAAAAAGTATTCATTAGAACCAAATTTAATCAAATGGGTATCGCGCGCTGTAATGACGGCTTTAACGCCAGGCAAGGCTTCAGCTTTGGATGTATCAATACTAATAATCTTGGCATGGGCATGAGGTGAACGCAACATTTTACCGACAAGCATATTAGGAAAGCTGACATCAAAGGCATACTTGGTCTGACCTGTGACGATGCCTCGCCCATCAATGCGCGGCACGCTTTTTCCCACTGGATCAACATATTCTTGGGTCATTTTCGTTTTCATATCAGCCTTGTTGTTCCTTCATTTCTTTACCGGCGGCATGTACAGCGTCAAAAATCTTAGGATAACCCGCGCAACGGCAAATATTACCATCTAAAGCATATTCCACTTCAGTTTGCGTTGGGGTGGGGTTCTTTTCTAATAAAGCGGTCGCCGACATAATCATACCTGGAATACAAAAACCGCATTGGACGGATCCTTGCTCAACAAAAGCTTTTTGCACAGGATGTAAAACATCGCCGTCAGCCAAACCTTCAATGGTTCGGATTTCTGCCCCATCTAAATTGGCCGCGAGGCTTATACAAGACAACACGGCCTTACCATTGATAATCACAGTACACGTACCGCATTCACTTTCCTGGCAGGCTGATTTGGTTCCAGTTAAGGACAACTGGTCACGTAAAACTTCTAAAAGCGTCTCGTGACCTTTTAATTGAAGGTCATATAATTTCTTATTGATGGTTAATTGGATGTGCATATTCCCTCGATAGCTTGACGTAAACACACGCGAAACATATGTTGTTTATATTCATTGCTTCGCGTGTCATATATCGTCGTTGTAAGATGATCTAAAGCTTCTTGGCCCAAGGTAGAACTTAAATCCTTACCATTTAAGAATTCCTCAAGCTGATAATCTCTTTGGGCAAAAGCCGAACCCGTATTAATAACAATCCTCGTCTTTGTCCATTGCTTCTCTGGAAGAGTTGTCTTCACACAGAGGGTTAATAACGGCTGATCCACTTCTGACATTTTCCTCACCCGACGATAAACTAAACGGGCCTGTGTCTCCCTTGGAATAACAACGTGGGTAAATAAGTGTTCACTTCTGGCATTATTCTTAAAGAAATCCTCCGCGCTTATTTGAGAAACAGCCCCTTGAGGCGACATGAAATACATGGTGGCATTCAAAGCAATCATAACAACCGGCATTTCCGTCCAGGTATAGCGACAAGTTAAATTTCCCCCAAAACTTGCCATATTACGAATAGGTGTTGTTGAAATATTACGGCAGACCGTTCGAATAATTTGGAAATTATCCACCAAAAGCGGGCTTTCAAAAATTTCTGTAATGCTCGTCATCGCCTTGATGGTTAACCCATGGGCATCCGCACGCATACCTTTAAGCTCATCAACCTGGGCCAAGGATAAAATATTCTTTGAAGTTTTTGTACCCTTAGTTTTAAGCAATTTCAAACTGTTTAAAAGAAAGGTTCCCCCTGCTAATACCTTGACGTCTTCAAGCTCCTTATAAAGCTTTGCCGCCTCAGATACTGTTTTAGGTGAATGTAATGTTAAAGGATTAAGTAACATAAACGGGGCTAATTATAACAAAAAAATTATAATAATCTAATAACTTCTGAAGGGAGTCTCTTTAGCTCCTGGGTACCCAACACCTTGATGGCCCAGCGCAGAATGGTCAATTTCTGTTTTAACTTCTCATCAGGCTCATCCACATTATTTAAACGATTATGCGTCAAAAAAAAGACTTTGCGTAAAGTATTAAAAACAATCCTTGCTTCACGGGTATGGTCATCATTTTTAATGATGTCCTGTATGTCATCGTACGCTAAATCACGGACAACCGCGTTATAATGGTCTAGCTTTTGAATCATAACCGGCATCATGGATTCAAAATATTGATAGCGGTCTAAAACAATCAAGGTATGAAAAATCTCTACCTGCACAAAAGGCGAATCGGTACGGTTAAGACGCCTTAAAAGGGTCCTTATGATCCCTGCTTTCTCCGCGGAAAGCACTTCCGGCCCATATTTTTGTTTAAACACACGGACCGCAGCCGCGCATTTATAAGGGCCAATGGAATCATCATCAATCATGGCCAAGAGGACATCCCTGGTTTCATCCGCAAATTTATCGGTATAACCGTTGATCAGCGCGCGATCATCAAAAATCGCCTCGGAACCAAGCTCTGTCCCTTCAACGGTAGTATTTTGCGCCAAGGCTGAAGAAAGCCCAAAACTTAGAAAAATAAATAATAAAATTAGTCTCATAAACGGACAAAATCTAATGAAATATCAACCCCATCTTTGACGGAAGTAAGCGACCCGACAGAAATACGATCGACCCCTGTTTTAGCATAGGCACGTACATTGTGCAAACTAATTCCCCCGGAAGCTTCCAGTAAAACCCTAGGGTTGATTCGATCACGTAAAACAACCGCTTTACGCACCTGTTGCGGCGTCATATTATCTAACAAAATAATTTCTGCTCGCGACGTCAGAGCTTCTTTTAATTCTTCCCATGTATCTACTTCCAAAACAACTGTTTTATTAGTCGTATGTTTGACGATTTGTACAGCTTCTTTTAATCCCTGTTTCCCACCCAACAAAAAACGGTGATTATCCTTTATCATACCCATAATCGATAAATCAAATCGATGATTATGCCCACCACCCTCACGGACAGCATGACGCTCCATTTGGCGTAATAAAGGTGTCGTTTTACGGGTATCAAAAATCTTAGACGGATAAGGTTTAATAAGATCCACCATGACCCTTGTGCGCGTCGCGATGGATGAAAGGTGTGTTAGAAAATTGATCGCCACGCGCTCCGCCGTCAAAATTGCCCTGGCTGGCCCCTTGATAATAGCGACAATCGTAGACTTATTAATCTTGACCCCTTCTTGTACGCATTTGTGAAAACTGACTCTTTTGCTGAAAGTCTTAAAAACACACTGGGCCACATCTAGCCCACAGATAACACCTTCAGTTTTAAAAACAAGATGCGCTTCAATCTTGGCTGAAGCAGGCACGAGACTATTGGTCGTAATATCCCCCTGACCAATGTCTTCGGCCAGAGCAGCGGAAACAATACCTTTCATATAAGCTTTTTTCATATAGTCGGTCATTATAACTTGGTTAATAAGGGGATTCAACAAATAGCTTTATTAAGACAGCAGAGATAAAGAACTTATACCAAATTGGATAATACTTTATTTAATTCGGAGATTTCATTTTGAAAAGTCGCTAAACGCTCTTTTTCTTTAGCAATGACATCTTCAGGGGCTTTACTTACAAAAGCTTCGTTCCCCAAACGGGAACGCAGGCCTTCTAGGGCTTTTTGTTTCTGGGCAATCTCTTGATTCATTCGTTTTTTCTCAAGCGCTAAATCCACCAAACCGCCTAAAGGAATAAAAATCTTCAAAGAACCAACCAAGGCGCTGGCTGAATCTTTAACTGTTTGAATCTTAGAGTCAATAGTCAATGTCTTGATACGGCCAAGCCTTTGTATGTCTGCCTGGTTTTCTTTAAGCAGAACCTCTAAAGAACTTGTATCCGCAGATAAAACAACATCCACCTCAGATTGTTTAACGTTCCATTGAGTACGAATATTACGGATGGATGAAATCACATCAATAATCGTCTGCATCCCACTAAAAGCTTTCTCATCCATCAAATCTTTATTCACAAGAGGCCAAGAGGCTTTTGAGAGACATTCATCCTTGGTATTTAACTTGCTGTAAATTTCTTCAGTCACAAACGGGATAAACGGATGCATCAACTTTAAAGAATTTGTGAGGATAAACAACGCGGTCTTCTGAATATTGACGTCGCTAAACTTACCTTTAATGAGTTCCAAATACCAATCGCAATAACTACCCCAAAAGAAATCCTGCACTAAATTTTCTGCTTCAGAATAACGGAAAGATTCAATAGCCAGGGATGTTTTCGACAGAGTCTGATAAAAAGACCCAAGGATCCATCGTGAAGACAGATCTAAATCCTTGAGATGCAATGTTGACTGATCAATCACGTCTGGATCACAATTAAGCAACACCAAGCGTGAGGCATTCCAAATTTTATTGGCAAAATTGCGGCCTATTTCAAACTTCTCTTTAGATATAAAAATGTCCTGGCCGGAATTAATAATCAGACTAAATCGAAGAGCATCCGCGCCGTACTGCTCAATAATTTCTAAAGGATCCAGAGCATTACCCAAAGACTTAGACATCTTGCGACCCTTGGCATCGCGCACCGTACCGTGAATATACACCTCAGAAAAAGGCTTATTCCCCATAAATTCATAACCTGCCATGACCATACGTGCAACCCAAAAGAATAAAATCTCGGAAGCTGTCATTAAAGTATTGGTCGGATAAAAATATTTTAAATCAGGATTATCTTTCGGCCAGCCCAGGGTCGCAAAAGGCCATAGCCAGGAAGAAAACCAAGTGTCTAATACATCTTCGTCTTGTTTAATCTCCCCGGAACCACAATGAGGGCACACCTTTGGGGTTATTTTGGAAACAATGACATTGTTCCCTTCGGGGCAATTAGGACAGTACCACACTGGAATGCGATGTCCCCACCAAATCTGACGGGAAATACACCAATCACGTATGCCTTCCATCCAATTGATATAGACCTTTTCAAAACGTTCAGGACGAATCTTTATTTGACCATCCTTTACAGCCTTAAGTGCTGGTTCTGCCAATGGCTTCATTTTCACAAACCATTGTTTGGACAAATACGGCTCAACCATGGTATCACAACGGTAACAATGCCCCACGGCATGTAGATGGTCTTCAATCTTCTCAATAAGCCCCAAGGCTTCTAAATCAGCAATCACTTGCTTACGAGCTTCGAACCTATCGAGTCCACTATACTTTCCCCCCTGTTCATTGATACGAGCATCAGGGTGCATCACATTGATCATAGGCAAATTATGTCTTTGCCCCATCATGAAATCATTAGGATCATGGGCTGGCGTTACCTTAACGGCCCCGGTCCCAAATTCGGCTGAGACAAAATCATCGCCGATAATCTTGATCTCTCGGTTGACCAAGGGCAAAATCAAGGTTTCTCCAATGACACGCACATAACGGTCATCCTTAGGGTTGACCGCAACAGCCGTATCCCCAAGCATGGTTTCTGGACGGGTAGTTGCGACGATGATAAATTTATTGATCTTGTTTTTAAATGGATATTTTAAATAATATAATTTACCATTCTTGTCTTGATGCTCAGCCTCTTCGTCGGAAAGCGCGGTCTGGCAACGCGGACACCAATTGATAATGTAACGACCTTGATAAATCAAACCTTTTTCATAAAGCCTAACAAAAACCTCTTTGACAGCGTCGCTATAAGGCTCATCCATCGTAAAACGAATACGCTCCCAATCGCAAGAAGAACCTAATTTTTCTAACTGTCGGATGATGGTGTCGCCATACTCCTTTTTCCAAGCCCACAGTTTCTTTAAAAATTCTTCCCGACCAAGGTCCTGGCGCTTCTTTCCTTCTTTGGCTATTTGTTTCTCAACCACGTTTTGCGTGGCGATCCCCGCATGGTCGGTGCCCGGCATCCAAAGCGCTTCAAAACCATTCATACGCTTATAACGGATCAAAATGTCCTGCAGGGTATTATTAAGGGCATGGCCCATATGCAAGATCCCGGTGACATTGGGAGGTGGAATGACGACGGTAAAAGCTTTTTTAGAAGAAGGCGTGGCATGAAAGGTATTCTTCTGTTTCCAGAAAGACAACCATTTCTCTTCCGTTTCTTTTGGATTATAGCGGGATGATAGTTCGGGCATGAAAATTTATTTTTTATCCTTCAAAAGCTTATATTCTATACTGTCCACGAGCGCTTCCCAGCTGGCCTCAATGACGTTTTCATGCATGCCCACCGTCGTCCAGGAATCTTCTTGATCCTGGGACTCAATAAGAACACGCACACGAGCGGCAGTTCCGTCCTTGGTATCTAACACGCGCACCTTATAATCAGCCAAATGCATATGTTCTAAATTGGGATAAAATTTACGCAGTGCACTGCGCAGAGCTTTATCCAAAACCTCGACCGGGCCGTGACCTTCTACGGACGCCATCTCATCGTGACCGTCAACCTTCAAACGCACCGTGGCCCCCGCAATAACGACACCATCGAGTTTTTTCTCTGTATAAACCTTAAATCCATCTAAATGAAAAAAGGATTGGTACAACTTAAGATGGCGCTTCATAAATAGTTCAAAGGAGGCATCAGCCCCTTCAAATTGGTAACCTAAATGTTCCTTCTGCTGAAGCTCCTGCATCATGGATTTGGCCTCAGGCGAATTCTTGTCCAAGGTAATATTCATCTTTTGAGCTTTAAGAATAATAGGCATCTTTCCGGCCAATTCTGAAGTCAATAATCGACGATGATTACCAACCACCTCGGGTTTAACATGTTCATAGGCCAATGGGTTTTTGAGCATAGCATCGATATGAACTCCGCCTTTATGGGCAAAGGCTGAATGCCCTATAAAGGGATGATTGTTCGACAAGGTATAATTGCTGATTTCACTAATGTAATGAGAAGCATCCATGAGATGTTTAATTTTGCTCTCCGGGATAGACTTCATCTTCATCTTTGTTTCTAAAATGGCCATGATGGTGCATAAATCCGCATTCCCGCATCTTTCTCCTAAGCCATTAAAGGTCCCTTGCACCTGCACACAGCCGACATTGATAGCAGCCAAAGAATTAGCCACCGCCAGACCTTGATCGTTATGGGTATGGATACCTAGCGCTATCTTAATCTTCTTCTTTACCTCTTTGACAATCTTGGTGATTTCTTCAGGCAAGGTTCCACCATTGGTATCACATAAAATAATACAATCGGCCTTGGCCTGTTGGGCAGCTAAAATAGTCTTAAGCGCGTATTTAGGATTAGCTTTATACCCGTCGAAAAAATGTTCTGCGTCATAGAAGGCTTCACGTTTGTTCTTCTTTAAAAAGGAAATAGAATCAGAAATCATTTTAAGATTCTCATCCAAGGTGGTCTTGATAACATCTGTAACGTGCAAATCCCATGTCTTGCCAAAAATAGTCACGGTAGGCGTTTGAGAGGCCACCAACTCTTTCAAATTTGTGTCTTCCTCAGGTTTAATATTGGCCCGACGGGTTGATCCAAAGGCCGCCAACTTGGCATTCTTAAGCTTACGGGTTTTCATGACTTCAAAATATTCTTTATCCTTAGGATTAGAACCCGGCCAGCCGCCTTCGATGTAATGAACGCCTAATTCATCAAGCTTCTGGGTGATTTTAACCTTATCCGGCACCGTATAGGAAACCCCTTCGGTTTGTGAACCATCGCGCAGGGTAGTATCGTAAATTATTATCTTTGACATAAATACTCCAAAATGTTAACGGGTTAACTGGTTTACGGGTTTGCGTGTTGTCGTGTAAAAAAACTCACTAACACGGAAACTCGCTAACACGCCAACAAATTAAATTTGTTCCAGTTTAAACGTCTTATGCAAAGCTTTAACGGCTTTATCCGCTAAATCTTGTTGGATAATACATGAAACACTGATCTCCGATGTGGAAATCATATCAATGTTAATTTTCGCATCAGCCATTGTTTTAAACATTTTGGCCGCGATACCGCTATGAGAACGCATACCACTTCCAACTAATGAAACACGAGCCACATTTCTATCTTCCAATATTTCTCCGGCGCCAATCTTGCTTCCTATTTCTTGGGTTGCTTTAATGGCCTTGTTCAAATCCGCTTTAGGTACCGTAAAAGAAATGTCGGAAAGTCTATCATGGGGCACATTTTGCACAATGGTGTCCACATTAATTCCTCTTTTAGAAATTTCACCAAAGATTATAGCGGCAATCCCTGGTTTATCAGGAACGCTGCAAATAGTAATTTTAGCTTCTGTTTTATTACAGGTTACTCCTCGGACAGCAATTTCTTCCATCTTTTCAGTTTCTTTGACAATCATGGTCCCTTCCTCCTTTGAAAAGCTTGAACGAACATGTAAAGGTATATTAAAACGTTTGGCCACCTCAATAGAACGAGCCTGCATGACCTGAGCCCCCAAGGAGGCCATTTCTAACATTTCATCAAATGTAATTTGTTTGATCTTACGCGCTTCCTGCACAATACGAGGATCCGTGGTATAGATCCCATCGACATCCGTATAAATCTCACAGACCTTGGCTTTTAAAACTTTGGCCAAAGCTACCGCCGTCAAATCTGATCCCCCTCGACCTAAGGTTGTAATATCATCATCCGAGGTGACTCCCTGATACCCGGCAACGATCACTATTTTACCATCTTTAAAGGCCTTACTAATACGTTTACCATCCACCGTAATAATGCGTGCCTTGGTATGTATTTTATCTGTCTTGATTCCAACCTGACGTCCGGTAAATGAAATAGCGTCAAACCCCAACTGCTTAATGGCAATAGCCAATAATGCGCAGGAAATTTGCTCACCCGTTGAGAGAAGCATGTCCATTTCCCGATCCGGTGGCGTTGTGCTTAATTGAAACGCCAAAGATTCTAATTCATCAGTTGTGTCTCCCAAAGCAGACACCACCACCGCCACATCGGTATTTTTGTTCTTATAAGAAACCACCCTCTGGGCGACATTCTTAATGCGTTCGACATTGGCTACCGAGGAGCCCCCAAATTTTTGGACTATAATTTCTTTTTCCATAAATTCAACACCCCTTCATATACCGGCGATTCACGAATCGCCCCTACGGTTTTAGAAAAAACTGCATCATTTCCTCACCACTATGAAACTTGATTCCCTTGACACCTGCTTCTTGTTCCGAATAGAGCTTTGTTCCATTAGATTCAATACCTGGCCCATACATCACAAATGGTACCGGGTCTGATGTGTGCGTCCGTTTGACAATGGGAGTTGGATGATCAGGAGTCACCAATACCCTTACGGAGTGGTTATTTTTAAGATATTTTCTTACCGCTCCAACGACTAAATCGTCGAATCGTTCAATGCATTCACACTTGGCTTTATAATCTCCATTATGCCCAGCTTCATCCGTTGCTTCGACATGGACATAAACAAAGTCATGGGTATTTAAAGATCTTAACGCATATTCGGCCTTACCTTTATAATTCGTATCATAATACCCATTAGCACCAGGCACATGGATAATCTCAAGGCCCGCCAAAGAACCAATACCATTAACTAAATCAACGGCGGAAATAACGGAACCACTTAGACCATAACGCGTTTTAAATAAAGGCAGATTAGGCCTGGATCCCTGTCCCCACAACCAAATCATATTAGCCGGCTTTTCTTTTAAATCAAGCCTGACGTTATTCACCTGGTGTTCAGATAATATCTTTTTCGATTTTTCCATGAGCTTCAAAAGAATATCACTTTGAGGCCCCTTTGGTAAATACTCTTCAATAGGTTTATTGAGAATATCATGCGGAGGAACGGTCTTCACATTAAGTAGTCCATTAACATTAATGGTCTTAAAGACCATTAAATGCCGATAACTTTTCCCTGGATAAAACCGTACGTCCGGCCAATCAATAACACGCTGTAGGTATTCAATGAGCACCTGGGCCTCTTCAGTCGAGATATGCCCAGCACTATAATCATCCATTAAACCGTTTTGTTCCGTAATCAAGTTGCACCGAAAAGCAACCTCATCGTTTTTGATCTTAATGCCTAAACTAGCCGCCTCTAAAGGAGCCCGGCCGGAAAAATTTATCTTAGGATCATAGCCCATCAAAGATAGATTGCCAATGTCAGAACCTGGCGGCATCCCATCGGGGATGGTTTGCACTAAAGCCGATAATCCATGGGCAGCCAAAAAATCCATATTCGGAGTTTGAGCAGCTTGCAAAGGAGTTTTTCCCCCTAATTGGCTTACAGGTTCATCTGCCACTCCATCTGGAACAAGGACGATATATTTCATAATTTATTGTAAGGATCCACCTTTAAATTAATAACTTCACCAGAGATTTTGCTAATACTTTTTTATTCAGGGCCTGGGCTAAAACATTACCCTTAGCATCAACTACAAAGCCCTTATAGCCACCCTCTAAACTATTGGCCACCACCACATCGCAATGAGCGTTCTCAAATAATTTTCGTGTTTCTAACATAAGACGTTTACCCCTCAAATCAGGTTCTAATTTAAAACCCACCAAAACTACCCGCGGATTGATGTTCTTGATTTGATTGATGATCTTCTCTGTTGGCACTAACTGTAGCGACAACGAACTCGCCTTCCCCACGTCTGATTTCATTTTCCCTTGAAACTTCTCCTTCAGCTTAAAATCTGAAACAGCGGCCGCATGGACCACGCAATCATATTTTTTCTTCAATTCACATTTAAGAATCTTTTCTAGTTCATCAAAAAAACGAAATTTAACAACCTTGACCGATTTTCCATGCCAAAGATGAGTGACCTGACCTTCTAACAATGTGACCTTTGCTCCGTGGGCAATAAAACTCTGTGCAATCAAATGTCCCATTTCACCGCTTGAGGTATTACTCAAGACGCGCACATCATCAATAGGAACCCACGTTGGTCCGCAGGTGATTAGAACTCGCATACTAGACATCCCCGACAAATCGGTGGTTCTTTAAATTTCTTGTTATTTGATTTTCGGTCAAATGAAACCTTTCCATTCACCTCAACCGCCAAGAGCCTTCGACTCTTCGACCAGTGGTGAGCGAGCCCTTCAACTCGATTTTGTTTCGCTCAGGGCGAGTCGAACCATCAAAGACCAATCAGCGAAAGAATCGCCTTTCGCTCTGACTTTGCAACCACAGGTTGTGGCAAATCCTTCATCGCTGTTTTAGGATCCTTTAACCCATGGCCCGTGACCGTACAGACAATACGACAACCTGTTTGACCTTTAAAATAATCTGCCTTCGATAATTTAATGATCCCCGCGACCGAAGCTGCCGAGGCAGGCTCAACAAAGATCCCCGTTGTTTGAGCTAAAAGATGATATGCCTGCAAAATTTCTTCATCCGTCACTAAATCAATCAGACCGTTAGATTCATCACGCGCTTCCACCGCTTGCTTCCAGCTAGCTGGATTGCCAATACGAATAGCGGTAGCAATGGTTTCAGGACTTTCAATAATCCGATTATGCACGATAGGCGCTGCTCCCGCTGCCTGAAAACCTAACATCTTAGGTAAACTCTGAGAGCGACCAACGCTTTTATATTCTTTATAACCTTTCCAATAAGCCGTGATATTGCCCGCGTTGCCAACAGGTATAGCATGAAATTCCGGAGCTTCACCTAAGAAATCACAAATTTCAAACGCCGCGGTTTTCTGGCCTTCAATACGAAAAGGATTTAAGGAATTGACCAATTCCACAGGATAATTTGCTGTAATATCTTTAACTAAGTTTAAGGCGTCATCAAAATTACCGTCGATAGCAATGACCTGGGCTTGATGGATCATGGCCTGGGCTAATTTCCCTAAAGCAATGTTGCCATTGGGAATGAGCACCACGCATTTTAATCCCCCACGAGCCGCATAGGCCGCGGCCGAAGCCGAGGTATTCCCTGTGGAAGCGCACATTACAACCTTGGCCCCTTTTTCCTTGGCCTTAGAAATTGCCATGGTCATGCCCCGGTCTTTAAAAGACCCAGTTGGATTAAGCCCTTCGTATTTTAAAAAAACTTGAAGACCTGTAATCTGGTTTAAAGACTCGGCGGGAATAAGCGGGGTGTTCCCCTCATAGAGCGTGACTACCGGCGTCTTATCCGATACCGGTAGATATTCACGGTAATGATTGATAAGACCTGTCCAACGCATTATAGCTTCTCCATACGAATCGCCACTGGCTTACCTTTAACAACAGCTAATTCATTGATCTTTAATAACGCTTCTTTGACCTGATGTTCATTGGCCTGATGGGTCAAGATGACCACAGGAACAGTAGAGCCTTTGTTCTCCTGTTTTTGTGAGACGGAAGCAATCGAAATATTGTATTGACCCAGCACCGTTGTGATCGCCGCCAACACTCCCGGCTTATCCGTGACCATAAACCGGATATAAAAACGTGTCTCAACCTCTTCGATTTTCCTAATGGTTAAATTCGCGACCTCCTCGGCTGGATTAAAGGCCCAAATACAAGCCGGCGCGTCCACGCGAATACCTAAATTGATTAAATCCGCCACAACCCCCATGCCTGCGGTCATTTGCCCTGCTCCTTGACCCTCGATAAAAACATCACCCAATGGGTCTGAGTCGAGGAAGATAGCATTGTCAACTCCATTGACCGTGGCTAAGCCATGGTCTTTGGGAATCATGGTTGGATGGACACGAACGTCTAATTGGTTGCCGATTTTCTTGGCGATCGCCAAAAGGCGGATGGTCAAATTTAAACTTTCAGCGAATTCGATATCATCTTGAGAAATATGATTAATACCCTCGACGTAAATATCTTTGACGTTCACGAATTTACCCATGGTCAAAAACACTAAAATACCCAACTTGTAAGCAGAATCCATACCACTAATGTCCAAGGTGGGATTGCTCTCAGCATAGCCTTTTTCCTGGGCTTCTTTAAGCGCCTGGGCAAAAGACAATTTATTCTTAGACATGGCCGTTAAAATATAGTTACAAGTCCCATTAATGATGCCATAGACACCATTAAATTTATTGCCTGCCATGCCCTCTGTAATCGTACGTATAATAGGAATGCCAGCACCCACAGAAGACTCAAAAAGAATGCTGCGTCCATTGGCATCCGCTTCTTTGAACAGCTCTAAACCACATTCGGAAATCAAGGCCTTGTTAGCAGTGACCACGTGTTTTTTGGATCTTAAAGCAGAAAGGACGATTTCTTTGGCCGGGGAAAGACCTCCGATAAGCTCAACAACGACGTGGATCTCAGGGTCTTTGAGAATGGTATTATAATCCGTTGTCAAAACTGTGTGATCTAAACCCGGATTGGGTTTTTTAAGGATACTGCGATCAGAAATAGTTTTAATAAAGAAATCTGTATCGTATTTCTCACGTAAGAACTTACGTCGGCTTTTAAGGACCTTGACAACCCCTTGACCGACAACCCCATAACCTATTAAACCTATATTAATACGATCCATAAAGCTTTAATCCTCCTTTTGGGCGTATTGCTCAACCTTAGCCAATACTTCCTGGGCCCGTAGAGAAAGGTCTTTAAATTGCACTCTAACTTCATAAATCAAATTAGAAATTTTCTCTTTGCATTCTAATACCTCTCCTTGTAGATCAACGCTGTCTGCCAGAAAAGGGGTCTTTAATTCTATCTGTAACTGTTCACCATGTTTTAATGGCTCATCCACGGAGAAGTTCAATCCACCCTGGCTAATATTATTGATTTGAGAAACTTCGCTTTGAGCGGATGGGTTAGACACGGGACTATACATCAGAATAAAATGACGATAAATACGGACATGTTTCCGTCTATTTTTAGATGAGTCAGTCATAAGTTTTTAAATAAGATGGTCGGGACGGTGGGGCTTGAACCCACGACCTCTTGAACCCCATTCAAGTGCGCTAATCCAACTGCGCTACGTCCCGTGACCAAATAGCTGTTATTTCTTCAATTCAAATTCCTATTTCAATCAATCTACATATCGAAAAAGAATGATTACGACTATTAAGGAAATGAAGACATTTTATACCAGATTTACGCAGGGCTGTCCAGAAGGTTTTCCTTATATCACGATAAGAATTTAAGATTAAATCATAACCAAAATCAGAACCACAAAAACTCTAAATCTCTTTATCAGAAAGGGCAAAGAATTCAAAGATCGTTATTGTCATCGGATAAATACCAACAATAATTGGCCTCAGGCCTGAAGCATTCTTCAACTGTTGAATCATGGCTGGATTATAGTTAAACTGCAGACCACTGCCCTGCTTTCTTACCTGAAGCAAGTTTTTATTGCGAGTTAAATCAATACCCCCTCTTTTTAAAGATATCGAATTCATCGCTGGACTTGCAGAAGCATCCGGCAGAGGTGATGCATACTCCTTAATTTTTTGAGAAACGAGATTGGCCATCCACTGGCGCGGCGTTGGCGTCGTATCAACATGAGCATTCCCATGCTCATCATAATTAACCTTATAATAAGGCACCTCAATACTATGTTCCAAGACATTGTCCATCATCACCTCTGTCCAATTCAAATCCTTCCCTCTATCTTGCCAGGCTTCTTCATCGTTTAATCCATGGGCCCATTTCTTTTCAATACCCCTTTTTTGATAATCATCATGATCAAGAAGCAAAAGATCCGATCCAATCTTTTGTTCCTCCAACATAGAATTTAAAAGCCGCCCAAACTGCCCCGTTTGCCCAGTATCAAGAAAAATAATGTGTTTAATCTGCTCGTTAACAATCCTCTGCTGTTGTAAATATTTCAAAGCCCTTGCTTTACCTTGGGCAGTAAACAAACTATTCTTTTGAAATTCAGCTCCCTCACGTCCAAACTCCACCGACATCGCTGTTGTAAAAAGAAGAGGCTTAACAACAACATCTCTATCCTTAATATTACGTTGAACATATTGCCCAAGCTGCTCACCGCTTGTTAGAACAGGCACGATTAATATCTGATCATTCGACAATTCTTTTTCTGTTCGGATCTTTGCTATCGTCCTGTTGACCATATCAGAGAAAGAATCCAGGATCTTTTTGCCTTCAAACTCTATAAAGAACATATCGACAAATCTTTTAAGAAAATCTTGGGCCCTTTCTCTCTGCTTTTGATATTGCACACCTTTAAGTTCTGCCGTATTCGCAAGCCATTTCAAAACAATGACCTGCATAAGAATATTGGGCTGACTTTTTAATTTCTTTATTTGTTTATCGAGGTCTTCCCCTGCCTCATTCATAATACTGATAAAAAATTTCAAAGCTTCTTTTGAACCTGGATCCAACTCAATCCCACTAAGTAAGAGAAGATCTGGAAGATAATAATACTCAATCTTTCTATCGTTAATAGCTTTTAGGACCTCTTTATCAGCGCCTTGAACAAGCCTTTTAATCTCATTAACCGTCGGCATTTGTCCTGTTTCCATTTGTTTTCTCAATACAAAACTTCTTACAATAGGGACAGCTTTATATATGGCATCCAAAAGCCTAGGATCAGCAAAGACAGATAAAAAATAATTTGTCCTATTCATCTGTGGTCTAGTATCGAGATCTTTAAGATTCACGACCTTTTTATAAACAACCACATGCGTTGCGTTCGGACGTTTTCCAGGAAAGAATATATTTCCTAAATAAGACTCTTTACACGTAGTTTGGATGGCATCAAGAATTGTTCTGGAATCTGCGCCAAATTCACTAAGCAATAATGGTTTAAGTTCATTGGAGAATTTATTTAACGTGCCCTTTGCTTCATCCTTTGGATCAATTTCTAAGATTTTATTGGCCTTCAAAAACACAAACAGTTTATTCACCTGATCTAAAGATAAACCCGCCTTCAGCAAGGTTTCTTTAGAAACAACCCCCATGCGTTCTCTTGCTGAAGTAAAAGGTGTGTCAGTCCCCTTGATATAGGTATTCACATCCGCCACAGTACCCGTTAGAATGGCATTCGTTACGCCCTTGTAAAGAAGATACTCTACAAACTCATCAATATTAGGTTCCCCACGCTTGCTGTCATTAGGATCACCTATTAACGTAGCACGAAAAAGCTTACCATCCTTTGTATAGCCCATTGCTGACATCGCGGCACGTTTTCCCCTAGGGGCATTGACCTCATGACCAAGAAAGCGGCTTCCTTTGGTTTTAAAATATATATACTCGTTGCCATTATCTTCCTGACTTATACTCTCTGGAAGAGTGCTCTTGCCATTTCGGATAATGACCGCCCCAAATATCCCATTCTTGTGCCCCAGGTTTGTCCTTAGTTCTCCATCTTCGACCCATGCTTCCTTTATAGGATCTTCTGAGGGTAAAAGAAAATCAACAGGCAAAAACCAGAATCTACCCTTTAGCTTCTCATAAACTTTCTGCCCAACGCCCTTGGCTCCATTGCCTTTAACAATGAACTTTCCATCCTTAAGTACTGCGCTATTGGCCTCATAATAATTTCCGGTTATTCCGTTAAACGTCATAAGAATATCTTCACGTCTAGAGGTTACCGGGTCATTCACAAACTCTTCTACAGAGCGGCCCGCTCCTTCTTTACGTTTAGCTACAGGATCATCTTCTAAATCCCTATTAACCATCTCCTGCTCTACGGACACCTCTACATCCACTTCTTGTGAATTCATCGTCACAAATTGTCCATTAACATTAATCTTGTCAAAGCTGATTTCATCATCTACAACAAGGATATCTTGATCAAGAACCTTATATGGTTTTCTTAAACTATTAATGACCATAGCCCGATTTATATCTACATCAGAATTAAGAATTCCTGTTTGAGCATCAAGTTCAGAAAATGTGATAACTGAATATTCATGAATATAACTTTTCAGCAATGGCGATACCTCAGTGACGTTCAATAATTTTTGGACTTGCTCAACCAAGTTTTGTTCAAGCTCTTCTTTTAGTTTCGCTAATGTTTCTATTAAATCCGAATGTGAATCTATATATTGATCCAGTATTGCCAAGCTCTGCTTATGCATTTGATCATAAATTTCTTGAGCCTCCTTCAAAAACCTTAATGGAATTCCCAAACCTTTTGCCTTCAACGCTTTTTCAATCTTTTGCTTCTCTTCATCTGAATAATAATATATTCTAATAGCTTCTGTTAAAGAAACCGCATACTCCCCCTTCTCAACAATATCCTCTGGGATAGACTCTCCTTCCAAATCTTTTCTTTCATTAGAAAGAAAATGAGCAAGAATTTTTCCTCTTGGAATAAATAATGATTTAGAATCTTGATGAAGTATAGAAAAAGGAAATTCAAAAACAGATTTTCCGAAATTCCATTCATGCCCCATAATAAAATTCCCAGGATTTCTAGAGAAGTGATTATACGGGGTCCCAAAGAATATATATTTACTATTTCGCGCATTATCAGTGTACGTTCGATTCTCCACCTGAGAAATCAAATGCCCCTCATTAATAATTCTTTCATATCTATCTGTCCCGTGTAACATAGTCAGAGGAACGCCATTATATGGTCTGATAAATGGATAACGACTAGCAGGAAAACCTATATAACTAAATGTATCAAAAAGCGAAAAATTATCTGAATTAATAAAACCAAACAACTCTTCAATGCTAAACTTCCTCCCAGGCAAAACTTCTAATTCTTGTTTCTTTTCCTGAGCTTCACGCAAAGAATCTTTAAAACTATCCATCAAACCTTTAGCAGGTTCCGAGGAAAGAAACTGTGCCTTTAGGCCAGGTAAAACATCCTTTAATCGTTTAATAGTCTTAAGAACATCTTTCAAGTCAGACGGAATATACTCATCGCTATATTGGGGATATTGATAATAAAAATAATCATTTGCCATCAACACTGCATTATTTAAAAAACGTTGCACATCTTTATCAGGAACATCGGCATAAAGTGACAAGAACCTGCCTGAAAACAACACCGCATCTGAGTCAATCGGTAATCTTCTAATTCTTTTCACAAAGCGTATATATTCCTCTTGTTTAAAGACGTTCAAATCTTGAAAATATCTCATTGTTCTCAGAATTCTAAAAGGAATTGGACATTCTTTCTCTAGGTGTTTAATGGAAACTAATTCATTAACCAAATTTACGTTTCGTTCATTCTTCAGCCATTCTTCAACTTCAGAAACTCCAAAAAATATTCTTTTTAAATTTTGCGCACGCTTTAAATAATAAAGAAAGCTTGTCATAAGATACAGCCTTGCCTCTATATTAAGCGCTGTCTTCGACATAAACTTACTCATCTTTGAAAATTCCGACAGTGTATCCGGTTGACTTAACATTTCTTCAATATCACTAGCAACCTGTGTTTTAAACGTATGTCTTGATAAGGGATGATCATTTCTTGCATATTGGATAACATCTTCCTTGGACAGGACTTCTTTAACCTCTACTGGGGATTGATCAAGTATTGGCTTCATGTCCTTAAACCAAGTCAAGCGTCCTACCGGTTGATTGTACTCAATGTGATTCTCTTCTTTAGAAGATTCCTCCATGGATGCTACCAAATTATCAATCTCATCGCTCGTCAAAGGCTCCATCAGAAAACCAAGCGTAATATGATAAATAAATTTTCCTGGTTCATAAGGCAGGCGATTATAAAATTCTAATAGCTCTGGATCCTTCGAGAGATCATCATGGAAGGCCCTGGTAAAACTGTCCATAAACTGCTTGTCCATCTCCAGCCTAAATTTTAAGATACGCGGCGCAACAAACATATCTATTCCCACGATCTTAGCAGATATTTTTCGACGAAAATCTTCCGGCATCTTCTTAAAGAAAGCATCAACCCGTTTTTGTAACTTATCGCACAAATGCCGATTCTTATCGGTAATCTTGGCTATCGCAACAATGGAGACGTGATACGCATCGTTATCAAGAAAAGCAATCTTTTCTCGCAAGGAATCTGATAGAGAATTCTTGAATTTTTCACCAAGATTTCTTAAGCGAACATAAAAGTTCCGGTCTTCTCTTGGATCTGCTGTTGGATAGCTAATAGCCACCCCTTCAACTGGAAGAGGTTTGTACCCATCCGCGGTCTTCACAAATCTTTTACGTCCATCTAGTCCTGCGACCTGCTCTGCATAGGACTTCCCTGGTGCAAAAGCAGCTTTTAAGGCCTCCTTTATTTCCCTGTAGATAGGGTTCATATTGGGGCCTTCATTCATCGCTTGAACATCTGCTTCCACAACCATGGCATGATTTAAAATACCTTGTCGAAGTTGGACTCGGTCGTGTGATCTTAAGAAAACATTTCTGGTCTCAAACAATCCCGCCCCTCCAGAGAAATATTTTCTTGGAATAATCTGTTTTAAGGTAGGGTCATAATCCTCTTTGATATAGTTATACGCTCCCTTTTTAAATGCTTGCACGTATCGTGCCCAAACTTTATCTTTAACATCTTTGTCATCAATGTCCACACCTGAAATCTTTTCCTTATCCACATACGCTTGGCCAAGGACACTATCTTTAATCTTGTCCTTAAGCCAAATTGCTAGAATTAAGGAATTATAAATCTGCCTTAACTGGGCAAAATTCTTGCCTTCGTTAATTTCGATTGTTAACTCCGGGATGACTACCTCGCGCACAATTTTCGAGGCAAAAGAATGTAAATAATTATCTGTAGGGGCAGGTCCATAACCTACCATTTCTTGAACGGATTTAGAACTCACCCCTACAACACCATGTTTTTCTAACGATAAATAGTCCTCTTCTAAAAGCACTTTCAAACGACTTTCGATAACATAAGCGCAATTCTTATTCTCATAAACAACAGCCTTCTCTGGCACTATCCACACCTTATTGAAAGTGTTGACTGGAATATTCGTTGTCCCATACTTCTTCACTGCTTCTGCATATACCCTCTTCCAAAATTTCTTCCCCACTTCTTCCTCAGGATAAATCAAACTCGCTGTGATTTGTTTGAGCATGTAATCTTCTGCCAACAGGTCTCTGCCCATTGCGGTTAAACCAAAGCTCTTTGGAATAATACGATCCTTCTCATATGGGCTGAGATTCACCCAAAGATCTTTTTCAGGGATGGTTATACTAGCTAGGAAATATTTGATAAGTTTATTAGCTTCAGCTTTTAACTCCGTTTGAGATTGCTTCGCCCTTTCAGGGCTCGCAATGACACTAGGATCATCACCTTTATCTAAAATAAAGTCGAATCGAAATGGATTATCAGGATGAATCTTAATTCCTTTGAGTATTGGAGGATTAAATGTTTGACTTAAACGAACCATTGTTCCAGGGGCTGGTAAATATAGCTCCTGGGCATAGGATGAAGGCAGAACAATAAAATTACCTAAAAGAGCAACAAAAGTCCACAGACATATTACTTGTCTTAATTTTAAATTCTTATACATATTGAAAGTTTACACTATTTATTGATATACGGCAAATAAGGTTGGCATTAAAGACTAGCCTTAAAGAAGAGATTTTATATCTTTCACGAAGGAAGGATAGGACTTGCGGACACATTCAATATCTTTGACCTGACAACCTATTTTTAAACCTAATATAGTCCAGGCCATGGCCAGACGATGGTCTTGATGGCTGTCTAAAAGCTGGTTGGTTTTATAAGAATCTTTTGGAGTTATGATAAGAGAATTTTCTGTTTCTTTGACATCAGCCCCCACTTTAAGAAGTTCCTCTCGCAGATCACTGATACGATCAGATTCTTTGGCTCGAGCGTGATGAATATCAACCAATTTAGTTTGGCCTTTGGCAAAAAGCCCCAAAACCGCCATAATCGGCACCAAATCAGGAGAATTTTTCAATGAAAAGGTCCCCCCCTTTAAATTAAAAGGCCCCCTAATATCAATAGCTGTAGATATTTTCTTAAAGACAACGCCCATTGCCTTCAAAAATTCGAGAATATGCCCATCAGACTGAATTAAATCATCTTTAAGATGCCCTTTCAATACGACCTTTGATGGCAACAATGCCGCCGATGCCATGGGAAAAGCAGCCAAACCATAATCTGATGGAACAGTAAAATTCTTCAGGCCCTTAAACTTCTGATTGCCTTTAATTAAATATTTTCTAGGAGAAACCTGTTTAATGCGAATGCCCGCCAGCTTAAGGATTTGGTTGGTCATCACAATATAATCCGCAGATACCATCTCTTTGCCGGTAATGACAATAGAACTATCCACTTTCAATTGAGGCAAAGCAATCAGTAAGGAAGAAATAAATTGGGAACTCAAACTCCCATCAATATCAACAAGGCCACCCTTAAGCTCTCCCCCTTTATAAACAATAGGCACGGACTCCTTAGGGCCATGTCCGCGGATGTCCATACCCTGACGACGTAAAGATTCACACAAATGGACATTAGGCCTGCCCACCAAGGTCCCACAGCCTTTCACAAGGGCCGTCTTTGTATATAAGGACAATAATGGGAGCAAAAACCTTAACGTGGTCCCTGATTCACCGACCTGAAAGACTTTAGATTGTTTAGTTAAATCATGAGCTATGCGACGCGCCACCTGGGCATCATCACAGTCAGACAAATTTTTAATACTTGAAGCCCCCCCACAGGCAGAAATAATAGATGCACGGATAGAATAAGACTTCGAGGCTGGTAAATGAATTTGGCCTTTAAGGAATAAGGCCGGCTTGACTTTTAAAATCATGACTGCTTAAGCACCACAATATCATTCTTGCGCACTTTACCGACAGAAAGCGGCGGGATCAAATCAGCAGCTGACATTTCATCTTGGATACGAGACACCTTTATATCCCCTAAATATTCATCTGCTCTATAAACAGATAGCAAATCTCCCGACTTGACGCCTTGCTTAGTCCCTATATTACATATCACAAACTCCGCTTCTTTATCAACGCTCATAATACGACCTTTTTGGGCGTCAGGGATATTGACGATAATCTTGCCTAATTCCATTTTATCTTTGTCTTGAAGCGGAGGGATTGTTTCTCCAAGCTTCTGTTGATGATAGGGATACGCCTTGGCTTCTTGCTGCTGGTTTGCTTCAACCTTACTTACCTCCTGAGATTCCTTTATTTTATTTTGTAAATCTTGAATCTTAGCCTGCTCAGCTTTTAATATTTCCTGACTTTCTTGTAATTTCTTAGCCGTGTTATCCAAATCTACATGAATGGCCTCTTTTTCTCTTTTAGCCGTTTCAAGCGCCTCTTTTAAAGAAACATTTTCTTTCTTAAGAGCATTATGAAGCCCCTCATTAAGCTCTATCTCATCCATTAAGCTATTAATCTTAGCATCCGCTTCTTTATTTTTGTCCTGCAATAACGCCAGTTGTTTTTTAGAATCTTTAAGATCAGATGTGAGTTTGTCTTGCTGTTGGCGGTTTTCTTCCAGCTGCGTTTCTAAATCTTTACGCATCTGGTTTTCTTTCTGATACATAAAAAAACCTATAGCCGTCGAAGAAACCAATAAGATTGTAATTAAGATGACAAAAATTGTGAGTGTTTTACCTTGTGGATTTTTCATATCTTCCATTATAAGAAAAAGTTAAAGGTAGTAAAGAATAAACTTCTTATTTACTAAACGCCTTGTTGAAATTCAGCAGGTAGGGAGCAAGAAAATTCGATAGAATGTTTTGTGATTGGATGGTCAAAACAAATGCTTTGCGCGTGCAAGGCCAATCGGGGAAAACTTTCTTTACGCCCATACTTTTCATCCCCTAAAATGGGATGCCCAAGATGTTTCATATGCACCCTCAGTTGATGGGTGCGACCTGTTTGCGGAAAAAGCGCGATCAAGGTAGATTTCTTAAAACGTTTAATGACTTGATAAAGACTGATAGCCTCTTTCCCCTCGCCTTCTGGTACAATTCGACGCTGGTCATGGTACTTTTGATGACGGCCTATTGGTGCGTTGACCATTCCCTGATCAAATTGAACAACCCCTTGTACCAAGGCGACATAACGTTTAATTACCGTGTGCTTTTCAAATTGTCTAGCTAATCGAGCATGGGCCAAATTTGTTTTGGCAATCACAATTAAACCGGAAGTATCTTTGTCTAATCGATGCACTATGCCGGGACGTACTTGACCGTTAATATCCGAGAGCTCTTCAAATCTTCCTAATAACGCATTCGCCAGGGTCCCACTCTGATTTCCAGCCGCTGGATGCACGGTTAAACCCACAGGCTTATTAATGACCACAATATCGGGGTCTTCATAAAAAACATCTAAAGCTATTTTTTGGGCCACCAAATCTTGAGGCTCTAAAGAACTGGGGTCAATATTAACATCAATTTTATCTCCCAAAACCACCTTATACCTTGTTTTAGCAGGCTTATCATTGACTGTAACTAACTGAGCATCAATAAGTTTCTGGACAAAACTGCGGGAAGGAATGTTTTCAATCACATGAGTCAGATAGATATCCAAACGTAAATCTTGATGGGCCTCTTCCACAATAAATTGATGTTTCATTTTTTAAACCGCCTCAACAGCAAAAATCCTACAAAGAAAATTACAATGGCAATATATTGAAATAGACTTAATCCCCACCACAAATTATCATGATCAGCCCGAAAGAATTCCACCACAAAACGTTCAATCGCCCCCAACCACAAATATAAAACAAAAATCATTCCAGCGTGGTGTGGTTTCTTTTGGGCATATTTTAAGATAATAAAAGCTACTAAAAGACCAAAGGTTTCATATAATTGAGTGGGATAAAGCCTGGCGTTATGAAGAGGAAAATAAACTCCCCAAGAAACAGGCTTACCATAACAACACCCATTTAGAAAACAACCAATACGTCCAATGGACTGTCCCAAAGCAATATAAGGAGCAGCTAAATCTAACATGGGCCTTAGTGGCAGCTTTCTACGTTTTAAAAACCAGATTCCAGCTAAGGCCCCACCAAGAAAACCTCCCTGCCAAGCCAGACCGCCATGCTGAAGCATAATCATTTCGAGAAGATTCTGACTAAAATAATCCCAGGTCAAAGAAATATAAAATATTCTAGCGCCTAAAATACCCCAAGCCACCGTCCAAAACATTAAATCATAAATTGTTTCAGAAGAAATCTTTAAGGCTTTTGCGTCCTTACTTAATCCCCAAGCACAGAGAACCACTGCCAGGGCAATCATGACCCCGTAGGAATGAATCGTTATGGAACCAAATTTAAAAAGATCAGGGTACATAACACCTTCCTTATCTTTTAATACTCTTTAAGGATTCCCTTAAGCAAACATCCCAAGGTTATTCCTTATGGGAGGGTATACATTTAAACAGAATAATGATTGCACCAATAGTAATAGCGCTGTCCGCAATATTAAACACCGGCCAAACACGAAAATCAATAAAATCTATCACATATCCCCAGAAAATACGATCAATTAAATTACCTATAGCTCCTCCTAGAATCAAAGAAAAAGCAGTAATATAGACCCGACTTAATTGCCGTGTATGGCGATAGTAGTAAATATTATAAATTAATAATCCAGTCAAAACCAAAGGAGTGATAATAAAAACAAAACCGCAGTCTTTAAACAAACCAAAAGCAATACCCGTATTATGAACGAGGGTAAAATGAAGAATATTCTTGATTAAAATAAGAGATTCATTTAAATCTAGAAGATTTGAGAAGAAAATTTTACTGAATCTATCTAAAACAATGACACCAAAAGCGCCTGAAAGAAAAATGACAATGTCGATTTTGGAACGCTTTAAATCATTCATGAGACCTTATCTGCGCCGTGTTTCAAGCTGCTCTTGGCATTTTAAGCAGGTCTGAGTCTGAGGTAAGGCTTTAAGACGTGTTACAGCAATAGGTTTTTTACATTCTAAACAAATGCCGTAAGTGCCATCTTCAATACGGGTCATGGCCTGGGCAATGCGTGTTAAAAGTTCACGGTCATTGGCCGCCAACCCCATAGCGAATTCACGATCATACATGTCTGTCGCTACGTCGGCCATATGTAACGCATGACCAGAAACATCTCCACCACGGTCATTATCACTACCGCTATTATCATTGGAAAGATTCTTGATATCTCCCAAAATCTGATCTTTGGTTTTTAAAAGAAGTTTTCTATAAATTTCAAATTTAGGATTAATCTTTTTATTTTTCTTTATGACTTTTGAAGACATTAGTTATTTCTCCTTATATACAACCGATCATTAATCGCCGCTTGTTGAGACGTTTCTAAAGAACCTAGGCTACACTCTCAACTATTTCGGCACAACGTAAACACAAACTTGAATGTTTTGGATTTTCTCCCACATTCGTCCGATAGTTCCAACATCTTCCACACTTTTCACCATCTGCACGTTCTACTTCAACCGCGGTTTGGGTAAAATACTCGCTTAACCCCATTGAAACTGCCGTAACTTTTTCTAAAGACACTTGGGAAACAATAAAATACGACGCTAGATCGTCCCCAAAACTTTTTAAATAGTCAAAATCACGATTGCTTGCTGTTTTAATAATAATTTTGGCTTCTAATCCACTGCCAATGGTTCCCTGTTTTCTTTGCTCATCCAAGGCCTTAAGAACAAATGGACGTAAACTTAAGAGGACTTTGAATTTCTCTTCAATTTCCACGGAAGACCAAAGGTGTTCTATTATAGGCCACGTTAATAAATGCACGCTTGAGGCTTGCGAAATCTCAGCACTCTTAGGACTTATAGCAAATATTTCCTCTGAGGTAACAACCATCATGGGAGCTACCATTCGCGTTAAGCAATCGAGAATATGATAAAGAGCCGTCTGAGCCGACCTTCTTTGGTCGGACAAGCGGGGGGAAGTATACAATCGGTCCTTGAGGATGTCAAGATAAATGCTGGAAAGGTCTTCATTACAAAAACTATGCAAAGTCTTATAAACTTTAACAAAATCATAGTTTTCATACGCCTCATCTGTAGTCTTAACAACCGACGCTAAACGATTCAAGACCCAACGATCTAAATCTAAAAGCTTGGCATAAGACAAACCATCTGTATCAGGATTAAAATCATTTAAATTCCCTAACAAATAACGCACGGTGTTTCGAATCTTACGGTAAGAATCAACTAAACGCTCAACAATTTCTTTAGAAATTCTCACATCATCGTTATAAGAACTTGAAGCCACCCATAAACGTAAAATCTCTGCCCCATTTTGATTAATCATGTCTTGAGGAGAAGTGACGTTGCCCAAAGACTTAGACATCTTTCTGCCCTGTCCATCGACAACAAAACCATGCGTTAAAACTTGTCTATAAGGAGCCCTGCCATCCATGGCAACCGATGGGATAAGTGAGGACTGAAACCAGCCTCGATGTTGGTCTGATCCTTCCAAATACAAATCGGCTGGCAATGAAGCTTTGATTAAGGTATGAAATACAGCCTGATGGCTGACACCAGAATCAAACCACACATCAAGAATATCATGGGTCTTTTCAAAAGTGTCACAACCACAATCAGGGCACTTAAATCCTATAGGAAGAATATCTTTAAGCTCTTTTTCAAACCATATGTCACTACCCTGGGTCTTTACCAGTTCAGCCAAATGTTCAATGACAGGAACAAATAATTTATGCTCTCCCTTACAACCCGTACAAACTACCGCCGGTATCGGCACGCCCCAAAGACGCTGACGGGACAAACACCAATCCGGCCGAGTTTGGATCATACTTGAAATCCTCTCCTGCCCTGCCGAGGGAAACCATTGGACATCCTTCTCAATGGATTTCTGCAGCTTATTCCTTAAGTCGTTATGCTCCACATTTAAAAACCATTGTTCAGTCGCTCGGAAGATCACAGGATTCTTACAACGCCAGCAATGCGGATATGAATGTTGAATATTTTCAGTAAAAAATAAAAGTCCGCGAGATTTTAAATCCTCGATAATGACTTCATTGGCTTTAAAAACATGTTGACCGGTAAATGGCGCACCATCCTCGGTAAAAACACCTTTAGAATAACAGGCATCAAAATAGGCAGCTTATAGCGCAAACCTGTCTGAAAGTCTTCCTGACCATGGCCAGGAGCTGTATGAACTAAACCTGTCCCATCTTCCTTAGTGACATAATCTGCGTTGACCACAGGACAATTTTGTAATTTACCAAAAGGATGCGTGTATGTTAATTGGGATAAATCCTTACCCTTAACTTCCTTAATGAGCTTCGTAGATACATTGGCTTTACCAAGAATAGCCTCAGACAAAGATTTCTCAACGATAACAATATCTTCTCCCAAATCAGCCAGAATATAGGTAAAATCCGCATGAGAAGCAACCGCCACATTGGCAAGCAAGGTCCATGGCGTTGTTGTCCATATTAAAAGTGAAACCTTTTTATCCTTGGGTAACCCAAGAACTTCGGGATTGTTAACTCCAAGTTTAACAAAAACTGTCGGCGATGCGCGGTCTTCATATTCTACCTCAGCCTCAGCTAAAGCCGTTTCACAACTGAAACACCAATTGACTGGCTTCAAACTCCGGTAAACATAGCCTTGTTTAACCAATTTAGCTAATGATTTTAAAATCCAATATTCATAGGACGGAGCTAGGGTCAAATAGGGATTGTCCCACTCTCCCCAAACACCTAAACGTTTAAACTCCTCACGCTGAATACCAACGAACTTCATGGCATAGTCATGCGCTTTTTTCCGAAAAACAACCGTATCGAAATCACCTTTTTTAGCTTTTAAATCTTTAAGCAATTGATGTTCAATGGGAAGCCCATGACAATCCCAACCAGGGACATACAGCGCATCGAAACCCTTCATGGTCTTATAACGAACAATAATATCTTTAAGAATTTTATTAAGCGCGTGGCCAATATGAATATGACCGTTAGCATACGGTGGCCCATCATGCAAAATAAAAGATTTTTGTCCTTTAGACTTCTCACGTAGACGCTGATAAATCTTATCACTCTCCCATTTAGCCAAAACTAAAGGTTCTCTTTGTACGAGATTAGCCTTCATGGAAAAGTCGGTCTTAGGTAAGTTAAGCGTCTTTTGATAATCTGTATTAGGAGGTGTATTTGCCGATGATGACATCAAGTTCCTTTTTCTTTTTAGCAGAAATCTTATCGCGACTGGTAATAATAGCAAACTTTAAAGCTTCCGCAGCAGAAAAATTCTTTAATTTTCCTACCTGAGGAATTGCTGTTTTTAAAATCTTTTTGGCATTATCAACATTTTGGTTTAGGTTTTTAATAATCATTTCAACCGTAACAGTCGCATGATCAGGGTGCCAACAATCATAGTCGGTAACGGCGGCCAAGGTTGCATAGGAAATTTCAGCCTCCCTCGCCAGTTTGGCCTCAGTGAGATTAGTCATACCGATGATATCCATTCCCCAACTACGATATAAATTGGATTCCGCTTTGGTAGAAAACTGAGGACCTTCCATATTCACGTAGGTCCCTCCCCGATGGGCTTTAATATTTAAGATCTTGGCAGCGCCCTCAAGAATATCCGCGATTTCAGGACTGATCGGTTCAGCAAAAGCTATGTGAGCGACAATTCCATCAGTAAAAAAAGTATCCATACGTCCCTTATGGGTACGATCTAAAAATTGATCAGGTATCACAAAATCCATAGGCTTATATCTTTTTCTTAAAGACCCGCAAGCAGAAACAGAAAGAATGGCCTCAACCCCTAATTTCTTCATGCCATAAATATTAGCTCGGTAATTGATCTCAGATGGTGAAATAAAATGTCCTCTTCCATGACGTGGCAAAAAGACCACCGGCGTCTTTTCAATTTCGCCAGTAATGAACACATCCGAAGGTTCACCAAAAGGTGTCTTGATAACTTCTTCCTTCACATTGCTAATACCTTCAATCTGATATAAACCACTACCTCCGATAACACCTACTGTTGCCATAATTTACCTCTCATTTCTTCTTTATTAAAAAATCTGTGACACATGCCAAAATATACCAAATTACTATCCAAAATATCAAAATCACGGTACAAACCCAGAGATCAGGTAAGTGAAGAAATCCTTCTGAAGAGAAGCAGCCGTGTCCAAAAAATAACTCTAACGCTTGATAGCTAACCGTAAAATAGGTCCCATAAATATCAATGTGATGCCTATGCAAGAACCAATGATGTTGCAGTATCCACCATTGTAAATAGTTCCAACCTATTAAAATAAAAATAAATATGACAAATCTTCGTTTAGTTAGACTAAATAATTCAAACATAAAATAATAAGAAAAGCGCTGTATTCCCTCTAAGCTATTTTGCTAATTCTTCAGAACGATTCTTGGCTGCTGCTAAAGCATCCCTCATTAATGGGTCAAACTTACCTTTTACAAAAACGTCTATCGCTGCCTGAGTCGTTCCCCCTTTGGAAGTGACCTTAGCTCGCAAAGTAGAGGCATCAAATTCACTTTTCTCTAATAAGTGCGCACTCCCCAGCAAAGTTTTATAAACCAACTGCTTCGCTTCTAATTCTTTAAAACCCAATTTCTTAGCCGCTGCCATCCATTTTTCAACAAATAAAAACACATACGCCGGGCCACTGCCTGAAACTGCCGTCAAAGCATCCATCATGGATTCTTTGACAACAATGGTCTCTCCTAAAACGCCTATAATCTCCTGAGCTAACTTTAATTCACTTAAACTCGCGAAACGTCCTGGGCACACACCGGTAATCCCTTCGCCAATTAAGGCTGGCATATTGGGCATAGAACGCACAATGGGAATTCTTTCTCCTAAATTCTTCTCAAAAAACAAAGTTGTCAGACCAGCAGCGATTGAGATGTAAAGTTTATGCCTTTTCTGCACAGGTAAGGTTATCCCCCCCCTTCGCATATTCAACACAACATCGTCTATATCTTGAGGTTTGACAGCAAAAATTACAACATCAGCTTCATCAACCGTCAACGAAAGCTCACCAACAGTGACATCATAATTCTTGGCCAGGTATTTGACGCGCGCAGCATTTGCTTCACATACTAAAACACGATTGTTTTTATGTAACCCTTTGATCAAAGCCTCCCCCATATTACCGCCACCAATAATTCCAATAGTTCTTTTATGCATTTTGCATTACCTCTTTAAATATGGCACTACCTACACGCACCATAGTCGAACCTTCTTCAATAGCGATTTTATAATCTCCGCTCATACCCATCGATAAAATTCCTGTTTCAACTCTACTATGCCCAGCAAAACGTTGCCTTATGTTATCACGAATACCACGCAAATCTGCGAAAGCCTTACGAATAACTCCCTGATCTTCTGTATAAGGCGCCATACACATCAAGCCTTTGATACTCACATGGGACAAATGGCTTAAACTTTCAATCAGACTAAGAGCTTCTTTTGGGTCTGCGCCAAATTTTTGTTCCTCAGCTGCCGTATTAAACTGCACCAAAATATCGACTGTCTTTTCTGCTTTGGCTGAATGTTTCTCAATTTCATTGGCTAATTTGAAACTATCCACTGACTGAATCAAGGAACAGACCTTCATAGCGTCCTTGGCTTTGTTAGTCTGCAAATGTCCAATAATATGCCTACAAACTTGAGGGTTCTGAGCCAACAAATTTGGAAATTTCTTCTCTGCCTCCTGGACTCTATTCTCGGCAATATGACAAATCCCACTATCAATGGCTTCTTGAATGGCCTCTAATGGCGCGTATTTGGTGACGGCCACCAAGATCACTTCTTGTGGATCACGACCAGCGCAACGACAGGCCTCTTTAATTTGTTCCTGACATTTGAGTACATTATCCTTAATCATAGGGTTCTTAAGGTAACATAAAAGGCTGACAGCGTCAATTCTTCGATTACACTCTAAAACGAAGAGGTTAATCTCTTTAACCCCCAATAACTTCATCAACTTTATCTAATAATTCTTGGAGCTTAAGAGGTTTTAAAAGGTAGGCTCTAATCCCGTGGCGTTTAAAAAGGGGTTCCATTTCTCCGTAGGAGGTCAAGACAACTACTGGTATAGCTTGATATTCTGGGACCTTGGCTTTTTCAATAATAAATGTATAACCGTTCATTTTGGGCATCTGAATATCTAATAAAATCAGATTCGGTATCTTTTTCTTAATAGCATCCAGAGCCTCGAGTCCATTGGCCGCGGTCATTACTTCATAGCCTCGTTCTTGCAATTTGCGTTTAGAAATCTCAACTATTATTGGTTCGTCATCGACCACTAAAACACATTTTGGCATTGATTAATGGCCCTCGTTAATTCTTAATGGTTTATGATTTCCTATCGTAGAACCTTCTACGGCAGGTAGTCCTAACAACGATAAAGCCAAATTTGCGGCATCTGAATTTCGAATCGGCTGTTGACTCTTATTATATCCTATCCTTTTATCAAAAGGATTTTTACGTCTATCATTATTTATTGTATATAAATCGACCCCTTTCGCAACAGGTTTCCCCCAAATCATAAATGGGATTGTATAGTTGTGAGGGTTCTTTTTATCAGAATGACTCAAAGCTTCTCCTCCATGATCCGAAGTAACAATCATAACAGTTGAATTCTTTAACGCTAATTCTGAAAGAACCATCTTCATCATTCGCCCTAAATATCCATCTAAAACTTGAATTTCTTGCATATACGAAGAGCTTGCTTTAACGTCCCACCCATGCTTATGTCCCACACGATCCGTCCCCGCAAAATGCACAAAAACAAAATCTGGCAAACCTTCATGAACTAAATTCTTAAAAGCTAGAAGGGTTTTAAAGTCGTCTTGATCTGTTAACGAAACGATATCAATAGGATAAGAACGGGCATAAATATTGAATTTCAATTTAGAAGCCAGCATAGCGCTTTTACGTTTGAATTGATGAAGGACATCAAAAACACTATAGACGTGCCTCCCTGCATATTCATGGACTTTTTTATTGACCAAAATATTGTCAATGACATGATGGCCATTTGTCCCCATGACCGGATAGCCGGTAATCATACTGGTATGATTAGGAATGGTAATCGTATAATCATAATCACTGCGGGCGTTTAAGGTTGAGGCCCCTTCTTTAATCAATTGATAAAAAGCAGGGGCTTTGTATGGCCCGAGATTTGTAACAGCATCAGGGCGTAAACCATCGAAACTGATTAAAATCACGTGCTTTATAGGAAGAAAACGGGCCTGACTCAAGGTAGTGCAAGCAAGAAGCACCATGAAGGTCAAATTAAAAATAATCAGATATTGTTTTCTAAAAAGAGTTTTCATAGAATTTCTTGAGCAATCTTATAGATTTCATTTAAAATTTTTTCAGAAGCAGCTTCATACGAAGGACAATCACCGACAAAAAATGGTTTCCCATAAGTAACAATCACATGCCCTCTTTTAAAAAACTTAGCTCCAGGAGGCATGACAGCATCAGAACCTTTGATAAAAACAGGAACAACGGGCGCTTGGGATTTTAGGGCTAAAAATCCAGTCCCAGGCTGAGGTTTCATTACTTGATTCCCTATACGCCGCGTGCCTTCTGGGAATACCAATACCGGATCGCCTTGTTTAAGATATTTGATCGACTCTTTAAGAGCACCCAAATCTGGCGCCCCCCGTTTAATAGGGAAAGCCCAAAGCTTCTTGAGCCACCAGCCTCTAATAGGGTTCTTAAAAAGCTCAACCTTAGCCATAAAATGAAGCCTACGAGGCGTAGATATTCCCATGATGGGAGGATCGAGATTGCTAATATGATTACAGGCCAGAATATATGCGCCTTGGCGGGGCACATTGTCCCAACCATGAACTGTGCGAGGGAAGAAAATAAAACTTAAGAACTTTGTAAAAAAATAAGTAAAGTAGTAAATCATTATTTTGGGTCAATTAATTGACGGCCAAATTCCAGAATGTCTTTAGCTTTCTTCAAAGTCTTGGCTTCCGAATAAATACGCACCAAAGGTTCAGTACCCGATGGACGGAACATCAGCCAATCCTCATTAGCGCAGATAAGCTTAACACCATCATAATCTAGAACTTTAACCACTTTTTGGTTTAATACCTGGCTTATGGTTTTAAGTTTATTTAGGTCGACCTTCTTAGCATCCATCGAATAATCCAGCCGTTGATAGTAATAACGTCCAAATTCCTTTTCCATATCCTCGACTAACTGTTTAAAATTTCTCTTGTTGTAAACCATCATCTCTAATATGAGAAGACCAGCCAAGGTTCCATCGCGTTCAGGAATGAAATTAGGCAGCCCCATACCACCAGCTTCTTCTCCACCAGCCACAATCTTCTGGGTGAGCATCAAATCAGAGATATATTTAAAACCAACCGGGGTTTCATACAATGGACGCCCTAATTTCTTGGCAATATGATCATACATCGTCGTTCCGCAGAGAGTTTTGACAATGCCCCCCTCAATTCCTCGATTTCTCACCAAATGCAGCACCAAAAGTCCAAGAATCTTTTGGGGCGATACAAACTCGCCTCCGGGCATGATGGCTGCAATACGATCGGCATCTCCATCGAGAACATGACCAAAATCAAACCTTTCCTTTTTCATTCGGCTCATAATTATTTCTAAACATTCAGGAATGGGCTCTGGCTTACTGCCATCGAAACCAGGATTGACATCTTCACGCATCAGAGTCAATTTGATATTGGTTCCTTTAAGAATCTCTCGCATCAAATCACGGCCACTGCCATGCATCACATCAACGAGCACTTTATATTTAGCGGGTTTTATTTTCTTTAAGTTCAAATACCCACGGAGAAACTTAACATAGGCTTTCTTAAAATCATAAATAACAATCAAACCCTGATCTTTTGCCTTAGTTATAGCTAAAGTCTTTACTTCGGTTTGTCCAAGATAGCTTTCAATAATATTGGTAATATCCTTAGAAGCCGCCCCACCTTGAGCTGTTTTTATCTTAATACCATTAAATTTGGCAGGATTATGCGAGGCTGTAATCATAACCCCACAAACATTGGACAAACACACCACCCCATAACTCAAGGCTGGTGTTGGTAATGAAGTATCCGACAAATAGGCCTTGATACCATTGGCAGCCAAGACTTCAGCCATGCTTTGAGCATATTCATAGGAAAGAAATCGGTTATCATATCCGACACTTGCCGACTTAGAAGAAAACTGAGTATTGTTTTTATTAACCCAATCCGCAACCGCCTGCGCCACAATGCGGACGTTTTTAAAAGTAAAGGTATCTGAAATAACCGCACGCCAACCATCTGTACCAAATTTTATTTCCGAGCTCATAGAATCCTTTCCAAATTCTGGCGAGTCTACCTCACCAATGTTTTTACAAAACCTTTTTGTTCATTTGTACTGATACAATTTATGCCGATTAATATAACGAATCACCGTCGTAAATGTCAAATACCAAATTGATTTCTTCAATTTTAAGCGTTCCCTAATATCACTGGAAGAAATATCTACCGCCGGCATATTAACCTTCACATAAGGCCAGCGTTTAGGATAGTTCTTATCAAAGCCTAGCCGATTCAATATAACCAAACTTGCCAAGCTTAAAATTCCTTGAGGGTCCCTCCAACGATGAAATTGCTTCAAATTATCCGCACCCATTAATAAATATAACTTAGCCTCTGGATATCTCTGTTTTAATTCCTTAAGAGTATCAATGGTATAAGACACTCCTCCCCTACGCAACTCGCCCTCATACAGAGCGAAGGTTTCATTGCCCTTGATAGCCAATTTAACCATAGCCAAACGTTTGGCCGATGAAGGTATTCGGTGATCTGATTTAAAAGGCGAACGAAACGCAGGGACAAAAAATACTCGATCAAGGTTCAACGCTTCTGCAGCGCTCTGAGCCATGAGCAGATGGCCAAAATGGATAGGATCAAAACTACCGCCTAAAATACCGATTCGTTTCATTGTCTAATTTGTCCATTGCCATACACCTCGTATTTATACGAAGTCAAGCCTTCCAACGCCATAGGCCCACGCACATGCAATTTATCCGTGCTAATCCCCACCTCGGAGCCAAAACCAAATTCATAACCATCCGTAAAACGTGTCGAGGCGTTCACATAAACACAGGCCGAGTCAACCCCGTCAAGGAATTGCTGGGCTTCAAGTTTATTCTTAGTCACAATGGCATCTGAATGATGAGAGCCATAGGTATTAATATGGTCTATAGCTTGCTTTAATCCATCGACAACCTTAATAGATAAAATCAAATCCAAATACTCCGTGCGCCAATCTTCTTCAGTGGCTTTTTGAACACCATCTTTAACTATAGAACGCGTTTGCTCATCACCGCGAATTTCACAGCCTTTTGCTTTTAAATCAGCAATCATCGACGGTAAGAACTTCTTGGCTACGGCTTTATCCACCAGAAGAGTTTCCATAGCATTACATACCCCAGGTTTTTGGACCTTGGCATTCATACTGATAGTATGGGCCATACTTAAATCGGCATTCTTACTGACATAAACATGACAAATACCTTTAAAATGTTTAACCACGGGGATTTTAGTATTCTCTGCTACAAAACGAATCAACTCTTCTCCCCCACGAGGCACAATCACATCAATAAGCTCATCAAGCTTAAGAAGGGCATGCACTGCCCCTCGGTCGGTTGATTCGATTAACTGCAAGGCATTCAAAGGAATCTTAGTTTTAGCTAAAGCTTGTTTTAAAACTTTAAAGATAGCTTTATTGGTATGGATTGCTTCTCTGCCACCTTTCAAAATAGCTGCGTTTCCGGACTTTAAGCACAACCCCGCACAATCACTCGTTACATTAGGACGTGATTCATAAATAATCCCCACCACTCCTAAAGGCACTCGTATTTTCTTAATCAATAAACCATTAGGACGCTGAATCGTTTCCAAAAGCTCTCCGATTGGGTCTTTAAGTCTAGCTGTTTCCATTAAAGAATCCGCCATGGCCTCAATTCTTTTCGTATCAAGCGTCAAACGGTCAATCAAGGCGTTGGTGTATCCTTGAGTTTGAGCCGCTTTAAGATCTTTCAGATTTTCTTTAATCAAGTAATCCTGATTCTTAATCAAGACCCCTGCCATTGCTTTAAGCGCAGCATCTTTGTCACGGCTGGATATCAAAGCTAAAAGGTAACTTGCCTTTTTGGCAGCCTTGGTTATTTTTAATATCTGTTGTTCTAAACTCATATTAATCCCCCACCAAAACTAAATAATCCCGATGAATCACTTCGTGTTTACCTTTTTTATCATTAACTTTAAGCAAATCACTGGTGGAATAACTAATTTCTCCTCGGGCAAAAACCTCTTTAAGCGTATCCGCCACAGAAACCACATCTCCTGCTTTAAAATGTCCATCAAAATCTTTTATTCCAGGCAAAAGAAGACTCTTGCCCTCTAACAACGCTTTTTTCGCCCCCTCATCAACATACAACGTTCCCTTGGCAGTCCCCACGAAAGCAATCCAATGTTTATGGGCTGTAATTTTCTTTTCTTTCTCGATAAACAAGGTCCCCAGACGCTCACCATCAACTAGACGCACCAGCACATTGTTCTTATGTCCCGAGGCAATGACGCAAGGTATTTTAGATTCACCGGCAATCTGGATGGCGTCTAATTTGGTAATCATGCCCCCGCGAGCCAGATGTTTATTGCGAGTCCCTTGGGCCAATGATTTTATCGTGGAAGATATTTCAGCAATCTCTTTAACAACTTCCTTATTCTGATTATAAAACCCTTCCACATCAGAAAGAATAACTAAAAGCTCGGCATCAATTAAACTGGCAACTAAGGCAGAGAGCTTATCATTGTCTCCAAACTTAATTTCTTCCGTCGATGTTGTATCGTTCTCATTAATTACCGGAACAACTCCCTTTTCTAATATAGCATTAAGTGTATGCTTGGCATTCAAATAACGACCGTGATTATCAAAATCATCCCAGGCCAAAAGCACTTGGGCACATTTTAAATCAACCTTCTTAAATAATTCCCTGTAGGTATGCATTAAAACAGTCTGACCGATGGCGGCCCTGGCCTGCAAGGCCGTTAATTGGGTGGGACGTTTTTTTTCTCCTAACTCTCCCATCCCAAGCGCGATCGCCCCAGAAGAAACCAGAACCACATCAATCTTTCGATGCTGAAGCTCTTTAATTTGCTCAACTAAAGCAAACAGCCCCTCCCTCTTAGGCTGCATATTGGAATCAGCAATTTGACTGGAACCCAGTTTGACAACAATACGTTTGAGTGGTCTTTGAAATGTGCGTGTCATAATTCTGTGTATTTTATAACAATAATCTAATTGCCGCCAGAAGTTCATCCAAACCTTTTTTGTCCTTGGCGGAAATTGCAATAATATCCTTAGTCACCTTACGTTTAAACCGAGCTAAATTCTTTTTAGCTTCAGGCTCATCCATTTTATTGGCCACTAGAATACGATGCTTCTGCAGCAAATCCTCGCTATATAGATCTAGTTCTTCACAAATTTTATAATAATCCTCCAAAGGATCGCGGCCTTCGCAGCCAGACATATCCATCACATGCACCAAAATCTTGGTCCTCTCCGCATGCTTTAAGAATTTATCCCCCAATCCTTTACCTTCATGAGCGCCTTCAATTAATCCCGGCAAATCTGCCATGACAAAATTCTTATCTTCATCTTCTTCATTCCTGACAATTCCCAAAATTGGTGCCTTGGTAGTAAATGGATAATTGGCAATTTTTGATTTCACCTTAGATACAGCGCAAATCAAGGTTGATTTGCCAGCATTCGGAAAGCCCACCAAACCCACATCGGCAATGAT
>Ga0073936_10001055_pt1 | contig 43111 bp, 45 predicted proteins | sample AliMusrvi5mmetaG_FD_87041 | JGI IMG/M metagenome (GOLD analysis project Ga0073936, IMG submission 87041) | Freshwater lake bacterial and archeal communities from Alinen Mustajarvi, Finland, to study Microbial Dark Matter (Phase II) - Alinen... | ecosystem: Environmental > Aquatic > Freshwater >...
CTAACTCAACATCGGTCATCGGACCCAACACCTTCGAACCGGGGCACAGCGTTGTCATGCCGCATCAAAAGCAGATTCGCCGAATGTGTCAACAACATAATGACCGACATTATATCAGTAACGTTTAGTGACGGGCGGACATTATATTCTTTATACTTTATCCCGATCCCGAACGGCTTTGCTATGCTTGAACATGGCGGGAAAGTACCGCAAGCTCTGCGCATGGCAAAGGTGTTGGTGGGTTTATCCGGCGGAGTTGACAGCTCCGTGGCGGCGGCGTTGCTGGTGGAGCAGGGGCAGGAGGTGGCGACAGGCTACATGAAGAATTGGGTCAACGACGAGGGGCTGCCGGGGGATTGCCCGTGGCAACAGGATATCGAGGACGCACGGGCAGTCTCGAGCGCCTTAGGGATCGAGTTTCGGGTGATCGACCTGATTGAGGTCTACCGCCACCGGATCGTTGATTACCTGATCGATGGCTATCGCTCGGGCATCACACCCAACCCGGATGTGTGGTGCAATCGGGAAATGAAGTTCGGGGTGTTTTTGGATTATGCGCTGGAGCAAGGATTCGAGTTCGTGGCCACCGGTCATTATGCCCGCAAACGCTCGCTCGCCGACGGCACCGCCGTCATTCTCCGGGGCGCGGACCCGAACAAAGATCAGAGTTATTTCCTGTCACTGCTGACGCAGCGGCAGGCGAGGCACGCGCTGTTTCCGACCGGTGAAATGCTCAAGCCCGAGGTTAGGGCAACCGCGAGACGCTTTGGACTGGCGGTGGCGGAGAAGAAGGACAGCCAGGGGATCTGCTTCCTAGGACATGTGAAAATGAGCGACTTTCTCCGGCACTATCTGCCGGACACGGTCGGGCAAATTGTCGATACCACCGGCCGGGTGATGGGTGAGCACCGCGGCTTGCATCTGTACACCATCGGCCAACGCAAGGGGCACGGGGTGGCGTCACCGCGCGAGGGGATGGCTTATGTGGTTGTTGGCAAGAATCATGCGAAGAACCAACTCGTCATCGGTTGGGACAGCGTGGAATCGCCCGGTCTCTACGCGAAACGCTGCGTGATTGGCAGCGTATCGTCATTGGGGGAGCCGTTAGATACTCTGCGGCGGGTGGAAGCCCAGCCGCGCTACCGGTCACGGGCGGAAGCCGCGGAGCTGGCTCCGCGCGAGGATGGCAAGCTCGAACTTATCTTCCGCAAATCCCAACGCGCCATCGCCCCGGGCCAGGTCTGCGCGTTTTATGAGGGTGGACAACTTCTCGGCGGCGGGGTGTTTGAGGAGATAGTGGATAGGGGTTAGGTCTCGCTTCCACGGCAAATCAACCGCCGGTGCGGGGGGGGCGCTTTTTGGTGGGGTCCGGTGCTCCGCCCTGCTGGCGCTGTTTTTGAGCTGCCGCCTGGGTTTCGGCCAGGCGTTGGACCCAGGTTTTCTTGCCGCCATCCTTGCGGGGCTTGAGTTCGGGTTCGGGGATGCGGCTCATCAGCCAGGTTTGGCCGATGGAGAAGATGTTCTGCGTGGTCCAGTACAGGGCGAGGGCCGAGGCGAAGTTATAACAGAAGAAGAAGAACATGAAGGGCATGAACATGATGATGCGCTGTTGCATGGCATCACCGGTCTTGGGAGTCATCCTGATTTGAAGGAAACTGGAGATGGCCATCACCACCGGCAAGATGTTGATGGGCACGCCTGACAGGGTAGTCAGCGTGTCCGGTTGGGAGAGATCGGGCACCCAGAGGAATCCCTGCCCCCGGAGTTCCACCGCATACTGCAACATGCGATAGAAGCCGAAGAATATCGGGATTTGAATGAACATCGGAAGGCAGCCGCCGAGCGGGTTGATGCCATATTTCCGATAGAGCCCCATCGTCTCGGTGTTGAGCTTGTTGGGGTCTTCGGCGTACTTCTCCTTCAGTTTGGCGATTTCCGGCTGGAGCTTGCTCATCCGCTTCATGGTGCGGGTGGACTTGGCATGCAGCGGCCAGATGACGACACGGACGACAATGGTTAGGAGAATGATGGAGAGGCCCCATGACCATTTCCTGGCAACCTCATCAAGGAATGAATGGAAGAAGTTGAGGGTTCGGTTGAGCACGTTGGAAACCAAGCCGAACCAGCCGTATTGCATGAGATCTTCCCAGCCATTGTCCATTTGGCGGAGCATGGGATTGTGTTTGGGGCCGATGAAGATGCGGCTGGAAAACGACTTCTTTCCGCCCGGTTCGAGCGCGACATCCGGCAGCCGCAGGCCCGCCCGGATTGCCGGGAGCGGACTGGCGTCTTCCTTGAGTTTGATCTTCGAGGGTTTGGCCCAAATCGTGGTCTCAAGCGGTTCCTTGGGGCGGATGGCGGTGGCAAAAAACTGGTTGGTCACGCCGGCATATTGGATTTTCTTGCCATCCGGGCTGTTGACGACGGCCTTCTCTGAAGATAGCATGCCACCCTTGAAGCTGGAGACACTGGTGAAGCTCATGGAGTTGTTCTCGAGCCAGAACACGCCGGTTTGTTGGATGACCTCGGCTTGATAGAGTGGCGCCGCTTCGCCAACGTAAACGCTCCATTGCTTCAAGTTGAGCGAGGCCGCCGAGGGGTTGTCGAATTGCAGATCGAAATCGAGCAGATATGGGGCGCCGGGCTCGCCGGTTTCGACGAGGCCGAAGGTTTTCCTGACCACCAGGCCGGAGGCGAGTTTGGCAGCATAGACGACCTTGGTGCCGGGAACGGAGGCCGCCTCGTCATAGCTGTAGCTGAGATTCTCAAGGACCTCATCCGCTCCCGCCAAGCCGCCGATGGGTCCGCCACCGTGTTCATTGGCGCGGACCAAGTCCGTCTTGCTGCCCACCTGCATCTCGGTTTTGAAATCGGCATACTTGATGCCGCCGCCGATGTTGGAAAAGGTGAAGGTCACCTTGTCGGTTGACAGATTGACGGTTTCCTCATCGACCGGTGGCGGCGGCGGATCCACGATGAGACCGGCGGTGCCCGGTGCAACTGGATTCTCGGCCACGGCCGGGCTTGGGGCGGGTTGCTCCTTTTGCAGGGCTTCCTGACGCGCCTTTTCCTGGCGGGCCTTGTCTTGGGCGTTCTTGTTGGATTGGACGAGTCCAACGGCTAACAATGAGCCGCAGACGGCGAGAACAACCCAGGTTTGTCGGTCATACATAAGTGGAGTGGGGAAATCGGTTAGTGCTGGAGGTGATTGTGACGGAGGGATTCGGCGGCTTGGGGGCCTGCCGCTGGCGGCGGCGGGACCGGGTCATAACCACAAGCGCCCCACGGATGACAGCGGAAAATCCGACGAATGCCAAGCCATGACCCGCGCAGCGGTCCGTGGACTTCCACGGCCTGCAGGAAATAGTTCGAACAGGATGGGAAGAAGCGGCAACCGGCGCCCGGACCGGCGGCGAATTTCAGCATCGGGTTGAGAAACCGTTGATAGAAGCGAATCCCGGTACGGATTACGGTGCTGAGCGATTTAGAGATCACGTTGTGCTTCGGGACGGGGGAAAAGGCCCAGACGTTTGGCCTGTTTGCACCAATCGGCCTTGAGTTCGGCGAAGGTGGCCTGGGAGGCGCCGGGACGGGCAATGGTGACGAGGAAGCGGCGCAAATCGGCAAATCCGGGGGCATGAGCCTGCACCAGCACGCGGAAATGGCGGCGCAGCAACACCCGGTCGTGGGCCTTGCCACTGCGGCGGGTGGTGATAAAACCGGTTTTCAAGGACGCCAGGGCGGGATCCGCGAGCGTGCTCAAAATGACGAAGCGCCCGGCTTTGGCTTGGCCGAGCATCTTGACACGGGCGAAATCCGCACGCCGGGTGATGCTGCATTTCCGCGGGAGGCGCATGACGGGGATGCATGGGGCATCCGTGGCGGCGCGTGAGCGGGCGCTCAGGAATGCTGCAGGGTATGACGCTCGAACTGAAGCTCCACACCCTTGGGAATGAGGCGCTTGCGGCCTTTTTGGCGGCGGCGGCGAAGGATGTCACGGCCGGATTTGGTGGCCATGCGGGCACGAAAACCGAATTGCTGTTTGCGAGTGCGTTTGGATGGCTGGTAGGTGCGTTTGCTCATGGCGGATGCCTGTTGGTGAGGAGTTGGAAGATCGCCGGCACAGCCAAGCGGACGCGCAGACTAGCTACAGAATCACGCTTGTCAATCCACCAGTGTCAGGAAATGCGAGATTTTCGGGAAAATCGCCACCCAAGCTCCACGACCGAGGCATTCCGATGACAACTTCGGGGGGGTTCAGTGAATTCCGTCCTTGCCGCAGTGGGATGAACACGTGTGGCAGCGGATGCGGTGGTAGGAGGGAATCGGCTCCGGCGCGGAAATTCCCATTGCGCGGCACGGCACCCGGGCGCAGGCTCGGCAGCGACCGATGGAGGAAGAAAGCGATGCCCTGATCCGATTTCTGGCGACCGAGCGCGGGTTGTCGGAGGCCTATCAGCTTTCGGTGCGCCAGACGCTGGATGCGCTCGCCGGTTGGCTCAAGCGACGTGGCGGCGAGCTGCGCGACTTGGGGACCGACGAATTGGCGGCGTTTCTGAGCCAGCGCAAGTGCGAGGGGCTCAACGCGGCGTCACTGCGCATCACCACGGTTCATTTGAAGGTGTTTTTCCGCTGGTTGGCAGGACGGGGTCGCTTGGAAATGGACCCTGCGGAGCCGCTCATCGCTCCGCGCCCGGATCAAACACTGCCGGAAACCCTGCACGCCGCCGAAGTCAAGAAGTTGATCGAATCCATCGATCCGGCCCAAGCGCTGGGCCGCCGTGACCTGGCGATTCTGGAACTGTTCTATGCCGCCGGCTTGCGGTTGTCCGAGTTGTGCAAGGCGCGGCTGGAAACGATGGATTTCGACGAGGGCTTTCTGCGCATCGCCGGAAAGGGCGGCAAGACCCGCATCGCCCGCGTCGGCACCAAGGCGCTGCGGGCCGTGGAGGATTATTTGAAAAACGAACGCCCGGCGCTGGTTTCCAAGCGCACCTCATCCCACATTTTTCTCAGCGTGCGCGGCACCGCCTTGTCCCCGGACCGCGTGCGCCAGATCGTCAAGGAGCGTGCCGCGCTGGCCGGCATCGCCCAAAACGTCTATCCGCACCTGCTGCGCCATTCCTTCGCCACCCATTTGTTAGAAGGCGGCGCCGACCTGCGGGTGATCCAGGAGTTGTTAGGCCACGCCGACATCTCCACCACCCAGGTCTACACCCACGTCGACCGCCTGCGCCTCAAGTCCGTGCACCGGCAATTCCACCCGCGAGGTTAACCAACATTCGTCCGGCGTTCCTGCCACAGCACCCGGCTGAGATAAGCCGTCACCATGACATTGATGGCAAGCAGCGCGACGCGCATCAAGTTGGGCCGGGCGCCGACTTCGAAGATTTCCAGCGGCAGGAACACGCCGCTCGACACCACGCCGAGCCACAGCGCCCAATGGCGGTCACGCCACAAGCCCCACGCTTCCGCAAAATGCAGGATGGCATAGCAAAGCGCCCCGGCTGCGAGCGCCCACAGCCGCCCGTCGGTCACCGTCGCGGCGGCATCCAACAGGATGCGCGGATAGTGCCGGGCGGGATTGAGTTGGAAATGCCTGAGCAACCTCTCAACAAACGCGTGCACATCCCGGTGGAGGAAATGCAGCACACCGATGCCCGCGAGCAAAACCAGCGTGCCTTTCGCGCCCACCCACAATGCGATGAGCCTGAGTCCGGGAGGGGGGTGGGAGGATGTCACGCGTTACCTCCGGAGGTGGTAGCTATGATGGCCGACATCGGCCATCGCTCAAACCTATGTAAAATGGCGTTCATGATTGCCAGGGATTGGCTTCCAAGTGAGGGTGCCGGCCAAGGTCAAGCGGCGGGCCTGGGAGTCAATGTGGCCGATATCTAGCGACTCTTCAAGTGGATAAGCGTACCCCGTCAGGAGCCAGCCAGCACCGCGTCCAACACGGCCAGGCAGCGGGCGTTCTGCGCGGCAGTGCCGATGGAAATGCGCACCCAGCCGGGGAGTTTATAGCTGCGCATGGCACGCACGATCACGCCTTGCCTGAGCATTTCGCGGAACACGCGGTCGCCATCGCCCACTTCGATGAGCAGGAAATTGGCCACGCTCGGAACGTAGTGGATGCCACGGGTTTGCAGCGCTTCCTGATAGAACGCCAGGCCCTCGCGATTCACCGCTTTGGTGCGCTCGATGTGTTCGGTGTCGGCCAGCGCGGCGAGGGCGCCGGCTTGGCCGATGGCATTGACATTGAACGGTTGGCGGGCCTTTTGCAGCAAGGCGGCCACCGCTTTGGAGGCCAGGCCATAGCCGACGCGCAGGCCCGCCAGCCCGTGGATTTTCGAGCAGGTCCGCAGCACGCAAACATTCCTGCCCTCGCGGACGAATTTGAGGGTGTCGAGCGGCACGTCGAGAAATTCAAAATAGGCCTCGTCGAACACCACCACGACGTGGCCGGGCACGCGCTCCATGAAGCGCTCGATTGCCTCCTGGCCCACCATCGTCCCGGTTGGATTGTTAGGATTGGCGATGAACAGCAGGCGGGTGCGGGGGGTGATCGCGTCGGCCATGGCTTGCAGGTCGTGGACGAATCCGGGGTCGGGCACTTCCACGTAGCCGGCCCCGAACAGCGTGGCCATGAGCTTGTAGACCACGAAGGCGTGCTCGGCGGCGATCAATTCCGCTTCGGGATTGAGAAAGGTGTGGCACAGCAGCTCGATGATTTCGTTTGAGCCGTTGCCGAGGACCACGTGATCCAACTCCATGCCCAGGGATTGGGCGATGGCAGTGCGCAGACGGTAGCCCGCGCCATCCGGGTAGATGTGCGCCTCGTCGAGTGCCGCACGCATGGCCAGTTTGGCCTTGGGAGAGGGGCCCAGCGGGTTCTCATTGGAAGCGACTTTCACGATGGCAGCGGGATCCAAACCCAGCTCGCGTGCGGTTTCATCAATTGGCTTTCCGGGCTCGTAAGCCACAAGATCGCACACAAAGCGGTTGGCGTATCGGTCAATGGTCATGTCCGCGGCCAGCCTAGTGGACTCGGCACCGGTGTCAATAGCGGTCGAACCGAGTCATACTCCAAAGAAATCCGAACAATTGCTCGACCGCGAAGCGGCATCCCGCTATACAAGGCCCCAGCACCCCCCATGAGTCTCCTGTTTTTCAAACGTCTGTTGGCAAACCCCATCCGCGTGGGCTATCTCGTGCCGAGTTCGCCATTTTTGACGCGAAAGACCGCAAAGCGCATGGATTTTTCCAAACCCCGCATGGTCGTCGAGTTGGGTCCTGGCGAGGGTTGCCACACCCGCCAGATCGCCCGTCGGATGGGGCCGACCTCCAAGCTCATTCTCATCGAGTTGGACGCCCACTTTGCCGAGCACCTGGAGAAGCAATTTTCCAACGATGACCGGGTGATCGTGGTACATGCGGATGCCATGGACCTGCCTGAAACGCTGGAGCAGATGGGTTGCAACCACCCGGACTACATTGTCTCGGGGATTCCGTTCACCATCATGGAGAGCCAACGCCGCGAACAGTTGCTCGCCAGCATCTTCCGTGCCATGGGACCGGACAGCGTCTTCATCACCTATCAATTCTCCCTGCAGCTTTCCGAACACGAGCTGTTTGTGCTCAAGCGCAGCGAACATTGTCTCTTCAACGTGCCGCCGCTCAACGTGATAGAACTCAAGAAGGCCTGCGCGGCGATGCCGTGAGGGAAGGGAGAGGGGTTGCCCGCGACCCGGGCGATCCGTTCCGCGTGCCAAGCAAATTGCTGGCAATGGATCACGGAGTCTTGGCGATCTGCAAGCGGAGGAAATGATGCAACTGCCCGTCGGTAACCACGTATAAGGTTCTGCCCGTCCCGGCCGGGGCGGAACTGACGGTGGCGCCCGATGCGCCGATCACCGCCCACGGATTGTTGCCGGTCTTCTCCATGATCGTGGTCCACACGTCTGTCAGCGAGTTGGAAACCTGCACGTCATAAGTCACGTCCTCCGGCGCGGTGGTGGGCAGATTGATGGATAGGGCCGGGCTGGGGGACACACCGTTATCAGTCCAGGTGATCACCGGCAGTTGGGCCGCGCCATTGTCGCCGGCAGCGCTGGTGGCGCTGCGACCGAGCGCGTATTCCATTCCGTTGATGACACCGTCACTGTCCGCATCCTGATAGAATCCTTGCTGGCCCGCAGGCAGGGTGGCGGCCCACAACGCGTACGGCGAGGCCGCCTGGGTAAGCACGCAGGTCTGCCCGCCGATGGTAATTGTGGTGCTGCGTGCCACGCCGGTATTCGCCGCGCAGGTCACGGTCACGGTGCCGTTGCCGTTGCCGGAAGCTGGACTAACAACTGCCCACGACCGATCGCTCGCTGCAGTCCAGGTGGTGTTGGAAGTCACTTGGATGGTCGCGATGGAGTTGGCGGCATAGAGTGACGAAGCCGTGGGGGAGATACTGGTGACAGACGGCGGGGTTGAGGTGGATGTGATCGCCAGGCGCATGAAGTGGCGCCCTTGCACGTCCGTTAGGGTGAACGAGGTCCGTCCGCTGCCATTGGGAGAGGATGTCATGGTGGCACCGGAATTGCCGAGAGCAGTCCACGGTCCGGTGCCGTTCTTTTCGATGATGTTGGTCCACAAACCAGTCAGTCCGTCGGCAACCTGAACGTCGTAGACGATATCCGCGGGTGCGGGCTCGGGCAGGCTGAGGGTCATTGCCAATTGTCGCAGCGTGCCACTGCCGGTGGCCGAGATGACCGGCAATTGTGAGATGCCGTTGACACCGGCGGCATCGGCCGCGTTTCGACCCAAGGCGTATTCCATGCCGTTGATCACGCCGTCGTGATCGGCGTCCATGCCGAAATCCTGGGCGCCTCCGGCCAGACTGGAGGCCCAAATCGCATACGGCGAAGCTGCCTGGGTAAGCAAACAGGTTTGCGTCCCGACGGTGATCGCGGCGCTGCGCGTGAGGGCCGTTGCGTTCAGGGAGCAGGTCGCCGTGACGTTGCCGTTGCCGCTGCCGGAGACGGGACTAACAACTGCCCAAGGATGATCGCTCGACGCGTTCCAGGTGGTGTTGGACGTCACCGCGATCACGGCGGTTGAGTTTGCGGCATAGCCTGCGCTGGCTGCGGTGGGAAGAATGTTGGTGGTCGCGGGCGTGGCGGCTTGGGTTAGAACACAGGTATGGGATCCCACAGTGATGTTCGCGGTGCGGGGCGTGGTGTTGGGATTGGCGGCGCATTTCACCGTCGCGGTGGTGGTACCGGTGCCGGAGCTGGGTGTGACCACCGCCCACGTTTGGTCGCTCGCGAGGGTCCATCCGGCGGACGAGGCATCTGTCACTGTGATGGATGCCGTGGAGTTGGCGGGATAATCGGCGCTGGCGGTGGCGGGAATCGTCGGTTCCACATAGGCGGAGATCATCCAATCGTCGAAGAGCAACCAGTTGTAGCCGGCGGAACCTGGCGTGGCGATATACCACCGCGCCTGCATCGAACCAAAGGTGCGGGCGGCCGCATTGGTGCCGCTGGTCGGACGCTTGGTGAAGGTCGCGTTGTTGACCACCTGCACGCTGTTCACCGTGGCCGACCAGGTGTTGGTGTTATAGTTGACGCGCATCGAGACCTCCATCACCTTGCCGTATAGTGACGTTAGGCTCATGCCGGTGTCGGTATAAGGGGAATCGATATAGCCAACATTGAATTCGTTGGCGTCGTAGCGAAACACCTTGTTCTTGGCCAAGTCAAAAGCCAGCCCGCCGAGCATCTTGTCATCAAAGTTATAGACGAACAAATCGATTTCGTCCTGGTGGCCATTGGTGGATTGTTTGAGACCGATCTGGCAATAGAAATCGACGATGGCCATGCCGCCGGCGACGACCGGTTCGGTGGCGAGCTTGTGGCCGACGCGGATGAACTGGGCGTTGCTTGGCGGATCGGTTGAACCGAGGTAACCGAGGGCCGCAGTTTGGCCCATGCCAGGCACCTTATCGCTGTCAATGCCGGCAAAGGGATAACAGGTGGATGGGTCGATGGTGCCGCTTGTCGCACCCACGGCCATCGTCCAGCCGGTACTTCCACCCACCAGTTTCGGACTGGAGGCGGTTCCCACTCCTGCCACGAACGCGGGCGTGTCGGTCGTCTCGAAACCCGTGTCATACAGGAGCGTGCCGCTTGCTGTTAGAGAAAAGGCGGCAAAGGCCAACGCCACGGTGCGGACGCTTCGGGAGAGGAGAGGCCGGAAGGCGGGCTGTCGAAACATTGGCTGGCGGCGGGTTGCGGCAGGATGCGGAAAAAGCGGCCCGGGTGTCCGGGCCGCTTTAGTATATCAACTGGGTCGTTTCAAATCAAGTCCGAACCCGCTCAAGGTGTGGTGGTGGGCGGAGGGGGCAGCGTGATCGTGGCATACTCCGTGGCGTCGAGCTTGCCGTCCTTATTGACGTCCGCATCGCGGAACAACTTGAGGGCGAGGAGGCAATCAAGATGGCTGGCGCAGGCGACGCCACCCCATTCCATCGGATCCACGAAACCGTCGGCATTCCTGTCAGCCGTGGCGAAATCCGGCAGGGGTTTAACGGGTGGCGGCGTCCAGGTGCCACCATCCTTCACCGGCCATTCGTCCGGGGTGATGCCGTTGTCACCATTGGCATCCAGATGGGCGAACATCGCGGCGATTTCGTCGGCGGTGGGCACCTGTGGCTGCGGCATGCCCGGCGGCGGCTGCGGCGGATTGGTGATGAACGCGGTGAACTCATCAAAGCTGATGATGCCGTCCTTGTCGGTATCGACTGCGGTAAACCTGACCCTCGCCCAATCCGGCACGGATGGCGGCGTCGGAGGTTGCGGGCAACCTGCGACGAATTCGGCATAGCTGAGTTTCTTGTCATTGTTGGTATCGAGATGGGCGAAATCCATCGTGATCTGCGTGGGTGTCTTGTCCGGCGGCGCGGCTGCCGTGAATTCCGCCAAGGTAAGATAACCGTCCCCATTCGTATCGGCCTTCTCGAAGCGAGCCTTGCGGATGGCGCCGATATCGCCGCGGATGGCCCTGCGGGCGTTTTCGATTTCGATGGGCTCGAGTTTGCCGTCGCCATTGAGGTCCCACTTGTCGAGGGACAGCTTGGAGAGGTCCATTTGGGGGTTGGCGCCGAGGCACTTGCGGGCGGCTTCGCGTTGTTCGGCGGTCAGGGTGGTGGCACCCGTGTCGGCGAATGGTTTGAGGAACTCAGGCATGGTTCCGTCGCCGAAGGTGCGGCCGGTTTGTGCCTTGACTGACATGCCGGTGGCAAGGAACGCCGAGGCAATTAGCGCAATGGTTGGTTTCATGGTTTGGTTTGGTTGGGGTTTGGACCTGGCCCGGTCCGGGGAGCTTCGGGCTGCGGTCCGTGGCCGGGAGTGGCCCAACACGGGTTGGCGGCTTACATGATTGGAGACGCAGCGCGAGGCACGCGGTTACAAAATCCCCGGAAAAAATCACTCGTCACCGGTGATGGGGTGGGCGTCCTTGGTGGCCGGGGCGGTTGCTGCCGGCGCGGTGGCATCTGTTGCCGGGACGCTGGCGACGGCTGTTCCGGCGCTGGTGCCGAGTGACGGTGTGCCGTCTTGCAACTGGGCGGACACATGATCGATGTATTCGCTCCACCAGGCGCTGGTGTCGGTAGTGTCCTGGAGGTAGGCTGCGGCCTGTGCGTCGGTTAGTTGGGCTAGGACGGTTTGTTGGGTGTTGCCGGTGGCCGGTTGCAAGGCGCTTCCATCCACTTGCATGCCGGCGACGAACTTGGGCGAGATGCGTGCCAGGGCCTGGAACACGCGTTGCTGTTGTTCGGGACCCAGTCCTAACAAAGGAATCAGGCGGGCCAGTTCGTGGTTGGCCTCCTGCTCGACCAATTGGGCACGCGTTTCCAATTCGGCTTGCGACGGAGTCTCCGGGTTGGGGGTGTTCGCGGTTTCCCGGGTCCGGGAGCGGGTCTGCCCGCTGAAGTACGGCTGGTCATCGCCACGGGTTTCCTGCGTGGTCGCCACATGCGCCTTGGCTTTGCCGCGGGCGAGCGTGGTCTTGGCGGCTGGCGTCGCCTTGGCGGCGCTGAACACCGGCTTCGCTGAGGCGGGAGCGTTTGCCGGGGGAGTGTCGTGATGGAACGCCACCATGGCAATGGCCAGTGCGAACAGGCAGGAGCCAAGCATTGTCCAACGGGGTTTCATGGCCGTGTTTTGTTAGATCTCAGAGGTCGGGAGCTGGTTGTGCGGGATCCTTGAGCAAGGGGGCAAAGCGGCGCTTGATGTCGTCCTGCAAGCGCAGCCGCATCCGTTCCAGCGCCGGCACTTGGTCGGGCCGCAACTGGGCGCGCAAGTCGTCGTGGACCCTGAGCACCTGCATGTGAAGTTGAAACAGGGCCCGCTCGCGGTCGATGTCCATCTTGCGGGACGCCTCTTGCAGCAGCGGTCGGATGTTGCGCTCTTGTTCTGCAGTGAGATTCAGTTCCTGGCTGAGGGTTTTCATTGCGCGATCTGTCCAATGGGTGGCGGCGTCGGCGGTGTTAGCGGGAACGGACGGCTCGACCGGTGGCTTGCGGACCTCACGTCCGAACCAACCCAAGCCGATCCCGCTGGCGAAGATCACGAGCAAGGCCAGTGCCACTTTTCCACGCTGGAAGGTGCGATTCATGGGGATTGAAGAGGGGGAACTTCGAGTATTACGGACGGCACGTCAAGTCGCGGTTGATTCTTGTGGTGGAGGACGAAGCAGCCGGCCGCCACCGCGACGATGGCCGCCGCCAGCGCCATCCGCAACGACCAGCGCTCCCACAGCAGGGCGAGAAACTCCCGCCGCGCCTGCATGGCGCGGGCCACCACCCGCGCCACCAAGCCCGCCGGTGCCGGCCCGGCGGCTGGTTGGGGCGGGGCGGCCAGCGGGGCCTGCCGTGCGGCGGCGGCGAAGCGTTGCCACTGCTCCTCGGGGGGAATCCGCTTCATGGTGCGGCCTTCCTTTCCATCGCCGCGAGCCGCTCGCCGAGACGCCGCCGTGCCCGCATCGCGGTGACCTTGACTTTTGACTCACCCCAGCCGGTCAGTTCCGCGACCTCCCGTACCGGGCGTTGTTCCAAATCCAACAATCGGATCACGATCCGCTCCCGCTCGTTGAGGCCGGACAGCAGTTTTTCCAATACCGCCAGCGTTTCCTCCGTCCGTGCGGCTTCCGGCGCCGGGTCGTCCTGTGCTAACAATTGGCCGACGAAGCTGGCTTCCTCGGCATTGAGTTCGGCGTAGGTGAGCACCCGCCGCGTGCGCAGGCTCCGCAGGCGGTCGCGACAGTGATTGACCGCGATCCGCGCCACCCAGTGGTCGAACACGTCCTGCTCGGTGCGGTATTGGTCGATTTTGGAGAAAACTTTCATGAAAACCTCCTGGACGTCATCGTCGTCGTCACTGCGGTTGGGCAGATGCGAACGCACGATGCGGATGACTTGCGGGTACAACACGCCCACCAACCGACGGGCGGCGGGTTCGTCACCTTGCTTGACCAATGCGATTTCATGGCCCCAAGTGGATACTGCGCTTTTCTCCACAATTTGATTCCATGGTTGGAGACGCCACTCGGCGAGCTTTGGTTACAACAGATCGCCTTGCCAAGTGATTTTTATCGATGCTCCTTCCGCCGCGGCGCCCACGCGTGGCCTTGTGAAAGGAGGCGGATTTCAACCATTGGAGTGCGCCGCGCCCACTGATGGACTCGGTCAAGGACGAGCATGGCGTGGAGCGAGTGCTGACGGCGGCGGGCTTCCACCGACACGACGTGGACCTAACACCCGAGGAACTCCGCCGCATCACCCTCTGGCCGGACTGCAACAGCAACGGCGCGGCGCTTGCCGCGTCTGATCAACTTGGCATTCTCGCGTGCAAATCTCTCATCAATGCGAGCGGACTTTGACAGTTCTGTGGTTTGTTGTCCTGCATCGTTTCGAGTTGCTCCAGCGCCCATGCGGCGTGCTCGGCGATGAGGGGGTCAGGGTCGGCGGCGGCGCGGCGCAGGGCTGGCAGATCGTCGGCGTTGCCGGTGTTGCCGAGCGCCACGCACACGTTGCGCAAGAACCGCGGCCGCTTGAGCCGCAAGATCGGCGAACCCGCGAACAGGCGCCGGAACCCGGCGTCGTCGAGATCGAGAAAATCCCGCAGGCGTTGCGCGAAGATTTCGGCGCGCGCATGAAATGCCAGATCGCGGGTTGCTTGTGCGAAGCGGTTCCACGGGCAGGCATCCAGACACTCGTCACAGCCGTAAATCCGGTCGCCGACGGCGGCACGCAATTCCACGGGGATGGACCCCTTGTGCTCGATTGTTAGATAGGCGATGCAACGGCGCGCGTCGACGCGGTGCGGCGCGGTGATGGCCCCGGTGGGGCAGGCGCTGATGCAGCGGGTGCAATTTCCGCAGTGATCGCCGATCGGCGGGTCTGGCGGCAGTTTCAGGGTTGTGAGCACCTCCGCCAGGAAAAACCAGGTGCCGAGCCGGGGGTGGATTTGCAGGGTGGACTTGCCGTTCCAGCCGAGGCCGGCGGCGCTGGCAAAGTCCCGTTCCAGCACCGGTCCGGTGTCGACATAACACCGCTGGACGCCGCCCAGCGCCCGCAGCGCGGAGTCGATGGCCGCCAGTTTTCGCTCGATCAGGCCGTGATAATCGTCATTCCACGCATAGCGGGCAATGCGGTAGCCGCCCGCGGCCGGCCCCGCGAACGGACTACTACCTGGATAGTAGTTCATGGCGAGGCAGATCACGGATTCGCATCCGGGCAGGACTCGGCGCGGATCGCAGCGACGTTCCGGGTCGCGGGCCAGCCACGCCATGTCGCCATGGTGGCCATCGGCGAGCCACTTGAGGAACGTGTCGGCGTGGCCGGCTGGCGCGGCGCGGGCGATCCGGCAGGCGTCGAAGCCGAGTTCGGCGGCGAGGGCCTTCACGGTTGCGTGCATCGGGGGTGAGCCGGATCGGCGAAATAGTAGCGGGCGCTTTCCAGAATGCCGGTGGCGATTTCGCGGCTGTCGAGGCCGGTGGTATCCACCCTCAGATGAGCGCATTCGCGATACCAAGGTTCGCGTGTGGCGAGCAATTCGGCGATGCGGGCTGCCGGGTCGTCGGATTGCAATAACGGCCGTTCATGGCTATTGCGGGTACGCCGCAGAATCACATTGGGCGGGGCGCACAACCACACGACGTAGCCGAGGCGTCGCAGCCACGCGCGGTTTTCCGGGCGTTCCACCACGCCGCCGCCGGTGGCGATGATCTGCCCGCTCTCCGCCGCTTGAACCAACTCCTCGAGCAGGCGGCTTTCCATGTCGCGAAAGCCGGTTTGGCCGTTTTCGGCGAAAATCCGGGTGATCGGTTTGCCGGCGCGATTCTCAATGATGGCGTCCATATCCACCAACGGATAGCCCAACAGGCGGTGGAGCGCACGGGCAATTGTGGATTTGCCGCAGCCCATGAAACCGATGAGGATGATGTTGTTCGGGACGCTGGCGGGTTGCTGCATGGCCTCAGCATAACCTGATTCGGGCGCGGCGCGAAACCGCAAAATCAGCAATCGCCAGCATCCGCGGCATGGGCTAGGGTGGCGGGGTGCCCGAGACCCGCATCATTCAAGCTGCCGATGACGACCTCAATGAAGCCCTGCGCGAGGCCTGTGCCTTGTTGCAGCAGGGCGAAATCGTCGCCCTGCCCACCGAAACCGTCTATGGTCTTGCCGCGGATGCCTTCAATCCGGCGGCCGTCGCCAAGGTGTTTGCCGCCAAGGAGCGGCCGGCGTTTGACCCGCTCATCGTCCACATTGCCGCACGCGGCGACCTGAAATCCGTCGCCATTGTGCCGGACGACGTCGCCGATACGGTTAGCAAACTCACCGGCCGCTTCTGGCCCGGCCCGCTCACCTTGATCCTGCCGCGCCATCCCGATGTGCCGGATATCGTCACCAGTGGCTTGCCAACCGTGGCGGTGCGGCAGAGCGCCCATCCGGTGTTCCGTGCCATCAACAAGGCGCTGGGTCGCCCGCTCGCCGCGCCCAGTGCCAACCGCTTCGGCAGCATTTCGCCCACCTCCGCCTCCGCCGTCATCAAGGAACTCGGTGGGCGCATCCCGCTCGTCATCGATGCTGGCGCTTGTAGCGAGGGGGTCGAAAGCACGATCATCTCCATCGAACCGCGCGAGGGCAAAAAACCGATCCTCCGCTTGCATCGCGCCGGTCCCGTCATCAAGGAGCAACTCCAGGAGTTCGGCCGGGTCGAGAAAGTCCGCGACGTCGCCGGCCAGGTGCTGCATGCCCCCGGCCAGCTCGCCAGCCATTACGCGCCAAGGACCCCGCTGGTTTTGCTAGAAAGCCCGGCGGACTTCCACCCCGAGGAGGGCAAGCGTTACGGACTGCTCAGCTACACCGGTGAGGACGACGGACCTTATGTTGGCCTTCACGATTGGGAATGCGTCGAATCCCTCAGCCCCGGCAGCGGCAAGCTCGCCGAGGCCGCGATCCGCCTGTTCTTTGTCATGCGCCGGCTCGATGAGGCCGGGCTCGATGCCATCATCGCCGAACCTGTTAGCGAAACCGGGCTCGGCGTCGCCATCATGGACCGCCTCCGCCGCGCGTCGGCCACAGAAACCCCTTAAAACAAAGGGTTTTCTGCAAAATTCATGGAAACTGGTGAAAATCCCCAAGTGCGCCAAAATGCGCCAAAAAGCATCAAAAAGGGCCTTTTAGGTGTAAGCAAAGTGTAAGCATGACCTTTTTTGGCCTGCGGTCTTGCCTGCGGATCGGTGCCCCGGTGCCCGTCGAGGTGCCCCGCTCGCCGCTGTAGCCGTCCATGCCCCACCTCCGCCGTGATGGGTCCACCGATCCGGCTCCGGTCGATTGTGGGGCGTCCTGAGCGCATGGTGGGGGCCGCCGGTGATGCGCTCACCCCGGCTTGCCTCCGATCGCGGCCGCCGACGACGATCATGGTGGTGGTGTCGCCGACGGTCCCGCTGGCGGTCCCGGTGATCGATGCCGTCGAGGCGATGATCAGGGCGATTCAAACGGTCGTTTTAATCCGGCGACGATGCCAGGTGCCAGTGACCAGCGACCTGGGTGCGCGGCTCATTCACCGCCGATCCGGCTGCTGCCGATCCTGGGCGCGTGGCGGCCGTCTTCGGCGGGTTGACTGTATTGCCTTGTGGAATTCGAGCTTGCTAGGACTAGAGAGGGAAGGTAGGTCTTTCGCATGGCAAAGGTTGAATTCACGGTTAAGGACATTCCCAGAAAGAAGCCTGGTGAGGAACCGGCAACTCAGAAGCAACTGGAATACCTGCGGCAGTTGGCCCCTTTTAAGGAATCTGACCTTAAAAACCTAGGAAAGTGGCAAGCCTCTTACCTGATTGACCAAGCCAAGGAAATCAGGGACCGAATCAGCCACGGGAAACTCAGAAGAAAGAAACAGGGTTGTGGTTGTCTCTCTATCGTGGTCTTGGTTCTGGCCATAGGGGTGCTGGTAAAGTTGGGCCAAGATTCACACTCTGACAGCACCGACAAGAAACCAACTTCAAAGGCGCAGGAATCCCACAAGCAGGTTCCACTTGAACAGCCAACACTTCCCAAATCAGACCTAGTAACAACCTTTGAAAACATCAATTTACCCGTAGCCGTGATTACAACAAAAGAGTTTGATCTATTGAACGAAGTTGGCAAAGAAACCACAATTCCTGTTGGTTCCGTTATTATGGTTGAAAAGCGGGGCGACAAAGGTGCTTTGACGATGCATGTCAAAGGTGCGTTGTTTGTTGGAAATGAATTGCGCCTATCAGGGAAAGTGAAGCTGAGGTGAGCGTGTCCACCGTCGCGCCCGGTGCCGTTCGCTGGGCGAGCCTCACGTGCGGCCTGGGTGCCATCGTCGGCACAAAAAATCCCGCCCCCCGGCGATGAAGCCAAGGGACGGGTGAGCCGGACCAGAAACACTACTAGCAAACGAAAATTTTTACACGGTGGCAGGCAACCAGTTGCGGCAGTCGTAGCGATGCAGTTTGCGCGGCGAGTATTCGCCGGATTCGTAGCTCTTCCGGTTGGCAGCCGTGGTGCGCGTGGCAGTCGTGGCCGGTGCCATCGTTTTCGGCGGGTCGGAATTGAAGCATTTCCAATAGGCGGCTGAGCCAAGTTTTTTCAATACCTGGGCGCGGCCATCGGCGATGGCGGCGGCGTGGAGTTCGTCGGCAGTCGGGCGCGTGCAGCCTGCCAGCTTTCGGGCGACGATGGCCAAGCCGTCTTGATAGGCTTTGCGCTCGCGGTCGGAAGTGAAACGGATAGTTTGTGCGGTGCTGGTCATGCTCTAACGATAGGGGTTTGCCGTTGCAACGTCAAGCTCGTAGGTCATGGGTTGAATTCCCCGCATCGTTGTTTGGCCCTAATGCAAATCGCCCGATAGGCCTCGGGCTCAGTCTGGGCTTTTGTCTCCTCTTGCCAGATCGCGACAAACCGGGCGGTTTCTGCCAGGGCTTCGGCCATGGGGATCGTTTCGCTTTCCTCCCGTCTGATTTTCGCCCGCAAGAGTTCAACCTCGGCCTCGGTTTTCTGGCGTTTGAGTTCCGCAATGAGAGTTTGCGCCGTGCTTTCTATCAATGACTTTGGGTTCGCCGCGATCCAGGCGAGCAACGGTTCGCGATGCACCCGCGATTTTTCAAAGGCTTTGCAGCCGGAGGCCTTTGCAAGTTTGATCGCTCCAAGCGGGATTTTCCAAACGGCGGCGGCCTGGGCCATGCCATCGCAAACGCTCGGGTTCTCTTCCCTCGGTTTCGCCGGTCGGCCCGGCCCTCTTTTTGGTGTTTCGTTTTTGTTCATGATTATTTCTTTGGGGCGGTTTATTTTTGAGGCTGAGCGCGTATATCTAACACCCCGCCCCTAACCCTCTGCTTGTTTTGGCGGCGGAAGCCTCCTAACAGTGCCGGGGGAGTCGTAGCGATGGCGGGAAGGGTGGCAGGCGTCCCCTCTGGCGGCTCGGGTCTCGGGATGGCGCTAACGTCCAAGCCGAGTCTTGCGCGACACTGGGCGCACTGTGGCGGATGTAGGCTGGCGGGCTGGTGGGTTGCGGTCATTGCGCTGAGGTCTTGGCTTTGATCCTCCGTGCGACGGCGCGTCCTAACGCTACGTCTGAGGCGGCATTGGCTGTTTGCTTGTCGAGTCTCACACAATGGATTGCGAGCCGTCCTTGCGCCCATTCCGGCGCGGTGGCGTCCACGGGTGCGACAAGTGCAAGGTGATGTTCGCCGGTTGCGCGTAGCGCGTCTGAGGCGGCGAGGCTCAGCATGATCTTGACCACGCCGGGGTGGTCGAGGTGGTGCCGGGGGATGACGGGTGAGGTGTTCATACCGTGACGATGTTGGAACACTCTATCAGCCTTCCCGCGAAAGGTCCTGCGATGTCCTCAGACATACCGGCGGCGATGACTTCCGGCGGGCTATTGGCGGTCCAGATCGTCGGCAGGTTTTCCGCGTGCCGGAAATCGATGATTGCGAACAACTCGGCGACGACCGCCTGTGTGTTTTTTGCTTTGCCAAGATCGTCGAGTAGCAACAAATCGGTGTTGCTGAGCCGGTCGAGGAAATCGCGGGATGTGGCGGCCCCCTTTGTGTCATCTCTGGAATGCTGACGCCGGATGGCATCGGCGATTTCATACGCGCACGCGGTTTCAAATGAGATTCCCCTTGCTCCTTTCATCGCTGTACTCGTTGGAAGCGATTCCAAAACAATGTCGCGAAGCAACAGATAGGCAAACCGCGTCTTGCACCCGCCGGATTCTCCTATCAGTCCAAGCCAGGGGATTTCCGGTGTGGGCCTCCAAGTCTTCACCTGTTGCCACAATTTCAGATTGAATGATGAATGTTTGATGTCGGTGGCGAGGTAGCGGGCCGGAGTCATGCGGTCGAGGCGTGCAAGTGTCGATTCCCGCAAGCGTGCGATGGCCGCGGCCTCTTCGGCGGCGCGTTCAATCTCCCGCTGCCGGTCGCGCTCTTCCTGCATCTTCTGAAACTCCGCCTCGCACTTGGGACAACGTGACGGTTTGAAAAAATCACTCAACGGCTCATCGTCTTCCGGCTTCCATGTGAATGATTCACCGCAGGAACACTTGATGGTGTTCCGATCCTCGATCTTCCTTTCGATTGGCTTGGTCCATGTTTTTCCGTAGTATTCGATTGCTGCTTTGTTCATTGGTTGCGTGTGTTGGATGGTGCTGATGTTAGTCTAGCGGGATGTTTTCCTGTATTCCCCTTGTCGGATTGACTTTCTGGCGTCTGCCAAGATTGACCTCGCCGGACTGTCCTTGCGTCCTTGGTGCCGATGCCTTCATCTTCTCGGCGAAGACGTCATAATAGGTGATTTTGTCCCGGTTTCGATCTCTGAGCTTGGCCGGCGACATGAAGTTAGTTTTCCAAAAATCGTCAGTCCTAGCCCATTGGCAAACGGCTTTGATCTCTTCCGGTGTCCGACCGTCGAGTCTGACAAGATCGTCGTGAGCCTTTGCCCATGTCTCTTGCCAATTGCCTGGAAGGTTCATCGTTTCTGGCAAACTGCTTTTGAACCATTGTGCGAATTGAATCCCCTCCTGGGAAAAGGTTCCGCCATCTTTCGGTTTCGATTTTTTCTTTTCCGCTGGTGGAATCGGAAGAGGAAGAGGGGTTTCCGTGTGTCCGTCTTTCAGTGTATCCTTGTGGGTAGTGGCCCCTTGATGGCCCTCTGATGGCCCCTTGTTGGCCCCTTGTTGGCCCCTATCGGGTGCCGTAATGCTGAAAATCCTTGTATCTATCAAGGTTGCAACGGTTCCCTTGTTGGCCCCTTTGAAGCGTACTAACAATGTTCTAGCAAGTATTTCCTGAGCAACCCGATAAGCCTTGCGCGATGGAATCCCGGCGTTTTGATAGTCGCCGATAAATGCCTCGCCAGCTTTCATTCCGGTAATCGGGTTGTCTTTCCACTGAGCACGCAGCGCGATTTGAGTTAGCAGCAGGAATGCGTTCGGGTGTCTGGCGAGTAGTGTTTCGGCATCCTCGCCCCGGTGCAGTGCAATAAATCCTTGGTTGCTCACCTGGATCCAGTCCTTTCGCTTTCGAGTTGGTCCAATAGTTCAAACACTCTGGCAACTTCCGACCCTTTGCGGATCCTCGCCGGGCCGTGTGACTCGGCTTGCAACCTCCGCTCTGCCATCGCAAGCTCTTCGTCGATCGACGCGGGCCATGGCAACGGCTCGGTGCGGCCGAGGGCGGTTTCAAGTTTTTGTCTGTCCGTGGTGGTCATCGGATGAAGTAGGTTAGGTTTTTGATCCCATCGACAACGAGTGTCGGGAGGTCGCCCGTAGTCAGCCTACGCGGGCCGGGTGCCTGGGGCGGGCAATGCTCCCGGCGCTTTGATGCCGGTGGCGTGGCGGCCGTCGCTGGGCTAGCTACAGAGGCAGCGGTGAAAAGGTCCGGTTGCATAAGGGTCTGGGTCATTTGATAGATCGGTGAAAGTTTCCCGGTGATGAGTGAGGCGCCGGGCCTGCCCAGAAACCACGCTCCTCATCTGCGTGTTCCAGCGCCGACTAGACGAAACTGATAGAATTGACCGCGGCAACTGCACCATGCCAATCCTCTACGGTGGGGTCCGTTAGATTCTCAAACCGCTGAATTGTCGAGCGTGCAACGGACAAGGTATAGATCTTGTTGGCAACCTTGATTTCGATATCGTCCCGCTGCCGTTCAAGCGCGGCTCGCTCCTCGGCATCGGTGAGAGTGAGCGAAAGCAATTTATGATATATCACCTCCGCCGCCTTGCTGATTTTCTCATGCCACGACTTGCGCGGTGATTCGAGTTCGTCGGCGCGGGTCTTGAGTAATCCGACCAACGGCCTGTGATGGGTCGCGACGTATTTGCCCGCACGCTGCCTGCCCCAGTTCTCCGCCGGGAATCGGTTGAATGAGTCAATGACCGCCTGTCTGGAAATGATGCGTGTTTGCAAGCCCACGATGGCGGGAATGCTGCCGACTTCGTGCAGAGTCAATAGTCGTTCAAACTCGGCTTTGTCCTTGTCCTGCGCCTCAACGTGAGCGGAGAGATAGACTTCCCCTTGTGCGAGTTCGGTGGTGATGGCCTGTTGGACTTCTTCGATTGTTTTCGGTGATGACATGATGATGTTGGTTTGTGTTGGTAGATTGTTAGGAGAGGGTTAGGCGCGGGCGGTGCCGGCGGTTTTCCATCCGGTTGCCTTGACGCGGTTTGCCTCGGTGAACGCGGCGAGGTCGGAGGGGTCAAACCTCACGTTCCGGCCAAACTTGATAAACGCCAGCTTTCTTGCGGCGGCGAGTTCTTGGACGGTTCGCTTGGAAACGTGGAGTGCGGCGGCGGCTCCGTTCGTGTCTAGCAGTTTGATTAACTGCGCTTCTGTGGCGCTGTGGCGCGGCGTGGGTGCTTGTATGAATGCCATGGCGCTATGCTAAGCGTCGTGGCGCGGTTTGCTACCTTTTGACCTACCCCAAAAAAATCCCAAGCCGGGGGTAGGTCAATCCTTGCGGCTTCCCGTTCTTGCCGCTCTGTGGGACAGGCCGACGGCTTTCCATATCTCGCCCCATTTACGCCAAGATGATTTTGCCGTGAGTGATGGCCAATTGTAATCCGGCAGACTTCTAACCAGATCGGCGGCGAATTCGGCTAACGAGTCCGGCAATCTGCCCTCCATCAATCTGAACCGATTCCAGTGGATAAGAACCTCGGCATTGCGGTTTTTTTCTCTCAACTCGCTGTCGGCCTGTCTCTTCATAAGTATGATAGTCTTAAACATGGCGTCGAGTTGTTGCATTGAACCGTCACGAATTCGATTCAGCAAGAGCATCGCGCAATCTTTATCATGCTGAAAATCACGTTTATCCCGGTTTCGGTGGCGTAGTGATTGTGCGAGCATGTCCACAAGCTCGGGGTCCCTGTCCCTCAATTTTCCAGTTGGAGAAACAAGAAACGCGGCATACTTGGATAGCGCCGCATGGTCAAGATTCAACAATCTCACCTCATCCTCGCCAATCTTGCCAAGGTTGGACGGTGCGGAAAAAATTCTGTCACAAGCAGCTTTGCCTATTTTCTTTTCGATGATCGCGCGGCCCTCGGCCATGGATCTCCTGTGGATCTCTTCGGCGGTTGGCGACGGCTGAATTGTCGCTGGCTGTTTCTTTGCGCTCATGCTGATTTCCTCCCTTTGCTGATGCTGGTCACATTGGCGGCGGCGACTGCCGGCCGGATGCTGAAATACTTCTTGGCGGCGGCGGCTGTGACGATTTCCCGATAATGCGCCTTCACCATGCCCGGAGAATTTCCGCATTCATCGGCGACTTGCGCGGTGTTGCGGACTTCGGCGCACCGATAGGAAATGAACGAATGCCGTGCGCCGTTGTCGATTTGTTGAACCTTGGCCAGCGCAAACAGCTCCTTAACACCCCTGTTCCAAAAACTTTTTCTCTGACAAAACGCTGGACCGTCCCGCCGGGGTAGTGCGAAGAACCATGCTTTGCACGATTCCAGAAACGGAACGACACGGGGGCCGGTTTTTCCGCCGGCAAGCCGGAATTCCTTCGACTTCGGGGCGAGCGCCGAAAGGTCGAGGGCAAGGGCCTCGGAAATCCGCAATCCGGCGAAAAATCCAAGCGCCAGCGCCGGCACAAGCTCCGGCTTGAAGTCAAGGGCTGTCTGCATGATGCGACGGGCATCCTCGGGACTGTATGCCTGCGGCTCGCTGGCGGCGACTTGCTCGGGTTCCAGATCGGCGAGGGGGTTACGCACGCACCATGCGCGCGCCGGGGCGGCACCATAGCCAAAGATGGCGTTCAGGGTCACCCGGTAATGGTTGCGGCTGAGCGGGGCCAGCAAGGGCGGCTGTGCGAGTTTTCGGGGGTTCACGCGACTGCGCAAAGCGCCAAGCCAAGCTTCGATTTGAGGGGCGGTTATGGCCGAAAACGGGCGGTCCCCGAAATCCTGGGCAAACCTTTTGAGACGTTCGGAAAGGTTGGAAAACTGGCGCGGGCCGACGCGGGTTTTTTTGTAGTCGAGAAAAAGCGCAACCCCCTCGGCAACCGGAATTTCGGTGGCGGTTTTTTGTTCGTGGCGGGTGCGGATTTCCAAAAGCGCCGTCTTTACCAAATCCTCAAACCTCGGCACGTCCGCGCCGATCTCCCGGAGCGTAGCGGATTCATCCCGGAAGTAATCGAAGGCGCGGCGGGCCTCGCCGGTGATGGCACCGAAACGCACGCCATGATTGGAAATCTCGCGGTCTTTGTCCTCGGCAAAGAGCCATGCCTTGTTTTCATCGGCGAACGATTTGAACACCCGGAGAGGTTTGCCGTCTTGCTCGGTTGTGAACCAGACTCGCCACGGGGCGCGGGGATTCGACATTTTGGAAACCTTGCAGTGGGTGAGAGCGGGGTGTTTCGGTTGCTTGGCCATGCGCAAGACAATGCGCCAAGGCGCGGCGAATGGCAAGGAAAAAGTGAAGCAAAGTGTAAGCGCAACGGAAATACAATGATTCAATGCAGGTAATCCGGTTAGCGAAACTGGCCTCGGCGTCGCCATCATGGACCGCCTCCGCCGCGCCGCCGGTGCTAACACGAGTCTCCCGCCGTAGGCGCGTTCGTTAGAACGCGGGCGGTAACGTGGCCGCGTTCTAACGAACGCGGGCGGTAACGTGGCCGCATTCGTCAGAATGCGCTCTCGAATTTGTAGATGGTTGAGATGTCTCTTTCCAACCAGCAGAAGCACAGTGCGGCCATGACGGCGGCAAGCGTGATTTTCGCAACGATTCGGACGGGTCTCATCGATTGATCATGGCGGGAGGTTTGGCACCTTGGTACAGGTTGTGCCAAACAACGTCGCTTGAAAGGCAAACGCTTGCAGCGAGGCGATAGGGAGAATCAAGCGGAAGAGGCCGGCTGAAGCCGGCGCTCCCTAGAAGGGGCCCCTGCCCCGCACCAGCCCATTCCCCGTTTAAGGCCGCGACAATCCGGACGTCCGGATTGTCGCGAGGTTCGGTTAGTGTCTGGCGGACTGCGGGATTTTCTATTTCCTTTTCGGTTGCTTGTGTTCCTCCCGCAGCTGCCTGAAGTCACGGTCAAAGTGGATCGTGGTGATGGACTTGTCAGGATGCATCGTGGTGGTGGTAATTTCCAGATTCAGACAACTCTCCATATTCTCGCCGCGAAGTGTTCGCTTGAAATACCATGAGACGGATCCGTCGTACGCACGCACGAACTTGGTGACTAACCGGTGGGGAAATGCACGATAGATAAGCATCTCCGGCTTGGACAGGTCGGCCGGGCGGTAGAGGATGTGAACCGAGCCGTCACCTGATTGCTCGTAGCGTCCGATCCACATGGCTGTCTGATGTCCACAACTATAAGAAATCACCCTGCGATCACGATATTGGATGAAATTGAAGCTATCGCATGCGCAAGCGGCAATCGGATCATTATAGTTTCCTTCGATAGATCCCGGGAGCAAGGCGTAGCCGGCAAGTAGGGACCCGAGGATGAGGAGGGTCAGACAGGTTCGCAAAGTCCAGCGGAAGACAACTCTTGGATTGATCTTCCGCAGGAGTCCCATGGAATTCCTGGCGATGGTGAGCACGGCAGCCGGCCAATGCAGCTTGGATTTTCTGCAAGCGAGAATGTGGCAGCCGACATAGAGCAAGACCACGGACGTGAAACACCCTGGCAGGAAAACCTTCCACGGAGCTGGATCTTCATACGGATTGCCGTCATATGCCAAAGCCGGATTCATGAACACCATGATCGAGACACCAAGGCAGAGCAAAGCGCAGCAGATAACAGCCGCTCCGACTGCGGTGAACGCGAGTTGGCGCGGTGTGGGTTTCATGCGTTGCTAGACGCGAAATGATTCCGTTCGGTCGTTGGCGCGCTCACTCCTTGACCTTGGTGAACTCCATGGGCTCGCGAAACAGGGCGGGGCTGGCCTTGTTGGCCTCGATCGCCTTGGTTAGGGCGGCGGTGGATTTCGCGTCGCGGCCGACGGTCTCCGGATTGAGCAGGCGCAGGCTGAGCTTGCGGCCAGTGACGGTGTAACTGGCGAATTGATAGATCCGATCATCGGCGGCGGCCTCGCCCTCGCTGTTGCCGATCCAAGTGAGTTGCACGAGTGATAGATCGGCGGTTTTGCACAGGCAGGCGCGGGCGTAGAGGGAGTTGGTGCCATTGCCGGTGAAGGCGACGAGATATTCCTGCCTGCCGAGCGGCAACACCAGCAGGCGCTCGGGCTGGCCGCCGTCCGGCTTGGGTTTTTCCCACAAGCCGATGACGGACTTGTCGATATCCAGAGCGGGTTTCTCGACCAGCGGCACCGTGAAGTCGCAACCGGCCAGCAGGAGACAGGCGAGAACGGGGAGCAAGGGGATTTTCATGGCGTTGAGTGGGATTGGCGGAATGGTGCCAGAATCAGGCGGGATGTCAAGCGGAGAAGCCTGTCCCACTTGTCCCACTTGTCCCACTTGTCCGACTTGTCCCGGCTAGAACGCGCCGCTGAGTTTGCGGCCGCTCCAGAACAAGGCGAGCAGAGTGACGAGGCCGCTGAGGACGCGCCAGTCCGACCACAGGGGGATGCGGCTTTCCAAGGGGCGGGGCTCGGGCAGGGCGTTGATTTCCTTGACCAGATCGGCCAGTTGGTTGGGCTGGATGGAGCGGCCTTTGGACACCTTGGCCATTTCCTCGAGTACTTCGGGGCGGGCCGGCTGACCGGTTTTTTCGATTTCCACGCCCTGGGCAAAGAGGGTGGTTTCCACCGGTTTGTCCTCGCTGCCGGCGACGCTGGCACGCAGTTTCCAGGCACCGGGCAGATCGATTTTGAACCGGCCCGAATAGGCCCCCCAGGCAGAGTCGTTTTTCTGGAGGTCGATGCGCTGGGTGCGGCCATCGGGGGCGGTGATGTCGATGGCGACATTGCCTTGCTGCAGGGGGGCGCCGTTGGGATCGAAGGCGTTGGCGTTGAGGGTGATGTTGCTGCCGGGGATTGGCCGTTCGGGGGTGAAGAAGAGGCGCACGCGCTGGCCGGCGGCCATGTTGCGTTGGTAGGACATCCAGCGTGCCACCTGGCCCCAGAAGCGATAATGATAGAGGTCTTCCACGCCGCGCCGCCAGCGCCATGCCGAGTCGATGCCCATGAACAGGACCTTGCCACTGCCGGCCGGCTTGGTGACGATGAGCGGGATCGGTCCGAACTTGCCGCGGCGATTGCCATGCACGGCTAACACCTCGGTGCCACCCTTGGCCTTGATCACCGGCGCATGCCAGAAAAAGCCGGGCAGGTGCCGCCAGATTTCGGGGTTTTCCTCCTCGCTGTTGCCTAACATGGTGAGCAGGGATTTGCGGCCCTCGGTGGTTAGATTGAGCGGCGAGGCGAGGGTTTCCTGCAGGCCGGTCTTGTGGTCGGGATCGAGCACCACGGGCAGCAGGTCGGAAAGCTCGGTATCCAACAAGGTGGCCTGGTTGCCTTGCGGGCCCGGCATGAAGACCACGCCGGAGGCTTGGTTTTCCACCAACCCGCGGATGAGGGCGCATTGGTCCTTGGTGAGTTGGCCGGTGCCGATACCAACGTCGCCGAGGAAAATCACATCGAACTTGGCGAGGTCTTCCAGTTTTGAGGGAAACTCGGTGATGAAGTTCTTGCCGGTGGCCGGGCCGAGTTGGGGATGCAGCAGCAGGCAGGTGAGTTCGACCCCGGGGTCGCGGCTCAGCGCGTTGTGCAGGAACCGGTATTCCCACCGCGGCAGCGTCTCGACCACCAGCACGCGGATGCGCTCGGGACGGGCGGCGATGTTGAACTTGCGAGAGTTGTTAGAAGCGACGAGTTCGCCCTCGGCGACCGGGATGGAGAGTTCGAGGGTGGAAGCGCCCTCCTTCTCTAACCGCCAGAGCATCGAGTCATAGATTTCCGTGTTGGGCGGGATGACCAGTTCCTTGGTGCGCTCGCGGCCGGCTTCGTCGCGGAGACGTGCGATGGTGCGCACCTGGCGGTCGAGCGAGGAGCGGATGGTGAAGGGGATTTGGACGTTTTCACCGACGATACCATAACTGGGTGCGGTGACGGTAAGCAGGTCAAGGTCCGGCAGGCGGGTCTTGCTGCCGACCGGGATGGGGAACAGCGGAATGCCGCGGAGGCGCATTTTTTGGGCGGCGGCCACAGGCGGCTGGCCGAGGTTGAAGTCGCCATCGCTGAGCAAGATGACGGCACGCAGGTTGGCTTCCTTTTCCAGAAGGGTGGAGAGCGGTGCTTCGAGATCGGTGCCGGCGAGTGGCCCGCCGTCCTTGGGCGGGGTGGCGAAGGGCTGGATGATGAGTTCGTTGGCTCCGCTGGCTTCGAGTGGCTTCCAAAGGTCGGCGGCGAGGGCTTTCTTCACCCACTCGGCTCGCGTGACCACCCCGCCGTTGTCGGATAGCTCAAGCGGCAGCGGCGCATCCGTCGTGGTCATGGATTTCGAGTCGTCCCACAGGATGGCGATGCGCGGCTTGGTCGCCGGGTGCAGGGTGGTGCGCCACTCGGGTTGCCACAGGAAAATGACGACGGCGGCGGTGGCCAGGACACGGAGCGTTTCAAGAATGGCGCTGCGCCGGCGATGCGGGCTGCGGCGCCACGCGATCACAGCCAACACGCCGATCAGCAGCAGCGCGATGATGCCGATCCAGAGGGTGAGAGGCGTGGGAGTCAGATGAAGCATGAAATTGGAAGCACTAAATTGGAAGCACTAAATTCTAAACGAAGAGGAGGAAGGGCGGGGCGATGCGGGCTGGTTGATTTGTTAGGCAAGCGGCTCGGCTGGCTTGGGGATTCGGATTTCGGATTTGAGATTCAGGGTTTGTTGCTTGGGCAGGCACAGGAGCGCCTCGGCGAGGAAGAAGAACAGGACGGCGATGAGAAAGGCACGCCAGACGTCACGCGAGAGCGAGGGGTCGTTGGGTTGTCCGGCTTGCTCTAGCAGGGTGTAGCCGGTGCCGGTTAGGGCGGCGTCCAGCGCCTCGCGGGTGAGGATTTCCGGGGCGTCCTCGGCGGCCGGGCGGTTGACCGCGAGCAGGCGCTCATTGAGTTGATAGATGCCGGCGAGGAAGGCGGCGTTGGCGGGGTCCGGGGTGCCGAAGTCGTCGAGACGGGTGCGGGTTTCGCCGGGCAGGATCTTGGCGGCATCCGCGCCAACGGCGGCGAGGTAGGAGGCATCGAAGCGTTCGGTGCCAAGGGCGAGGATGCGCTGGACGAGGGGCAGCAGGACGTCGGCATCGCCGAGATTGGACCAAGTGTAGTCCGGGGCGGAGGCGACGAACCAGGCGGTTCCGCGGTCGACGATGCGGCGGCTGAGGAACGGTTCGCCATCTTCCCAACGGGCGAGTTGGATGGCATCGCCGAGCAGCACCTGGCGGCGGATTGCCTTGAGTCGTTCGGCGGGCAGTGGCGTGCCATCGAGACCGTCGCGCAGCGGCCCGTCGTTGTGGTTCCAGTCTTTGAGAATGAAGTACTTGTCCTTTTCCGCGGCGGTGGGTGCCGACCAGTTGAGATCGAGGAAAGGACCGGCCGGCGGGGTGCCTGGCGGGAAGAAGATGACATGGCCGCCAGCGGAGAGGTAGCGCGTGACTTGTTCGGCGGCGGCACCGGTGGGAAGCGGCGCGGCCCACACAATGATGGAGACCTCGGTGGTTGTTAGAGCGGCGGCCTGGGAAGGGTCGACGCGCTCGCAGTGTTGGTTGCCAAAGCCGGGCGGTGCGGCGGCAAGCGCAAGGTAGTCAGCCGCTTCCCCCGCTGGGGCGACCACCACCGACTTGACGGCGCGGGCCGGACCGTAGGCGAAAAACGCGGCGTTGTCGCGCGGGTTGCCATCGGCGGGAATCGAGAACCAACCGGAACCGGTGGTGCTGCCGGGCGGCAGGGCAATCCGCTTTTGGAAACGCAGCGATTGGCCGGGGAGGGTGAGTGTCTCGGTGGTCTTGGTGCCGTTGAGGGTGGTGGTGAGGGACAGGTTGGCGGACGCGTGCGAGTCCGCCGCGCGGAAGACCTCCAGATCTAACAAGAGGTCGTCGCCCGTGCGGTGCGATCCGAGCAGGCGGATGGAGGCATTGGGGGCTGACGCGCCGGTTAGGGAAAGGACGCGGATGGCGGGTTTTGCGGGAGGTTGGCCAGGCTGGCGCGCGCGGCGGCCCAGTGCTCGCTTTCCGGCTGCCAGTTGGAGGCTTGGAGGTCGGAGGCGAGCCAGACCTCGGCGCGGCCGTGGGTTTCTGCCAGAAACTCGGCGGCACGGGTGAGCAGGGTCGGAAAATCCGCGCTGGTATCGGTGGCGGCGGTGGTGGATAGGTCGGCAAGCACCTCGGGGGAGGGGACATCCTGGGGTTGGCCGGTGGCGCTATCGATGAGGACGAGTCGCGCGCCCCCGAGGTTTTTCATGGCATCGCGGACTTTTTCGAGAACGATCTGGCGGCGCGAGTTGAGCCCGTCGCCGGGCTTGGATTCCATCGACGCCGAGCGGTCGAGGACGAGCACCACCAGATCGATGGAGCCGCCGCCCCAGCCGAGCAGACCGGAGACGAGCGGGCGGGCGGCGGCGAAGATGAGCGCGGCGATGCCGAGGGTGCGGCAGGCCAGGATGAGGAAGTGGCGGAGCTTTTTCTTGCCGCGACTCTCGCGGGTGGCCTTGAGCAAAAACTGCATCGCCGCCCAGTGGATCGTCTTGTGGCGGCGACGATTCAACAGGTGGATGATCACCGGGATGCTGGCGGCCAGCAGGCCCCAGAGCATGATGGAGTTCAGGAAAAGCATTAGGGATGAAGCACTAAATCTTAAATCATAAATTCTAAACGAAGAGAAGAGGGGGAAGCACTAAACTTTAAGCTTGAAATTCCAAACGAAGAGAAAAGGAGGAAAGCACTGAATCTGGAGCATCAAATTCTAAACAAAGAGAAGAGGACAGCAGATTTCATGGATTAGATGGAGCCGAATCGGATTTGGTTGTCGGTTTGGATGCAATTGAATGTGTCGTGGGTGAGGAGGTGTTGAATAATTGTTCCGCTTCTTCATGTTGAAGGTGTGGGATGCACAGACTCCATTTTCAATATCAGCCATTCCCCCGCGCGATTTGGGTTTCCTGTGGTCGACCCAGTCAGATTGCCAGCCTACACGGAGAGGGGCATCGAGCAGCCAGAGATTGGCTCCCGAAAAGCAGCAGGTAGCCCGGTCCCGCACGAAAATTGCAGCTTTCTGCTTGTCCGTGAAACCATTGTTAGCGCTTGCCATGACGTTTCTTCGTTTAGAATTTAGGATTTAAGAATTAGTGCTTTCTTGAGAACGTTCCGACTGGAGTCGTCAGAGCGGTGTGACTACAGGGAGTTTCGAGGTATGGTTGCTAGAATCCTGGCAAGTTCGTCGGATTCCTGGTGGAGATTGCGGAGGTCTTGTTTGAGGGTTTCACCGCTTGAGGTTTCTCCGAGGAGCCGGAGCCAGAGACGACATTCGCTGGCTTCCTTTTTCGAGATTCGGACGCGGAAGATGAAATCGGGTTTGGAGACCGCGTTGTTGGCCTCGATATAGTTTGCAGCAACAGAGCCGGACGAACGAAGAAGTTGATCGACATCGGTCCACTGCTCACGCGTCCATTTGGCTCCCGCAATGCAGACGCGAACCTGAAGCGCGAACTGATATGTCCGCTCCTCCAAGTCAAACGCCCGTTCCTGATGTTCCATCTCTTCGTTTAGAATTTATGATTTAAGATTTAGTGCTTCGATTTAGGAAGGCGCGCAGTCAAGAACTCGCGGAGCAAAGGCTCCAGCGGCGTGTCGGTTAGCACCAGTTGGTAATCGGCGGAGGCGTCGTGGCACCTGGCACGCACGGCGGCGAGGAAGTCGCGCAACGCGGCCTTGTATTCCTCGGCGATGAGGTTGGGCTCAACCACCAGCGCGGTGTTGTCCTCAAGATCGACGAAGCGGTGGGGGCGGTCGAATTCGAAGCCGAGTTCCAGCGGGTCTAACAGGTGGAAGACGGAAATGTCGTGCTTGCGATAGCGCAGATGCTGGAGGGCGTCGCCCAGCGCCTCCGGATCGGTGAACAGATCGGATAGAATCACCACGAAGGCGCGCCGGCCGACTTTTTCCGCAATGGTGTGCAGCGCCTCGATCAGCCCGGTGGCACCGCCGGGCGTGAGCGCTCCAAGAGTGGAAAACAGCCGGTCAAGATGCGCGGCGCGGCGACTCGGCGGGATTTCCAAATGCAATTTGTCGGTGCAGATGGAAAGCCCCGCGGCATCGCCCTGGTTGACTAACAGATAGGCCAGCGAGGCGGCGATACGGCGGGCGAATTGGATCTTCGCCTCGCCTTGGCCGGCGAATTTCATCGAGCCGGAGGCGTCCACCACGAAATAGGCGCGCAGATTGGTGTCGGCCTCGAATTCCTTGATGTAAAACCGGTCGGAGCGACCGAAGGCTTTCCAGTCGAGGCGGCGGGTGTCATCGCCGGGGACGTATTTGCGGTATTCGGCGAATTCGACCGAGGAGCCGCGGTGGGGCGAGCGGTGTTTGCCGGCGACGTTTCCTAACATGGGCACGCGGGCCTCGATGGGCAAGGCTCCGAGGTGCGAGAGCAGGGTGTTGTCCAGGAAGTCGTATTTCATTCTTCCCGCATTTCCTTGATCAATCGCTCGACGATCTTCTTTGACGTCATGCCTTGGCTTTCGGCGGAGAAGTTGGTGATCACGCGGTGGGAAAGCACCGGCGAGGCGACCGCCTCGATGTCTTCCAGCGAGGCCATGTAGGCACCGCGCAGGGCGGCGCGGGCTTTGGCGCCGAGGACGAGGTATTGGACGGCACGCGGACCGGCGCCCCAGCCGACAGTGTCCCTGATCCATTGCGGGGATTCGGGTTGATGGGGGCGGGTCTTGCGCACGATGTTCACCGCGTACTCGTAGAGATGCTCGGGGACCGGGACGCGACGCACGAGTTGTTGATAGGCCAGGACCTTGTCGCCGTTGAGCAGGTGGCCGAGGGCTTGGCGGGCGGCACCGGTGGTTTCGCGGGCGATGCGCTTTTCTTCCTCCACGCTGGGATAATCCACTTCGATGAGGAACATGAAACGGTCGAGCTGGGCTTCCGGCAGCGGGTAGGTGCCTTCCTGTTCGATGGGGTTCTGGGTGGCGAGGACGAAAAACGGCGGCAGCAGCGTGTAGGTCTTGCCCAGCACGGTGACCTTGTTTTCCTGCATCGCTTCGAGCATGGCGGACTGGGTCTTGGCCGGGGCGCGGTTGATTTCGTCGGCGAGCACGATATTGGCGAACACCGGGCCTTTGATGAACTCGAATTCGCGGCGCCCGCCAACCCCGGATTCCTGAATGATGTCGGTGCCGGTGATGTCCGCCGGCATCAGGTCCGGGGTGAACTGGATCCGGTTGAAGGTCAGGTCGAAGGTTTGGGCGACCGAGGACACCAACAGCGTCTTGGCCAAGCCGGGCACGCCCATCAGCAGTGCATGGCCGCGGGCGAACAGGCAGATCGCCAGTCGCTCAATGACCTGGTCCTGGCCGATGATCGCCTTGCCTAGTTCCTCACGGAAGGCTTGGTAGGTTTTTCCGAGTTCGTCGATGGCGGCAACGTCATCGGGCGGCAGTTGGGTGGCGAGTGGGGTGTTAGGATCCATGGAACGTGTGTGCGAACAAGGAGCGACGCTAGAAGCCGGACTCGTTTTGTCGAGGCGAGAAACGTGAAAATATTCACGGAGGGGGGCAACACCGTCCCCGCTCCTTGCTGATTGGTTTTGATAGACTACAAACGTCGGACTGCCAAATCCACCACTGAAATCACTGAAAACCACTGAGGACACTGATTTCCTGGTGTTTTTCAGTGATTTCAGTGGCTAACAGTGCCCTCAGTGGTTGATTTGCTGGTATTTTCTCATGTGGCCCGTCCCAAGGATCCGTCCTCAATCCATCCGCCCCCAGCCTTCGATCACGTCCTGCGCCACCGCGAGGATTAGCGGCCGCAGCGGGTCACGGGAGCAGAGGATTGCAGACTCGTTCAAACCCGAATGTGTTGAAATCCTTCACATTGGCGGTGGCGAGTTGGGTGACTCCATGATGCCTGCCCCCCGGAAAATCATTGAATTGGCGGGCAAATTGAAAAAATCGGAGCGGAAAAGGAGAAAATTGCCATTTCCGGCTTGCCAGTGGCCGGATCTTTGCTAAACCATCCGCCCCCGCGGCGATTCCGGAGTGTTCCGGTGTCGGCCCGCGGTCACGCGAAATTCCCGCAAACCATGGCACGAATCCTAGGCATTGAAATCCCCAACGAGAAGCGCATCGAAGCTTCTCTGCCCTACATGTTTGGCATTGGCCGCCCGACGGCGGCAAAGATTCTCGAACACGCCGGCATCGACCCCAACATCCGTACCGGACAGCTCACCGAGGACCAACTGGTCCGAATCGCGCAAGTGATTCAGACCGAGTCGATCCTTATCGAAGGCGACCTGCGCCGCGAGCGCCAGTCGCAACTCAAGCGGCTGACCTCGATCAACTGCTACCGCGGCATCCGCCACAAGCGCGGCTTGCCGGTTCGTGGCCAGCGCACCCGCACCAACGCCCGCACCCGCAAGGGCAAGAAAAAGACGGTGGGCGTTAAGAAATAATCTCCAAGAGTTTTCCACCTATGTCAGACGAAGCAACGACTCCAACCCCCGCCGCTCCCGCGGTGGCCAAACCCAGCCCCGCCCCACCCGCCGCCGCACCTGAGGCCGCCGTCGAGGGCATGCCACCCAAGGTGGTCAAGCGCGACATTTTCGCCGAAATCGGCGGAGGTGAAGAGGAAATCAAGATTCACAAGGCCAAGGGCTCGAAGAATGTCATCCGTGGCATTGTTCATGTGACTGCCACTTTCAACAACACCCTGGTCAGCGTGACTGACACCAACGGCAACTCGATCGGTTGGTCGAGCGCCGGCAAGATGGGCTTCAAAGGTTCCCGCAAGAGCACGGCTTACGCCGCGCAGGTGGTGTCCCAAGACGCCTGCCGGCAAGCCATGGGTCATGGCCTGAAGGAAGCCGAAGTGCGCGTGAAGGGACCGGGTTCGGGCCGTGAGGCCGCGGTTCGTGCGGTGCAAGGGTTGGGTCTGGAGATTCTCTCGATCCGCGACGTGACGCCGATCCCTCACAATGGCTGCCGCCCCAAGAAGGCCCGCCGCGTGTAATTCAACTCAATTTCAAAACAACAGAACATGGCACGTTACACAGGTCCCCGCGCGAAAATCAGCCGCCGCTTTGGTGTCTCTCTCTTCGGCCCGTCCAAAGCGCTCGAGCGGCGCAATTTCCCGCCCGGTCAGCACGGTGTGCGTGCCGGGCGCAAGAAGAAGAGCGAGTATTCGGTCGCCCTTGGTGAGAAACAGAAGCTGCGTTTCCAATACGGCGTGTTGGAGAAGCAATTCCGCAAGTATTACGAGGAAGCCGCCCGTCGCCGCGGGGTCACCGGGGTGATTCTGCTACAATTGCTAGAGACCCGTCTCGACAACGTGTGTTACCGCCTGGGCTTTGGCAATACCCGCCAGGCGGCCCGCCAGTTGGTCAACCACGGACATATTCTCGTCAATGGCCATTGCGTGGACATTCCGAGTTTCCAGTGCAAACCGGGCGATGTCATCAAGGTCGGCGGCAAGCCGTCCTCCAAGCAACTGGTATTGCGCATGCTCGACCTGACCCAGGCGGCCACCGTCAAGGATTGGCTTACGCTGGACCGCGACAAGATGGAAGCGACGATGTCGCGCGTGCCTGCACGCGACGAAATCGATCCGCTCGTCAACGAGCAGCTTATCGTCGAACTCTATTCCCGTTAGGAATTCTCAGGCGGCGAGTTCAAGCAAGTTCACAAGGCGCCCGGGCTTCGGTCCGGGCGTTGCAGTCTCAATCCCGGAATCCTTTGAGGAGCCGGGGGATGCAGGTCAAACCCGCCCGGCTCCAAAGAATGCAGCCATTCATCAATCAGTGCCAGCACCTCCACCAGATTTTGGGCAAATGAGGATATGCGAATCGAGTTCGGTCCGGACGGCAGTGGTCAATACTGTTGACTTAGGCGATACAGAAACGAGACAGGAAGAGGCGGCGGGCAGGATGCCCGCGCCACGTGGCCCGGGCATCCTGCCCGGAGCCTCTTTTCAAACAATCCAAAGTGCTAAGTCAACAGTATTGGACGGCAGTCGTCGCTGTGGCAAAAGCAGCCGGCGGGATTTTGTCCTTCCCGAGATGCGATGGCCGGTGTTAGGCTCTCGTCATCATGAGTGATCGAATCCAAGACATGCCCCGCGATGAGCGGCCGCGGGAGAAACTGGCGCTCCTTGGCCCGACCGCCCTCAACAATGCGGAATTGATGGCACTGTTCATTGTATCAGGCGGCAGGGGGCGCAGCGCGATCGATATCGGCCGCGATCTGATCGCCAAGTATGGTTCGATGAGCGCGCTGGGGAGTATGCCCGTTTCCGAACTTGCCAAGGAACGAGGGCTCGGCCTGGCCAAGGCGTCCAAGCTTGCCGCCGCCTTTGAACTGGGCGCCCGCGTCGCCCGGGAACAACTCCCCCACTCGCCGCTGGACACACCGGAACGCATCCTCGAATTTTTCGGCCCGCAAATGGCCCACCTGCCGCAGGAGCAGGTTGTTGTTGTCGCGGTGGACACCCGTCTCAAGCATCAGGGCACCACCGTGGTGTCGCTTGGCACGGTGAATGAATCCAACGCCCACCCCCGTGAAATCCTCCGGCCGGTGATCACCCGCGACGCTTATGGATTCATTCTCATTCACAACCATCCCTCCGGCGATCCGAGCCCGAGCCGGTCCGATGAGGCAACCACCCGGCGCCTGGTGGAGGCGGCCAATCTGATGCAGGTTCGGTTCATCGACCACATCATCATTGGCAGGCCGTCGCCCGGCCGCGCCGCCTATTATTCGTTCCGGGAAGCGGGACTCATTCCCTGAAGCTCGCGGGTCGCGGCAGGCGGTGGATTGCGGTGGATTGCATTTTGGTTGGCGTCCGCTAGGTTCCGGGTCAGCCTTTCTTCCGATGACCCGTCTGCGCCTCTTCCGCAACCTTCGCAGCGCCGCCTATCTGCTGGTGCTCGCCGGCGGCATCGGCGTCATGGTCCTCCTGTGGTGGGCCAATCACACCGGTCTGCCCGCGACTTGGCGTGCCGCCATTGAGCGGGAGTTCGCCAAGAACGGGATTCATGTCACCATCGGCAGTCTGAGCTACATCCCGTTCAAGGGCATTATCGCCAGCGAGGTGCGGGTGTTCGCCGACCGCGATCATGCCGTGGTGCTGTCTCAACTCGAGCGCATCCTCATCGAGCTGGATAAGGCCAAACTCGCCCGCGGCGAGGCGCGACTGACGAGAATCCAGATCAGCGACACCAGCCTGCGCCTGCCCATCGAGCCCGGCAATCCCGCAACCGAGACCCTGGAAATCACCGGTCTAACCGGCACCCTGCTGCTGCCCGGCGGGAGGTTGTTAGAACTGCGCGACGCCCATGGCCGGGTGGCGGGCATCGAGATGACGCTCGGGGCGCGGATGCTCAAATACCGCGATACGGGTGCTCCTGCGCAAGCGGATCCGAACAAGGAGGCGCGCCTGCGCCTCGTCTCTAACATTCTGAGGGAACTCAGGAGCTGGCATTTTGACCAAGCCAACCCGCCCTCGCTGCGGATGTTCATCGAGGGCGATCTGTCCGATGCTCCGTCAATCGTGGCACGCATGACACTGCAAGCCAAGGGGGTGGAAAAAAACGGCCATGTGATCAACGAAGTGACGGCGGAAGGCAATCTGAGCGGCAGCCTGATCACGCTCAATTCGGTGCGAGCGCGCGATTCGCGCGGCATTTTCGCGGGCCGCGTGGACTATGATGTGTCCGGTCGCGAAGGGCATTTTGACGGCACCTCCTCGCTCAATGTACCGCAGTTGCTCAAGTCCTGGCTCGGCTTGCCGGCCCTTCAAGACATCAGTTTCGGTGGCGGTCAGTCAGTTGAGGCGGAGGGGGATTTCACGGTGGACAAGGACGGGGTGGCGCAGGTGCGGATGACCGGGCACGCCCGCTGCGAGGGGGCGGTGCTGTACGGCATGCCGTTCGATGTGATCGAAGGCTCGTTTTGCTGGCGGGACGGCGAAGCCTATCTGCGCGATTTGCGCCTGGTCCGGCCCGACGGCCAGGCCAGCGGCAAGATCATGATTCAAGGACCATTGGTCCGGCTGGCCCTCAAGACGACTTTGCCCATTCGGGTGTACCGTCCGTTTTTCGTCGATCAACCCCTCGAACAAGTCCTCAACGACTTTGGCGAACGCGCCAACGCCGCGATCGATGTCGTGCTGGAAGGCGGCTTCGACGCCAGGGACAAGCAATCCTGGGCCTTGACCGGCGGGGGCCGGGTGTGCAACATCACCTACCGGGGCGTGCCGGTGGATTCCGCCGAGTGCAAGATGTCGCTAAACTCCCACGAGTTGGATTTTTCCAAAGGCACGGTGGTTTTCAATTATCAGGACTACCCCCTGCGCAAGGCCTTTGCCGGTCCTGCCAGCGGCACCATCCATGCCGGCCGGGTCCGCTATGATGGTGCTGCCAAAACCGTCGTGATCGAAGACGTCGCCGGCAGCGTGTGGGCCGCCCCGGTGGTCCGCCTGTTTGCCCCCGCCCTCGCGGATTCACTGGAGGTCTATCGTTTCCACCGCCCGCCTCATCTAACAGCTTCCGGCAGCATCGATGTGACCCCGCAGGGCCGCACCGTGCTGAACATCGGTTTTCGCAGCAAGGATCCTGCGGAGTATGTCTTTCTTGGCAAGAACCTCACCCTCGAACAATCCTCCGGGAAGGTTGGAATCCGTGGCGGCAACGTGATGATCGATGACTTGGAAACGGTGACCTTCGATGGGCCGGTGGCGGCCCGCATTCATGTTGTTAGACCGCGGAAAATCAGTGGCGAGTTCAGTTGGACCGATCTTTCCCTGTCAGCGCTCAGTTCCACTTACGGCTTCAACATGAAGGGCGGCGGCAGCTTGACCGGACGGATCGAGTTCGCCCTTCTCGAAGACAAGGTGGAGACCATGAACGGTTCCGGGCTGTTTTCGGTGGAGAAATCCGAGCTGTTTTCCGCGCCGATCGCCGGACCTCTCTCGCCCCTGATCGCCACCGTGTTGGGCGACCGCCGGGCCGGCTTCGAGCGTGCCGAGAACGCTTTTGCCACCTTCACCATCAAGGAGGGCGTCGTTCATTCCAACGACTTTCGCACCTCCACCAAATCGCTTGTTTTTGCCGGCGACGGGTCGGTGGATTTGAAGAACCGCACCCTGGACATGACGCTGCGAGTGGATGCCCGCGGCTTGCTCGGCATTGTCACTCTGCCACTGCGGCCGTTTTACGGGTTGTTCCAGTTCCGCGGCACCGGCCCGCTGGAAAAGCCCGAATGGAACAACTCGGGTTTCACCCAGCCCCCGCCCGAGCAAAACATCATCCTGTCGCTGCCGCCCAAGGCACGCGTCATCAGGGGCAATTGAAATAATGGATTTTGCAAGTCCCACCTTGCGCCCGGGCCTGCCGCGTGTCATTTTCCTCGCGTGCGGTGCCCCACAGCGGGGCGCTCTTCAAATTCCAACCTATCGAGAGCCATGTCTGAACCATTCTCCTCCGCCGCCAGTCTCGATCCAGAGACCGGTTTCACTCCGAGCCCTTCGGTCTCCCAAGCTGCCAACGACCTGCGTGTCGCCGCCGGTGAAAAGGCCAGGGAACTCGCTCACAGCGTCAGCACTCAAGCCAGCGTCCTGAAGGAACGTGCCATCGAATCCGCCCAACATTTCCGCGAGGTGGCCACTGAAAAGGTCGGCCAACTGAAAGCCACCGCCGCCGAAAAGGCCGGGGACTTCAAGCAATCCGCCACCGACCGCGCGCATCGGTTGCAGGAGTCCGCCGCAGATCAATGGCGCGATACCCGCACCATCACCAAGGAATTCCACGTCACCGCCGAGGATTACATTCGCCAAAATCCCACCAAGTGTGTGGTCGGTGCCCTTGGCTTGGGCATTCTCATCGGCTTGATCGTCCGCCGCTAGGCCGCCTTGCCACCTCCGCCCGACGGCCCGTCCCTGTCCGCTCAGACCGGGACGGGCGATTGCAGTCTCATGAACGCTTCATCTGGCAGGGATTCATCCACTCCATCTGGTGTTGCTGGTATGCAGCGCCCGGCGGCGTCGACACCGGCGGGTTGGGGTGAGGCGCTGGGGCTCCTGATCAGTTCCCGCATCGGCCTGATTCGACTCGAATCAACGGCCGCGGCCCGGCAGTTTGGCAAGTGTGCTGCCGCCCTCGCCGCCGCCGCCCTGGCCGTGATGTTTGCCTGGGCACTGATGCTTGCCGGCGGCATTGCCGCCCTCGCCGCCAACACCTCGTGGCCGTGGCACTGGATTGCGCTGGCGGCGGCTCTCTTGCACGCGCTCGCCGCCGCCATCTGCCTGTGGGTGGCCAACCGATCTTCGCTCTCCACTCCATTTCCCATCACCCGCGCTGAATTCCACAAAGACCGCGAATGGCTCGACACCCTCAAAACTCCCAGCAAATCGAACAATTGATTCGTCTCAGCGCGGCCTCCCGCATCCGCTTGAGCCAGGAAGCCGCCATCATCAGGCGGCGGCTGGACGCTCCGATGCGCGTCGTGCAGTCCCTCCGCGACCATCCTGTCAGATGGGTGGGAGGCACGCTTGTCACCGGGCTTGCCGCCACGCTCTTGTTCCGCCGCAAGACCGCAGCTCCAAAGCCGAAGCGCGGCTTGCCTGCGGCGCTGTTTTCCCTGGTCCTCGCCTCCGTGCGTCCCATCATCAAGACTTGGCTGGGTGTCCAGCTCGAACAATACATTGTCTCGCAGCTCCGCGCCGCTGCGGTGTCACGTCCGCCTGCCAACGGGCGTGACACCGCCAAGCCCCGTTAGCATTCTGCCGTTCCCGTCACCCTTTTCTAACATTCCTCACCATGTCCGGCCATCAAGTTCTTGATCACGTTGACCAATATCTCCAACTCGGGCGCGAGTACGAGTGTTCCGACATTCACCTGCCCACCTCCTTTCCGCCGGCCTGGCGGCGTTTCGGCCAGCTCGCGCCAATCTGGGATGATCATCCGCCGCTCACCCCGCAAGACACCGAACGGCTCGCCACTTCCTTCCTCGGTCCTAAGGAATGGGCCCGCCTCCAGGAAAAGGGCGACGTCGACTTCGCCTACGCCAATGATCACGGCCGCTACCGCGCCTCGGTCGTCAAACAACGCCTCGGCTACGACATGGCCTTCCGCGTTATCAATACCAAAATCCGCTCGATGGAGGATATCGGCCTGCCCCTCGAGCACATCGTTCCTCTCACCCGTTATCAAAACGGCCTCATTCTCGTCACCGGTTCGGTCGGTTCGGGTAAATCCACCACGCTGGCCGCGCTGGTGGATTTCATCAACATCGACCGCGAGGACCACATCCTCACGCTCGAGGATCCCATCGAGTATGTTTTTGAATCCAAAGGTTGCCACGTCAACCAGCGCGAGGTTCACGCCCATACCGATTCCTTCGGCAAAGCCCTCCGCGGCGCACTGCGCGAGGACCCCGACGTCATCATGGTCGGTGAAATGCGCGACCTCGAGACCATCCAACTGGCCCTGACCGCCGCGGAAACCGGCCATCTTGTCCTCGGCACCCTTCATACCGGCAATGCCCCCCGCACGCTGGACCGCGTGCTGGACGTGTTCCCCACCGACCAGCGCGAGCAAATCCGCGTCATGGTCTCCGAATCGCTGCGCGGCATCCTCTCCCAACAACTCGTCCCGCGCATCGACGGCCACGGCCGCGTCCTCTCCATCGAACTGCTCGTCAATACCCCGGCCGTCGCCCACTGCATCCGGGAAGGCAAGACATTCATGCTGCCGGGCGTCATGCAGACCGGTGCCAACGTCGGCATGATCACCATGGATGAGTCGCTGCGCCAACTTTACATCAAAGGCATCATCGCCCGCGAAGAAGCCCTCTTCCGGGCCGAGGACAAACACCAAATGCGCGACTTCTTCCGCTCCTAGGGGTTCCCCAACGCGCCCACCAATACCAGGCGACCAATTCCCAGCCCAACCCCACCTTTCCAACACCCCGCTCATGGCAATCATCGACGCGTATTTCCGCTACCTCATCGACAGCAAGGGCTCCGACCTCCATCTCTCCGAAGGCCAGCCCCCGAAAATCCGCGTCCATGGCGCTGTCACTTCCATCCCCGAGCAGCCCCCACTCCAGGGGGATGGCTTCCATTCCATGTTAGAGGAGATTTGCGAGGCCTCCGCTTTCGCCCGCTTCCTCGAGACCGGCGACCTCGACTTCGCCTACGAAATGGACGAAGACTCGCGGTTCCGCTGCAACTACTTCAAACAACAAAACGGCCTCGGCGCGGTCTTCCGCCTCATTCCCACTGAGATTGCCTCGCTCGAGTCCCTTGGAGTTCCCGCCGTGGTCAAGGAGTTCGGCCACTTGCGCTCCGGCCTGGTCCTGGTCACCGGCCCGACCGGCTCGGGCAAGTCCACCACCCTCGCCGCTTTGTTGGATTACATCAACATCAACTTCAACCGCCACATCATCACCGTCGAGGAGCCCATCGAGTTCATTCATACTAACAAACGCTCGATCATCACCCAACGCGAGGTGCCGATCCAGACCCCTTCGTTTGCCGACGGTCTGCGTGCCTCGCTGCGTGAAGACTCGGACATCGTGCTGGTGGGTGAAATGCGCGACCTGGAAACCATTTCGCTGGCGCTCACCGCGGCGGAAACCGGCTTGCTGGTGTTTGGCACGCTGCACACCAACAACGCCCGCAAGACTGTGGACCGCATCATCGACGTGTTCCCGGCCGACCAACAATCCCAGGTCCGCACCATGCTCGCGGCCTCGCTGCGGGGCGTCGTCGCCCAACTGCTGTGCAAGCGGGTGGACAAACCCGGGCGCACCGCGGTGCATGAAATCATGTTCGCCACCCCGGCGGTGGCCGCCATCATCCGCGAGGGTGCCACCCAAAAACTCTATGATGTGATCACCAG
>Ga0073936_10001056_pt1 | contig 43093 bp, 34 predicted proteins | sample AliMusrvi5mmetaG_FD_87041 | JGI IMG/M metagenome (GOLD analysis project Ga0073936, IMG submission 87041) | Freshwater lake bacterial and archeal communities from Alinen Mustajarvi, Finland, to study Microbial Dark Matter (Phase II) - Alinen... | ecosystem: Environmental > Aquatic > Freshwater >...
CACAAGTAGAGGAATTCGGCTATGCGTTAAGATAAACAACTTAACATTTAACTGTGCGATACCTTGAAGTGTCTACGATGTCCTGGCACTTCAAGGTGTCTACGATGTCTTGGCACTTGTCAATTAAGTATTAAGTTTCAGGTAAAACCCAACTTAACTACTTAACCCTTAACTACTTAAAACTTAACTATCACCACCGCCGGGCTTTGGCTGAAGGCGAAACTGTCAGCTGCAAACTTCTCAAGTGCGGCGCCGTTTACTTCCACGGAAATTATGGGCCGCGGCAGCGGCGGCTTAACTATAATGCCGCCGGGCGGCATACTAATATCCCCCGTTAAGCTCAGGCACAGCGTATTTTTATCCTCAAGGCATAGAGAGTAGGAAAGCCTGCCGTAGTACGTGCGCAGATTTTCTATGCCGATAAGAGAGCCGTCGTCCAGCCATTTAGCGGGAACACCGGCTGCCAGCACCAGCGACTGGTCGGCTTCGCGCTCATAGGCAAACAGGCTGCAGGCCGACAGTATAAACTCCGCGCTGATCCAGGTATGCGGCAGGTCCCCTAAAAAGCTCGGGCCGGCCGGATCGCGCCAGGTAATTTCCGGCCACTGATTCCATGCCGGTATGCGCTGATTTTTCAGCATATAGTACGCCAGCTCCACAGCCTCGCTTCGCATGCCAAGCCGCACCAGCGCTCCGATAATGCGTACTTCATAGGCCGTATAATTACTCCAGCTGATCTTGCCGCCGGAACGTTTCAGAAACATATCGAAATATTTTTTGAATGTCGCACGGGCCGCGGCCTCGGGCAAGAGCTCAAGCTGGTCTAAAAGAGCTATGGCAACGGCGCTTGAGGTCGGGTCAAAGTCGCCGAGCTCGACTGAGCCGGGCAGGTAGTCAATCGCGTGCTGCCTCATGGTGGCGCCTAGCGATGCCTGCACATCCCGGATCATGCAGGCATGGGTGTGCCGCAAAAGCGCCGCCTCATCCTCCTCGCCCATGATATCGGCCAGGAGAGCGGCATCCCCGTAGCCGCGAATCGCCCAGAAATCATCCCAGTAGGAATGCACGGGATGGGCCATATAGCCCTCATGGCTCATGGACTCGGGCAGCAGGCCGTACAGGGCCTTTTTGTCCGGCTGTTCATATTCGTCGGTGAGCCGCTGCAGGCGCAATTTTTCCATATAGTCGACCGCCCGGGCGACTGCCGGCCACATTTCCTCAACAAAAGCACTGTCGCCGGTAAACCGGTAATACTCCATAACCCCGTAAATAAACTGGCCGTAGGAGTCATGCTCAGGCAGCCACTCGGTTTCAAGCCAGTCCGTGCAGTCGGGAATAGCGCCGTCTTCAGCCTGAAAGCGGGCATACCAACGGATAAAATCCCGCAGGGCATCGGTCGAGCCGACCCGCAGAAGGGCCGCGCCCATGACCACGCCATCGCGTATCCATGAGCGGCAGTACCTGCGGGGGCCCGGGTGCAGCGCGGGGCCGTCGCGATTAATGAGTATATGCGCCGTAGCTGTTTTGACTGTATGGGAAAGGCGGCGCAGGTGCAGCGGTACAAAAATTTCAAAGGCGCCGGGACCCTGTTCCCAACTCTGCATCGCGCGGGCAAAACACACAGGGCCTGATGCGCTTTTCAGGGTCTCTAAAATGGGGTCGTCGGGTTCAACGACGCCCAGAGGAATTGCCAGATAAACCTCCTGGGCGCTCCCGGGCGCAAGCCGCAGATCAAACTGCAGCACGCCCGACCCATAGCCGAATTCGTCCTGAATCGTCTGCTGGTCAGGCGCTTCACCCGATTTTAAATACCGGACAACCGAGCCCTGCGCAAATGCCGCGGCGCCGAATTTAAATGAAGGCGCCAGGGGAACAATCGCCCGGGAACCGTTTACCCGCACCACGCCCTCCTGAAGGCGGAGCTCGCGAATCGGGGTCACCCCTCCGAAGTCCCGCCATTTCTGCCAGACCGGGCTTACCTGAAAGGGCCGGATTGCGGCAAAAAGGCGGACCGATTCACTGTCTCGGCCGGTATTTTCAACCTGATAGCAGATATAGACAACGGGCCTGCCGGGTTGTGCGGAGGCAAACGCGGTGATCTTCATGACCACACTGTCCATGCGCCACTCAGATGAGGGCATGGGCAAATACCGCTGTACCAGGTCCTGATTGAGCATGGCGTCGGCCCAGGTGAAGAGCCGGTTTTTCACAAATAAAAACGGCTCAATCGAAAAAGAGCCCGTATCAACTTCAACCATTCCCTCTTCATTGAACAGGGCCGAGCCATCGCCATTGCCGGTTCCGATGAGCGTCCAGTAGGACTGCCGGCCCATAAAATATTTCGGGTACTGGCCGATGGGGGCAGCCTGGGCAATGCTTTGAAAAAAATGATTGAGAGTTCGCGAGACTTCAAAGGGCTTTACCTCGATCCACTGAATGCCAAAGCCCTGTACCCCGATGCTTTCATACAGGCCAACACGGACAAGGCGGGCCACGGCGTTCGGCAGATACACCTGGCTGCAATCGGTGTCTGCCTGGGCGGTGGCATAGGCCGTCTCCCACCGCTCGCCATCATTGGACAGCTGCACATCAAAGCGCCGGGCACGCAGGCCATCCTCCCAGTGTATCGCCAGGGCGCCGAATTCGCGCATCTGCTGAAAATCAATGAGCAGCCACTGCGGCTCCGCCGCCTGGCTGCTCCGCCAGCTTGTTTTTTTTGAAGGATCAAGGGTGTTCTGCGGATCAAACCCTGATAGCATGCTGGATGCCTGCGCCGAAGGCTCTGAGCGGTAGGTGACATCATGAAACCGGAGCGCGTCGATGCATACCGAACCCCGGCCGCCCTGGCCTGCCGCAATGACCAGCTCAATGGCATGGGTGCGCCGCGCCGGACCGCCGCCAAGGGGCCCCCAGGCAAACTCTATCTGGCTGTTGCGAATGGCAAGAGGTTCCCATAGAGCCGGAAACTCAAACGCCTCAACCCGGTAGCGCCACACATTCTGGTTTGATTCATCCGCGAGCTTGAATTCAAAGCTATTGGCTGGAGCATTGCCCCGGATATTGAAGCTGAAAAAATAGCTTTCGGGAAGTTCAAGGGGAAGGACCTTGCGGGCAACCACGAAGCCGCCGCCGCCATGAAAATCAAAATCAAGGCGCAGAGCTTTTCCCCGGGGCCCCTGGTCGGCAGAGAGAGCAAGGGTTGCGTCACCGGAAGCAAACGCGGTCCAGCCCGAGAGATCCTCAAAAGTATCCAGTACTCTGACCTGCATAGCACACCATGGTGACTTCAAAACGGGCTTGCAGCAGAAAAGGCGGTCGCAAGCTTCCCCGCATAGCCCTAAAATACCATCTATTGCCCTGTTTTGTTAAGAAAAATTTTTGCTGTTTTTTTAACCCGGATTATTCATGAGCATTTAATAATTATTGGCCAGCTATGAGGGTGGGTGTAGCAAAGCGAAACCCACCAAATGTATTCATGCCCGTCAATGGTGGGTTGCACCCACCGTTTCTGTTTTTTTAAGCAAAATAATCGGCAGTGGCTTCTCGAAAACAGCGCACAAGACCTTCAGGGTAAAATGACGGCAAAGCACCCGGTCTTTCATATTACCATTTCATTTCCCCGTAACTTCTTATAGAATACTAAAAAAAATTTATCGTGCACGTGCAATGGAACAAAATAAATTTATTTTTCTTGACGCCCGCGGAAGCCGCTGGCGCTATTTCCGCTTTTTTTTAGCCGGCGGAATGCTTCTTGTTTTCATCTGCCTCGTGCTTTTCATAAAATCGCTGATTGTTACCCCCCGGCTGTCGCATCTGCAGCAGGAACATACTCTCTTGCGGGATTTAAAAGCAAAAATAGACCTGCCGGAAAAACCGGCGGCGCCGAAACTTCCTCCGGACTGGGCCCGCGCCGGAACCGGAAAACCCGCGCCCGCAATAAAACCATCCTCTGCCAAAGAACCGCCCAAAAACATTCGCCTTGCCTTTTACACGGGCTCGGACGAGTACGCCCTCAGTTCCCTGCAGCGCAATGCTTCAAAGCTTACCCATGTAGCGCCCGAGTGGTTTTTTCTGTCGGGGGTTCCCGCCGTGCTCGGTTCAAAGCAGGATAAGGATGTGCTTGATTTTGCCGATGACAACGACCTGGCTTTCATGCCTATGCTTACAAATCTGAACGGGACATGGCAGCCCGAGGCTATTGAAACACTGGCAAGCGCAGATCCTGAAAGGCAGCGGCAAATTGCCCAACAGCTGGCCAGCGAACTTAAAAAGCTGGATGCCGAAGGAGTGGTCCTGGACTGGGAAGAGGTGGATTCCGCTTACCGGGATGCAGTGACCGCGCTTATCAGCACCATAGCCGGGGTTTTGCACGATCAGGAACTGCAGCTGTGGCTCTGCATACCCGTGGGCAATGATCTCAAGGTGTATGATCTTGATTCCCTTGCGGGCGAGGTGGACCGGTTTGTTGCCATGCTCTACGATGAAAACGGGGACACCGATGAGGCCGGGCCAATCGCCTCGCATGAATGGTTCCGCGAGTGGCTCAGCGTACTGCTGGATCACGGCGAAAAGGGACAGTGGGTCATCGGTATCGGCGTCTACGGCTATGAATGGAAAGCCGGCGAGACTGCAAAAACAATCAGGTTTGCCGACAGCATGGCCCGGGCCTGCCATGCCGGGGAAGGTCCGATAGAAAACAACCCGAAGGGCGGCCCCAATTTTACCTATACGGCGCAGGACCAGCTGTATACGGTCTGGTTCCTTGATGCCGCCACCTTTTACAATCAAAAGAAAATGGCCGAGGCCAAAGGCACCGAAGGCATTGCGCTCTACCGGCTGGGACTCGAGGACCCGGCGATATGGCAGATGCTTGAGTCCGGCGTTTCCTGTAAGCCCGCGGACTTTGAGGCTATAAAAACCACGGAGACCATTGCCCATATTGGAGACGGCGACTTTCTCATGCCCCTCAACGAGCGCGCCGATGGCAGACGCAGCATAACGGTTGATGACGCGGGCCTGTGGCGCGAGCGGTATGAGAGCTATCCCCGCAACCCGCTTCTGTACCATCAGGGGGAAAGCGCTCCGGACAGTGTTGCCATAACCTTTGACGACGGGCCGGACCCCGAGTGGACGCCCCGGATACTTGACATACTTAAAGACACGGGCGTGCAGGCGGCTTTTTTCGTCACGGGCATCAACGCGGAGCGATACCCGGATATCATCAAAAGAATACTCGCCGAGGGCCACGAGCTCGGGAACCACACCTATAATCATGCGGATATGACGGGCATGTCCGCCGCGCTGGAGGGACTGGATCTGAATGCGGCACAGCGCATTATCGAGGGCATCACGGGCCGCTCGACCGTGCTTTTTCGGCCTCCCTACAACGCTGACCGCCGGCCGCGGACCCTTGAAGAATACAGCACGATTCTGATTGCCGACGAGCTCGGGTATGTGACGGTCAGCGCAAGTATCGACGCCGAAGACTGGGATGAATCAGAGCCCGCGGTTATTCTGCAGAGAGTCAGGGAGCGCAGAAGCGAGGGCAATGTGCTGCTCCTGCACGATGCAGGCGGGGACCGTGAAAACACCGTAGCCGCGCTGCCCTCCATTATCGACTATCTGCGCAGGCGCGGCGACCATCTGGTGGGGCTGCACAGCCTTATCGGCGTCCCGATGGAATCGCTCATGCCGCCGATACCGAGTAGTGATCCGCAGCAGGAATTATTTATCGCCCATAACGGCTTTTACCTCATGCACCTCGTTGAAGAGTTCGGCTGGGCCTTTATGATCGTGACCACCGCGCTGCTGGTTGTGCGCATGATCGTTCTGCTGGCGCTGGCGATACGGCACAGGACTCGCGGGCAGCTAGTCAGCTCTTGCCCCGCCGGCGCTCCGGAGCCGGTATCCGTCCTTATTGCCGCCTACAATGAAGAAAAGGTTATTGGCGCAACGCTTGCCAGTGTCCTTGCCGCCGACTACAAGGGCGATATTGAAGTCATTGTGGTCGATGACGGCTCAACCGATGCCACGGCTTCGCTCGTTGCGCAGGCAGCGCTGAAGGACCACCGGGTGAAACTCATCCGGCAGGAAAACGGGGGCAAGGCAGGAGCCCTTAACACAGCGCTGCAATCTTCCGCTCACGAACTGCTTGTCATGCTCGATGCCGATACCCAGTTCACCCCTCACACCATCGGCTCTCTGGTGGCGCCGCTCGCGGATACGGATGTCGGCGCTGTTTCAGGCCATGCGCGCGTGGGAAACGACAACCGGTGGATAACCCGGTTTCAGTCTCTGGAATATACCTGCGGCTTTAATCTTGACCGCCGCGCCTATGATGAGCGCAACTGCGTTACCGTGGTGCCGGGAGCGGTCTCGGCATTTCGCAAGTCCGCCATCCTGCAGGCGGGCGGGTTGTCCCTGGAGACCATTGCCGAGGATACGGACCTGACGCTCATGCTGCACCGGCTTGGCTATAAGGTGTGTTATGCGCCGCAGGCTGTAGCCTTTACGGAAGCCCCTGATACGGTTGCGGGGCTGGTGCGGCAGCGCAGCCGCTGGGCCTTTGGCACGTTGCAGTGTCTTTTTAAGCATTCTGATCTGCTGTTTAACCCGAAATTCCGGTGGCTTGCGTTTTTCAGCCTCCCGAGCATCTGGTTTTTCCATTTTTTTCTTATCGCGCTTATCCCTGTTGTCGATACGCTGCTGCTGTTTTCCCTGATCACCGGCAGCGGCCTTGCCATTGTTGACTATGCCCTGGTGTTTTTGCTGATGGATGTGGCCATAGCGCTGGCTGCCTGCCTGATGGAAGGGGAACCGCTTCGGCGAGCCTGGCTTATCCTGCCCATGCGGTTTTTGTATCGGCCCATTCTTTCCTGGGCTGTGTGGAAAGCAATCGTGCGGGCTTTGCGGGGCACCCTGGTAGCCTGGGGCCGCCAGGACCGGCGCGGCTCAGTGCTACCCGCCAAATGACGGCGCAAGAAATCACTACGCAATGATGAAGGAAAAACAAATATGCTTTTTTTAAAAAACAAGGGCCCGGGTGTTTGGCTTACCCTCGTTGTGGTACTGCTTGCCGGCGCCTGCGGCGAGCAGGGCCCCGCCCCTGTCACAAAGAAAAAAAAGGCGCCACTACAGCAGGCCGGCAGGCTTGCCGTAGTGCCGGACAAAGCTTACACCGGGGCATATATTGATTTCGGCGACACCGAAGACTCCGTCACCCTGGAAGCGCTGGAAAACTTTGAACAACTTGCAGGCAAGCACCAGGCGGTCATCGGCTTTTCCAGCTACTGGGGGAAACAGACCTTTCCCCAAAAAGCCCTTGACATTATTTACGCCTATGGAGCCGTGGCGTTGATTTACTGGAACCCCTGGGGTAAGCCGTATTACGAGGAAAGAACCACTGACCCCTTTCAACTGCCGGATATCGCATCGGGCAAATGGGACCACTACATTGACCTGTGGGCGGGAGAGGCCAAAAAATTCGGCAGGCCGATCCTTGTCTCATGGGGGCTTGAAATGAACGGCTCCTGGTTCCCCTGGTCGGGCTTTTTTTTCGGCGCGGGAAAGGCCATCCCCGGCACTAATCCGGTGAAGTACGAAGGGCCAGAAATGTTCAAGAAGGCATACCGGCACGTGGTTGACCGCGCGCGCGCGGCAGGGGCGGATAATATCATATGGGTTTTTCATCCCAACAACACCTCCGATCCCAACGAGCCATGGAACCGCATGGCAAACTATTATCCCGGCGACCGGTATGTTGACTGGCTCGGGCTCAGCGCCTACGGCCAGCAATACCCGCAATATGGCTGGGTCGGCTTTCAAACCGTACTGCCTGATTACTATAATGAAATATGCAGCATTACCCCTGATAAACCGTTTATTCTTGCGGAATGGGGCATCGGGGAATTCCCCAAGTCCGGCAGCAAGGCGGAGTGGATTGCGGAAGCATTTAAGCGATTTCCTGTTGATTTTCCCCGTCTCAAGGCAGCGGTATTCTGGCATGAGCGCTGGCAGAATGGCGACCTGAGCTACAGCAACCTGCGGGTAAATTCCTCGGAGGCCGCGCTGAAGGCATACCGCCAGGGTGTTGCCGATTCGTACTGGCTGGACAGCCCTGTTTTTACTGAAAAAAAGAAGGGGGACAAGCAGTAAACTCAGATTACTATCGTTTCACCGCCTTTTCCTGAAGAAATTCCCAGGGCTATATATTCCACATCCTCTGAACCGATTGCCGTCATTATATGCGCCGCTCCAGCGGGTATGACCACAACATCCCCCGGCGCAAGCCGGTCGGACTCAGCGCCGACAGTTACGCTGGCTGTTCCTTTTATAATCACGAATGTTTCCTGCAGGTCTTCATGATAATGCCGGCGAAAGGACCTGCCGGCGGGAAGCTTTGCCCAGTTAACCATTTGAATGTCGCCTTTGATAAAGTCCTCTCTACCGAGAAGAACCTTTTTCCAGACGCCCGGATCTGAGGGGTCCTCGTGGCTTGCGGGAATATAAGGCAGGCCGTCAAAACGTATTATTTTCATAGCGGCGCTTTCTAGAGCACGTAACTTTATTCTGTAGCCGTTTGCACCGGGGAGTTATTGGCTCATTCGCCCGTGCTATATTCCCGCAAGATACGCCAATGGTGGAAATAGGCCAATGGCTCGAACCGCACGGGCTGCTTCACCAAAAACTCCCCAGCGGCCATATGGCTAGAGCATTTTGTTACCTGCTCTAGTGCGACTGCTGGATGTTTGCGGTGATTTTTTATTCCGGGCGGGCTGCGGCATACCATAAGCGCGCAAGGCCGGCCATTTTCCTGTAGCGTTTGAAACGCATAAACAAAAAGCCCAGCGGCTCAAGCCATGCTGCAAGCGGCACGGTGCCGAAGCGCTGCAGCTCGGCGACGACCAGCGCAAGGCGCTGCCGGTCCGGATAACTCGTGCTGAAGGCTGAAAAAAGCTCCGTAAACAGCGCTGTATCCGAGCGCGGCAGGGCATGCAGAAAGCCCGCGATTTCATGACGGATATAGCGCTCAATGCTGCCTGCATGCGTGAGGGCCTGCTCAAAATCAAAATGAAAAAGCCGCTCACCGCTCACGATGACATGGCTGAAGGTCGGATGTTTAAAAACAAGGCCGGGCTCAGAGAGTTCAAGAGCACGGGCATGGCGGCGGCCAGCGATTTCCGCAAAACGGGCCACCAGCTCTTTTTTACGGACAAGCGGCACATCCTCTGCGCGAATAAGCTTTGACAGGAGCTCACCCGGCACAAACTCCATGGCAAGACAGGGTTGCCCTGCCTTTTCAAGCAGGGCCAGGTCAAGCACTGCGGGCGCATCAAAGCCCTCGCGCCGCCACAGCTCAAGCACTGCCCGCTCGGTGGCAGAGCGCCCCCGGGAAGTATAGGTCGATTTCCCCAGCAGCAGCCGCGAGCCGAACTGGCGCAACAGGGCCTGCAGACGGCTGCCCTTCAGGCCATAGCACTTCAGTACGAGGGGCGTTCCTTGAAAATCAACTTTCAGAACGCGGTGCGTGCCATCGCCCCGCTTGCTTGCGGCAAGCACCTCGGCGGGCATGCCCAGAAATGTGGTGTGCCTTGTCGGGCGGGAGGTTTCAGGCTGCATCAATAATATCGCGCAAACGGCGCGCCACATTGTATTTTGAAAAATACTTTCTGTTTTTCAGCCGCAGCAGCCGGTCAAGCAACCTGAGCATGCGCAGCGCGAAATTGGGATGCTCGAATTGGAATTCATAGGCACTTCGAAGCAGCTTTTTATCCGGAAAATGCAGGGCTGCTTCCTTCATGAATATCGGCCACTGTTCGCGGCCCACGGTTTTGCACAGCGATTTGAGGTAGGCAAGTATTTCATGGGCCACAAACTCGGGCACGCGGTTCGGAGAGCGGTAGGCCATTTCAAAATCGAAAAACAGAAAGCCGCCGTCGGGCATGATCATCACATGCTTCATATCGCCATTTTCATGGATCAGGCGCGCCTCCCGGCGCTCTATGGCAAGGGAGAGCCTGCGGTGCCAGACCGGCAAAAACCTGCGCCACACCTCAAGCTTTTCCTCAAGCGGCACGCTTTTATCGGCAAAGTACATGATGAACTTCGGCCGGTCCACATGCTCAAACATGGCGTAGAAGCCTTCCTTTAGCCCCTCGACGATCACGTCGTCATAAATATCAAAGACCCTGAAGCCCGCCTCGCGCCACAGCCGCATGCAGGCAAGCTCGGTTTTCATCCGCCCTTTGGGCATAAACGAGGTCTGATTATAATATAAAATATTGGTGACGCTTTTTTTCATATAGGCGAACTGGCTGCGCGAGCCCTGGTAGTTTTTCAGCACTGCCCAGCCGCCCCGGAACGGCACCTTGAACAGGTAATTGCCGTTTTTGCGCAGCAGATACTGCATGAGATTGTCGTAGCGTACGACTTCTGGCATCTTTTGCTCCTTTCAGTGAAACACAAACTCCGTATCGGGCATTAAAAAAGGGTATCAGTATACAGGAGTTTCCCTGCCATGGCAATATAGTGAAGTATTTATCTTTTTTCGCACTCGCGTTGGAAAGCTACAAAATGCGCGGAAAGGGATGGCTGACTTCGCCTTGAAAGGGTGTTAATCAAAAACAACGAATGTTTTGCCTGCTTAAAAAAACAGCGCCTCTGGCGATGGTTTTCTAAAGACATTAAAAAAGCACTTGGCAAAGTACAGCGTGCTTTTCAAATCCTCTCGCCACGGCATTTCTTTTCAGCGTTGTTGCAAATAGCCCGGAAGTCAACTTTGCTCATAGTCTTTTAGCCGTTCAATAACGTTTTGTATCGTTTGATCAGGGGTGGAGGCGCCCGCTGTTACACCGACCGAACGTAAGCCTTCAAACCATTCCGGTTTGAGATCATCAATGCCTTGAACCCAATAACTGTTGGTGTTCAGGGATCTGGAAATTTCATAAAGCCTTTGTGTGTTAGCGCTGTTTCTAGACCCTATGATAATAATGGCGTCATTTTCCAAAGGCAGATGGTTCATCTCTTTCTGCTTAATTTTGGTTGTTTTACAGATTGTATTAAAAAATTTCAACTCGGGTATGTATGATTTCAACAAGTCCACTATTTTTTTAACCTTTTCCGGTATTTGGGTTGATTGAACCACAACAACCGATTTCTTAATATGTTTCAGCTGCTCAACAGGAATGCTGTTTATGTCGTCAATGACAAAAGCCTGGGATTTGGTATGCCCCAAAATTCCCTGGACTTCATCATGTTTTTTGTCTCCAATAACTATGATGGTGTACCCCTGTTCATCCCAATCTTCCGTTATTCTATGTATCTCTTTAACCATGGGGCAGGTAGCATCAATAATGGTATAACCGAGCTTCGTCGCCTCTTCATAGGTGGCTCTCCGGGCGCCATGTGCGCGGATTAAAAGGACTTTATTTTCCCCTGCCGCGAGTGCTTTAACCTTTTGTATGCCGCTGTTTTCAATTTGCTTAACAACGTCCTCATTATGAACAATATCTCCCAACATCTCCACCTGGCAACCGCCCTGTGTGGCTTCGAGAGCCATCTTAATAGCTCTTTTTACGCCAAAACAAAAACCCGCTGACTTTGCTAAATTGATTTTCATTGCTTGTTGCCTCCCGAACCAATGATTTCACAGGCCGCATCTCATGTTGTGTCATTCAGTACCCCGCCTAGGATACCTCCATGTTGCAGTATGTTGCGCAGTTGTGTCATGTCACAGCAGATTGTCTTAACTATTTCCACCGCCAAAGGCGGTGGTTTGAGGCAGGCAATTAATATCATTTTACTCAGCCGGGAACTCGGGAACCATACAAAGAAAAAAACTGCTTTTTCAGAAAACAATTAGACCACGAAAAAAGTTTTGAAATAATGATAATTCTTTTAATATCGTTACGGGTGATTTTAGCTTCATCGGTAAGAACATGCGCATTGTTGCGGCTTATGGCAAGCGTTTTAACGGCAAAGAGAAGAGGCCAGACACAGAAAAGCCGGATGTGGCGCTGCGAGCGGGGGAGCCGGGTAATGTAGGCAAGACCCCTGGTCAGGTGTCGCTCGGCCTTCTGAACAAGCATCTCCAGCACCTGCAAGGCATTGCTTGAATAAGAAAGGTCAAAAAGCGCCTCCCTGCTGAGCCCCGCCTTTTCATAAAACGTTATCGGGACAAAAACCCAGCCTCGTTCATAGTCCCTGCGCAATCCGCGAATAATGTTGACCGTCTGGAGTGCAAGTCCAAAATCGTAAGCAAGCGGCATAAGCTCATCCCGCCGCATCTTAATAGCAGGGCTAAACCATGAAAAAACATCGGTAAGCAAATAGCCGACCCTTCCGGCAACCTGTAACATGTAATCGTCCATTTCCTCCTCAGTAGCTACATAGGGCCCATGCTCCTGCCACTTCGCCATCCCGATCGATGAGTCGATTACGTAGTCGGTTAGTATCTGTTGCGGCTCCGGAGGAAGTTCATGAAGCCCGTGGAGTATGCTGTCGGCATGCTGCGCAACATACACTTCCGGGTCGGTGCTGTCGAGACCGGCCAGCGCGCGTGTTAGTTTTTGAGGATCATGCTCGCGGCGAAGCACTTTAACCCACAACATGAGCAGATCGATCTTTTCATGGGGTTGCAATGCCGCATGATCCTCAATGCAGTCAGAGACGCGCAACATGAGATACGCAGTGGTGACAATATCTCTCAGAATCCCGGGCAATTGTTCTATGGAAAGAGCAAATGTGCGGCTCACGTTGCGCAGCATCTCGTAATGGTCCACGCGGCTTTTCTCCTTAAAAAAGCAATGAACAAAGGCTTAGCTAATTTGTTTATTGAAGTCAAATTATTTATACTTAACAAACATTAAAGAAAGTAATAAACAAAGACGATACTCAACAGGAGAGCAAGTCAACAACCACCCGCTTAGCGGGGGCTTGGATTCCCCTGAAAGGGGGAGACAAGGGCGCGAAGTGCCCAGTTGCCTTCCGCCAGAAACCACCACCAAAGGCGGTGGTTTCTGGCAGACAATGAAAAATTTTTAATGTGCGTTTTTTTCAAAAGTTTTATATTGAAAAAATAATAAAGCATGGTAATAATGCAAACTTAACTCTTTCTTGAGTGTTAAATATTCTAAACGTGGAATTTTGCCGCATGAATTATAAAGTGCTCAAAAACGATCAAGCAGCTATCGCAAACCCTCAAAAAAGCATTGTTTTCAAGGGGCGCGCCCTTAAAGGCTCATCGCAGCTAAGGACTCTTTTTGCAATGGAAAAACTTTTTTCCGCGATTGAAGCAGCACAAAAATATTTTCTTTCCATGCAAAACGCTGCGGGCTTTTGGGTTTTTGATCTTGAGGCGGACACCACTATTACTGCTGAATATATACTCCTGCAACGGTTTCTGAGCCGAACATTAGATCCCGATCTCATGGAACGGCTGTGCTGCTCCATTCGCCGCAGGCAGCTCTCTGACGGCGGATGGCCCTTATTCAGCGAGGACGGGGCCGCTGATATAAGCGCCTCGGTGAAAGCATATTTTGCTCTTAAGATATCAGGGGATCAGACCCATGATGCTCACATGGAAAAGGCCCGCCATTACATAGTGCATGCGGGCGGAGCAAGCAGGGTTAATGTATTTACGCGATTTACCCTGGCTCTTTTCGGCCAGGTTCCCTGGCATACGACACCGACCATGCCTGTTGAGATTATGCTTCTGCCGCGCTGGTTTTTTTTCCATCTCTGCAAGATTTCATACTGGTCGCGCACCGTGTTGGTGCCGCTTTTGATTCTTGCTGCAAAAAAACCCGTTTGCAGGCTTTTGCCTAAAGAGTCTGTGCGCGAACTGTTTCTGGAATCGCCGGAAACAGCTCGTTATATGGATCACAGCAGCGCTGGCGGATGGCAGAAAAAAATATTCACGCTGCTGGATCATGTATTGAAAATAATTGAGCCGCATATGCCGGAGGCTTTCCGCGCAAGAGCGCTTCAATGCGCAAAAGAATGGACCATAGGGCATATGCAGGGTGAGGGCGGCCTGGGCGCCATTTTTCCTGCCATGGCCAATGCTGTCATGGCGCTCAAAATACTGGGCTGCCCTGAAGATGATCCTGATTACCAGAGGGGCATCAAGGCTCTTGATGAATTGTTGGTTGACGGGGATGATGCAACCATGTGCCAGCCCTGTCACTCGCCCATATGGGATACCTGCATCAGCCTGTCGGCCATGCTTGAGTCCGGGCTAGCCGCAGACCACCAGGCTGTAAAGACAAGTGTTGACTGGCTTTTTTCCCAGCAAGTCGTCGACCTGAAAAGCGACTGGGCACTCAATGCTCCCGGAATTGAGCCCGGAGGCTGGGCGTTTCAGTTTGAGAACGCGCACTACCCCGATGTGGATGACACGCCCATGGTTGTTATGTCGCTTCTTCGCTCAGGAGCTTTTGATAACGGCGATCACAGAAAAAAAATACAGAAAGCAGTGAACTGGGTGATCGGCATGCAGAGTTCCAGCGGAGGCTGGGGCTCTTTTGATATTGACAACAATTACCTTTATTTGAATAAAATTCCCTTTGCAGACCATGGCGCGTTGCTTGATCCGAGCACTGCCGATGTAACCGCCCGGTGTGTTGAGCTGCTAGCCATGCTCGGCTATGACCGCTCCTTTCCTCCTCTAGCACGGGCCATTGATTTTCTGAAGCGGGAACAGGAGACGTGGGGGGCCTGGTATGGCCGCTGGGGCATCAACTATATTTATGGCACTTGGTCCGTCCTGTCAGCCTTGAAACAGGCCGGTGAGGATATGACTCAGCCCTATATATGCAAGGCGGTCGCCTGGCTCAAATCATGCCAAAACCCTGACAGGGGATGGGGTGAAACATGCTATACCTACAATGATCCATCTCTTGCAGGCACAGGCACAAGCACTCCGTCACAGACGGCATGGGCGCTGCTTGGGCTTATGGCTGCCGGAGAGGTTGACAGCCCCGAAGTTCAAGGCGGCGTTCATTACCTGCTCGCTAGCCAAAATGAACAGGGTATCTGGGATGAAACCCATTTTACCGGAACGGGCTTTCCAAAAGTCTTTTATCTTTTGTACCACGGCTACGGTAAATATTTTCCACTGTGGGCATTAGGAGCATACCATCGCCTTCGCGACTCCGGAAAAACCCTGCAGGACGAATTCCAGCCCAAAAAAGGGGCGGACTCTTTTCCGTCACTCCCTTAAAGGCACCGTTCATGCCGGTAGTCGGTATCGTTGCAGCGCTTCCGGCTGAGGCCGCGGCGATAGCTGCCGCTGGCACGCGGCAGCATATAGCCGGCTGGCCGGTACGCTACCGCAGGCTGCAGCATGGCACCGTCATGTGCCTGTGCTCGGGTCCCGGCGTCGAGCGTGCGGCAGCCGCCGCCGAGGTTTTGGCCGGCTTCAATCCGGATATACTGGTCAGCACAGGTGTTGCAGGAGGCCTCGCGCCGGACCTGCCGTCCGGAGCTCTGGTCATCGCTGATTCGGTCGTCGAGCTGAGTGGGGCGCCAGGCAAACAGAGCCTGCGCACTGCATGGAACTGCGGGCAAAACCGCCATGAAGCTATTTGCCGGCTGCTGGCTCGCGAGGGGTTCACGGTACGCAGCGGCCAAGTGCTCACAAGCCATGAGCCGGTACTGGGCAGGGACGCCAAAAGAGCACTCCATCAGCAAACCGCTTCCCTGGCAGTTGACATGGAGTGCGCTGCAGTAGCAGCTGTTTCAGCAAAAGCCGGTTTGCCCTTTTTTGCCCTCCGCGCGGTGTGCGATACCTTCGATCAGGTAGTCCCCCATGAGCTGTACCAGTGCCTTCAGGATGACGGCGCAATTAACTACTCACGAATTATAAAAAATATACTTTCCCGGACACTGATTCTTAAGGAGCTGCTGGCATTGGGACTAAATCATAGACGCGCCCTTGCATCACTGAAAAAAGCATGGGGGATTATTTTTCAAAATGACCTTTTCCAGATGACAATGAGGCGGCAGTGAAAGCATTAGTGACCGGGGCAACCGGCTTTATCGGTTTTCATGTGGCGCGGCTGTTGAGCCGGAAATCGTTTGAGGTTCGCGCCCTGGTGCGCAAAGATTGCGATGTTACGGCACTGCGAAGGCTGGGGATTGAACTTATATATGGTGATGTAAGGGATTTCAATTCAGTCTGTGCAGCGGCGGCGGGATGCGCTCAGGTGTATCATCTGGCTGCTGATTACCGGCTGTGGGTGCCGGATCCGGCCGCCATGTATGCCATCAATGTTGAGGGGACAAAAAACGTCATGCAGGCCTGCCGGGCCATGGCGGTGGAAAAAATTATCTATACAAGCTCCGTCGGCGTACTGGCCTGCAGCCGGGATGGCGCGGTGGCTGATGAACAGACTCCATCGCAGCTGAGCGACATGGTCGGCCATTATAAAAGGTCCAAGTTTCTCGCCGAGCAGCAGGTGCGCGATTTTATCGGCCAGGGGCTCCCGGTTGTAATCGTCAATCCGTCAACCCCTGTGGGTCCCCATGACATAAAGCCCACTCCCACCGGGCAGATCATCGTGGACTTTCTAAGCGGCAGGATCCCCGCCTATCTGGATACGGGCCTGAACTTTGTCGATGTTACCGACGTTGCAGCCGGTCACTGGCTGGCATCCCTGCACGGCAAGGTCGGGGAGCGCTATATACTGGGCAACAGGAATATGACGCTGCGAGAGTTTTTTCAAACCCTCGCCGGCATTACGGGCAGGAGCGCGCCGCGATTCCGGCTCCCGTATTTCCCGGTGCTCATGGCGGCCTATGCCAGTGATGCTTTGGCGCGCTTTATCATGCACAGCCCGCCAAGAATTCCGCTGCCCGGAGTAAAAATGGCGCGGAAATACATGTTTTTTGATGCTGCAAAGGCTGTGCGTGATTTGCATATGCCGCAGTCCCCCATAGAAAAGTCCCTGCAATCGGCGGTTTTGTGGTTTCGAGAAAACAACTATATCAAAAATTGATATTTTTGGTATTATCTACCAGTGTTTTTTCGACCCCTTGCATTGAAATGCTGCGAACCATCACAGCACAGCAGCAGCACGACTGGTACTGGCCCCTGGCGGGATCAACTGAAAAGGACATGGTATGGGCATTCCGGCTATTCAAAAAAAATGTATTGGCGCCTATATTCTTAAGCAGAAACTTACCGGCGTAAAACGCTATCCGCTGGTGCTTATGCTTGAGCCGCTGTTTCTGTGCAACCTGTCCTGCAGGGGCTGCGGCAAAGTCAGCTATCCAAAGGACATTTTAGAAAAGCGTTTGAGCATCCAGGAATGTGTTCATGCCGCCGAAGAATGCGAAGCTCCCGTCATTTCAATCCCGGGCGGTGAGCCGCTGCTGCATCCCGATATAGCCGAGATCGTTCGGGAACTGACGGCAATGAAAAAGTTCGTCTATTTGTGCACAAACGGCCTGCTGGTAAAAAAGCGGCTGAAGGAATTCCAGCCGTCTCAGTACCTCACCTTTAACGTGCATCTTGACGGGTTTGCCGAGCGGCACGATTATCTGGTAAACCGGCAGGGAGTTTTTGATACGGCGGTTGCCGCAATCCGCCTGTTAACCGCTCAGGGATACAGGGTGACGACCAATACGACATTTTATTACGGCGAGACGCCGGATAATGCCGCACTGTTTCTTGACTTTCTTTCAACGCTCGGCATTGAGGGCATGACAGTAGCCCCGTGTTTCACCTATGAAAAAGCCTCGGATAAGGACATGGGGCTCACGCGCGAAGCAACCTGGGAGCTGTTTCGCAGCCTGCTCGGAAACGGCAAAAAAAGAAAGTGGTTTTTCAACCACAGCACCCTTTATCTGGATTTTCTGACAGGCATGCACGACTATGACTGCACGCCCTGGGGCAACCCCACGCGCAATATCTTCGGGTGGCAAAAACCGTGCTATCTGCTCAATGACGGATACGCCGCCACGTTCCGCGAACTGATGGACTCAACCGAGTGGAAAAACTATGGCGCGGGCAAAGACCCCCGCTGCAGTGATTGCATGATTCACTGCGGCTTTGAGCCGACGGCTGTCGAAGATGCTTTTTCAAACCCCTTGAAAGCGCTTAAGTCAAGCGCCAGAAGAAGCTTTTCAAAAAAGTCCCTTGGTAAAAAACGGTCATAGCCAAGCCCGTCGCAATTGTCTTCAACGCTAATTTGCACAGTGAAAGGCCTGTTATGAACATCGTAAAATCCTCGCTTTGTTCCCTTTTGTTTGTACTGCTGGCAGCCTGTTTTATCGCAATCCCTGATGCTGCGCTGTGCGCCGAGCAGGGCCCTGCCGACGTCGTGAAAAGCTTTCACGCAGTGCTTCTTGAATCCATGCAAAAAGGCCCCCAGCTGGGGTATCAGGGCCGGTATGACCTTATTGAGCCGGTCTTTAAAAAGAGTTTTGCCAACCGGTTCATTGTGGAAAAATCAATGGGCCGCTACTGGCAGACGCTGCAGGACAATGAAAAAGCGCTGCTGGAGAAAAAATACACCGAGTGGTCGATTGCGCAGTATGCCCATAACTTCGACAGCTTTTCGGGAGAGCAGTTCACCGTGATGAGCGAAAATGTGCAGCCGGACGGAACGGCCGTTGTGGCCGACAAGCTCGTGGTGTCGAAGGAAAAGGATGTCATTTTCTACTATAAGCTGCGGAAAATTCAAAACGCCTGGCTGATTGTGGATATACAGATTGAAGGCGTCAGCCAGCTTGCGCAGACCCGCTCGCAGTTTGTGTACATCATGAAGGATAAGGGCTTTGACGGCCTGATCAAAACAGTGCAGGAAAAGATTGCCGCGTTTTCGCAAAAATGACCGGGCCGGTGAGAGCAGTTATCTTTTTTTGTAGCCGCGTAACAAAAACACGGTTGCTGATACTACAGATGCATAACCTCATTACACGTCATTCCGTTCTATGACGCTTATGATCTTCATTGCTCCCTTGCACTGCGGGCAGGTAAGCGGATCGACCTCATAAATCTTTTGTATCAGCCGCGCCCATGCCTTGCATTTTGCCGGTGACGTCGCATCGGATTCAATGATGCAGGGTATTGTAGCATCAATTTTTTCTTTTTGCCGATGGCCTCGGCAGACATTACTGTAATAGCCATAGTACCGCACCATCTGCTCTCCACGGTTGGCTATATGGGAGCACATGGCGGCAAGCCATTCACGGGCATCAAAAGTTTTAACCTCTCTGCCTCTTTTAGCCTTATAAAATGCAGGAAACAGAACGGTTGCAGTTACCATCCTGCAATCAAAGGGCGCTGTTGTCCCCTTTTCCCTTTTCGTGCCCTTTTCGTGTTTTGTCATGCGCCTATTTTTTTTCTTTTTTTAGAACCTTTTTTAAACCCTGCGAACCGGACATGAGCAGTTCAATCAACTTCCCTTTGCGGCCTTTCCAAACATGGATGGTAAGTGTTGTTACATCTACTGCTCCCCATCCATACTTGTAGGATTCCTGACCGCGCAAAAAATGGTAATTATTGACCCTGCCGATCAGCGCTTCAAATATCCTGTACAAAAGAACGTTCCCGGCCTTGAGCTTCCAGCCGGTGCTGCTGATACCTTTTTGAAGGTCATAAAAAGAACCGGCAAACTGCATGCCATAGACCATTGATTCAATGGCTCCGTCTATCCTCAGCGCTGCGAGATTAAGCCACCCCTTGCTGCTGAGCGCACTTGAGACGCGCCGGTAAAATAATTTTTTCGTTGCATCGCTGAAGTTTCCCTGCCTGCCTTCTGCTTGCCATCGCTGGGTGTGAAGTTCAAAAAACCTGTCAAGATAGGGCTCAAGATCAGCCGCTGCCGGTGTAAGGACGAACTCAACCGTATGTCTGTTAAAAAGGGGCTTAACCTCTTTTTTGCGGACAATTGATTTAAAGGTTCTGTCAGGCTGTTTCAGAAAATCATCCATCGATGAGGGCAGCGGAACATAGGGGCAGATACGTCTTTTTTTGATATGAAGGGGCAGCCCGCCCCGGTGAAGTTTTTTTAAGCAGCTGACCGTCACGGAATCTGCAGCCATATCTTTGAGCAGCAGGCTTTGGTAGGGTGTGGCGCTAAAAATATAGTCAATCATCAGCGCAAGTATTTCTTCCTCCCGGCCTTTCACTAAAATGAAATCAAGAAAATCAGAGCTGACTCCGGTATCTGCAAGCATGTGGAGCTGCCGGAGAGGAATGCAGTATTCAAATTTCAACCCCTCATCATACAGGGGGGCAATGCCGACAAGCCTGCCGTCTTCTTCGGCAAAAAAGATAAAAAGTTTTTTTTGCGCGCCATAGACTTCCCACCAGGACAGCATCCATTCACAAGTCTGAAAAACATGCCCGCCTGCCGACCTCAGCACAAGGTCATCCCAAGCCTGCGCATCAACCTGCAACGGGTCACAGCAGATTTTTATTTGTATTTTTGGCACGCTATCCTCACAAACATTCCCGGACATTCCATGATAGCAATTATTACAGGCCACTGAGGGTCTGCAGTAAAGCGTAGCATCAGTCCTTTTTAATAATCAGGTCCAGAAGATATTCCTGAAAAAATCCGCGGTGAATATCGGGTGCAACTTTAGCAAGCAGTGACTCATACCGGTGGCTGAGTGAAGCCTTTTATTTTACTCCTCTGAACACATTAAGTCTTCTCAAAAATATTGCCATGCTGCTGATAACCATTAATGCGCTGGCCTGGTTGCTGGGAGCTCGCTTTGGGATGGGCAGAATATAGATTGAGGGCGATTGTGTGTCAAGATTAATGTCGGCGCAAGATATGGGATGAGGTTTTTGGGGCGACCTGCGATTTAGAAATAAAAAATCTTGCGGCGCGGCGGGCGGTTTGCCATGTGGTGTTATGTCAACCTGAAAGGCTGTTTTTGTGAGCAATTCGACTGTTTCGTAGGGGCTTAAAATTATACGCCCCTACAGCTAGCACTGCCCCATATCCCGGTACCGAACAAGCTCCACCCCGCTGTCCTCAATTTTTTTGCGCACCGCCTGACTCACCAGAGCCTCCAGTTCCCGAAACCCCTGATAACCGTGATCATATTCCGGATGAACGTACAGCTCATAGACGCCCTGCAGGTTCTGCAGTTTATCCAGCAGCCCGAGGAGCCACTGCTCGCTGATTTCACCGGTCTGATAGAGGCCGAACACCCCATCGCAGGTCACTAAATTCGTGCGGCTAAGCTTTTTCCTGCATGCTGCTCCCAGAAGCCCGAACACCATGCGGTAGGCAAGGTTGCGCAGCCCGTGGCCGGTGCATAGGGGGCCGGAAATTGGCCAGAGCTCAACGGGAACCCGGATGCTCTTCAGGTGATACTCAAGCGCATATTTCAGCACTATGTCAAAAAGCTTCGGATGTATGTGCAGGTGGTGGTGGCAGTCCACATGCTCGAAAGGCAGGCCTGTGCGGGCAAAAGCCTCAAACTGCGCTGCAACTTCCCGCTCCACCTGCTGCGCTACTTTCTTGCTGAACTGCAGGGCCAGGCCCACGCGGGCAGGCGAGTTCAAACACGAGCCATCCCGGGCATGCAGCAGGGGGTGGCGCTGCTCACGCAGCCGGGGCGGCAGCTCCGTAAGGGTAAGGTGCAGCCCGACCTGCAGCTGCGGAAGACTTTGCGCAATCCGCACGGCATCACCGGCTGCCTGCCCCGTAACCATGAGGCCGGCGCAGGTCAGGATGCCGCTCTCCGCTGCCTGCTCAACAGCCCGGTTGACCGAAGCCGAACGGCCGAAATCATCAGCCGTTACGATGAGGCGCATGTTGTGTGCCTTCTTATTCATAAATCTTGGCCAGGCGGCCATCGCCAATTATTTTATAGGTCACGCCCCGCCAGATGACCCGTGAGCCGGCAACGCCGCCAAGCCACAGCAGCGCTGACAGCACATCCCAGAGCGGGCTCAGCACGGCCCGTACAATCCCGCGCCGCGAGCCCAGGCAGGCTGCAACGACAGCTGCAGTGACGATGCGGGTTGCAAGCACAACAGACAGCACTGCTCCTCCCGACGCGGCTGGCACGAGGGCTGCTCCTGCCAGGGCCCAGATAACGGGGTTGCCGAGTAAGGAGAAAAAATACCCTGCGGGCTGGCAGACACGGATCGTGCGGTTCCAGCGGATCAAGTGCGCAATGGTGCCCCGCACTGACTGCTTCGGCTCGATATATATGGCAGCGACATAGGGCGCCAGCACCACCCGCTTGCCGAGCTTAAAAATCCTGTGCCCGATCTGGTAGTCGTCGGCCAAATAATCCTCAATAGCGGCAAAGCCGCCGCTTTCAATAAAATTCGCCCGCCGTACGGCAATGGACGCACCAAAGGCAAAGCGCAGGGGCGAGAATGTAGCGGCAACGAGAACGCCGGGCGCGAATGTTGCCTCGACAGCCAGGGCCTCGATCATGCCCCCCACGCTCGCGGCGTTTTCTATCCGGTAGAGTGCTGTCGAAGCGCCGGCGGCGGGGTCATCGCGCAGGGGCGCAATCATGCGCTTCAAATAATCACCGGTTGCGCGTATGTCGGAATCGGAAAGCACGAGTATTTCCGTTTCAGGCGTTACATGCCCATTCATATTGCGCAGGTTGCGAATCTTGCGGTTGGCCCCCCTGCCCACCTCACCGGAAACGACCCTGCAGCGGCCCGTGCCTGATGCGCTGCAAACATGCTCTGCCGCAACATAGGCTGGATCCTGCTTGTCTGACAGGCCAAAGATGACATCATAGCAGGGGCAGTCCTGCTCCAGAAAACTTTCAAGGTTTCTGGTGATTTCAAAATCCTCGCCGCTCAGCGGTTTCAGGCATGTTGCCCGGGGCCAGGGGGCGCCGTCTTCAACGGGCTTGTTTTTTCGCACGAAGAGAATTGCGCAGACAGCAGCGGTAATGTGATAGAGACTGGCAAATACGGCAATAAGAAGAAGGGCTGCGGCAGGGGCGTTCATGCTGTTTTTTTATTTTTATTTATTTTCCGGTCATGCATGAAGCCGAAGAACTCCCGTGCTTCGCGCAGCCGGCGGCGGCAGACATCTTTGTCGCGAATCATGGTGCCGACGATTCGAAGTATCGGCCTGGGGCGGAAATAAAACTTATTGTATATCGTTTCCACGGCATCGAATATTTCCTGGCCGGATAAATTATCATAGGCAATGGCGACCTGCTGCGCGCCGTCATCGGCCACGAGACTGTTCCGGACAAGCCAGTTATTGGCGACGGCCTGCTCGTAGAACTCCGTGCCGGGATACGGCGTTGCAATGGAGACCTGTATCGTATCGGGATCGATCTCCTTGGCGAATTCTATGGTCTGGCTGATTGTGTCCTTTGTTTCTCCGGGCAGGCCCACGGAAAATGTGGCATGGGTGATGATCCCGAGCTTCCGGCAGGCTTTCATAAACTCGCGGGCCTGCTGCGTGGTGATACCTTTGCGGATGGCGCGCAGGATCGCGTCGCTTCCCGATTCGATGCCCACCATAATGCAGCGCAGGCCGCTTGCTTTCATGAGCGCAAGGGTTTTCTCGGACACATTGGCCCGCGAGCTGCACGACCAGGTTATGCCAAGGCCCTTCAGCCCCGCGGCGATTTGCTCGGCCCGGTCAAGCTGGGCGGTAAACGTGTCATCGTCAAAAAAGAACTCCTTCACCTGCGGGAACATATCCCGCGCGCGGGCCATTTCGGCAATGACGTTTTCCGGCGAGCGCGTCCGGTAGGTTCTGCCCCCGATGGTCTGGGGCCACAGGCAAAAGCTGCACCGGCCGGCGCAACCCCGGCCCGTATACACGGACAGATACGGGTGGAGCAGGTAGCCGATATAATATTTTTCAATCTGCAGGTCCCGCTTGTACACATCAAGCACTGAGGGCAGCGCGTCCATATCGCTAATCGGCGGCCGGTCCTGATTGTGATGAATCGCGCCGCTGCTGCGGTAAGAAATTCCCGCAACCTCTGGCAGCGGTTTACCTTCCGCAATTTCGGCAATGGTGTAATCAAATTCCCCGCGGGCTACAAAATCAAGGGCCGGACACTGCTCAAGCGTCTCCTGGGGCAGCACCGTACAGTGCGGCCCCACCATGCCGATACGCATTCGGGGATAGGCTTCCCTGAAAAGCCCGGCAAGCTGGGCATCGTTTTTAAGGCCCGGCGTACTGGTGAAAATGACGAGAACATCAAATCCGCCGGCGGCCCGCACCGTATCTTCCGGCGTTAAGCCATCAACCGGCGCATCCACAAGCCTGCTAGCCGGGCACAGCGCCGCGGCCTGGGCAAGCCAGGTCGGGTACCAAAAGGAGCTGACCTCGCGCTTTGCCTGATACCGGCTTCCCGCCCCACCGTCAAAGCCCTCAAAAGAGGGGGGGTTGAGAAAAAAAACGCGTTTTGCTGTGTTTGGTGTTTGCTGGATTGCTTCCATTGCGTCGAAAACCTTCTCATCCGGTAACGAGCCACGCCCGCCAGCGCCTGGCAGGCAACATAATTATGGACATTTTGCGTGCCGGTTTGTAGTATACAGCCTTTCAAAAATACTAACATACTGCAACATATTCCGACAAGGATATTCACGCTGTTTTGCTGCACGGCGAGAGAAGCACTGAGCCATGAAATTCTTTCATATATTTTCCGTTATCGCCGGCGTGGCGCTTTTGTGCCTGCTGGTGGTGGGCATCGGGCCAGCACAGCTGTGGCGCGACATGGCGCTCCTGGGCTGGGGGCTTGCGCCCCTCATTGCGCTGGACGTGGTGTCACAAATACTCCATACCGTCGGCTGGCGCTACTGCCTTTCAGAGCCCCTGCGCAGCATGCCGTTTTTGCGCCTGTTTGGCATCCGCATGTCCGGCCTTGCCATTAATCATCTCACGCCCACGGCGGAGATGGGGGGCGAGGTGACCAAGGGTGCCCTGCTGTCGCTGTACCACAGCGGCCCGCAGGCCGCCAGCGGCGTCATCATCGGCAAGCTTACCTACACGCTGGCGCAGCTTTTCTTTATCGGGTTCGGCTCCCTTGCCGTGCTGCGGAATGTCGAGCTTCCCGCCGGCGCGCTGCCGGCCCTGCTTGCCGGAAGCGCTCTGCTCGGCGCCGGCGTGTTCGGTTTTTTAGTGGTGCAGAAATACGGCAAGCTGGGCGCTGCCGCGCGGTGGCTTGCGGGCCGCAATATCGGGGGCCGCGTCATGGCTCAGGCAGCGCAGAAAATAACGGTCGTTGATAATGACCTGAAGTGCTTCTACACGGAAAGGCCCAAGGGCCTTCTGCTATCAATGCTGTGGCATGTGCTGGGGCTTGCCATCGGCATTGCCCAGACCTGGTACTTTTTCGTGCTGCTGACCGGCGATTCGCGCTTTGCCGTCGCCGCCGGCGTCTGGATGGTGAGCGGCTGGCTTGATCTTCTCTGCTTTATGATCCCCTCAAACATCGGCGTCTATGAAGGCACCCGGGTGCTGACCTTTAAGCTTTTGAGCCTGCCGCCATCGCTGGGACTCTCCTACGGCATAACCCTGCGGCTGGTGCATCTTGCTCTTTCCATTATCGGCCTTGGCATGTATGCGTTTTTTATGCTGCGGGCTTCGAAGAAAAAAAAAGTACAGGCCGACACGTGCATGGCTGCCTCGCAAAAAACAGAGTAACCGAATTTTGTCATCTGCCCGATATGAATGATAAAAAAGCTACCGATGCTATGACAAAAAGCGGGGCCGGGTTTCGGCGCCTAACATCGCCGGCAGCGGCCATGGCGCTTGTGCTGATCATCGGCAGCCTGCTTCTTTTTCCGGGACTCGGCTCTGCGCCGTTTGACGACCCCGGCGAGGGCATGCATGCCGAGATCGCCCATGAAATCATCACTACCGGCGACTGGATTACCCTTCACCTCAATGGTGTCCGGTATTTTGACAAACCACCGGTGCTGTACTGGCTGACGGCCCTCGGCATGAAAGCCTGGGGCGCCACGGAAGCAGCTGCCCGTTTCTGGCCGGCGGCAGGCGCATTGGCCGCCATTGCCGCAACAGCCCTGCTGGGCGCGCGGCTCATGACCTTTGAGGCTGGCTGCACGGCAGGGCTTGCCCTGCTGACCTGCCTCGGCTTTTTCGCCTATGCGCGCTACCTGCGGCCCGAGACCCTTTTCGTGGCCGCGATCCAGTGGGGATTTGTCCTGTGGCTGTTTAAATTTAAACGCCCCCGCCTCATGACCGTTTTCAGCTGCGCGTTCTTCGGGCTTGCAGCGCTCATCAAGGACCCACTGGGGCTCATGGGCCCTCTGGCAGCGCTGGCCATTGCGCTGGCCCTCTCCCGGCAGATCGAGGCTGCTGCGCAGTGGCTGCCGTGGAAACGCATCATGGCGGTCCTTACTCTGTGCTTACTTTGGTACGGCCTTGAGGAGTTCCGCAACCGGGGATTTCTCTGGTACGCGGTGGTGGACAACCATCTGCTCAATGCCCTGCACGCGCGTCATTTCCCCGATGAAGACGTATCGCTTACCACCCTCGAGTTTTTGTGCGCGGCAGGATTCGGCGCCTTCCCCTGGGTGCTTCCTGCCGCTGTCACTGCCGGCTCGCTCCTTTGGCGGCGCGCCTGGCAGAAGCCAAAAGAGTTTCCGTGGGTAGTTCTTGCCGTCTGGACAGTGGGGGTGCTGGGCCTGTTTGCGCTGGTGCGGTTCAAACTGCCGCATTACGGGCTGCCGGTCTACCCGGCCATTGCCCTGCTGGCAGCGCGCTGGTGGCAGGAGGGCAAAGCGCAGCGCACGGTTCTGGCCCTGCATCTGGCGATTTTTATGGCAGCGGCACTTTCATGCCTGTGGGTATATAACAGCGACGGCAGAGCATTTCAAAGCCTGGTATTCGGGACAGCCGATGTGTACACGCGCAAGGAGGAGGCCATAGGGCAGGCAACGCCCCTGCCCTCATGGGAGGCGCTGCGAAGCCTTATCGGCTTAAGCGCCGTCATATTCAGCCTCTGCACCTACGGCCTTGTGGCAGCGCTTGTGCGCCGCTCGCGCAGGCTGGGCATGTGGGCCGTAATCTTAAGCATGCTGGCCCTCATGCCTCTTGCGGGCCATGCCCTTGGCCTGTTTTCGACATCAAGGTCGGTAAAGGCCATGGCCCAGCAGCTCAAAAGCAGCATGGACCCCGGCGATCTCTTGATTCATGAAGGCCCCATAGAAGACACAGGGGCTCTGGAATTTTACAGCGGCAGGCGGCCCCTGATTCTTGACGGCGCGGTCAGCGTTCTTGGCTTCGGCTCGCTGTTCCCGGAGGCCCGCGGTATGTTCTGGGACCGCAGCCGCCTGAAGCAGGCCTGGGCCGGGCCGCAGCGCATTTTTCTCGTGACCATTCGCGAGCCTTCCAACAGCGTGATCTCAGAGCTTCCCGCTTCCGAGGTATACCCCCTTGCCGCCGGCTGTGGCCGCTGGCTGTACTCAAACCGTGCAGTGCAGCACTGACCGCAAAAGTTCTTACTTCAGCCCCTACCCATGCGTAGCCGCAATTACTTCCGCGAATAAACCCGGCCTTTCCATTCCGAGCGCCGTCCCTGCCAGTAGCGCACGGCGGAGGTGACGGTCATGCAGAGATAGAGGGTGCCGATGAGCGGCATGCCCGCCGCCCATAAAAGCGGCATGCGGTAGAACCGAAGCGTGGGCAGGTAGCCGGCCATCATGCAGGCAATGGCGGCAAGGGACATCAGTTTTGCGGCCGGTGCGCCCCATGCTGCGCCTGCCAGCGGCGCCCAGAAGGCAAGCATAAGCAGCAGCATGCAGGCTAGCAGCAGCCAAATGGAATATTTGAGCTGGGTGAATGCCGTGCGCGCCACCATGTTCCAGATGCTGCCGAGAGAGTCATAGACTCGCTGACTGAGCGCGCCGTGCGTTAGCCCTATCCAGGTGCTGCCGCCGGCCTGCTTCACCCTGCGCGCAAGCGCGCAGTCATCAATGAGCTCCCCCTGCAGGGCCTGAAAGCCGCCGATTTCATCAAGCCAGCGGGTTTCCAGCAGAATGCAGCCGCCCGCGGCGGCGGCGATTTTTGAAGTTCCGGAATTGGCCAGGCGGAAAGGATAGAGGAGTTTGAAAAAATAGATAAAGGCGGGCATTAAAAGCTTTTCCCAAAAGCCCTGCATGCGCAGCTGCGCCATAAGAGAGGCCATGTGCAGATTTCTCTCCTGCATCAGTCTCATTAACGCACTCAGGATACCGGGCCTGAGCTCGATATCGGCGTCAATCAGCAATGCCAGCGGGGTCGCTATGTGCCGACGGCCCTGTTCCAGCGCCCACAGCTTGCCGCTCCAGCCCTTGGGCAATGCGCTGCCCGAAATGATGCGAAGGTTTGTACAGCCCGCGGCAGCCGCCCTTGCGGCCGTATCGTCGGTTGACTGATCGTCTATGACGATGATGTTCAGGCTGTCGCCCTGGAGATTCAGGCTCCGTAGCGTTGTTTCAATATGCCCGGCTTCATTGCGGGCGGGAATAAGCGCGGTGATGTCGCCCAAATCCTCCTGCGCGCCGCCATCGGGCCAGTCAAGAAATTCCCGGGTGCTCCAGGGCCGCCAGGGCGCAAGCAAAACGCCGACCCACATAAACGCGCTCACACAGCTAAGCACGAACAGCACTGTTTCCATTTATAAAGCTCCAGGATAGACTGAACAACTCTGTAGCGACAGGCATAGAGTTATTAAAAATACCTTTCCACCTAGTGTCTCAACGAAAGTTGATTTTTTGCAGGTTGGGTTAAGCCCGAATAGAACTGTTGGGTTTCGTTCCTCAACCCTACCTACGCAAAAGCAACTGCTTACGAAAAAACATGTGCGCAAGGGCGAACCCAACAAAGCCACTCATGGCGCGCTTCTCCGGCTGCAGCCGGTTTATGGCAGGCGCTGTCCGGCGCCATGCCCACGCCTTTGCGCAAGATCACGGTAAATTTTTAAGTATGCCGGAAATATCACCAGATTGGATAAAATAATAAACGAGAAGCACAGCGCAAAAAGTTTCCCCATGCTTGCCGTTCCCTGATGCGGCAAAAGGGCGAGGCTCACAAAGCTGACGATGGTCGTAAGAGCGCAGAACAGCACAGCCCGCGACGTGCTGGTCAACAGCACATGCTGATCTGAAGACGAGTCATGCCGCACCCGGCAGATGAGATTAATGCCGTATTCAAGGCCGCTGCCCAATAGCAGCGGCAGCGCAATGATATTGGCGAAATTAAACGGGATGCCGATCAGCACGGCAGTGCCGGCGGCGTATATAACGCCAAGCAAAAGGGGTATCAGTATCAGAAGTACTTCAAAGGGATTGCCCAGCACCACGAGCAGAAAAACGGTGATGGCAACCAGGGCATACACGGTTGCATCCCTGAAAGATGAAACAATAGCCTTGCCTGCTTCAAGCATTGTTACGGGCATATCGGTTGCCTCGGGCGCGACCGCGCGGACGCCAGAGACGAATTTCCCGAGCATTGCAAGATTGGTTATGTTTTCACGGGGATACACTTCAATGCGGCACCGGCCGTCAGGGGCGACAAAGCGATCGCGCTGCTCCCAGGGCAGATCCGCAACTGTAACAGCCTGCGGGTGCAGGGAAGCCCCAAGGCTGATAAGCAGCTCGGCAAGATTGGGCAGCAGGCCATTCTCCAGCACGCTAAAAGCCGCCGGGCCCTGCTGCGACTTTTCAATAAAGGCGTAAAACCGTTTCGCGCTGTCGTACAGGCGCCTTACCGCTGCGCTATAGTCGCTTTGTTTACCGGAAACGAGCGCCGGAGAATTCCGGAGAGCGGTTTCGAGATTTTTTAATGCCGCTGCATTTTGCTCATAGGTTCCATGTACGGGATGCAGGTCAGGAGGCAGCGGCGGCATAAAAAGAGCCATATCGGCAATAAGAGCGAGTTTGTCCTTTTGATCGTCGGGCACGAAATCGGCAATAGTGATCGCCATGCCAACCTCCTTGAGTTTTTTAAGCTCATCAGCAAGCTTGTGCGCCTTGTGAAAATTTTCAGCAATAATTGATATGGTCCAAGGAGTGGTCTTTTCATCGGCAAAAAGCTCTTTTGCCAGTATCACCGAATCCGCGGCGGGATTTGAAAGGTTGAGCGGATTAAAATCAAACGAGATTTTCGGCAGCACGGTGGCTATGCCTGCCGCCAGAATTAGCGAGCCGGCCGCGACTTTCCAGGCGTGCTTTTCAGAAAGAACCGTTAAGCGCTTATTAAGAGCGATAGGCTGGAGCCTTTTGGTTCCTTTGGGCATGATGTTCAGCAGGGCAGGCAGAAATGTCAGGTTGGTAAAAAGATTGAAGAACATGCCGGTGCCGGAAATGATGCCCAGTTCCGAGGCGCCAGCATAATCAGTGGGCACAAACGCATAAAACCCGATCGCGATTGCTATGGTGCACAAGAGAAGCGCATTGCACACGCCCGCCTGCGCAGCGGCCAGAGCGCTTCTGATGTCGGCGCCCGCTTCAAGCGCTTCCCGGTACCGCAGGCAAAAAACAATGCTGTAGTCTATGCCGATCCCGATAAACATGACCGCGAATGTTATTGAAATCAGATTCAGGCTGCCGATAGCGGCAATGCCGAACCACATGGTCCACACCAGCCCCACAACAAGCGTCACCAGCCCCGCGCAGGTCATCCGAAGCGACCGCACGCCGATATACATGACGATGCTGAGCGATAGAAAGGCGATGAGAAAGGAAACGATAATGCCGTTGTCGATGCTTTTCAGGTCATCATGATTTATGGCAAGACTGCCGGTGATGCGCACCTTGACGCCGTGCTCTTCGGTCAGGCCCAGTGCCGCCACAATGGCCCGGACAGCGTCAATCGCCTTTTCCGCAGGGTACAGCTCGTGATAGTCGAGCTCCGGGTACACCGCAACAAACTGACGCAACTGGTCATGCTCTATTTTCCTGCCCGTCATCAGCTCCTGCCATGACAGGCTCCACCGCTTGCCCTGCATCGTGTTTTCAAGGGCATCGCTGAGCCGGCTGCAGAGCATTACAAAACCTGTATTGTTTTCGGTATTAGTATCCGTTCGGCTTAAAGCCTTTTGCAGCACGGAGAAAAACCCCGCCAGGCTTACCTCATGAGACAGCAGGGCGATAAACGGCTGCGCCTGGGCCAGGCTGTCGGTAAGGCTTTCAAGCTCGGGTACATCGAGGTAGAGCAGGCCGTTTTTTTCAAAAAAAGCTCCGCCTCCGGGTATATAAACGATTTTAAAAAGGTCTTTTTTTGCCGCACAGGCGGCAGCCAGGAGCTTTTGCGCCTCACGCGCCTGTTCCGGGGTGTCGGCATCGATCACAAGGGTCAGGGAATTTGACAAAAGCGGGAAGGTTTTATCAAGGTCTTTTTCCGCTGCGCGATACCCGAGCTTATCGGAGATCATATCACTGAGATCAGTATCGATCTTGAAATTAAAAGTCGTATAGACAGCTGCGCCAACCGTTATTCACAGCAGCACGAGTACAATTGGCAGGGAATGATTCAGGGTGAACTCAATCCACCACTTTGGCAGCCAGGCAATATTGTTTTGAATTTTTTTTAGCATTAATAGAGCTACTCGATTTTGTGAGGTTTGAAGTATAGCAAATGGCTAAAGTGTGTCAAAGGCTAATGCTATAGTGACGTGAAAAAGTAAACATACGAACATGCTTTTTAGCGGCGCATGGACTCCGGCTCCGCACCGGGCTTGCGAAAATATTTAAAGTGTATTATTGTTAAAAAAGGGTGTATTAGTAATTAATCAACTTTTCGAAGAGGTAACCATGTTTGAAGGACTTTTTCAACCGATGCATCTTATGGTGATTCTCCTCATCGTACTGATAGTATTCGGCCCCGGAAAACTTGGTGAAATCGGCGGACAACTGGGAAGGGGCCTACGGGAATTCAAAAAGTCGATGCAGGAGCTTGACAAGCCCGAAACCACTGCGGAAGCTAAAAAAGCTGATTCTGAAAAAATTGCGGGCTGAGCCGGGTTTCATGAAAAAGATCGTACTCAGAACGGTCCTGTTGCTGGTTATCGTCACTGCGGGGATTTATTTTTTCTTTCATTATAACCTGTACACCTGCTTCACCAATGAAGAAAAGGCGATCCGCCTCATAAACTCCTTCGGTCCTTATTCCGTCCTGATGCTCATCGGCCTTCAGATCGCGCAGGTGATTATTGCGCCCATTCCCGGCGAGGTAACCGGTTTTATCGGCGGCTATCTCTACGGCCCGCTCTGGGGAACGATTTACTCGACCATAGGGCTCACCATCGGCTCATGGCTCGCCTTTTTTCTGGCGCGTTTATTCGGCCTTCCTTTTGTCGAAAAAGCTATCAGTCAGGAGCACATAAAGAAGTTTGATTACTTCATGGAGCACCAGGGTTCGCTCGTCTCGTTTATCCTTTTTCTGCTGCCCGGGTTTCCCAAAGACTCTCTGTGCTACATCATGGGCCTGAGCCATATTAAAACCAGTCATTTTCTCCTCATTTCAACGGTTGGCAGGCTGCTGGGGACGATTATGCTGTCCGTGGCAGGCAGCTTCTCGCGAAATCATAACAATAGCGGACTGGTGATCGTGCTGGCGATAAGTGCTGTAGCCGTAGCGCTGGCCTTTTTTTACCGTGAAAAATGGCTTGCCATGCTGCGGGAAAGGAAAAAACGGCACGTGCATACTGAAATGTGATGATTACTTGCATGGTAAATTATCCACCATTTACCTGCCGCTTCATGATACCACTGTGCCCGCACCAGGAATGACGGTCCAGTTCTTCAAGACAATCCACAAAATATAGCAGGTGGCGGCAGTATTTCAAAACCTACTGCGGCGGCGAAGGTGTTAAAGGATATCCTGTATTTATTTTACTATTTTTATTTTACTTGAAAATATTTCTGTAAGGTTTATAAAATTAACTATTTTATGCAGCCTACTTTTTAAGTCCTTAGAGGAGAGACAATGAAAACCGAACAACTCAGTATGAATGCAGCCCTGATCGGCTGCGGCAGGGTTTCTGAAAACCATCTTGCAGCCATAACCGGCAGCCCCTTCAGCCACCTCGTGGCGGTTTGCGACCTTGACCCGGTCAAGGCTCAGGCAAAGGGCGAAAAATATCAAGTGCCGTTTTATACCGATTACCACGCCATGATGAAAGCCCATCCCGAAATAGAGCTCATCAACATCGCCACGCCCACGGGCTACCACGCGCGGCATGTCATCGACGTGGCCCGGCATGGCAGGCACATTATTGTTGAAAAACCCATGGCGCTGACGGTTGCCGATTGCGATGCCATGATAAAGGCCTGCGCAAAAAACAACTGCCGGCTGTTTGTGGTCAAGCAGAACCGCTTTAATCCAGCGGTTCAAGTTACGCGCCGTGCCCTGGAGGAAGGCCGTTTCGGCAAAATGGTGCTTGGAACCGTGCGCGTGCGCTGGCACCGGACGCAGCGATATTATGAACAGGACAACTGGCACGGCACCTGGGAACTTGACGGCGGCGTTATGAGCCAGCAGGCCAGCCATCATCTTGATCTGCTGCAGTGGTTTATGGGCCCCATAGAGTCAATGCAGTGCCAGGCAGCCACACGGCTCATGGATATAGAGGTCGAGGATACTGCCGCAGCCTTGTTTCGCTTCAAATCTGGAGCGCTCGGGATTTTTGAAGCCACCGTTGCCGCGCGGCCCGAGGATCTCGAAGGCTCCTTGAGCCTGATGGGCGAGAAGGGGAGCATCATAATCGGCGGCCCGGCGGTGAATAAAATTCTCTACTGGAAATTCAGCGACCCCCGGCCGGAAGATGCACAGATTATCGAGGAATTTTCACAGGATGTCCCGAATGTGTACGGCCGCGGGCATAAGCCGTATATGGAAAATGTTATCAGTGCGCTAAAAGCCGACGGGCAGGCACTAGTCGAAGGCCCCGAAGGGCGAAAGGATATTGAAATCCTCACGGCCCTCTATGAATCAGCGGCATGCAACGGCAAGGCGGTAGCACCGGGCTGCCGGATTGTGAAATCAAAACTCGGCAAAGCAAATTAAAAAGCAGCATAAAATATTTAAAAATCGGGCCGGAAAAATTTAAAAAATATGGTTATCCACAAAGCTGAAGTAACAAAACGGTTTCTGGATCCCCGCTTTCGCGGGGATGACAGAACGCAAAATACGAAGCTGAAAAATCTTGTCATTCCCGCGCAGGCGGGAATCCAGTCGGCGCATTGATTTTTGCTGCCGCCTGTAACTTCAGCTTTGGAGATAACCATTTTAAAAAAAATTTTTAAAAACGAGGTTTCCCATGCATCTGATACCCCACAGCAGGCCTGTGGGGTATTTAATAATTGGAGACAAGTATATGTTCTCTGCCCGGATGCTCAACTGAATAGTTTTCCCTCAGCACCACCTTCCACTTTCCCGGCTGCACGTCCTCAATTGATTTTTCATTAAATAAAATATAGCTTTTTTTCGTGGAGGCCATAAATTCATCGGCCTCTTTTTCATCATGCACGTACGTGATGGGGCGGTGCGCATTGAAGCTTAAGGCAAAATTTTCAACCCTGCCATACCAGGCAAGCGGAGCTCCCCCTAGCTTTTTTGTAAGAAAGATATAGAACTGCTTGGATGATTCATCGCCATTGCGGATGGGTGTCGTATACGTCAGCTGAAAAAAATGGAATGCCAGCATTATCACCGCAACTGAAATAAGAGAAATAGGGGCGAACCGGTAAGCGGAGAAAAACCGCTTCACAGTTGCTGTCAGCAGCATGACTAATCCCGCGAACATGAGAAGCTCCGGGGCCCGGGGCAATTCCTTGCCGGGCAAATTGAGAAGCGTATGAGCACTCCTGGCGGCAAAAATGCCGGCGCCTGTAAAAGCAGCGCCAGTGATACAAAGCACCCGCAGGGCTCCGGGCGAAGCTTTCAGCCGGAGCTTGTCACGAAAAAGCTCCCACATGCCCCCCCATGCCGAACCCACCAGCAGCGCCAGCGCCGGGGCAAGCGGAACGAGGTAAAAATCGCGCTTTGATTTTGAGCCGGTGAGAAAAATGAAATTCCCGACTATCCAGACCAGCAGGAATATATTTTCTTTGCGCACTGCCTTGAGTTTTTTTGAACATGCCGCCCAGGCTAGCAGCGGGAAAGCAAGAAACCAGGGGAACAGCACCGCGGGTATGGTCCGAAAATAGTAGGGAAAGGGTTCGGCGTGGCCGCCCTGGCCCTTCACATAATAGGCAAGCGTTTCCCATAGCACAACGCCGAGAAAGCCTGGCTGCCTCATCAGTATGGCAATGCCCCAGGGCAGCACGATCGCCATCGCCAGCACTAGTCCCCACAAAAACCGCCGGTTTATCAGAAGGCGCGCTTCCCGGTACATGAGCAGCCAGACAACGATGGGAATAAGCGGAAACGTAAAGGCAAACGGCCCCTTCGTCATGAACCCGAGGCCCATCATGCAGAAAAAAAGAATAAACCAGCCCGTGCCGCGTTCGGGATCGCGGTACCAGCGAAAAAAACAGTACATCGAGGCAGTGATAAAAAATGTCAGCAGCGATTCCAGCTCGGCAAACCGGGATTCAAACAAAAAGATATTGGTGCTCAAAAGCGCAAGGCCTGCAAACAGCCCTGCAGCGCCGCTGAATAAAAGCGTGCCCAGAAGACAGGTCATGACAATCGTTGCAATGCCTGCCACTGCCGAAGGTATCCTGGCAGTGTATTCATTGAGCCCCGTTTTCATGGAGCAAAGCGCTGCTGCCCAGAAATACAGGGGCGGCTTTGTCAGAATCGCCTCGCCGGCGATTTTCGGAACGATCCAGTCCCCCGTTTCAAGCATATTGCGGGCGATTTCAGCGCGGCGGGACTCAAGCCGTATATGGTCGATATCGGGATCTCCGAGCCGGTAGAAAACGGCGCAGGCAGCTACAATAATAAGCAGAATGCAATAGGCTACAACGGAACGCATGAGTTTAATTCCTGGGCTGGCACTGCCTGCGGCAGCTGGTTTTAAGGTTTTTCACCAGTAAAAATAGGTTCTTCGTTTTCAGCAAGCGGAGTTTCAAAAGCCAGCTCCTGTTTTCGCTTCTGGACAAATTTATGCACTATCCTGCCTGATGCCGTCCAGAGAATAATAAACCCTGTAATGATAAGTGCTGTATAGACCATGTTTTTATGTGAGGAAATACTCACGGCGCTTGAGCCCGCAAGTGTCGCGGGGACAGCTTCGGGAAGAATGCCGATGATCGTGCCCAAGAGAAAGTCGGCGTGGGACAGCGGCAGCAGGCCTAAAAGCAGATTAATATAAAATCCGGTTATAGGCAACTGCCGAATCAGCAGCACGGTGATGATGCCCCTGCGACGGGAAAACTCCGTATAGCGTTTGAGGCGGGGAAATTTGCGCAGAATCATGTCCCGGCCGCTCCAGCGCACGAATAAAAACGTCCCGTAGAATCCAAAAACAGTGCCAAGCTGGGTGAGCAGCAGGCCCTTCCAGAAACCGAACGCAAGACCGCCGATGGGGCACAACAGCAATCGGGGAACTCCCACCGCAACTAAAACAGCCACAGCCGGAATAAAAATAAGCGGCCCGGCCCAGCCCAGACTTATAAAATAATCGCTTATTTCATGAATGCGGCCTAGCTGTTCGCGTACCGGAGGCAAATAAATAATAAAAATGCTGCCCGCAAACAGAAGCACCTGCAACACTATTTTCAGGGCTGCTCGCCCGGCGGATGAGGGCCGTTTGGTTTCCTGCGCTATGTCTGACTGCTGCGGTAGTTGCTGCATTTATAGAGTCCTGTCAGGTAACATTAGGGGTCGCGAGCGCGGCTCTTAGCCCTGTACTCGCTTTGCCGACACGCAGCGCCTGCGCCACCACATAATAGCAAGGCAGTCCACGAGGCCCCGGAACATGCGGTTCCCGAGGCCGTATTTTGAAACACCCCGCGTGCGCGGACGGTGATTAACCAGAATCTCTGTTACGGTAAATCCCTGCAAACGCATAAGGGTCGGCAGAAACCGGTGCATGCCGTTGAATACGGGAATTTCCGCAAGCGCCGCTCTTCGCAGGGCGCGAAAGGTGCAGCCCGCATCGGCTATTTTATCTTTTGTGGTCCAGTTGCGGAAAGCATTGGCGACTTTAGAAGAAATGCGCTTGACCCAGTCATCCTCGCGCGTGCGGCGCACGCCGCAGACGCCGTCAAACCCCGCAAGGGCTTTTAACAGGGCCGGGATATCGGCCGGGTCGTTCTGCTGGTCGGCATCCATGGTAATAATAATATCACCGCGGGCATGGGCAAAGGCGGTTGCGGTTGCCGCGCTCTCGCCGCTGTTGATGCTGTGGCGGACCAGGCGCAACTCGGGATACTGCTGCTGCAGTTCCCGGATGACCGAAACGCTGGCATCAGTGCTGCAGTCATCCACGCAGATGATCTCGCTGCTCAAGGCAAGGCCGCTGAGCACGCCTTTCAGCTCGGCAATAAGCGGCCGCAAATTTTCTTCCTCATTGTAGACAGGAAAAACAACCGACACTTCAATTGCTGACATTCCCCCTCCTTATTATTTATAGCGCGCAGAATTCTTTTATTGCCTGCGCAACGGCAATTATTTCTTCTTTCGTTATGAACGGAAACATGGGCAGCGACAGCACTTCGGCGCATGCTGCTGTCGCCTCGGGAAGATCTTCGGGCTTCAGCCCCAAATGCGCATACACCGGCTGTTGATGCAAGCCCCGAGGATAATGCAGGCCTGTATCAATGCCCTGTTTTTTCAGAAATGCGGCAAGCTCGTCGCGCTTTTTATGGCGGATGACATAGACATGCCAGATAGGCTCGCAGCCCTCGGGCACTTTCGTCAGACTGACTGCCTCACAATCTTTCAGCAGTTCCCCGTACAGCGCTGCCGCGCGGCGGCGATCAGCGTTCCAGGCATCCAGCTGCCGCAGGCAAACGGACAGCTGCGCCGCCTTGATCGTATCCAGGCGGCTGTTGGTGCCCACGACCTCATGGCTGAATTTATCGCTGCGGCCGTGGTTTGCCAGCCTCCAGACCTTTTTTATCAGCTCCGTATCGGGCGAGGTCATGGCGCCGCCGTCGCCGAAGGTGCCGAGGTTCTTGGAGGGAAAAAAGCTGAAGCAGGCTGCAGCGCCCATGGTGCCAACGTATTTTCCCTTATACTTAGCGCCCTGGGCCTGCGCGCAATCTTCTATGACCGGAATATTGTGCTTCTTGCCGATAGCAAGAATCCGGTCCATATCGGCTGCTATGCCGAACAGATGCACGGGTATAATGGCTTTGGTTCGAGATGTTATTTTTTTTTCAATCTGGCCCGGATCGATGCTGAAATAGCCCGGCTTAATGTCGGCAAACACAACCTGCGCGCCCGTGAGGCTGATGGCCTCTGCCGTTGGAAAGGCAGTATTCGGAACGGTTATGACTTCATCTCCGGGGCCGATGCCCATTGACTGCATGGTCAATTCAAGAGCCACGGTGCAGTTTGAAACGGCGCAGACCTCGTGCATGCCCATCCAGGCAGCCATGTCTTTTTCAAACTGTTTCACTTCTGGCCCGTTAATAAATGCGCAGCGGTCGATGACACTTGTCATAGCCGTCTGGATTTCCGGCATCACGGTTTTGAACTGCCGGCCAAGATCCGCAAAGGGTACTTTCAAGGTTACTCCTTTCGTACAAATTATTTAATCATAGAATTTTTAAAATCCGGTTATCTCCAATGCTGAAGTTGGGAGATACCCAGATTGTTTAATTGAAAAATTTTACAAAAGGTACTTAATACAATGAAAACAGCTCTAGAACAATAGCAAAAATAAGCTTAGCGAGTGTTTTAAAAGTGAAAAATAATACATTTGTCTCAGTACAGCGAAAAAATCTCGGAGTTTCAGCCTTTTGTGAACCCCTTTATTTCACGCAATTTTGATTATTTCGAGACAGGAATTGACTCGGCAGTTTGCGCAACTGGTGCTTGCGCTTCCTCCGCTTTTTTATTTTTCAAATAAAAACGCAGCAAGCGGCCAACCAAAAGCCATAGCGCAAGACCCGCTGCGATTGCCAGAAACGTATACATTTTGCTTTCCCCGTAAGAGAAGGCAGTGGCCCCTGCCCCAACGAGTGTTGCAGGAACAGCTGCCGGCAGAATGCCGATGACCGTGCCCAGTAAAAAATCGGCATGCGACAGAGGGATTAGGCCAAGCAGTAAATTGATATAAAAACCTGTTATGGGCAATTGCCGGATGAGCAGCACGGCGATCATGCCTTTTTTCCGGGAAAACCTGGTATAGCGGCTCAGGCGGGGCCATTTACGCAATATGAAATCCCGACCGCTCCAGCGCACGAAAAGAAATGTTGCATAATACCCCAGCATGGTGCCGAGCTGCGCCCAGAGAAGGCCCTGCCAGAACCCGAACGCCATGCCCCCGATAGGGCACAAAAGCAGCCGCGGCACGCCAACTGCCACTAAAACGGCCACAGCCGGAATGAAAATCAGCGGCGCTTGCCAGCCCATGCCCTTGAGATAGCTGCTTATTTCATGTATACGGCCGAACTGTTCGCGCACTGAAGGCAAAAAAAATATCAGGGTACTTCCCGCAACCAGCAGTACCGGAAGCGCTGCACGAGCAGCCGAACGGCGACTGAAAAAAAATCGCCGTGCTATTTTTGAAACTTCCGGGGAGTCCGCGCTCTGCTGCATTATATTTTTTTGCAATTAATTTATTTTATATAATTTCCCCACACGTATCACTGCCGTGGCATGATCAGGCTCAGCAGCGGCGCTAGTGCGTAGCGAAAGTGCATCCGACGGCGGGCCTCATTCCTAGGCACATCTTTCCCCGCTTACCGCAGGGCTCAACGAATGCTTCTCTGTAATGCTTGTATAAATGATGAATGTTACTAGCAGGGATGCGAGAATAAGGGAAGCCCCGACAGTGCCGAAATCAAGCCCGCCCTTTGCAATGGGCTTTGTTAGAAGGTCGCCAAAGGTTGCTCCGAACGGACGAGTCAAAACAAAAGCAACCCAGAACAGCATGACGCGATTTAGCCGGGTAAAGCAGGCGGCAAGGACAACCAGCCCGAGCAGCCCGCCGATGAGAGCGGCCCCTCCCAAAAACCCAAGGCCTGAGTCATCGGCTAGAAAATCCCCCAGGGCCGTGCCCAGTGTGTTTGAAAACAATATGGCCACCCAGTAGAAAAGCTCCGCTTTCATCGTTTGTATGTTGTCAACGGCCAGGGTCTTCTCGCTGAAACGCCAAACCGCCAGTACCACCAGCAAACAGGCAATCAGAATCAGTGATCCTTTCGTATAGCCAAGCCCGAGTGTTCGATCCATAAAATCCGACATTGTTGTGCCGGCAGTGCTTGTGGTAAGGATGACCGTCCAGTACAGCACGGGGTTAAAACTCTTTGATCTCAACTGAAATACAAGCGAAATAAAGAACCAACTAAGCAAAATGACGGAACTGAGGGCGTAGCCGACATTCATCGTCATCGACAGGAGATCTCCGGCCGTCTCACCCAGCGTGGTTGCACAGATCTTCATGATCCAAAAAAAGACCGTGACTTGTGCGACTTTGTTCACCTGCTCCATCGTATCTTACTCCTCACCGGCGTTCTTCTTGCCTGCCTTATGTAATCCCTTTGCTGCCCTGGGCGCAATTTTTTCCGCCACAGCAGTTCCACGCTTAATGTAAGCCTTAATTTCCATACCCGGTTTCAGCGCAGCCATCTGGTCAGCGTTCTTGACTGTTATGGTGCGCTGCTTGCCGCTTGAGGAATCTTTCATCACGATTTCCTTTTTAGCCTCATCAACGGAAACAACAGTCCCGTTTACTTTTTTAGGCCTGTGGAAGCTGATATTGTCGCAGCCTGTGGACAGCAGGATCGCAGCGCATAAAAAAAACATCGGGTATATGCCACTTGTCTTGTTCTTCATAAAAAATCTCCCGTACAAATTTTTTTTGCATGTTGTGCAATCGCGAGTTTCTTTCACAAGGTGTTGCGCATGCTCACACACCGGGCAGGCGGGGCGGGGAACCGCCATCATAAAAAAGAACCGCATGATCGCCCTCGCTCTCCTCGCCATGATGCCCCTTAACAATGCGCTGCTCGGCAGGCTGGCCAAACACTGCGGTTACGTCCTCCACATTGCCCGGATCGGTTAAAACCGCCCTGATGCCCTGATGCAGGGTAAGGTTATCTTCAATTTCAGGATGAAGAAACTTGTTGAAATAAAAACAAAGCATATAACGCAACCTGCCGGTCGTTTTGTAGATAAGCACTTCATTGTCCTTGATCTGCTTTTCCTGCAGCATGGTATACAATTTCAGATTGGTTGACACCTCACTGTTACGCGCGGTATGCAGTACATCAATAAAAAGCATGCAGGCAATACACGTGCTGCACAGCAGCACAACAGCATCGCGCATTTTGCCGCCAGCCACGGCCAGCATGCCAAAAGCTGCCACCCCCAGCACAATGGCCTGCCACATGAGGCCCCACTTCAAGCAAATGGCAACAGGAAAGCCCAAGCAGACAAGCGCTGCGGGGATTTTCCAAAACCGCTTGACCTGCGGCGCCCACCGCTCCAGGGGCAGCACCTGTCCGATACCCCAGGCGGTTAAGAGCGACAACGGCGGAAACACCGGCAGCAGGTAGCGGTAAACCTTGGCCTTGGGCAAATGGATCAAAACCAGATACAGCCCCGACCAGATGAAAAGGAAAAACAATCTTGGATTGGCCGCGATCTCGCGGCGTTTTTTCCAAAACAAAGGTATGCAGGGCAGAAGAAGAAGCGAACCCGGAAAAAACTTAGCGGGAAAAACCGGGATATAATAAAAAAGCCCGGCGTTTCTATTCATGATGGTATGGGTTCTCAGGGTCTCGGCAAATTGGGCAAAGTCCTTGTGGCTTACCAAAAGCACCAGATACGGCGCCACAACGATAAAAAATGCCGCAAAGGTTGCAAAAAAAATCTTGCCGTTAACCCTGCTCCAGCTTTTAGTCACCAGCAGAAAAACAATAATGATCAACAGGGGAAGCAGCGCAGCGGGCCCTTTAACGAGGGAGGCAAGCCCCGTGGAAAACCAGAACAGCCCGTAATAAAGCCACTTGCGCCGGGGCTCCAGCGCCTCATACCCCTCATAAAAAGAAAAAAGGGCAAGCGAAAAAAGCATCGAATAATCAATGTCGTTGCGGAAACGCCTCGCCAGAATAAAAAAGCCGTAGCTTGAAAGCAGCAGCATGGCCCCGTACACACCGGTTTGCCACTTTTGCCTGTCCATGCGCAGCCCGAACAGAAGAGTGGCGCAGACACCGATCAATGCCCAAAAGGCCGCAGGAAAGCGACCGGCAAATGCATTGACCCCGAAAATTATATCTGAAAGCGCGATAAAGATCGTATGCAGGGGCGGCTTATCGACATACATTTCGCCACCGCTGTGCATGATCACCCAATCACCGGTTTCAAGGATTTCGCGACCTATTTCGGCGAAATGGGGGTAGTCGTTATTTTCAATCGATCTCCCGCCAAGATTGAAAAACAGAACAAATGCAGTGCTCAGGATGCAGAAGGCAATGGCCCAGTTGCGATTTACTCCAGCACAGGATGTTTCAGTCGACACGTCAGATTCCCCTTTCAGCGCTGCAGCATGCTGCTGAGCATGCTGCTTGAGCCCTGGTAATAGGTTATGGCTTCAGTTGTAAGGCCTTTCTGCGATTCAATTTTCTTTTCAGCATGCGTCAGCAGATCAACTTTATAGGTGGCTGTCTTGAACCCCGGTTCAAGCGCCACCAGCCTATCGCCCTTCAGATACCCAAGGGTCAGATGATTGCTGATGAAGGCCCGCCGTTCTTCGGGACGCATTTCAAAAACCGACCTTCCCACAAAGCTGCTGGTATACTGCCAGTCGAGCAGGTCAAAAAGCGTGGGGCCTATGTCGATCTGGCTGGCAAGCCCGTCGACAATGGCGGGCTGCAGTATCTTTGGCGCATAGAAAATACACGGAATGTGATAATTTTCAACAGGTATTTCGTTCTTGCCGCCGCTGCGGGCGCAGTGGTCGGCGACAAAGACAAAAATTGTATTGTCGAACCACGGCTTCGAGGATGCGTTTTTGATGAATTCCCCAATCGCAAAATCAGCATATTTTACCC
>Ga0073936_10001057_pt1 | contig 43072 bp, 32 predicted proteins | sample AliMusrvi5mmetaG_FD_87041 | JGI IMG/M metagenome (GOLD analysis project Ga0073936, IMG submission 87041) | Freshwater lake bacterial and archeal communities from Alinen Mustajarvi, Finland, to study Microbial Dark Matter (Phase II) - Alinen... | ecosystem: Environmental > Aquatic > Freshwater >...
ATGAAGAATTTATTTATTGGATTAATAACCTTGCTAGTCGTAGCAGGTGCGTGTCAAAAAAGTGCATTAACTGAAAATAGTGCTGTCACAACTACCTCTGATAATGTCCTTAAGTCACTTATCACAACTTATCCGGCCAGGTTAATCAGCACACCGATTATCACTTCAGGTTTTCCGGAAGAGGTTGCCGAATCACAAACTCCAATTAACATTGTGACAAGTAATACTGTGAAATTTGTTAGTTCTACACCTGTTGTGCATTACAATATGATTAAATTAAAATCTATATTGAATAATGCCGCAGAAAATCTAAAGATTAATGTTGATCCCACCGACACTGCCAGTAACTACGTAATTTTTAATGGAAAGAAATATGACCTGGCTCAGTTTCATTTTCACTATAGCAGCGAGCACACGGTTAATGGTCAATACAGTACAATGGAGGTCCATTTTGTAAATATCTCAGCAGATAAGTCTTATGCAGTGCTTGGTGTACTTATCAACTTAGGTAGCAAGAATGAATCTCTTGGACAATTATTCCATGCTTCTCCAACTGTTGCCGATGCTGTAAACTCATCAAACAAGAAATTTGATGTGACTAAACTATTTCCTGCTAACATTAAAAATTATTATACGTATATCGGTTCTTTGACCACCCCAAATTATGGTCTGGATTCTGATCTTACCAACGGAGGTCCTGTAACCTGGGTTCTGTACAAGGATAAGCAGCATGTTTCCTCAAGTGATTATAACTATTATAAAGGAATTTACCTGGAGCCTAATTTTCGTACTATCAGACCTTTAAATGGAAGGAAAGTATACGAAAATGTCAGAAATTAAGATGATCAGGGCTTAAGCTAACTATCATATTTTAGAGAATCCTCTCATTCTAACACTGAGGGGATTTTTTATGCCTGCCCCAAAAGATTTGCTTATTATTTTCCTTAATCTGACAATGTTTCAGTGGATTGATGCCTATTTAATGAAGATATGCTATTTAAAGGGTAAACATTTCAGGGTCTAATTTGGTTTAGCCAAGATGAAACGAACATTGAGATATTACTTTCTCCTTTTATTTTTGACACCTTTGGTCTATACAGGGTGTGTTAAAAATAATCTGAGTGTTGGTAAGATAATCGTTCCGCCCGTTATTCCTTCTGTTGCAGACACACTCGGGAAGAGTTATTTGGCCCTGGGTGACTCGTATACAATTGGTGAGGGAGTAAGTGCTTCTGAACGGTATCCGGCTCAGGCTGCAGTTTTACTTAGGCAGAAGGGTATATTTTTTGGTTCTGTCGAGTATATCGCTCAGACAGGATGGACAACCAGTAATCTGGCAGGGGCTATTGCTTCCAAAAATCCGGCTAATAATTATGACCTTGTTACTTTAATGATTGGCGTCAATGATCAATATCAAAAGAACGACACGACCGGTTACAGGGCTAACTTTACGAATTTGCTTGAGACCTCCATTCGGCTGGCGGCCTCAAAAAGATCACGAGTTATAGTTTTGTCGATTCCTGATTATGGCATTACCTCTTTTGGGGCCGGCTTGCCGAATATTGGAATTCAGATCGATGCTTTTAATGCAATAAATAAATCGGTCACAATGGCTTATGATGTGGCCTATCTGGACATAACCCAGATTAGCCGGATGGCTGCTAATCTACCGGGTTATATTCTCGGTTCCGGTCCCCATTTTACCGGGGCAGAGTATGGTTTGTGGGCTGCACCACTTGCAGATTTAATTGTTAAAGCGCTGAAATAATTTTTATTGAGGGTTCACTGAAAGTTAAATTCTCAACAAAGAATTCTTTCAAAGTGAAGCCCTCAATTCGGCTGAAATTTCTTTCCCGCTATCTCCCCTGGTTAAAATTCATCTGCCTTAGGGCATATCCTTTGACTGAAATACTATGGCTGAAATTAGGATTGATCTCTTTAGCCTCGGATTTCATCGTTAGTTTTCCATTTCCATCATAAGCTTCATTTCCAAGAATTATACCCCCCTCAAATTCGGAATAACCATAGTAGGTCCCCATTCCGGTTTTAGACCAACCCCGCTTATCAATTTTCAGGTTAACATCTTTTGTAAACCAGAGTTTTCCGGTTGATTTATTCTCAGAATCGGTGTATACATATTCATCACATTTATAACCTGCAATTTCCTTTGTATTACCGGTTTTCTTCAAATCTGCCAGCTTCATTTTATGGTCCGGCTTTTCTTCCGGTTTATTGGTCTCATCCGGTATTGCCGAAATCATACCCATCTTAGTCCCTCCCATATCGGTGAGGATTATAAAACATTTGTTCTCACCATCCATCACCATCGATGAAGCGATAGGGGCTGTTTTTCCTTCCTTGTCCGTAAATGATTTTGTCTCCATACCCACACTTGGAGAATTACCGCTGAAATACATAAAGAGATCAATTTTCATCGTCTCCTTTTTATTATAGGTCTCCATAACCATATAAAGTCTGGAGGAGAAACTATAATCATCCTTGTATTTCAAATCCACCTTGCCACCAAGAAACCTGGATATATCAACCCCTGCTTGTCCGGAATTATCCTGGGCGTCTTTGGCTTTATTCGCTTGATCGCGTTGCGTGTTTGATTCTTTCTCCATCGCGGCTGCTTTTTGCTGTGCCGCAGAATCAATGGCACTGGTACTCTCCTTTACTTTTTCCTGTTTAATCGCATTTAGCGCTTTTGCTGCATTGTTTTTTATGAAATTCCCAAACTGTGCATTTGACTCAATGGGCACTAAAATAATCAAGGCAAGAAAAAGAATAATTAGTTGGTTTTTCATACTCCTGGAAATTTAAATTGTTAAGATCTAAAAATAGTAAAATAAATTTCACACTACAAATTTTATTCCTTTCAAACTTTTATGGTTTGAGAATGTTAATATTCTACAATACCAGACTACGAATTAATTTTCGCTGACCCGATTTTATAACAATCTATTTTTATGCATTTCCTGATGTCTAAAAAAATAATTACTCTTTTTCTTCTGATGTTGGTTGGGATTGGTGTTATAATCGGCCTTATGCCTGCAACCAGGGTTGACTTTAGCACTCAGGTAAAACCAATCTTTAATAAAAAATGCATAACCTGTCATGGAGGGGTGAAACAAAAAGGGGGATTCAGCCTGTTATTCCGCGATGAAGCCCTGGGCAATACAAAATCGGGAAAACCTGCGATAATTCCTGGAAAACCTGATGAAAGTGAACTGATAAAAAGGCTGACAGTCACTGATCCTGATGAACGGATGCCTTATAAACACCCTGCACTTTCTGCTGATGAAATCAAAATTTTAACGCAATGGGTAAGGCAGGGTGCAGTGTGGGGAGAACATTGGGCATACGTACCGGTAAAGAATGAGCCGGTTCCGGACTTTCACAAAAAATGGATCAGAAACGATGTTGATCAGTTTATCTGGCAGAAACTTAAGGAGGAGAATTTATCACCAGCTGATGAGGCTGAAAAAGCTATTCTGCTTCGAAGAGTTAGCCTTGATCTGACCGGAATGCCGGCATCTTCTTCATTTGCCACTGCCTTTTTAAATGACAATTCTCCCAAAGCCTATGAAAATTTAGTTGATAGTTTGCTTGGATCGCCGCGCTATGGAGAACGTTGGACTTCGCTTTGGCTCGACCTGGCCCGGTATGCCGATACCAAAGGTTATGAAAAAGATGGAAGCCGCACAATCTGGAAATACCGCGACTGGCTGATTCATGCCTTCAATGCGGACAAACCATACAATGAATTTCTCATGGAGCAGCTTGCCGGTGACCTTATGCCTGAACCTGATGACGCGAAATATATCGCCACCTCCTTTCACCGAAATACGATGACCAACGATGAGGGGGGAACCGACAACGAGGAGTTCAGAACCGCGGCAGTGCTCGACCGGACCAACACAACCTGGGGGGCGCTCATGGGAACTACCTTTAATTGCGTGCAATGTCACAGTCACCCCTACGATCCGTTTAAGCATGAGGAGTATTATAAATTCATGGCCTTTTTTAATAATAGTCGCGATGAAGACCATGATCTGGAATACCCCTTGCTGCGTCAGTATAATCCGGATGACAGTTTAAAACTTAATCAGCTCGTAGATTGGTTAACAAAAAATGTCTCTCCTGAAGTTGGAAAAAACTATTATACCTTTTTGAAAACCTGGCAGCCAACGATCAATGGACTGCAATGTGATGACTATTTGAATGGAGCGATGCTGGGTTGTAACGCCGGATTACGGAACCAGGGAAGCTGCCGCTTAAAGAATGTGAACCTTGATCAAAAGGATCAGCTTATTTTCCGCTATTATACCAGTATAAATAATGGCAAATGTTCAATATACCTGGATAGCCTGAATGGGCAATTGTTAAAAACGATACCGCTAATGAACCATAAAACCGGTGGTTCATGGGAGATTGTGACTGTCGGATTGCCTCCTGTAACCGGAAAACACGGGCTCTATTTTAAATATTCCAATCCTACGCTGAAGAGTTTTGACCAAACCGGAATTATGATTGACTGGCTTTCGTTTGGAGTAAAATTTCCGGGGAATGGAAAGCCCGGTTTTGAAATGGCCCTAAACTCCTTCAATGAGCTTATGAAAGCTCCGGTTGAGTCAATACCCGTGATGGTTGAAAATAAAGCTGATCAGTTCCGGAATACGCATGTTTTTGTCAGAGGAAACCGATCTGTTGAGGGTGCTGAGGTGACTCCGGACGTCCCTCATATTCTGAATCCGATGCCCGAAAATGCCCCCAGGAACAGGCTGGGAATGGCCATGTGGCTTACCGATACACAAAATCCGCTCGTTGCACGCACAATGGTGAACCGCCTCTGGGAGCAGCTGTTTGGGTATGGTCTTGCCGAAACCTTGGAGGACCTTGGTTCACAGGGAATTCCACCCACACATCGTGAACTTCTGGATCATCTTTCGTGGCAATTTGTGCACGATTACAACTGGAGACTGAAAAAGGTGCTTAAAGAGATTGTGATGTCGGCTACCTATCGGGAGGATTCGCGGGTAACCGAAGAGCTCCTTAAAAAGGATCCCAACAATAAACTTTATGCCAGGGGACCGCGGGTGAGATTGTCTGCCGAGCAGATCCGTGATCAGGGTCTGGCGGTGAGCAACGTTCTCAGCAGTAAGATGTATGGCAAGAGTGTAATGCCTTTTCAACCGGAGGGGATCTGGCGATCACCCTACAGTGGGGATCTTTGGAAAATCAGTGAAGGGGAGGACCAGTTCCGACGCGCTGTTTATACGTACTGGAAAAGGACTGCACCCTATCCCTCGATGATCACCTTTGATGGTGGAGCCAGGGAAGTTTGCATAACCCGACGCATCAGGACCAATACTCCATTGCAGGCTTTAACAACACTCAACGACTCAACCTACCTCGTGATGGCAAGGTACTTTGCTTCAAGGATGAATGAACTGGGCGGAGGTGAGGTCAACAATAAAATTGCAAAAGGGTATGAACTCATGATGTATAAACCAATTTCCAAAGGGAGACTCAATGCTTTGAAGGAGCTGTACGATAAGTCATACGCCAAATTTAAGCGTGATTCAAAGGGTAGTGTGCAGATGTCCGGACTGAAGGATAAATCGAATCCTGAATCTGCTTCTCTGGTGATGGTAGCGAGTGCTTTGCTGAATATGGATGAATGGCTGAATAAAAACTAACGACGATGAGCGATAAACAAAATCAACGATTATTAAAGGAGGCTGAGCATGCCGTATTGCAGCAATATACGCGTCGTCATTTTTTGAAAGATGGAGCGATGGGCTTTGGAGCATTGGCATTAGGCTCGTTGCTGGGTGGATGCTTTGGGAAATCTTCGGCGTCATCTCAGACGCTGTTTGATGCATCAAATCCACTGGCCTCGAGACCCCCACAGTTTCCTGGCAAGGCGAAATCAGTGATTTATATCCACATGGCAGGCGCCCCTTCGCAACTGGAGTTGTTTAGCTACAAGCCTGAACTCGCAAAGCTGGATGGCCTCGATTGCCCTCAATCACTCCTCGAGGGGAAGAAATTTGCGTTTATCCGGGGCGTCCCTAAAATGCTTGGACCGCAGGCTGTTTTTCGTCAGCGCGGAAAAAGCGGGCTGTGGTTGTCGGATAACCTTCCTCACCTGGCTACAGTTGCTGATGAAATTGCGATGCTGAATGCCGTCACAACCGATCAGTTCAACCATGCTCCGGCACAATTGCTTATGCACACCGGTTCTGCACGGTTGGGTCGGCCCAGTATCGGGGCATGGGTGACCTATGGTATGGGAAGCGAAAATAAGAATCTCCCCGGTTTTGTGGTGCTAACCTCGGGGGGAAATAATCCCGATGCGGGAAAGAGTGTCTGGGGAAGCGGTTTTTTGCCGAGTGTCTACCAGGGCGTCCAGTGCCGCAGTGAAGGGGATCCGGTATTGTTTATCAAAGATCCGTCAGGGATGGACCGCGACTTGCGGAAGGCCTCCATCGATGCGATCAATAAAGTTAATCAGGAACAATATGCCGAATATAAGGATCCTGAAATCCTTTCGCGAATATCTCAGTACGAGATGGCGTATAAAATGCAGATCTCGGTTCCCGATGTGATGAATATCAATGATGAACCACAATATATTCATGAAATGTATGGTACCCAACCCGGTAAGACGAGTTTTGCAAATAATGTTTTGCTTGCGCGGAAACTCGTCGAAAAAGGGGTTCGCTTTGTTCAGCTTTTCGATTGGGGGTGGGATACCCATGGCGACTCCGCGGGGAATGCTGTTGATATTGGCCTTGTCAATAAATGCGCGAAGGTTGACCGACCGATTACCGCGCTCATTCTGGATCTGAAACAACGCGGTCTGCTCGATGAGACGCTCGTTGTCTGGGGACAGGAATTTGGCAGAACCCCGATGCAGGAGAACCGCGAAGGGAAAAAGATGCCTTTCAAGGGGAGGGACCATCACTCGGCGGCATTCAACATGTGGATGGCCGGTGGCGGAATCAAGGGGGGTACTTCGTATGGCGAAACCGATGAGATTGGATACAATATCGTTAGTGGGAAAACTGAAGCGTATGATATTCAGGCTACAATATTAAATCAGCTGGGCTTTGACCATGAGAAACTGACCTACGAATCTCAGGGCCGTAACTTTCGGCTGACAGATTTAGCAGGAAAAGTAATCACAGATATTCTGGCATAAAATCAGATTCACAATATGATAAAACAAGACAGAAGAGAATTTCTTTTAACTGCAGCAACGGCAACCTCGGCAATGTTATTGTCAGCTTCAGAGGTATTTTCGTTACCCAATGGACCATCATTGCCGGCAGGTAAAAACTACGAGCTTCAGATAATGGCAACCAACTGGGGTTTTGACGGTTCAATTGATCAGTTTTGTGCCAAAGCTAAGAAGGAGGGTTATGACGGGGTGGAATTATGGTGGCCCAACGATAAAAATGCGCAGGATGAAATGTTTGCAGCACTAAAAAAACATGGACTCTCTGTCGGTTTTTTATGCGGGGGCTCTCAGCCCAATCCGCAGGAACACCTCCAATCGTTTCAGAAAATGATTGATGCTGCCGCCCGTCAGAAGATTCAGCGGCCGCTGTATATTAATAATCATTCGGGAAGGGATCATTTTTCGTTTGAGCAGAATGCCAAATTTATTGATCAAACCACATCCCTTTCAAAAGAGACCGGAATAACGATTATGCACGAGACCCACCGTGGCAGAATGTTGTTTGCAGCCCATATCGCACGAAATTTTATCGAAAAACGTCCTGATCTGCGCCTTACTCTTGATATCTCCCATTGGTGTAATGTGCACGAAAGTCTCCTTTCCGATCAGAAGGAAACCGTAGAACTGGCTCTTGAACGAACCGATCATATCCATGCACGGATCGGGCATCCCGAAGGTCCGCAAGTCAACGATCCTCGTGCACCCGAATGGGAACCTGTCGTGAAGCAACATTTCGAATGGTGGGATAAAGTGGTAGCACGAAAGAAGGAAAACGGTGAACGGATGACCTTCCTTACTGAATTTGGCCCGGCAGATTATATGCCCACACTTCCTTACACCAGACAGCCATTGGGTGATCAGTGGGCTATCAATGTTTACATGATGCACTTACTAAGAAAACGATACGCCTGATTATGATGGTTATTTTATCTGTTAATTTTGCTCAATTTTTAGGAAGGTTTCACCCGGTACTGGTTCATATGCCGGTTGGTATTTTAATGCTTGCCGCGATATTTATCTGGCTGGCAAAAAGTGAACGGTTTGAATCCTTAAGAAGTGCAATCAGTATCTCATTGTTTCTGGGGATGTTAAGTGCCATAGCCTCTTGTGTTACCGGATTTCTTTTGTCGAAAACCGATAGCTATGAGGAAACCTTATTATTTAAACATCAGTGGTTTGCCATTGCAACGGCTTTAATCGCCTTCGTTCTTTATTATTTGCATCTGAAAAACAGAGAGACCAAATGGGTGGCGGCAGTTATGGTTTTGCTGGTAATGATCACCGGACACCTCGGCGGTTCGATAACACACGGATCCGATTTTCTTACAAAGGCTTTCTCCTCATCCGGTGATGGCGGAAATAATAGATCAATTCCCAATGTGCAGGAGTCTAATGCATTTAGCACTGTAATAATGCCAATTCTTGAAGCTAAATGTATTGCCTGTCATGGTCCGAATAAACAAAAAGGGAAGTTGAGGCTCGACGAACCCGGATTTATTTTTAAGGGTGGTGAAGATGGTTCAGCTATCGTAGCCGGTAACGCTGCCGAAAGTGCAATGATTAAAAAGATCCTCCTTCCGAAGGAAAATAAGGATCATATGCCCCCTGCAGAGAAACCTCAGCTGAGCAAACAGGATGTTGAATTGCTGAAATGGTGGATTACCACCGGCGCGAAGTCTGATCAGAAAGTGAAGGACCTTCCGCAAACAGATCAGATCAAATCAATTTTAAAATCTCTGGAATCCGGAAAATCGGAGGAACATATTGCAATCTCCTATTTTCCTGAACAAACTGTTGCTAAAGCGCCGGAAACCGCACTTCTGCAATTACGCGACAGGGGTATTGCAATTGTACCTATTGCCCAAAACAGCAACTTCCTGTCTGCAAATTTCGTCGCTGTTGAATCATTTACAGGAAAGGATCTGCAGCTGCTGGAGCCGGTTAAGAAACAATTGATCTGGCTAAAGCTCGGAAATCTCGCTGTTTCCGATGATGACCTCTCATCCATTGGGAAGCTGGTCAATCTGCGGATGCTATACCTTCAAAAGACAAAAATAACGGATCAGGGGTTGCCGCAATTAGGTAATCTCTCAGAACTCCAATACCTGAATCTGGGGGAGACGAAAGTTACAGCCAAAGGGGTAGAGCAACTGAAAGGGCTTAAAAATCTGCGACAGCTTTATCTCTTTCAGACAAATATATCCGGGGATGAATTGGATAAACTGAGGCATTTGTTTCCTGAAATAACCATTGATGCAGGAGGTTATGGGGTTCCGAAGCTCGTTAGCGATACATCGGTTCTCAGGGCACCGATCATTAAATAAAAAATATTTTTGCCACCAAAACACCATCCCGCATGTGCGGGACCAAGAAGGCACCAAACTAAAATTACCGAATAATTTTTGTGACATGATCTATAAACCTAAAAGATATATTTTTCTGCTTGTGTTACTTGCCGGATTCTATTTGATCTCCTGCTCACCTAAACTTCCGCAGGATGTTGCAGCGGCATATGATAACCTTCCTGATAAAGTTGATTACAACCTCAATGTAAAACCTGTACTTTCGGATAAATGTTTCTCGTGTCACGGACCGGATAAAGCGAAGCAAAAGGCCGGTTTGCGGCTGGATATTCAATCGTTTGCCTATGCGCCGCTTCCTGAAAACCCCGGGAAGGTGGCCATCAAACCTGGTAGTCTGAATCGCAGTGAGTTTTTTCACCGGATAATTTCTGAAGATCCCACATACCGTATGCCTTCCGAAAAATCGCATCTTTCCCTTTCATCCAAAGAGAAAGCGATACTGATCAAATGGATCGAACAGGGAGCCAAATATAAGCCTCACTGGGCATTTGTTAAACCTGAAAAACCACGTGTCCCATCGATAAAATCCGATGATTGGGCTGTGAATCAGGTCGATCATTTTATTGCGCGTACTCTTGAAACTGAAAAAATGGCTCCCTCGAAGGAGGCATCCAAAGAGCTGTTATTGAGGAGAGTCTCGTTAGACCTCACTGGTCTTCCTCCGACACTTGCCGAAATTGATCTTTTTAGCAGGGATAACTCCCCGAAGGCTTATGAAAAAGTTGTAGACCGGCTCCTTGCCTCCCCCCGTTTTGGCGAAAAGATGGCGGTAGACTGGCTTGATCTTGCGCGGTTTGCCGACTCTTATGGATATACTGTTGACCGGTTGCGCGATATGTCCCCTTACCGCGACTGGGTGATCGGGGCATTCAATACGAATCTCCCATATGATCAGTTTATTCAGTGGCAACTCGCGGGTGATCTGATGCCAAATCCAACGAAAGAGATGGTGATCGCCACTGCCTTTAACAGACTTCATCAGCAAAATATGGAGGGAGGGATTATTGAAGAGGAGTTTCAAACTGAATATGTGATCGACCGTCTCAATACAACGGGAGTGGCCCTAATGGGGCTTCCGGTGGGATGTGCCAAGTGTCATGACCACAAATTTGATCCTATCTCGCAAAAAAATTACTATGAGATGTTCGCCTTTTTTAACCGGGTGAAAGAGGCGGGACAGATTTCATGGGATGATGCCACCCCATCGCCTGCAATTTTGCTCCCTTCACCAGCGCAGGAGAAAATGATCGGAAATATTAAAAGTGAGATTACCCATCAGGAGGAGACTATCCGACAAACAGTGAAGAACTCATCTTTAGGTTTTCAGACCTGGATTCAGGCTAAAAAATACAGGCAACTCGAAAAAGAGAAAATCCCTCAGGCGGGACTTCAGGCTCAGTTTACTTTCGATAACGGATCATTGAAAAATAGCGTAAAGCCGTTGCAGAAAGCTGGTATGAAACGTGGTATGGGCGGTGCGGCAGGTGATAAAGAGGTCTTTGAAACCAGAGGCGCCGGCAAAGCTTTATCCCTTCACGGTGACGAATGGCTCGATGTAAATCCGGTGGGAGTCTTCAGGAAGTCGGATCCGTTTAGCATCAGCATAAGTCTGCTTATTCCAAAAGATTTTAAGGAGGGGGTGATCTTTCATAAGTGCATAGCCGAACGGTTGTATAATTTCCGGGGGTATCATCTCTATCTGAAAGACGACCGGTTATCGGTAAATATGTCGCATGCGGCACCTTCAAATGCAATTTCAAGAGTTACACAACAACCTGTTCCACGTAATCAGTGGATTCAGCTTACGATGACCTATGACGGCTCATCCAAAGCATCCGGCTTAAAATTGTATCAGGACGGAAAAGAACTCGAACTTGAGACCACGATGGACCAGCTGTCGAAAGATATCATAATGAATTCAAAGGATCAGCCCGGGCTCCAGATTGGAGCATGGGATCGGGGCCTCGGATTTAAGGGGGGGAAAGTGGATGACATCCTGGTCTATAACCGTACATTAACAGATTATGAGGTTAAGGTAATTGCCGGGCAATCCACTTGGTCTACCCTGACCGGAAAACAGCCGGAACAATTATCTGCCAACGAATTAATGGCTTTGAATAACTATTATATTTCGGTAATTGATCCTTTAATGCTTGCAGAACAAAAGAAGCTGCAGCAGATCCGAACCACTCTTTCAGACTCAATTGCAACTATTTCTGAGTTAAGTATCATGCAGGATATGCCAAAACCGCGCAAAACATTTATTCTGAAACGGGGCAATTATGATGCTTTTGGCGATGAGGTTTTTCCCAACACGCCGGAGTCAATCCTCCCTTTTCCCAAAGAGCTTCCAAAAAACCGTTATGGGTTGGCTTTATGGCTCACTGATGCAAATCATCCCCTTACCTCGAGGGTGGCTGTTAACCGGATCTGGCAAAATTTCTTTGGAACAGGGCTTGTAAAAACTTCCGAAGATTTTGGCAATCAGGGAGAACTTCCAAGTCATCCCGAATTACTCGATTGGCTGGCTGTGTCCTTCCGGGAATCGGGTTGGGATACCAAAAAATTGTGCAGACTCATCGCCCTATCAGCCACTTACCGTCAGGATTCGAAGGCAAATCCTGCAGTTATGGTGAAAGATCCTGAAAATCGTTTATTATCGCACGGACCCTCTGTTCGGTTGTCAGCCGAAATGATACGTGATAACGCTTTGATGGCCAGCGGGTTGCTAAATCAGGAAATCGGAGGTAAAAGCGTTAAGCCTTATCAGCCCGGCGGATTATGGGAGATCAACAATACAACCTATAAAGCTGACTCAGGAAACGACGTTTACAGACGCAGTTTGTATGTGGTGATCAAACGATCGGTTCCCAACCCGACACTGGCCACTTTTGATGCGACTTCACGAAGTTATTGTGTTGTTCGCCGGCAAAAAACAAATACGCCGCTTCAGGCGTTAGTAACGTTGAATGATCCAACTTTCGTTGAGGCTTCAAAGGTGATGGGGGAACAAATTTCAGGAATTAGCGATCCCGAAAAGGGAATTACTGAAATCTACCGGAAATTGACGGGAATTTCACCTGCCAGACCCGAACTCGAATTGCTCAAGAGGCTTCAACTGAACGAGCTCAGCAAATTCAGAACTGATCCCGGAAAGACCAAAGGGTGGTTATCTGCGGGGCAATATGAAGTGAATAAAAATCTTGAACCTGCAATGGTGGCTGCCAATGCCGTTGTTGCAAGTGTAATCTTAAATTCTGACGCTACCCTAACCAAACGATAAATCATGAGCGATAATCATCACGAATCATTCAGGTTACATTCGCCGGAATTTAACCAATTAAACAAAAGGCTCGACCGGCGTAATTTTCTGACCAAAACCTCCTTGGGACTGGGTGCTCTGGCGTTGGGTTCATTGATCGGAAATCGTGTCTTAGGTAAAGTTCCCGGTGCAGTAACGAACGACCATGCTACCGTGACCCTCGAGGAGGAGATTCTGCGCGCCATACCCCATTTTGCACCCAAGGCAAAACTGGTGGTTTATCTTTTTATGAGTGGGGGTCCTTCGCAATTCGAGACTTTCGACTACAAGCCAAAACTGGCCGGTATGTTCGGCCAGTCGCTGCCTGATTCGGTAAGACAGGGGCAACGGTTGACAGCCATGAGTGCGAACCAGAGTATTTTCCCGGTGGTCCCTTCGGCATATAAATTCAGTCAGTATGGCGAATCTCAAACCTGGATCTCCGAATTACTTCCCCATACCGCCCGGGTGGTTGACGATTTATGCATTATTAAATCAATTCATTCTGAAGCGATCAACCATGACCCGGCGATTACATTTTTTCAGACAGGTACTCAATTACCAGGGCGACCATCCATTGGGTCATGGGTGAGCTATGGATTAGGTTCGGATAATAAAAACCTTCCAACCTTTATTGTACTGGTATCAAAAAATGCGGTTAAGGATCAGCCGTTATATTCGAGGTTATGGGGGAATGGTTTTCTCCCTTCTGAGCATCAGGGGGTGCAGTTCCGGGCGGGTAAGGATCCTGTTCTGTTTCTTGATAATCCAGAAGGATACGATGGCAAAGACAGGAAAGAGATGCTTGACTACCTGTCGAAATTAAATACGATGCAAAATGAGCCGTATGGAGATCCTGAGGTTCAGGCCAGGATTTCTCAATATGAGATGGCATACCGGATGCAGACCTCTGTGCCTGAGGTGATGGACACTTCGGGAGAGCCGGATGAGGTTTTTGAACTATATGGTCCCGACAGCCGGGATTCGGGAACCTATGCCGCAAACTGCATTTTGGCCCGTAAATTACTCGAGAAGGATGTGAAATTTGTTCAACTCTACCATCAGGGGTGGGACCATCACGGAGGACTCCCTGCAGGGATAAAAAAACAGTGTAAAGATACCGATCAGGCGACTGCCGCTTTGATCAAAGATCTCAAAAGAAGAGGCTTGCTCGAAGATACGCTCGTGATCTGGGGCGGTGAGTTTGGTAGAACGGTCTACTCACAGGGGAAGCTTCAGACAAACGATTATGGTCGCGATCACCACCCGCGTTGCTTTACGATGTGGATGGCCGGGGCTGGAGTTAAACCGGGTATCAGTTATGGGGAAACAGACGATTTCAGCTATAATATTGTGAAAAATCCCGTTCATGTACATGATTTTCAGGCAACCTTAATGCACCTGATGGGTGTCGATCACGAACGGCTCACCTTTAAATTCCAGGGGCGACGTTTCCGCCTTACCGATGTTCAGGGAAATGTAGTTAGGGATATTCTCTCTTAAATATTCAACATAAAATTAAATAATTAACCATTCAACATTAACAAACATGTCAACACGACGAGATTTCCTTAAAAATTCAGCGGTAGCATCTGCCGTGGCAATGGCCATCCCCACTGCAGGTTTTTCAATTTTGCCCGGAACACCTGATCCTGCCGATCAGCTTATCGGTCATGGCGAATTCAAATACAAAGTGGATAAAGGTTGGGCCAAAATCAGCATCAACAGCAATCCGGTTTTCAACTGCCACGAGATGGTGCAGGACAGTAAAGGTCGCCTCATAATGCTGGGGGATAATATCCACAATAATATCCTGATTTTTGATAAATCGGGTAAACTGCTCGACAACTGGGGAACAGCCTGGCCTGGCGGACACGGCTTATCCCTTTCGAAGGAGGGTGGCGAGGATTTTCTTCTCATCGTGGATTGTGGCTGGTACCAGGACCGCTCGGGAAACTGGACTCCTCAAGCCGGGCAGGTGGTGAAAACCGATTTAACAGGACGGATAATGTTCACGATCGGTCATCCGCGGACTATCGGTATTTATAAGGATACCGAAAAGTTTATGCCCACCGAAACGGCGATTGCTCCCAACGGAGATATTTATGTAGCCGATGGTTATGGTTCTGATTATGTGATTCAATATAACAGCAAAGGTGAGTATATCCGCCACTTCGGAGGGCATAACAACGCCAATCCTGACCTGAATTTTCATTGTGCGCATGGTGTTGCAATCGATTCAAGAGATAAGATGAATCCAACGCTGATCGTCACCTCAAGGGAGGAGAACTGCTTTAAGGTGTTTACGCTGGATGGTAAATTCCTCCATCGTATCGATATGCCGGGGATGTACGTTTGCCGTCCGGTGCTGAATGATTCCAATCTTTACGCCGGTGTTTGCTGGTCAAAGGATGAGGCAGGGAAAATGATTGGCGGTGCAAGTGGATTTGTAACGATCCTCGATCAGAATAATAAGGTGGTTTCCAATCCGGGTGGTAATGCCCCCGTTTATAAATCAAATGTTTTGCAGCAAACCTTGCAGGCTCCGGGTCAGCTGTTTCAGCATTGTCATGATGTTTGCGTCGATGACGATAAAAATCTCTATGTTTGTCAGTGGAATGCAAACCAAACTCCTCCGATAAAACTAACCAGGGTTTAAAAATATGCTTCTGAATATCACCACTTTCACGGGTCACCTCCATCCGCTGATCGTTCATCTGCCGATTGGGTTTCTGTTGCTGGCAATTCTGTTTGAACTGGTATCGTATTTCAACCGGTTTAAGGAATTGAAAGTGGCGGTCCCATTTACTTTGTTTTTAGGTTTCGTAACAGCGACTCTGGCATCCGTTTTCGGATACCTGTTGTCGCTGGGTGGTGATTACGATCCTCAGATCTTATCCGATCATAAGATCGCAGGCATTGCACTTGCTGTGGTATCGGGATTGTTGTTTTTATTGACCACCCCTCCGTTTAAAAAAACAGTTGAGGCAAACCGTCGCCTCTTTTCGGCTGCATACGTAATTCTTTTTTTCCTTGTGAATTATACCGGTCACCTTGGCGGAAGTCTGACTCACGGGAGTGATTATCTTTCGCTTGATCTGATCAGTGAAAAAGCACCCCAGAAACCGCTAAAAGTTGAGGAGGCGCTCCTCTTTGAAGATGTTGTTCAGCCACTGTTGAACAAAAGGTGTGCACAATGCCACCGTGATGGGAAGCTGAAGGGGGAATTGTCGGTTCAGTCATTCGTTGCATTGATGAAGGGAGGTAAGAGTGGTTTAGCTGTTGTGGGTGGAAGCCTTGAAAAGAGTGAACTCTACAAACGGATTACCCTCGATCCCTCAAACGAGAAACATATGCCTGCCGATGGCAAAACTCCTCTGACACCTGGTGAAACTTCACTAATTAAATGGTGGATCGAAAAGGGGATGGCCATGAAAGGGATCAAAATGGGTGATCTGAAAGATGCCGATGAGATCAAACCTTTTGCTGCTCAGTTTCTGGAATTGGGGGAATCCTCCATAAACACCGAAGTAATCACGAAGAGTGAAAACAAAATTAATCCGGACATTCCTTCAGTATTTAATTCTGGTCTTATTGACTCTCTTCGAAATGAGGGATTAAATGTCAGGATAATGCTTCATCAGCCTGTTATGCTGGATATTACAATTCCAGCAGGTTCCGGAAATAAGATGAATCGGATAATCGGTAATCTGAAAACTATTGCAAAAAATGTAATCTGGCTAAATCTTTCCAATAATGGGTTAACAGATACTGATGTTGATTTTTTACCACTGATGACTAATCTGGAAAAACTCAGGCTTGAAAAAAATCCGCTGACCGATCAGATCACCAAAGCGCTTTTGGGATTAAACCATCTTGAGGCGCTTAACCTGAATGAAACTAAAATCACTCGGGCAGGTCTCGAAAAACTCAAACAGATGCCAAACCTTAAACGGGTGTATAGTTGGAAACCAGTTAATAAGTAGATTTATTCCGTTGAATAGGGTAAAGACTGTCTAAGAACTCTTTGGCTCTTTGTGAATCCTCAGTGCAACTCTGTGTAACTACTTATATCACAGAGTTACACAGGACAGACACAAAGTCACACAGAGAAAGAAAGCGGTTTTTAGAATTATTAGACTAAAGAACAACCAATGATTAAGAACCTTCTTTTACTATTTATTATTACCGGCCTAATCAGCTCATGTAATTCAGGCTCCAATGCTAAGAAAAAGGTTAAGGCAGTTTCCGACGAAATCTCCGTATTGGGAGCCCTACCGTTAAAGGTGCCGGTTCCGGATGATAATCCAATCTCAGTAGAAAAGAGGGAGCTAGGAAAGTTGCTCTTTTTCGATCCCATCCTCTCGGGGAATAAAGATGTGGCCTGTGCCACATGCCATCACCCTGAGTATGGTTTTGCCGAGAGTCTTGAAATTTCTATTGGGGTGAACGGCTCCGGACTTGGACTCTCCAGAGCGTTTAATCAACCCAATGATATCCCGTTTGTAAAACGAAATTCACAGACCGTGGTCAACTCCGCTTTTAACGGATTGACGAACGGGGAATCCAACGTGGGCTCACAGGCCCCGATGTTTTGGGATCTCAGGGTGAAAAGTCTCGAAAATCAGGCCCTTGAGCCGATCAAGGCTTTGGAAGAGATGCGGGGACATACCTATGAACAAAGCGATGCACTCGATAAGGTGTTAAGTCGTCTTAAGCAAATCGCAGCATACCGGCAGTTATTCAGGGAGGCTTTTGGTGTGGAAAATGCAATTACAAAAGAGAATCTGGGGAAGGCGATTGCCAGCTATGAACGGACTCTTATTGGGAATAATTCGCGGTTCGACCAGTACATGCGGGGCAATCAGTCAATCCTTTCGCGCAATGAACTCGACGGATTGAATCTTTTTCTGAAGGATGGCTGTACAAAATGTCATAACGGTCCGATGTTTTCGGATTTCAAGACTCATGTGATGGGGGTGGCTGACCAGGAGAAACTTATGATTCCTGACGATGGTTTTGAAAAACGGTATGCATTTAGAACACCTTCGTTACGTAATCTCAGGTCAACCTATCCTTATATGCACAACGGAAAATTAAAGACACTTGAAAATGTGCTCGAGTTTTACGAGGATTTGTCGGGAGGCAAGATCGCCAATTCCACCATTAAACCTGAACAGCTCGACCCTTTAACCGGGAAATTAAATGTTGATTTTAAGGATATCCCGCTGATTGTGGAGTTTCTTAATTCACTCAATGATGAGAATTATGACAAAAGTATTCCTTCAAATGTTCCCAGTAATTTAATGGTAGGGGGGAATATTAATTTGCCTAAAACTCATCAAAAATAAATAAATTATATAAGACCCCCATTGAATTGATTTCACAGTTGAAATAAATACAAAAATATTTATATTGCCCCCCTTATAAAACACACAATAAATAAAAATAGTAAATAATTGAAAACAATGTTTGAGGGATGCCTGTTTAATTCAGAAACAAACAGTGTTTATCACTTTATCAGGGAAGGGGAGTAAAAATGGATAATTTAGAGATTGCATCGATGAAAGCTTCGGACATCAATCATGTCCTGCGTCATATTTATGAAACTTTAATCGAAAATCAGGATGGAGCGCTGGCTGATTACATTCCTGAGCTGGCTAAAGTTGACCCGGATAGTTTTGGCATTTCGATTGCCACCAACAACGGGAAACTCTTTTCAATTGGAGATGTAGAAACAACCTTTACAATTCAGTCAATTTCAAAAGCAATTAATTACTGCATCGCCCTTGAGTTGCTTGGGAAAAAAGCAGTTTTAGAGCGGGTCGGAGTGGAACCAAGCGGTGACCGGTTTAATGCGATTGAATTCGATCCCCGAACCCTGCGTCCCTATAATCCGATGGTCAATGCCGGGGCAATTACTATTGCGGCATTATTATATGATCACCTGGGCAGTGAGGCTTATGAGTATATTCTGGATCGGTTTTCTCTGGCTGCAGGGCGACAACTTAAACTTGATGAAGGGGTCTATCGCTCGGAATTGTCAACCGGCCATCGAAACAGGGCAATCGGCCATCTACTGCTTAGTACCCAGGCGATAGAAGAACCTGTTGATGCCGCACTGGATCTCTATTTCCGGCAATGCTCCATTAGTGTATCAGCCACTGACCTTGCGGTGATTGGTGCAACCCTCGCCAATCTTGGTCAAAACCCCGTTACCGGGAAGCAGGTATTTGATATGACGGCTGTTCGCAATACACTTTCCGTGATGTTTACATGCGGAATGTATGATTATTCGGGAAACTGGGCGCACGATGTTGGTTTACCTGCCAAAAGCGGAGTTGGTGGCGGAATCCTGGGTATCGTAAACCGGCAGCTTGGAATCGGAACTTTCTCACCGCGACTTGATTTTAATGGGAACTCAGTTCGGGGAATTGCCAGCTTTAAAATACTCTCCGATGAATTCGGATTGCATACTTTTGATCCTACAAACAGAGGTTCCGGTCTGGTGGCACACTTTTTTGACCATTAGTCATCAATGTTGGGATGAAGAATCTTTCACCCTGACAGGTAATGAATTCCTTTCACATACTCCTAAATATATACAATGAGCAATAAAGTTCTGAAGAAATTTAGAACATTATTGCTACTTGTGTGTATAATACATAATTAAGAATTTAACTAACCAATAATTCTATTTATGAGTAGTAAATCGACCAAAGGGATTTGGAAGGTAATCACTGCATCCTCCCTGGGAACGATGATAGAATGGTATGACTTCTATATCTTCGGAAGTTTAGCCGTCGTATTATCCACAAAATTTTTCCCGACCGACAACCCTGCCGCGGCTTTCCTTTCTACCTTGGCAACCTTTGCAGCAGGTTTTGTGGTCAGGCCATTCGGGGCCCTTTTCTTTGGAAGACTCGGAGACCTGATTGGCCGAAAGTACACGTTTATGGTAACCCTTTTAATCATGGGAGGGGCAACCTTTCTGATTGGTTGTATCCCAAGCTATCAGACCATTGGTTTTTGGGCTCCGCTGCTGGTATTGATCTTAAGATTACTTCAGGGTCTGGCTTTGGGAGGTGAATATGGTGGCGCCGCAACCTATGTCGCGGAACACGCCCCCAAACATCAGAAAGGTTATTGGACTTCGTGGATACAAACTACAGCTACCGCTGGCTTATTCGTGTCGTTGATGGTGATTTTGCTAACCAAAGGGATTCTATCCAAAGAAGCATTTGAGGAGTGGGGATGGAGAGTTCCATTCTGGATCTCTATCTTTATGGTAATTGTCTCCTATGTGATTCGTAAAAACATGCAGGAGTCACCTGTTTTTGCAAAGGCTAAATCAGAGGGAAAGACTTCCGTAAATCCGATCAAAGAGAGTTTTAATAACCGGTACAACCTTAAATTTGTCTTATTGGCTCTGTTTGGAGCAACTATGGGACAAGGTGTTGTCTGGTATACCGGACAGTTTTATGCGATGAGCTTTATGAAAACAGTCCAGAATATTGATTCTTCGCAGGTTGACACCTTATTAGGGATCTCCTTATTGATCGGAACTCCATTCTTCGTCGTTTTTGGCTGGTTAAGTGATAAGGTTGGCCGTAAAGCGATTATGATGACTGGACTCTTACTGGCTGTTTTCCTTTACCGTCCAATCTATCGACAGATGTATACCCTCACCGATGCAAAGGCGATGAAATCCGGAGGTAATCCAATAGTGATTGAAGGTAGTAAGATTGTTAGTTCGCCTTTGGCGACTGTTCAAACGGAGGTGAGCAAAACTGATCGGTTAATTAGAAATGCAAAAATATTGATTGTCACAAAATCGGATACCTTATTTTCCAGCGGAGCGCTGTTTCATTATACGAAAACAGATACCATCTATCTGGAAAAGGAGTTATCCTACGATACCAGAAAAAATGCAACGAATGAAATTTGGTTAAAATATGAGCTCAAAGATGGTTCAGGAGCCCTGGTTTCCCATAAAGTAAAGCTTAAAAATAATTTAAGGGAGGGGGCTACTCCAGCAAAAGTTGATACGATTCAGGCTGTATTTTCTGCGCAATTTTCAGCTGGAAAAACAGCAAACCTATCCTCCGAAAACCGTACCGGCGCCAGGGCAAATATTACTGTTTTAAAAAATATTGCCGGTGATGTCAAATGGTATCTGATATTACTTGTATTCGTCCAGGTGCTGTTTGTAACCATGGTCTACGGTCCGATTGCCGCCTTCCTTGTAGAGATGTTCCCTGTGAAGATCCGGTATACCTCGATGTCGTTGCCCTATCATGTTGGAAATGGCATCTTTGGAGGGTTATTGCCGGCTATCTCCACCTATTTCGTGACAACTGCAAAAAGTGCCGGAAACCCTGAATTCTATCTCGAAGGATTATGGTATCCGATTGGGATTGCCGCTGTCTCCTTTATCATTGGGATGATTTATATCGATCGGAAAATAATCACACTACACGACTAACCCCTAAAATTATGAATAGGCTAAAAAAATATTTGGGAATTGTCTGGATTCTTCTGGCTATGGCAGTTTCGTACTATTTTATCGGAATCTTTGGAAGCAAATTAACCTCCGGCAGACAGGAGGACCTGGTCTTTGGCATTATAATATTTTTCATCCTTTTGCCATTGATCGTTACCGGGTTACTGATCTTTGGATGGTATGCCCTGACCGATGAATATAAAGACTAATGTATTAACAATAGTTTGAAGCATTGCGCATTTGCATAATCCCGAATGGTAAGGTAATAAACTCCGGTGTTTAATCCGCTTGTCGGTATCACGTTGAGTGTTCCTTCGTCGAGCCGCTGCATTAGTATCTGACGACCATTTGAAGAGAACAGTGAAGCCACAGCTCCCTGATTCACCGCTCCAATAATGCGAATTTCGGTATCATGGACTGCATAAGCCTTCAGTGCTCCATCATCCGGTAATTGAATACTTAAGTTCGAATTTTTGGGTGTTGACGTATAAAGCCGAAACCGGTCTGTCACAATCGTGTTTGGAGCCACTATAACCTTATAGGTCGAGGTTGCCAGATTTGTAAAAATTGCTTTTTGACGGTCTTCCAGGATTACCTGACAGTCTTGACTTAGATTTAGAGTTTTAGCCGAGAAAATTACCTCTCCACCAATTTTTGATTCAAACCCAACAGGAATAATCATCCCCTCGTATTGATTATCCGGCAGCGCCTGAATGGCAAATGGCAGACTGTTGACACGGTCGTCCACTAAACTGGTATAAAGCTGAACATCATTGCTTCCGCGTAGCAATGCAGCATCGTATGTGATGTCAAGTCCCTTGGTCATGTCCGGGTTGAAAGCGATGATGGTTGATGCTGTCTTAGTATTTTCGGCGGCGGTCAGCTTGATGGTTGGCCAACTTGTGGCAGCGGACTTAAGCGCAATTGTCGGCGAATGAAGCTGCATGCCCGTAGTAAAGGTAAAGTCGGATCCCCCTGTAGCGGCCCGTTTGACTAAAAAGGCTTGTCCTGACTGGAGGTTGTCAAGCCCTTCAGAATTTACATTTGAAACTGCCGTATAATTGCCATAAAGACCATTGTAAGTATCAGACTTATCCCAGACATAAATTGCTCCATATGCCGGATCAAAGTTAGAAGCATTTTCTGTTAAGAAATTGCTTGTGGCGGTTGACCCGGATGTGATTCCAATCGCCGAAGAATATGGGTTTCCGATGCAGTCCCAGTTTCCTGCACTGGCAGGCACAGTGATGATTCCAGTCTGGAGTATTCCGTTAGTAGTAACAGCGGCATCTGTAACATCAACACGCAACCCGAATCCTTTCCCTGCACCGATATTTCCATTTGAATCTCCGGTAGTGAAATAGCTGTTCCATAGGTTGTTGACCGGATCGTAATCCATCATCCCGCGATTTGCATCACTCGTAGGGATGTTGCTATTTTCTGTCAGGAAGCTGGCTACTGTCTGAGAAACAGGTGATGAAATCAGATGCCAGGCTCCTGTAGTAATCCACTGCCAGGCAGATACAGTTCCGGTTCCTGATATGTTTCCAACAATCAGTGAACCCGTTCCAGTTGCATCGCTTTGTAGCGTCAACCCGGCTACAGCGTTGTTGATCAACGAATCAGTAACAGTTAGTGCAGCACCCGGAGCAATGGTTATTCTACCATATGATCCAACTGTAAGATCTGAAATAACAGGATTATTGGCAGAATTTTGAATCACGATAATGGATGAAGAATCGGGGATGGCATTAAGATTCCAATTCAGAGGGTCGTTCCAGTTGATCCCGGTGGATCCGGTCCATGAAAATGTTATTAATATTAAATGCAATGTCGACTCATTCTGAATATTATAATCCGCTAATGTACGACCATCTTCAAGCGGATTACCCTTAAAGAGCAGTTGCTGTGAGCCGGTAGCAATTCCTATACGATCCTGAATTTGTGCCTTAATGCTATCGATAGTATCAGATCCTTCTACTTCGAGTGTTATCGTTTGACCGGTTAATGTCTTCACGAAAATTTGCATAGGAAAAGCTACGATCGTAAGAACCGAAAAGAAGAGGGCCAAAATGAATCGTTTGTAATTGCTTATTTCCATAGCTTCACGACCTCAATCAGATTAAGCAAGGTCAGACTGTTAATTGTAACAAAGTTAATATAAATGATTTAAAATATCAATTATACTTTTTAGGCTGTGATTTGCTGTCAAATTGTATCTTTGAACTGCTAATTTCCAAATTACGATCGACTTATCCGGGCCTTTCGGTTATGATTTGTCTTCAAACTAAAAGTACTATGAAAAAATACGAACAGTTTTACAGGGAGAGTATTGATTCTCCCGAAACCTTTTGGGCAGAACAGGCAGATCAAATAGAATGGTTCCAAAAGCCCTCTGATATTTTGTCAAAAGACGATAATGACTACCCGCTTTGGTATAAAGACGGTGAATTGAATATTTGTTACTTAGCCCTTGATAAGCATATACAGGATGGATTTGGTGAACAAACGGCAATAATCTATGATTCTCCGGTTACTCAGACTGTACTGAAATATTCTTACAATGAAGTAAAAACTGAGGTGGCTAAATTAGCTGGAGGAATGCTTTCATTAGGTTTAGAAAAGGGAGATACTGCGGTGATTTATATGCCCATGATTCCGCAGGCAGCCTTTGCTATGTTGGCTTGCGCAAGGATAGGGGTGACCCATTCTGTAGTTTTTGGGGGGTTCGCTCCACACGAACTGGCTTTGCGAATAGATGATTGTAAACCCAAACTGATCCTGACTGCCTCCTCCGGAATTGAGATTGACCGGTTAATCGCCTATAAGCCGTTGGTCGATGAAGCCATCGAATTAGCTTCACATAAACCTGAAAAAGTAATTGTTTTCAACCGGAAACTTGGAGCAAGAATTCCATTTAAAATATACGATGTCGATTATGATGCGGTAGTCTACGGCTCAGAGGAAACCCCTTGTGTTCCAGTACACGCAACCCATCCGTTATATGTCCTTTATACTTCTGGAACCACGGGAAAACCGAAGGGAATTGTCAGGGATACCGGTGGTTATGCTACGGCATTGAAATTTTCAATGAAGTACATCTATGGTGCAAAACAAGATGAAGTATTTTGGGCTGCCTCAGATATGGGTTGGGTGGTAGGTCATAGTTATATTGTTTATGGACCGCTGATTAACCGAAACACTACGATAATTTTTGAAGGAAAACCGATTAAGACACCTGATGCAAGTACTTTCTGGAGGGTAATCTCCGAACATAAGGTGAGTATTATGTTCACGGCTCCAACAGCTATTCGTGCCATTAAAAAGGAAGATCCGAACGGAGAATTCATTAATCAGTATGATTTGTCCTGCCTGAGAACGCAATTTTTGGCCGGTGAACGGTGTGATGTGGCTACCCTTGAATGGTATAACAAACACATTCCGGTTCCGGCTATTGACCATTGGTGGCAGACAGAGTCGGGCTGGCCAATGATATCCGACATGATGGGACTGGATTATTTTCCTGTTAATCCTGGGTCTGCCGGAAAGGCTGTTCCGGGATATGATATCCGGATATTTGGAGAGAACGGCGAAGAACTAGGTCCGAATCATGAAGGTTTTGTAGTGATTAAATTACCGTTACCTCCTGGGACAATGATGGATCTGTGGGGCGATCACAACCGTTTTAAGCAGGGGTACCTTGACAGGTTTCCGGGATATTATTTTTCAGGAGATGGTGGTATTAAGGATGATAACGATTACGTTTTCATCACCGGCCGGGTCGATGATGTCATAAATATTGCAGGCCACAGGCTTTCGACAGCTGAGATGGAAGAGATTGTCTCCTCGCATCATTCGGTGGCTGAGTGCGCTGTAGTTGGAATTAACGATGCCTTAAAAGGTCAGGTTCCATTGGCATTGGTTGTTGTTAAGCATGGCGAGGATATTGAACATTTTCAGTTACAACATGAGGTGGTTCACTTAGTCAGGGATCAGATTGGGGCCGTTGCTTCTTTACGGGACGTTATAGTTGTAGAGCGTTTACCTAAAACCCGTTCGGGTAAGATATTACGCAAAATATTGCGAAACATAGCCGATGGAGAAAATTTTCAAATTCCATCGACTATTGATAGTGAGGATGTTATTGATGAGATAAAGGTTGTGTTTGAGAAATCCAAGATAGGTTTTTACAGATAATCACCCGTTAGTAACTCCGAGCGCCACTTTGAGTGGCACCCGGAGTTTTGTTTGCAACCTTTTTATCTTTGCTGTGTTGTAATTTCAATATGAAAAAGAGCTTCTCAGATTTGGACGATAGTTACTGGAATTTTGATCACCCGGAGCATGAAACGGCAAATGCAAAATTTTTAGACCGGCATATGACCGCGGGAGTGTATGAAGTGGCAGGATTGACTTTTAGTTGCCCTTCAGGTATTTATCAGCCCCATGAATTTGGTTCTACACGGTTTGCTATCCGTGGAATGTTTTCCGGACTCCCTCTGCCCGGATCGCGGATTCTCGAGCTGGGAACCGGAAGTGGTGCTATAGGGATTGTTCTTGCCGCCACCGGACTGGATGTTACCCTGCTGGATATCGATCCTGTTGCCGTCGAATGTGCCAAAAACAATGCAGAGAATAATAAGATATCAGTCAGCGTCCTCCAGTCTGACCTTTTTTCAGCAGTTGAGGATCAAAAATACGATGTGATCTTCTTCAATATCCCATTGCTGGATAAGCAGATCGTAGAGCCTTTGGAGATCATCTCATGCGACTTTGGCGGCGAGTTGTTCTCCCGTTTTCTTGCTGAAGCTCCTGATTATCTTTTGCCTGAGGGAAAGGTGTGCGTCGTTGTTGCCAATATCGGGAACCGCGAATCAATGCTAAAGGCGCTTTCAAACTATGAAGATAAAATTATGTATGCAGAATTTTATGCTGCGACCGGAGCCTGGCGTTGGCTGATTTCTGCGATACCGATACCATAGTGGCGTTATAATAAAATTGAATTCAAATCAACATGCTTTATCAGGTCTGTTAACTTTCTCCAATCACACTAACTAAACTGCTGGAAAATGAAAAGTCTCTTTCTGGTAATTATTGCTGCTCTCTACTTTACATCTGCCAATGGTTTAACAATTCAGAATCTACGCTGTGAATATATGACTAATCCGGCGGGGATTGATATCGTGAATCCACGGTTGAGCTGGATCATCGAATCCACTCAGCGTGGGGAACGACAAACTGCCTATCAAATATTGGTTGCACAAACTGCAGAGCAACTTGCCCGAAATAAGGGGGATCTTTGGAATAGTGGACAGATCACGTCCGGTCAGACCACCCAACTGGAATATGGGGGAAAACCGCTGAAGTCCGGAGGTGAATGTTTTTGGAAATTGCGTGTCTGGGATTCAAAAGGGAATGTTTCCGGTTGGAGTAAACCCTCGTACTGGTCAATGGGATTATTGGACTCCAAAGAATGGCGTGCTAAATGGATCGGCGCTCACGACCCAAAACCTGCCCAATGGCCAAGACCACGGTATTTGCGTAAATCATTTAATCTCGAACGCACGGTTCGTCGCGCGACAGTTTATGTTACTGCCCTGGGACTTTATGAGTTGAGGCTTAACGGACAACGGATTGGTGATCATCAGCTGGCTCCCGAATGGACAAATTACACCAAACGTATTCAATATCAAACCTATGATGTTACCTCTATAGTTCATAAGGGCTCCAATGCCCTGGGTGCCGTACTTGGAAATGGGTGGTATTGCGGAGGCTGGCAGCACTGGAAAGAGAAGCTTTCTGCAATTTATGGCACTGAACCGTTGTTGTTGGCGCAATTGGAGCTTGAATTTTCGGATGGCCGTTGCGAGACTATCGTGAGTGATGAAAGCTGGCGTGCCACCACTGATGGACCGCTTCAGTTCGCCGGTATTTACGAAGGGGTGACTTACGACGCACGCAAGGATTTTAAAGATTGGGATCGGGCCGGCTTCGATGATTCAGGATGGTCAGTACCTGCTTTACCTTCACCGGGTACTGATTTTCAGGTTGGGAAGCTGGTTGGCCAGAGAGGCGAGCCTATCCGGAAGAAACTGGAATTAAAGCCGGTTGCAATATCCGAACCAAAACCCGGAATTTATGTTTTCGCATTCGACCAAAATATGGTTGGCTGGTGTCGTTTCAAATTTCATGGTAGGGCGGGGGAGACTATTGAGCTGCAACATGGGGAGATGTGCAATCCCGACGGAACAGTTTTTTTGGGAAATCTTACCGTTGTTAGCGAGCATCGGATTCAGCTTGATCGGTATACTTTCCGGGGTGATAGGGAAGAAACTTTTGAGCCCGATTTCACTTACCACGGTTTTCAATATGTTGAGGTGCGCGGCTTGAAGGAGAAGCCAAATCTGGAAAGCCTCACTGGCATCGTGTTTCATAGTGATTGTCCGGAAGTGGGTCAGTTTAATTGCTCAGATTCATTACTCAACAGGCTGGCAGAAAATATTTTATGGTCCCAGCGGGGAAATTACATGGGTGTTCCAACTGACTGCCCCCAACGCAATGAACGGTGTGGTTATACCGGAGATGCCCAGTTTTTTATGCGTACAGCCGTCTACAATATGGATGTCTCCGCCTTTTTCAGCCGGTGGCTGGTTGACGTTTGTGAGGAGGCTCAAATGCCCGATGGCCACTTTGCAGATCATGCTCCGACCTTTGGTCCGGGTGATGGCCCGAATATCGGATGGTCGGATGCAGGGATTATCTGTCCCTATGAGATTTATCGTACTTATGGCGACACCCGGGTGATTCGTGAACATTATCAGGCGATGAAGCGGAATCTGGAGTGGCTGACACGGGAGAGTAAGGATTTTCTCTTCACGGGACGTGTCGGCAATGGTGACTGGCTCAGTAATGGTGGCGGGGCAAGTAATGAGGTTATCGGTTCGGCATATGCCTCTTTCGATTTTCAGCTTATGGCAGAGATGGCTGAGGCAATTGGCGAGAGGAGGGATGCCTCTAATTTCCGCGAACATGCCGGCAAGATCGTACAGGCATTTGCCAAAGAATATATTGACGGGGAGGGTCGTATTTCTAAAAGTAGTCAAAGCGGATATGCACTGGCATTCACAATGGGACTGGTTCCCCCTTTCCTGAAGGAGAAAATGAGCGGGCGCTTTATGGATGAGATTAAGCGGTTCGACTGGCATCCAACAACCGGGTTCATTGGTACTCCAAGATTGTTGCCCGCATTGCATCTTGCGGGGCTTGACAGCGATGCCTATAAAGTATTGCTGACCCGTAGCTCCCCTTCATGGCTTTATCCCGTTTCTGTGGGTGCTACCACAATCTGGGAACGGTGGGATGGATGGGATGGAAAGATTCCGAAAGGGGGGATGAACTCCCTGAATCATTATTCGTTTGGTGCAGTGGGTGAATACCTTTTCAGTATGATTGGAGGAATCAGCGAGGAGGTACCCGGATATTCGCAAATCTGTATTGCACCCGTTATCCGTGATGGACTTTCCTTTGCAACTACAAGCTACAACTCCATTCATGGCAGGATTGTCACCGCATGGAAGGTTGACGGGCAGTGGCTTTCGCTTGATGTTACTATTCCCGCAAATACCTCTGCAATACTCTATTTACCCACAAAGGTGATGTCGGCAGTTACCGAGTCCGGAAAACGAATCGCAAATGCTGAAGGGGTGAAGTTCCTAAGGATTGAAAATGAGAATGCCGTTTATTCGGTTGAATCGGGAAATTATTCTTTCAGATCGATAGTGAAGGCTGGTCAGAGGTGAAGGCTGGTCAGAAGTGAAGCCTTCACTTTAGGTTTATTCGCTATTTTAATTTAATCTTCCAGTGAAGGCTTATTAATTCCCTTAAGGCAGGTCACCTGGGTTCACCTTTGAGTCTGCTCCAATTGAAATCTAAATGTATCTTTGACTGCGAAACAAAAGGCAAAACAATTTTTCGAACCAGTTTTTTAAAAATGGAGGTTGACTTTCTGATCATTGGCCAGGGATTGGCCGGTAGTTTATTGGCCTGGGAACTTATTCAACGTGGATGCTCTGTCATGGTTATTGACAATGGGGCTGAAAACGCTTCGCAGATAGCTGCAGGGTTAATTAATCCAATTACGGGGTTGCGCTTTGTAAAATCTTCAGATACAGAGAGTTTACTTGCCGCATCAAAACGGTATTATTCAAATTTAACCCGGTTCTTTAACGAGGATTTTTTTATTGAAAAACCGATGTTACGGATCTTCAGTAATGAAAACGAATTAAGCAATGCCACAAAGCGGTTTCATAATCCTGATTATAGACACTATATCAAAAGCATCGAACGGGCAGACATTAAAATCGAAAATATTGCAACACCTCTGGGTTTTCTTGAACAGGAACAAACCGGCTATTTATTGACAAGGCCTTTGCTTAATTGTCTGAGAACCTTTTTTATTTCGAAAGGCTCCTACCGACTCTCTGTTTTTGATTATGACCAAGTTAAACTTGAACCCCAATTGAGCTGGCAGGATATTTATCCGGGTAGGATTATTTTCTCCGAAGGGTTCCTGGCGACCCTAAATCCCTGGTTTTCCTGGCTCCCCTTTCAACCGGTTAAGGGTGAGATTTTGACATTGCAACACGAGATAGAGTTACCCGATAAAATTCTAAACTTCGGCAAATGGCTGATCCCTTTGAACCTCAATCAAATCAGAATCGGAGCAACTTTTGACAGGGAAAATAAAAACACACAAATTACTGATATTGGGAAGGCTGAGTTATTGAATGCTCTTAGCAAGCTCTCACCGGCATTACTAAATATCACGTTGATTGAACATTGTGCCAACATCCGCCCCTGTACACTTGATCGCCATCCATTTCTGGGAATCCATCCGGGATTTCAGTCGCTTGCAATATTCAATGGTTTTGGCGCTAAAGGAAGTTTGCAAATTCCCTGGTACGCCGCTCATTTTGCAGATCATTTATTGACGGAAACAAAACTGCTCCCGGCCTGTAATATCGGACGGCACCTGGCGAAGCATTTTAAACTTTAATTCTATAGCTATACAAGTGCTATTTCCCGAATATTTTCAGCTTATCTGATCTCTTAAATAGTGAAAATTCTCAATCACTGCGAGATCGTATTTTGTAATATTGGCTGCTTTCTTAATCCGCTTGAATGTTTTATGGGGATCCGGAAAGGCGAAACAGAAGAAGCTCCAAAACTTCTCCATTTTCATTAACAAATGGCTGTTTCCGTTAAGCACTTTTGAATGACCAAGTAAAATCTCATCATGAAAATTTCGCATCCTTTCTGCGGCCTCCTTTTTTTCTGGTATAGATCCGGTTTTAATAAGTATTGGCAGAAATGGATTTTTAAGAATCCCACGACCTATCATCCAGGTTCCCGTTTCATTGAAAAGTTCGTTCAGCCGGTTGAATGTTTCAGGGGTGTCTATATCTCCGTTGTATACAAGGGGATGTTTTGCCCTTTTTTGTACTTCGGTAAAAATAGCTTCATCAGGAACACCTTTGTAAAGTTGCCTGGCAATTCGTGGATGGAGTATCAGCTCGGAGAGCGGGAAAGCGTTCAGAACATCGACAACCTGAAAGATCTCGTCTGCCGATTCCAATCCCATCCTCATTTTTACCGAAACTTTGCACTGAATATTTGGTAACGACTCTTCCAAAATTGATCTGATCTTTTCAGGATATGGAAGTAGTCCAGCTCCGAGACCTTTATTGGTAACCATGGGATAAGGGCAGCCAAGATTCCAGTTGATCTCATCATATCCATTTTCCTGCAACAGTTTGGCAAGAAAGATAATATCCCCGGAATTTCGAGCCAGGATTTGAGGTATTACCGGATTTTGGTGATTATTCTCCGGTTTTATATCACGAAGGTGTGAGTTCTTCACTATTCCTTCGTTTTGACGTACGATATAAGGGGCAAAGTATTTATCTATGCCTCCGAAAAACCGGGCATGAGCACTTCGGTAAATATGATCAGTTGACTCCTGAAGAGGAGCAAAATATATTTTTGGGGATGATCTCTTTTCCATATTTGCAAAAGTAATGATCCTTGACCATTTAATCTCATCTCAATTTGTCGTCATACTTAATCTGGTGAGAAGTACCATTCCTTTATTTTTTATCTTTGCACGGCTTAAAAAGTTTGATGTATGTTTGGTTCCCAATTGGTCAAAAATGAGATTCCCGATAACTTTGTTGCTGATTTGCCACTTCAGGGTGGCCTGTCAGCACATCAGGGAAGTTTTGGGGCCAATTCAGGCGGTCTGCAAAGAAAAACGGAGCGGGCTTGGGTAAATGGTAACAGGGGCGTGAATCACGTTAAAAAAGAGGTTTTTCAAAAAAAGAGTTATGTTGAGGAAACCGTTGTAAAAGATGCCCGATTTAATATATATACAGGTAATCCGGGATATTACGCGAGTGCCGGAGATACGGTCTATTTCGGGACGGTCAAGACCTTGTCAGATTCTGCCTTTCTGCAAGCCCAGCGCACGGTAGTAGTTAAAACGGTGAAACCTTATGGGATAGTTGGGAAAGAGCGGGTTTTGATAAGCCAGGATTGGGTTTTAGGTTTGATTCTGATTCTATGGGCGATCTTTGCGTCTGTTCGGGTTGAATTTCCTCAATACTTATCACAAATATTTTCAAGTATTGTTAATTTCAACTCAGCTTCGCGTTTATTTCGTCAGCGGGGTTATAAAACAATGTATGGGGCAGTGCGTCTTGACCTGATTTTTTACCTGATTTTACCCCTTTCCTTGTTTCAAATCTCTCAATTTTTCAAGGTTTCCATTCCTGGATACCCCTTGATTGTCCTTTTTATTGGTTTATTTCTGGTCATTAATCTCTACTTTTTTATTAAGGTTTTAGTGCACCGTTTAGTGGGTTCCATCGCTATGGTAAAAGATCAGGCGGATGAATTAATATTCAATATAAGACTGTATTACAGGACGCTAGGGTTTATTTTACTGCCTCTTGTTACGGTTCATGGTATCCTTCCGGTGACCAATTTTATAACCATCTGGGTGATGGCCATACTCATTGTTTTGATGTATCTGGCTACAGTCATTCGAAGTATTTATCTGGGATATCAAAAAGACATTTCACTTTTCTATTTGATTTTATACCTTTGTACCCTTGAAATTCTACCGTTGCTTTTGATTTTCAAACTCATAATAGCATCATAGAGGGGGTTTAGAAAAAAACGAATTTTAAAAGGGAATAAGTTGAGAATTAGAAGAATATTAGTATCGCAACCAGAGCCGAACCCGGGTAATTCACCTTATAATGATTTGGCAGTTAAGCACAATTTGAAAATTGATTTTCGTCAATTTATTCAGGTTGAGGGTGTCCCTGCGAAGGATTTTCGCAAAGACAGGATACAAATCCTCGACCATACAGCTATTATTTTTACAAGCAGGGCAGCTATTGATCACTTTTTCCGTATATCTCAGGAGTTGCGATTAACGATTCCTGATAGTATGAAATATTTTTGTATTTCAGAAGCTACAGCCTTTTATTTGCAAAAATATATCGTTTACAGAAAGCGGAAGATCTTTTATGCCAATGGAAAATTCGCTGATCTGGTGGATGTGCTGATGAAGCATAAGGAGGATAAATTCCTGATTCCTTTATCGGATGTTCACAAGGATGAAATTCCCACGTTACTCGAAAAGGCAAAAATACAGGTTACCGAGGCCATTATGTATCGCACGGTTAGCGCTGATTTATCTGATTTAAAAGAGGTTAATTACGATGTTCTTGTATTCTTTACCCCTGTAGGGATAAAATCGTTGATGCAGAATTTTCCCGATTTTGAACAGAATGAGACTAAAATAGCCACTTTTGGTCCGGCAACGGCTCAGGCTGTTCGGGATGCTGGGCTACGGCTTGATGTTGAAGCGCCGATTCCTGAGGCTCCTTCGATGCCTGCCGCACTTGAGCGCTTTATTGCAGAATGGAATAAAAATAATAAATAGAAGTACTATACCATTTTCATCTAAAGGGGGAAAGTGATTTTCCCCTTTTTTGTTCCCCTCAATTTATGATTGCTTTTACATTTCGAAAAGAGGAAAAACTGTGTAGCCAGAAGATCATCGGGGATATCTTTTTGAAGGGCTCCTCCTTCCTTTGTTATCCGTTGAAGGTAGTCTGGATGTATGGAGAATTGCCGGAGCCATTACCTGCCCAGGTAGTCTTTAGTGTTCCCAAAAGGCTCTTTAAAAGGGCACACGACCGAAATCTGCTTAAGCGAAGACTGAGGGAGGCCTATCGGTTCCACAAGCATGAACTTTATCTGTTACTTGGAGGTGGCGAACGCCAACTGGCAATTATGATCGTCTATATTGCAAAGGAGGAGCTCGATTTTGTTCTTATCGAAAAGGCGATGATAAAAATAATCAGCCGCTTTAAATCAAATCCGGAAATTCAGAAGTGACCGCTTAACTTAATCTCAAGCGGTCACTTCTTTAATTATTATAAATCGCTGTCCATAATCTCTGTTTGCATACGCACAGAATCCTCATGGATAAGCTGGAAAATTAACTTAACTAGGGTTTCATCAAGGTTAAGTTTCCGTGCCGTAGAAAGGCGATCTTCCATGATCTGTGTCCAACGGTTAATCTGGAGTGCAGTAACTTTGTTTTCTTTTTTGTAAGTTCCGATCTGTTTCACGATTTCCATCCTTGAGGCAAGTATCTCCATGATTTCATGGTCAATACCGTCGATCCTTGAGCGGAGTGCATCCAGCATATTTTCGAACAGCGGATCGTTCGAGCTGGCATATCTGATCACCAGCTTATCCAGGATCTTTCCCAGTTCGAATGGGGTTACCTGCTGATCCTTATCGCTTAAGGCACAGGATGGATCGATATGTGATTCGAGCATTAATCCATCAAGACCAAGGTCGAAGGCCTTTTGAGAAATTTCAAAAAGATATTCACGCTTCCCTGCAATATGGCTTGGATCACAGATAATTGGAAGATTGGGCATAAGCTGCCGAAGTTCAATTACTTGTTTCCAATTGGGATAATTGCGGTATTTCGATTCACCAAAGGGGGTAAAACCACGATGAATTGCCACAAGATTTTTTAAACCGGCATGATTTAGTCTTTCGATAGCTCCAATCCATAGTTGCACATCTGGGTTTACCGGATTTTTTACCATCACGATCTGATCAGTACCTTTAAGAACATCGGCTATCTCCTGTACTACAAAAGGGGAGGCAGTTGACCGGGCTCCAATCCAGAGAATATCCACTCCGGCTTTCAGGCACTCCTCAACGTGTTGTGCATTTGCTACTTCGGTTCCTGTGAGCAATCCTGTTTCTGCTTTGGCCTGTTGAAGCCATTTCAACGCAATACTTCCCATCCCTTCGAAAGAACCGGGGCGAGTACGTGGTTTCCAGATGCCACCACGGTATACCATAACCCGTTTGTCTTTGGCAAGTTCCCGCGCGGTTGCCATCGTTTGCTCCTCCGATTCAAGGCTGCATGGTCCGCTGATCAACAACGGATTGTCTATATTGGGTAGCCAATGGCTGATCGGTCGGATGTCTAATAATGATCCCATGTTAATTTATTTTGTATAAAATTTAATAATCGTTTCTTCATTTTTTGTTAAGGATGAATTCTCCCCTTCGAGTACACCCCTGATTTTATTGGCGTTCACGATCAAAGCGGTTAGCCCTTCGTGATCATTCTGTTTTAGACTCTTTTTAAACTCCTCTAGGTGGCGAATGTATACTTCGAGTGCCTCATGGATGTAATCCCTGTTTTGCCAAAAAATGGGTGACCACATCTGGGGTGAACTCTTGGCAAGCCGCACAGTCGATTGAAAACCTCCGGAGGCAAGGTCAAAAATGATATTCCGGTCTTCGATAGCTAATACAGCATTGGCCAGGGCAAAGGAGGTGGCATGTGGCAAATGGGAAATAAAAGCAGTGGTATGGTCCTGTTCATCGCTCGACATGTATGCGATCGGCATTCCAAGCGACTGATACATTTTTTCCGCCAGCGCCAGATGTTGAGGCCTGCACTTCTCATGATCGCAGACGATGCAGATCTTATTCTCAAAAAGATGCTCAATTGCTGCTGAAGGCCCGCTGTTTTCAGTTCCCGACATGGGATGCGAAGGGATAAAATTTCCGCGTAATGGGTGATCCTTTACCGATTCAGTAATCTCTCGCTTAGTCGACCCAACATCTATAACTGTCGTAGAGGGTGAGATATGATCCAAAATGTAGGGGAGCAGCAGGACAATCTTATCTACCGGAATCGCAATAAGAACAATATCGGCCTCTTTTACCGCAACCTCAAGCGATTCAATCCGGTCAGCAATTCCCATTTCGACTGCCAAACGGGCGTTCAATGGGTGGTTGTCTACACCAATGATCTCTGTGGCAAATTTGGTTCTCCGTAAATCTTTTGCCATAGAACCGCCGATAAGCCCAAGTCCAATTACTGCAAGTTTCATTATCCTTTAATTTTGTTTTTATGTATTCTTTAAATCAAAAAGAGGTCGCCATAATTGGAGACCTCTTTTTGATTTAATATTGTTTCACAATACCTTACCGTCCAGTCCCCATACGAAGGCCGAGATAACCAAACCAAAAGTAAAATGTATTGTTTTGAATCATTCTAATCTTATTATTCGGCGCAAAAATAAAAATAATAATTGAAATTAAAAGGATTCTGTGCTATTTTTGATTAAAAAGAGCACAGAATCCTTTTAAAGGTTTGGAATTGTCGGGTTATGAGTGCGTTATTTTTGTGATTTCAGCCGGCAAATTCAAATATATTTAGAGCCCCGACAGCTATTGATGGTATATTTGCATCAAAATATTAACATGGAAAGCAATTATCTGTTTAAAAGTATTATCCCGATACAGGTTAGGTTTAGTGATGTTGACATGTTGGGGCATGTTTCAAATACGGTTTACCAAAATTATTATGATGCGGGTAAATTGCATTATTTTGATGAAGTGCTGCCTGAAATGGATTTTATAAATATCGGTGTGGTGGGTGCATCAATTAAGATCGATTACCTGAAGCCTATTTTTATGAAAACGCGCATTCTTGTAGAAACACATGTCACGCATATCGGCACTAAGAGTATAGCCATGGAGCATCTTCTGGTCGAAGAGAACACGAATGAGGTTCTCTCTACCTGTTTTGTTGTCTTGGTATGCTATGATATCAAAGGACAGAAAAGTATCCCGGTGCCTGAAAATTGGAAAAAAGCAATCGTACTCTATGATAAGGAGGTAATTTTAAAAACACAGTTATCTTAAAGTATCATCCAGAGGGTGACAGGCTGGATAATCTAATCAGATTTATACCGGTCTAACCTTGCCGGTACCTTCCGTTATCCTCATTGATAAGAGAAAGGAAGGACTCATAGCGGGTTGCCGGAATCGCTCCGTTTTCGTAGGCAGTTTTGACTGCACATCCGGGTTCATGAGTGTGGGAGCAATTGAAAAACCGACACTGATCGAGTAATCCGAACATTTCAGGGAAGTAGTGGGGAATCTCCTCTTTCGCCATGTCAATTACGCCAAATCCCCTGATTCCCGGAGTGTCAATGATATAACCTCCGTCACTGGTTTCGAACATCTCTGCAAAGGTGGTGGTATGCTTACCTTGCTGGTGATGATCGGATATAAGACCTGTTTTTAGCTTAAGATCAGGGTCGATACAATTCAGAATTGAAGATTTTCCCACTCCTGAAAGCCCTGAAAAGAGGCTGATTTTCCCCCTGATATCTTCCTTCAAAAGGTTGATATTGAAATTTTTTTCAGCAGAAACCTGAAAACATTTATAGCCTATCGATTCGTAGGTCTGTAGGTATTCCTCAAGTTTTTCATAATCTTTTTCAGTATAAAGATCGAGCTTATTGAAAACAAGAGCTGCAGGAATCCGGTAAGCCATGGCCGACACCAGGTAGCGGTCAATAAATCCCGTAAGGGTTACCGGGTAATTTACTGTTACAACAATATATGCCTGGTCAATATTTGCCGCGATTATCTGACTCTCCCGTGAGAGGTTCGAGGCCTTGCGAATTATATAGTTTTTGCGCGGTTCAACCGATGAGATAATTCCCGTCACCCCTTCCTTTGTGGTCTCATCATGCAGGAGCTCAAAATCGACGCGATCTCCAACTGCAATCGGGTTGGTGGTGCGCACCTCTTTCATCCGAAGTTTGCCCTTTATGCGGCAATCAATTGTGTCACCGTCATCGGTTTTTACCGAATACCAGCTTCCTGTTGACCGAATCACTAATCCTTTACCCAATTGAATATTATTTTGCGGGATAAAAATACGTTAAACTTTTGAACCTACACCGTTGTTGTTTCTATTCAACGATTATCCTTTTATTAAACCTGATTTATTACTTTTGTGAACTTACATTGAAAATGATAATTATAAACGGATTTATATAAAATGAGTAAAAAAATATTGAAGGGAGCGCTTGGAGTTTGTATTGTTATTATACTCGGACTCTCTTTTTGGGGCTTTAAAAGTGATCAGAAAAATTTCGAGATATCCAAAAATCTGGATATCTTTTATACCCTGGTCAGGGAATTGAACCTTTTTTACGTTGATGAGGTGAAACCTGATAAATTGATTAAGAAGGGTATCGATGAAATGCTTGAGACACTCGATCCGTATACGGTGTATATTCCGGAATCGGAGATGGATGATTTTAAATTTATGACTACCGGAGAGTATGCCGGGATCGGAGCGATGATCAGTAAGCGGAGGAATCAGATTATTGTAGCTGAGCCGTATGAAGGGTTTCCGGCTCAAAAAAGCGGTCTTCGTGCCGGGGATATCTTTCTCGAAGTTGATGGCAAACCGGTTGATAAAATGGTGGTTTCTGATGTTTCTGAAATCCTCAAAGGTCCTGCTAAAAAACCGGTTAAGGTAAAGATGCAGCGTCCGGGAGAGAAAAAACCTTTTTCCCTGGATATTGTCCGTGAGGAGATTCAGATTGATCCTGTAACCTATTACGGGATGGTTGATGATAAAACCGGGTATATCCGGTTATCGAGTTTTACCGATGGTTGCTCTGAGAATATCCGAAAAGCGATTCTGGATCTGCGGGATAAAAAAGGGGCCACCTCCCTTGTTCTTGATCTTCGCGGAAACCCGGGAGGTTTGCTAGGCGAGGCTGTAAAGGTGACAAATTTGTTTGTGAATCACGGACAAGAGATCGTGACCACCAAAGGTAAAGTTTCGCAATGGGATAAGACATACCGTGCAACCGACCAACCATTGGATTCCATAATGCCCCTTGTCGTGATGGTCAACAGCGGATCTGCTTCGGCCTCGGAGATCGTCGCCGGAGCCCTTCAGGACCTTGACCGTGCCGTGATACTTGGGAACCGCACTTTTGGGAAAGGGTTGGTTCAGACAACAAGGGACCTGAGCTATAATACAAAACTAAAAGTTACAACTGCAAAATATTACATCCCAAGTGGAAGGTGCATTCAGGCGCTCGATTATTCCCATCGTAATGCCGATGGAAGTGTTGGAAATATCCCCGATTCACTTACCTCAGAGTTTAAAACCAAGAATGGGCGGAGAGTGAAAGACGGAGGTGGTGTTACCCCTGATATCCGAAATATTCAGGATACATTGAGCACCTTAGCCTATAAACTTGTGCAGGATTATATGATTTTTGATTTTGCAACCGAATTTGCCTCCCATCACGCTTCAATTTCCACACCCGATAAGTTTTTGGTGGGAGACGATATCTATGATGAATTTCATAAGTTTCTTTTGGAGAAAAAATTCTCATACCAGTCACGCAGTGAGCAAACATTAAAAACCCTTATTGAAACGGCCAAAAGGGAACGATATTATGAGGGGGCACAAAATGAATTTGCAGCCCTTGAAAAAGGATTGACCCTAAATCTGAGCCTCGACCTTGGAAAATTTAGTAGTGAGATTCGTGATCTACTGAAAGATGAGATTGTTTCACGTTATTATTATCAAAAGGGTGCTATAATTGCAGCTTTGGGAAATGATACAGAGATAAAGCGTGTCTTATCGCTTCTCCATTCACCTGCCGAATATTCTGCCTTATTATTACCGGCCCCTTTAGGGAAGGGAAACAAAGCTAAATAACTCAGTTAGAAAGGACGAAAAAACCTGTTCAACACTTAGTGTATCAAAAAGGTGGTAGGGTACAGTATGGCAAGACAGGCAAAGATTAGAATAATGATCGTGAGTGCAACAAAGAAGAGGGTAATCCCTTTTTTAAACCGTTTATTGCTGGCGATAAGCTCGCGGTGCACCAGGATTTTGTTAATCTTATCGGAAAGTTTAATCAGTGCATATTGATCCTTCACAATATAATCGTAGGCCCCGAAACGCATACAATTGATTGCAATTTCAATGCTATCTTGTCCGGAGAGAAATATAAAATCTGTTGAGGGATATTTTTTTTTGGTTGCAACTAGAACATCAAGACCGTTTATTCCCTCAAGAAGGTAATCCTGAATGATGATATCCGGTTTACGCTGAATATTTTTCAGACACTCTTCACCACTTAAAAAGCTCTCGGTGTTTATCAGTTTATGACTTCGAAGATGATTGGATATCAGTTTATTATAAACAGAATTATCTTCAACTATGAAGATGAGAGGATATTTATGATTTTTCATAAAGATTGGTTTAAATCAGTGATTGGTTAATTACACTGGGCTTCAAGATGGAAAAACTATCCTAATATGTGTTGTAAATTTAAGAATTTGATTTGAATAATTCAAATTTTCAATACTTTTTATATCTTCGCTGAATAAACCATCAAAAAATAACATGAAAGTCCCAAGTGTTCTTCTTATCCTCATTGTTCTGATGACTGTCGGCTGTAAAACTCAAAAAATAGCCCCCAAGCCGGAACCTGTAAAATCGGAGAGTGTCAGTTCTGAACCGGTAAGGTCGGAAACAGTAGCCAGATCATATGGAAATACTACATCAGGGAATTCGGCGGTAAGATCCAAGGAGGAGCGGTTCACTGCAGCTCAGGGGGAAGCAAGCGATCTGGGATCGAAGAGATTTTACCTCATTCTTGGCAGTTTTGGCAAATACGATAATGCGCTGAGGTTGAAGAAACAATTAACGGAAGAGACTTATTCACCGGGTATCCTTGTAAATGAAGCAGGTCTGTACAGGGTATGTGTCAGCAGCTTTAACGATGAGGGTGTCGCCCGGGCCAAACTGGGGGAGATTCGTCAGAATGCCAAATACGGTGATGCCTGGTTATTGATCAAGAAACAATAAGATCAGAAGACTTCGCCAAGATTAAAGAAAAATCCGTGTGAACCACCTACTCCAAAGCCATAGTCAACTGCGACATTGGTGTTGGAGTATTTGTTCATTTTAATCCTTAACCCGACTCCTCCTCCAGGAATTACCGGGAGCGCATCTTTCCAGGTCTGGTAAACAGACTCAATATTCCCAAACACGACTGCTCCCAGGATACCATTGTGCGTGACGTTAAAGCGGTACTCTGATTCCAGATAGTTAAAATTCTTTCCGGTGTACCTCCCCGGTACATAACCGCGACCCGTGTTGGAATAAGCATCCCATCCGGTACTTGGGGTGTCGAGGTAAGGTGGTGTTCCTGCGAGGGTGAAATTATAGTAATTCCAAAACGCAAGCACATTGTGTGATGATGCCGGGAATTTGACATAGGTCCGGAGGTCGATCAGTAACGATTGCCAGTTGCTGTCGCTTCCAAGCATTTTGAGGTTCGGCCGGTATTGAATATTGGCATAACTTCCCCTTTCCGGATTTACGGGGTTTCTCCTGTTGTCAAACAGGATATTCAGCGATATTCCTGATGAAACGGAATGTGTCGACCCTTTCTGCAACATCTCAAAGTCACTTAAAGCCTTTCCTGCAATCGTATCATTCGAGATATTCCAGTGATAATCCAGATTGTATCCCGCCCCTGCAAATATACTTGGTGTGAGTTCGCGAAAGGCAATCTGGGATATCCGGAAGTAGGAATATTTAATGTCCAGCCCATCGGGTAATTTGCTGTTTGTCCCTAATCCAAAGGTTTGCGTCGGAAAATTATAATAGCGGGTATCCCCGACAAGATGAAACTTGTACCTCTCAAAGAACAGGGTACTGTTTGCCGTAAACCAGTATTGATGGTACTGCGAGTAATACCCGTTTATCAGCAGGTTTGAAAACCGGCTTTTACTCGCATCGGTATAAAACGAAGTGTTTGTTACGATAGCGCCCGTGAGTCCCGATTGCAGAGAATAGCCTACAACAGGCAGGATTGAAAAGAAAGCGCCATTTCCTTTGGTGGACAGGCTGTCCTTTCGCAAATGAGTTTTAAACCCCCCTTGCAGCAGATCGACGATATCTTTTTGTTTTGCGAATACGCTTTCTTGCTTACCGACGATCTCAGATTGCCCAAACGCGGAAAAAGAGACTGAAATCAGGAATAGTATCGCACAGGCAACTGTTGCAGGAATAGATAGGCTCATCAACGAATAACTAAATGTATAAAGGCAAATTTAAAGTTGCAATCACCATTAGACTTTGATTAACCTGATTGGTTTAACCGGATGGTGGTAACTTAAAATCTGCCTTCTGAAGAGAGGGTTGTCTTATTTAACCTTGTAATGTTCGGGATTAAGCGCCTCGGGGGTCCATTGTGTCATAAAATCAATGACTTTCTTTTTTGAATAACCTTCCCCATCTTCGAGGTAGGAAGAGTTTTGGGTGTGTATCCGTTTGCCATTTGCATCGAGAATCACAAATACGGGAAATCCGAACCGCTGAGGGTAGTCAAGCTTTTTCAGCGCTGCCAGATTTCGGTTTTCCTTACTGTAGTTGACCAGTAAAAAGACATAGCTCTTGTCCATAAGAGCCTTTATATCAGCATCTTCAGCGCACATTTTATGAAATTTAATGCACCATGGACACCAGTTCCCGCCAACCTGCAGAAAGAGATTTTTATTTTCTGCTTTGGCCCGGATTAAACTCTTGCTGATGTCGCTGGAAACATCTGCATCGGGATTATAGATGTGAACAGCCTGGCTAAAGCCTGTGGACCAAAGAGATAAAAAGAGAAGGGTAAACAGGACTCTCATATGGTAAGAATTTCTTTTTCTTTAAAGGCAATTAATTCGTCCACCTTGCGGGTAAACTTATCGGTTATAAGCTGAATTTTTTCAACGGTATCCTTCTCTTCATCTTCGGAAATCTCTTTTGACTTCAGCAATTTTTTGAGATATTCGTTGCCGTCTTTTCGGGCTGAGCGGATGCTCACCTTGGCAATTTCACCCTCTTTATGGACATCTTTTACCAGGTTACGGCGCCGTTCTTCCGTGGGAACAGGGACATTTATCCGGATGAACTCCCCGTTATTATCCGGATTAAACCCTAAATTTGAGTTAATGATAGCCCGTTCAATGGGCTGAATCATCTTTTTCTCCCATGGCTGAATGGCAATAGTCCTTGCATCGGGGGTAGTGACATTCGAAACCTGCATAATCGGCGTTGGTACTCCATAGTAATCCACAACAACACTCTCAATCATTCTGGGGTTGGCTTTGCCGGCACGGATATGTGCCAGTTCGTGATCAAGATGTGCAAT
>Ga0073936_10001060_pt1 | contig 42983 bp, 36 predicted proteins | sample AliMusrvi5mmetaG_FD_87041 | JGI IMG/M metagenome (GOLD analysis project Ga0073936, IMG submission 87041) | Freshwater lake bacterial and archeal communities from Alinen Mustajarvi, Finland, to study Microbial Dark Matter (Phase II) - Alinen... | ecosystem: Environmental > Aquatic > Freshwater >...
AGCGGGGGAAATTCCCCACCTCCAAGGCTTCACCTCTATGCCCGTGTGCGCAAGCACCACAGCAAACAAAAACGCGATGGTGGCCTGTGAGGACCTACCACCGCATAGCGGTTTAGTTCAACACGTGAAAGCGGTTCTTTCCTCCCAGCTTGGCCTGGTACATGGCCTGATCGGCCTGGCGCAGCAATTGATCGGGCGCCACCGCCTCGTCCTGCGGGTAGAACGTGACCCCCAGGCTGGCCGAGACCTGCAGCGCGAGGTCGCCGAACTGCACAGGTTCGCAGGCCGCATCGAGCAGGCGCTTTAGCATCGGCGCGCTGGCGCTGACATCGTTGACATCCTGCAGCACGGCGACGAACTCGTCACCGCCCAGGCGCGCCAGCGTGTCGCTGTCGCGCAGCGTCTGTTGCATGCGCTGGGCCAGCGTGATCAGCAGATGGTCGCCCGCTGCATGGCCGTGCTGGTCGTTGATGGCCTTGAAGCCGTCGAGGTCGAGAAAGACCACGGCCAGCCGCTCTCCGCGGCGCTGCGCCTGAATCAGGGCCTGTTCCATGCGGTCGGCCAGCAGGATGCGATTGGGCAGGCCGGTCAGGTTGTCATAGTGGGCGACGCGCTCGAGCTCCCGCTCCTTGCCGCCGAGCGCTGCGCGCAAGGCCTCGCGTTCCAGCAGGTTGCGGATCCTCAGCTTGGCGCGGTCGACCCGGATCGGCTTGGTGATGTAGTCGCACGCGCCCAGCGCATAGCCGGCGGCCTCGGCCTCGAGTCCGGCCATGGCGCTGACGAAGATGACCGGGATGTGACGCAGCGCGGGATCGGCCTGCAGCCGCCGGCAGACCTCGTGGCCGTCCATCTCGGGCATCATGACATCGAGCAGTATCAGGTCGGGCGCGGACCTGGCCGCCAGGGCCAGCCCCATCGCACCCGAGGTTGCGATCTGCACCGCAAAGTCGCTCGCCAGCGCGGCGGCGAGCACCTGCAGATTGGCCGGCGTGTCGTCGATGGCCAAGATTCGGGGGCGGGGTTTTTGCTGCATCGTGACTTTGCGCTGGCAAATGGGTCGGCTGATGGTGGTCAGAACGTGATGGTGATGGTGATGGTGTCGACGTAGCTGCCGGCCGGCACGTCCTGCTGCGCCGGGATATTGCCGTAGATCGTGCTGGAGGTGCCTACGTTGCCGTTATTGCTGCCGGTTCCTGCAATGATTGCTGTTCCGTTGCTGCCGTCACCCCAGATGATGGTGTGTGCGCTGTCTTTGTACAGGTTGTATTGCAACGCATTCGACCCCGACAACATGGTTCGGGCTGAATACTGACCGAAGCCTGCTGTTGCCGCGGCCGTGTAAGCGACGTTGTTTGGATTGCAATTCGTGACGCCAAACGAACCGGCGCCGGGCGTGTCGGTGACTGTGAACACGCTGTAGGTCCCAAAGATAACCGCGCTGACTGTACTCACGCTGCAAGCGCTGCCGGCCAGCGCCGGCAGGGATGAAAGGGCCAGAGGCGCCGCGATCAAGGCCAAGCGGATGAGTGAAGGAACGTGCAATGGATTCATGGTCTGATGCCTTTGCAGGTGAATGCGCCCAGGTCGGGCAGGGGGTCTGGCGAGGGCGGGAACCGGACTTCAAACTCGCAGCTCTGGTTCTTCCAGCGCGCGACGAGTTGATTGCGCGGCGCTAGGCCGGTCAGGTAGACCTCACCCTCGTCGGCGACCGGGAAACGGACCTGGCTGCCGCGCTGCTCAACCGTGCTGCCCGCCGGCAGCGGCTGGCCGTTGTCGAGCAGCACGCGCAGCAGCGCGCCATTGGACGGACGCACCGGAAACTCGGCCATCACGCCGCTGCGGAAGAACGGAACGGCCTCCACCTGCAGGGCGTCGACCTCGGCGTTGAGCGGCAGGTCGCGCGCGTCGATGCGGATCCGGTTGCGCTCATACGGTCGCAAGCCCGGCAGCATGGCGTCGCCGTTGGCGTTGGTCAGACCGACCAGCTGGTTGTCGGCGTAGACGCGCACGTTTGGATAGCCGGCCACACGGGCCACGCCGAAACTGTCGTTGATCCAGCGGCTCAGATGGGGCTGGCCGCCGAGCACGGCGACGCCGCCGCGCACGCTGGCGCGCAGCGCCGTGTCGCCGCTGAAGCGGGCGGCTTCCACCGCATAGGTGCCGACATTGTTCTGGTAGGTCAGGCTGCCGCGTGCATCGCCCGAGTCCTGCGCTTCGAGCTGGTAGCCGTAGCCCTGCCCCAAGGGCATGTTCTTCTGCAGCGTGGTATGCAGCTGCTGCGTGTTGCCCTGACTGTCGCTGCGCGTGCTGTTGCGGCTGACGCTGGCGCTGTGGTCGGCGCCCAGTGCCAGCGTCCAAATCACGGAAGCTTGCGTGCTGGCGGCGCTGGCGTCGCTGCCGCTGCTGCCGATCAGGGACAGGGTCAGCGAGCCGTAGCGCTGCAGCGACAGCGAGTAGCTGGCGCTGCGGATGTCGACGTGCGTCTGGTCGTGCATGTCCTGGCGCAGGTAGGACAGGCCGAAGGACCCCAGGTTCTTGCTGGCGTAGCCCGCGTTGGCGGAGAACTGGCGTGCCGGTGGCAACTTCGTCGGGTCGCTGCCGAGCTGGCGAAAGCCGACGCTGGTCCATTGTGAGCGCACGCCAAAGCTCAGCGGCTCGGCCTGGCGCTCGAAGCCGAGCGCGGCCAGCGTGCCGCTGGCGTCATTCGATTGACCGGCAGCCAGTGTGGCATTGACGATGCCGGCGCGGGGCAGCAGGTACAGGCCGTTGACGCCGAGCGCCTTCTGCTGCGCCTGCATTTCCAGATGCAGCTCGCCGGTGAACTGGTCGGTCAAGCCGCGGCGGTGCGTGGCCGATGCGGCCCAGCCGCCATAGTCGTTGCTGCTGATGCCGAAGTTCTTGCGCGTGAAGCCAGCCTCGTAGGAGTAGTCCTGCAAGCCGGCGGCGAGCAGGCCGGCGCTGGCATAAAAGGGCTGGGTGATGACCTGCTCGCGCCCCAGCATGTCGCGCACGACGAGGCGCACTTCGCCGCTGCCGCTGACCACCGGCAGGTTGGTGATCGAGAACGGGCCCGGCGCCACGTCGCGGCGCGAGGTCAGCGCGTTGTTGACGTAGACATCGACCGTGGACGGCAGCGTGGCCAGTCCGCTTGCTTGCTGCAGCGGGGAACTGATGAAGCCCGGTTGCGTCGAAAAATTGCTGCCGAACTGGACGCCGCCCATGCGCAGCGAACGGCCCCAGGCGCCGGCGCGGTTGATGACGTCGCCAAAGCGCCAGGATTCACGCTCCTTCGGGTTGTCCGTGTTCCAGGTCGTGTCCAGTCGCACGAAGCGCGAGTTGCTGCCGAGTTCGGGCGCCACGATGCCCATGGTGCCGACGCCGGCGCCACTGAACAGGCCGAGCTCAAACTGCCCGGCGCCTTGCGTGTCGTGCGAGGCGTAGGAGCCCGACAGTTCGTAGTTGAAAAAGCCGCCGAGCCGCGGCACCGTCGGCGCGACGGCCGCGACGCCCGGCGTCGCCAGCGTGGACGACTCGAAGGCGCCGGCCGGCGCCTTGATGCCGATGGTCAGGCGCACCGGGCTGAAGGTGAACTGCAGGCCATCGTAGCTGTCGAGCGCGTAGTAATCGGCGCCCTGCTGGCGCAAGGGCGCGCTGCGCGGCAGCAGCAGGCGCCAGCGTCTGAGGTCCTCGACCGCGGCGTACAGGCGGCCCTGGCCGTCGCGCAGAAACAGGGCCGGCTCATTGAAACTCTGGCCGTTGACGTCGACGGCCAGCAGCAGCTCTTCGAATTCCGGCGAGCCGGGGCCGGCACTGGTCGGATCCAGGGCCAGCGTGCGGTCGGAGGGAAGGGCGTCCGGGTTGCTGTTGCCAGGGGTCTGCGCAGCAACACTGTGGGCCAGGATCAGCAGTACCAGGCCGGCGCCGACAGCCTTAACGTTTTTCGATTTCAATTTCGCTGTCCGTCTCGCCGGCGTCGGTGCTGGCGCGCAGGCGCAGCTTGCCAGCCGGGATGCGCACCGCGGGGTCGAGCTTGAGCAGCCATTCGCGACTCCGACCTGGCAACAGGTAGACCGAGCTTTGCTGCAAGGCCAGGATCTGGTCGCTGCCCGCTGCAGAGAGTTTGAATTCCTGCATTTGCAGGTGGGCGCTGCCGCTGTTGGCCAGATTCACGCGCAAGCTGTGCTCCTTGGCCTGGTAAGCGACCGTCCATTCCGGCTTCGGCGCCACGGCCTCGCCGGGCCTGGCGAATATCGGCATGCTGATGCGCAGGGCCACCTGCAGGCCGCTGAAGCCGGGCCGCGGCGGCGGCGCCACTTCCTGCAGGAACAATCGATAGTTCAATTCCCGTTGCGGGTCGAGCGGCCGGCGCAAGGCGATGCGCACGATCTGCTCGGCACCCGGTGCGACCGTCACGATCGGCGGTGTCACCAGGACTTCCTTGGTCGCTTCGTACAGGTCCTGGTCACCCTTCTGGTCCCAGGCGCGCGGTTCGAGCCGGATCACGGCCGGTTCCTTGTCGTCGTTGCGGATGGTCAGGGTGGCGCTGAGTTTGCCTGGCGCGAGCTCGATGCGGGTCGGGTCCACCATGAAGGAACCGGCGTGGGCAACGCCGAGGATCATGGCAGCGGCGAGCGCCAGCGTGGCGCGTGCGGCAAATTGATGAAACATAGCGTGCATAAAGGTGGGCGGATTTGAATCCGAGGCGCAGGGTTGAGGAAAGAGGCGTGTCGGCACAGGGCTGTGGCGTGTCAGCGCGCGCGCACAGCCAGCAGCAGCGGCCATTCATAGACGCCGGCCTTGACGTTGCCGCGCAGCTGGAAGCGATAGGTCAGGGTGTTGTGCGTGCCTTGCAGACCGGCGCCGGTCTGCGCGACGGTTCCGCCGTCGGCGCCTAGCTCGATCTGGCTGCCCAGGCCGAGGATGCTGACCGATTGAAACAGCTCGCCGCGCGGATGAAAGTCGACGAAGTAGCTGCCGCCCTTGGGTGTGACGACCGAGAAGCGCGAAGCCGCCGGTGCTTCGACGTAGCCGCGCGCGATGTCCTTGTCCGTGATCTGGAACTGCTCCGCCTGATAGTCGGTGAGCAGGTGCGCGATGGGAGGAATTACGGCCGACACCTGGAGATGGGCGATCTGGCCGGATGCTCGCGCCGGCGTGGGCGCCAGCGCAGTGGCCGTGGTCAGTGTGGCGATCAACAGCGCGACCAGCAATTGGCGCTGCAACTGCAGCCCATGGCGGAGGTGGTGCTCGGACACATGACCCGCAGCAACCAGTATCTCGCCCAGCTTGCCGCCGTGCAGCGCTTGCCGGTGTAGGCCATCGGCCAGTTGTTCGGCGCTGAGCCGGCCGCTGGCAACCAGCACGTTGCCAAGGTAGATCCGCGTCGGGCTGTTGGCCTGCGCCACCTGGTTTTGCTGGAATGCCAGCGCCGCTTCGCATTCGGTGGCGCTGAGCAGACTGCGCTCGACCAGGATGTCGCCCAGCATCCTGCCGCTGCGCTTTTGCTCCTCGATCACATCCTGAAGTTGCAAGCGGGTCAGGCGACCCGCTGCGCGCAGCAGTTCGCCGAGCTTCTGGCGTTTACCGGCTACCAGCCGATTGAGGTCTTGTAGATGGCCCAGATGGTCGCCAATGCCCAGTGCATGGATGACTTCTGCCGTCTCGCTGACACCCAGTTCAGCGAGGATCGCGTGGAAGTCGGCGGCCGAGGGCTTGGCGCGGGTCATGGTGCGAAATCCTGTGGGGCTTGGTGGGCGACTGCGCTGAACAACTAGAAGGTGATGGTGGCGGTGACGGTGTCAGTGTAGCTGTCCACCGAGACGTCCTGTCCCGATGCGAGCTGGCCACAAACGTTGTAGGTGCGCGCGGCCTTGCCGGTCGGGCTGGTCAGTGCCAGTGTGGCGGCGGTGGTCCAGGCGGTGCCGGCACCAAACAGCGGGCAGGCGGCACTGGGCGTGGCCGAAGTGGGCTGCATCAGCGCATAGGCCAGCTTGTCGCTGCTGGCGGCGCCGTTCAGGTTGCGCGTGGTGGTGTAGTTGGCGCCGTTGTTCAGGCCAACCGTCAGACCGGTGGCGGCCTTGGTGCAGGCGACGACCACCGTACCCGAAGCCGTGACGTTGCCACCCGAGACCGGGTCATAGGCGCCAAACGCGACCGGCGTGGCCGAGATCGTGCAATTGGTGCTGACGGTGGCGGTGACGTTCAATGTCGCTGTCGCGGTGCCTGCCTGCGCCATACCGGCGCTGACGAGAAGGGCGGCAGTTGTCAGCAGTTTCGACAGGAGTTTGATGTTGGCGTTCATGGTGGGCGTCTTTGATGGGTATTGTGCTGCAGGGAATCAGGTGCCTTTCCTTCGCTGGTGGAAGGAAAGGCGCTCGTCGGTGACGATCAGAAATTGACGGTGGCGATCACGGTGTCGGCATAGGCGCCGACCGACGAATCCTGACCCTTGGCCAACTGGCCGCAGACGTTGTAGGTGCGCGTGGCGTAGCTGGTCGGCGATTCCAGGTTCAGCGCGGTGGCGCTGGTGTTGGTCCAGGCGGTGCCGGAGGCGAATGCGGGGCAAGCTGCACCCGGCGTGACCGCGGTCGGCATGACCAGCGCGTAGTTGAGCGTGTCGGCCAGCGTGGCGTGCTTCATCTTGCGTTGACCGGACACGGCGTTGGCGCCGTCACCGAGGCCGACCCACAGACCGGTGGAGGCTTTGGTGCAGCCCACGACCACCGTGCCGGCGGTCGTCAAATCGACGCCGGTGAACGGGTCGAAATCACCGAAGGCGACCGGCGTCGTGGTGATGGTGCACTTAGGAATGATAGTGGTGCTCACGGAAATGTTGGCCGTGGCGGTGCCTGCGGGAGCTGCCTGGGCCAGGCCGGCAATCGCGACCAGTGCTGTTGCGGCCAGAACCTTCGAAACGGTGTTCAGGGTTGTCTTCATGTTGGAACCTTCGATAAATGAGTAGTAAAAAATACGGACTTCGACCGGTGCTTCTGGTGAAGCGAGTGCAAGAAGTGCACGGGGAGAAGTTTCCAATGACGGGCGAATTATTGAAATATCGCGTTCGCCATATTTTTCGCTACCGTGTATGCGGTAGTGCCGGCATGGCTGCCGGGAGCCAGCCGCCTAGGACAGCGGAGTGAAGCTGCTCATCGGTCCGGCTTGCGCCATCAAGGCGGCTGTTTCCTGGCACATGAACGGTTTGCCGTCGGCGACGCTGCGCACGCCGAGCAGCAACTCGTCGCGCCCGGCGTTCTTGCTGACATAGCCGAGCGCACCATGGGCCAGCATCTGACGCACCAGTCGCCGCTCCAGATGGGACGAGTGCGCGAGCACGCGCATGTCCGGACGCTGCAGCATGAGGCGGCGCGTGGCTTCCATGCCGTCCATCACCGGCATCACGATGTCCATCAGCACCAGATTGGGTGACAGCGCCAGCGCCAGGGCAAGGGCCTGCTCGCCATTGCAGGCTTCGGCGACAACCTCGATGTCGGACTCGCGGCTGAGCACCGAGCGCAAGGTGCTCCGGAGCATGTCATGGTCATCCGCGATCAGTAATCGAATCATTCTTGTGGTGTCCCGAGGGGTCTGGCCGGCCACCGTGGCGCGGCCGGTTCATCAGCAAATTGATGACCATCGAGCATGCGCCAGAATCTTCCATCTTGCAATACCGTAATCGCCATAGCTTGGCTTACCGTGCCTGCAGTAGCGCCACTCAAAGCAGGATCAGGCCTTCGCGAATCGCATACTGCGTCAATTCCGCGATGTTGTGCAATTCGAGCTTGCGCATGATGTTGCGGCGATGCACCTCGACCGTGCCGGGAGCGATAAAGAGTTTTTCCCCGATCGCCGTGGAGGTCATGCCCTTGGCGATCATCTTCAGGACCTCGATCTCGCGCCGGCCCAGCTTGACCTGCGCGGCGCCCTGGGCCGGGGTGGCCACGAGCATCGCGGCGCACTCCTGGCACAGGTAGCGATTGCCCGCTGCGACGGCGCGGATGCCCAGCAGCAGTTCATCGCGCCCGGCCGTCTTGCTGACATAGCCGGTCGCGCCGGCTTCGAGCATTTGAACCACGTAGCGCCGCTCCAGGTGCATCGACAGCGCGAGCACCTTGACGGCTGGGCATTCGCTGGCGATGCGCCGCGTCAGCTCGATGCCATCGAAGCCGGGGATGGCGATGTCGGTCAGCACCAGGTCGGGCGCGAGTTCGTGCACCAGCGCCAGCGCGGCGTCGCCGCTGGCCGCCTCGCCGACCACGACCAGGTCGGGCACGCGCTCGAGCACCGAGCGCAGCGATTCGCGCACGATCGCGTGGTCGTCCACAAGCAGCAATCGGATCATGTTTGGTTTCCTTCCATGGGGGGCAGTCCCGGGCGCAGGCTGAGCATGACGGTGGTGCCGCTGCCGGCGTTGCTGTCGATGCGCAGGGTTCCGCCCAAAAAGCTGACGCGCTGCTGGATGCTGAACAGGCCGTAGCTGTTGTTTCGCGAGGGCTTGAGCGTCTGCGTGATATCGAAACCAACGCCGTCGTCGGTCACGCTGATTTCGAGCTCGCCACTGGCCGCGTCCATCGACAGGACCACGCTTGCCTCAAGGACCCCGGCATGCTTCCAGATGTTGATCAGCAGCTCGCGCACGATCCGGAACAGGGCGTTGCTGGTGGTCTCGTCCAGCGCTGCGATGGCACTCACATGCAGGTTGACGACCAGGCCGTAATGGCGCTGCATTTCGTCGGCCAGCCATTCGAGCGCCGCGCCCAGGCCGGCCTGGTGCAGCACGGGCGGGCTCAACTGGGTTGAAAGCGAGCGCACCGAACTGGCGGAGCGGTCGATCATGCGCTCGACTTCCTTGAGCTGCTCGCGGCAACGCCGATCCATCTCGCTGCCGTCGTCGTGCAGCTCGACCGCGCTGAGCTTGAGCTTGGCGATGGCCAGGTTCTGGCCCAGATCGTCGTGCAGATCGCTGGCAATGGCGCGCCGCTCCTGGGCTTCCGATTGCAGCAGTTCCGTCGCGGCCAGGCGCAATTCAGCGGTGCGATGGGCCACCGTCGCCTCCAGCTGCTCGGCGGCGCCCTTGAGCTCGGTGACCAGCTGGTTCAGCTGGTCGCGCTGCGCCTCGACCTCCTTGCGCAGCTGCTCGCGTTCGAGCAGATTGCGGATGCGCTGGCGCGCGACTTCGACGTTGATGGGTTTGTTGATGTAGTCGGCCGCGCCAAGCGCGAGACCGGCGCTTTCGGCCTGGCTCTCGCCCAGTGCCGTGAGGAAGATCACCGGGATCGTGCGCAAACGGGGGTCGGCCTTGAGGCGACGGCAAACCTCGTAGCCGTCCATCTCCGGCATCATGACATCGAGCAGAATCAGGTCCGGCGCGGATTTCTCCACCAGCGCCAGCCCGATGGCGCCCGAGGTGGCCATCTGAATCGTGAAATCCGAAGCCAGCGCGACGGCCAGCACCTGCAGATTGCTCGGCGTGTCGTCGATGGCCAGGATTCTGGGTCTGTTCTTGTGTTCAAGCATGTGGCTCACCCGTGACGCCCGTGGATTGCATGATTGCGCGCAGGCGCATCAGCGCCAGATCGAATTGGTAGGACTCGAGCGCCTGCCCGATTTCAAGCATAGCAGCGGCCAGCGCGGTCCCGGCGCTGGCGTCCTGCAGGGCGCGAAAGCGCGCGATGGCGTCAAACTCGTTGCGCTCCAGCAAGGGTTCGAGTTCGCGCGCCAGCGCGCTCAGGAGCGCGAGGTCGATCGCCTTGCCAGGCACGGCCGGTGTGGCGGCCGGCGGCGCGCCGAGCCAGCGGTCGAGCACGCCCTGCAGGCTGGTCAGCGCGACGGGCTTGGTGAGCACATCGTCCATGCCGGCGGCGATGCAGCGCTGGTTGTCCGCTTCGTAGGCGTTCGCGGTCAGGCCGATGATGGCGTGGCGCGCCTCTCCGTGTGCGGCTTCCCAGCGCCGGATCTCCTCGGTGGCGCCGCAGCCGTCGAGGACGGGCATGTTCATGTCCATCAGGATCAAGGGTGGCGAATGGTTCTGCGTCGCGGCTTGCAGCCCCTGTTGCCCGTCGTTGGCGAAGACAACTTCCACGCCGATCTGATTTAGCAGAACCTGAATCAGCCTTCGATGATCGGCGTTGTCCTCGACCAGCAGCACGCGGCCGCGGCCGGGCACAGGTGTTGCCGGCGCAGGCAAGGCAACGACGGGCAGCGCGCGCTGCGCCTCGGCGCCGAGCCGGGCGGCCTGGATGCGAAACCAGAATCGCGAACCACGACCCGCTTCGCTTTGCACGCCAGCCTCGCCACCCATCGCCTTGGCCAGCGTCTGCACAATCGACAGGCCCAGGCCGCTGCCGCCATAGTTGCGCGTGGTGGAGTTGTCGGTCTGCGAGAACGGCTGGAACAGGAGCTCGAGCTTGTCTTCGGGTACGCCGAGGCCCGTGTCATGCACGGAGAACTCAAGCGTGGCCGTCTGCGTCGCGGATTCGAGCTCGCGGCCTTCGATGCGGATGCTTCCCTGGCGGGTGAACTTGAGGGCGTTGTTCACGAGGTTGGACAGCATCTGGGTCAGGCGGTGCGGGTCACCCAGGTAGTGGGTGGCCGGGCCATGCCAGTCGCTCGTGATCTGCAAGCCCTTGCCATCCACGATGGGTGTGAACAGGCTCTTGATCTCGCTGATGATCTGGGCCGGCCGGAAGGTGATGGACTCGAGCTCGAGTTTGCCCGCTTCGATCTTGGAGAGATCCAGAATGTCGTTGAGCAGCGTGAGCAGGGTCTGGCCGGTGCTGTAGATGGTGCGGGCGTAGCCGAGCCGGTCCGCTTCCGCGCCGCCCGGCATTGACAGCACCTGCGCCATGCCGAGGATGCCATTCATCGGGGTGCGGATCTCATGGCTCATGGTGGCCAGGAAGCGGCTCTTGGCCAGGTTCGCGGCTTCGGCTGCCTGCTTGGCCGCCTGGAAGTCGGTGACATCGATGCGAAATCCCACGGTGAGGCCGCTCTGTGTGTGCCGCTCGCGGATCTTGAGCCAGCGACCACTGTCGATCTGCTGCGTCCACTCGCGGTTGCTCAGGCGATGGCTCTCCAGGCGCTCGGCGATCCATTCCTCCTCGCAACCAATGGCCGCGCGGTACTGCCCGAGTGCAAACCCATAGCGGATGATTTCCTCAAAGCTGCGGCCAGGTTCCAGGATCGGCGCCGAGGTGCTGTAGAGATCGCGGTACTGCTGGTTGCAGTAGACCAGGCGGTCCTGCGCATCGTAGATGACAAAGGCCTCGCCGATGGTCTCGATCGCGGTGCGCAGCAGGGCTTCGGCCTCGATCACCTGATTCTCCTTCTGCTTGCGCCCGCTGATGTCCTCCAGGATGAACCAGATGTATTGCAGGCCGTCGCTGCCGGTAATGAGGATGCCGTTGAGGGACAGCGGCGCCAGGCTGCCGTCCTTGCGGATGTATTCCTTTTCATACGGACCGAAGTGGCCGGTGCGCATCAGCGTCTGCGCTTGCTCGGCATCGCTTGCCCGGTATTGCGGCGGCGTCACGGCCTGGTAATCGAGCGCCTTGAGTTCTTCCGTGCTGTAGCCGCAGATGCGCTCGAAGGCCTGATTGAACTCGATGAACCGGCCCTCCAGGTCGGCCATGGCGATGCCCAGCGGCGACAGTTCGTAGAGGCCGCGCAGTTTCACTTCGCTTTCGCGCAGGGCGCGCTCGCGTAAGCGCAGCAGGGCTTCACTGCGCTTGCGCTCGCCGATGTCGCGCGCGGAGCAATAGAGCACGCGCTGGTCGTCGATGTGCATGCCGCGGGCATGGATCTCGACATCAATGACCTGGCCATCCCGATGCCGGAGCCGCGTTTCGAAGGCAACCGCCTCCCGGCTCTCGATTAGTTCCCTGCCTTGGCGACGTACGGCATCCCATTGCGCCTGTTCGGTCCAGTCCAGTACCGTGAGCAGTCCGATGGCAGACGGGCCGTAGCCGAGCAGGCTCAGGAAGGCTTTGTTGGCCTCGATCAGCACGCCCTGCGCATCGATGATGTGAATGCCGTCGCTCGCGGTTTCCAGAATGGCCTTGAGGCGACTCTGCTCGCGGTCCAACTCATGGGTGCGTCTGGCCACCAGATTCGACACCGTCGCGTATTGCCGGGAGCGACGCCGCAGGTGCAGCGACGCCAGCGCTGAAATCAGTAGTCCGAGCGCGAGCATCTGGCTGCTTTGCGCGCGATCTGTCGGGAAACTGCCAGGCTTGGGTCGCGCGATGACGCTCCAGCTGCGTCCGGCCACATCCAACTTGCGGCTCAGCGCCAGATCCGATACGGATGAAGCCGTCGCCTCGAGGCCGGCGACGCTGGAATAAAGGGCTTGTTCGGCTGTGGGTGCCGCATCGTCCAACAGCATGAGGTCGATTCGGGATTCGCTCTGCTTCTCGCCGGCTTCGACCAGTCTGGTGACGTTCACGTTGGCCACGACAAAGCCCTTGAGCTGGTCCGGTCGTTGTGCCGCATCCTGCGCCAAGCGGCCATCCTGGTACACCGGTCTGGCCAGCAAAATCGACGACGGGCCCTGCGGCCAGGGAGGCGCGCACTGGCCCTGAGCGTGCCGGCAGCGGCGACTTGCGCAAGAAAGTCGCGTCGATGCGGCTCGGATGCCAGGTCAAATCCTAGCAGCCCTTCGTAGCCACCGGCCGGCTCGACGAAACAGACAGGCTCGTATTCGGGCCGCTGCGCTGCGGGGACCAGTTCCGCGTCGCTGCGGAGTTCCTTAAAGTCGAAATTGCTCAGACCGTCCTGGCGCGCTGCGGCAACGTAGCGCGCGCGCTGCGCGTCAGGTACGCGCGCGACCCACGCCAGAGTCTGCGCGCTGGCGCCAGTGGCGCGCAGGGATCGCGTCAGGTCCCGGAACGTGGTCCGGTTGACCTCGCGGGTGGCATCGAAGAAGCTCCCCAGCAGCGCCATCGCATTGGTGGTGGACCGGACATTGGCTTCCAGACGGTCCAGTCTTGCGTTGGCCTGATCGTGAAAGTCATCTTCAGCACGCGCCCGTTCGTGACTGCGCAGCAAGCCGGTGACGATGAGCGTCATGAGGGCCACGAGCAGCCCGATCCACAACCAGGTCAGCCGGCGTGCGCCGCGTGCGAACAGTTTGCGCATCACAGAGCGCGCTTGCCGCCAGGCATTGGAGTGTCGGGTCGAGCGGCCATGCGAGGCGTCGCTGCCGGATCAATCGAACGGCGCGCCGCACGCTGTGCCACGCGGCCAGCGCGCGGGACTTCGGGGGTGAGCGTGGAAGGGGTCATCGGAGGCGGCGTGGTGTGAAGGGGCTGGCCGGATTATCCGACAGCAGACGGGTCGGCTCATCAGGCCGACCCCGTTCACAGCGACGCGTCCCCGACGCTCAGACCAGACCGCGTGCGGATGCCAGCAGGTAGCCGATCAGGCAGGAGGTCGAGACGCCGATCAGGCCGGGCAGGATGAAGCTGTGATTGATCACGTATTTGCCGATATGGGTGGTGCCGGAACGGTCGAACTGGATCGCGGCGAGGTCGCTCGGGTAGGTCGGCAGGATGTAGTAGCCGTAGGACGCCGCGGCGAAGGCGACGATGTAGCCCGGGGGCACCCCGATGGCCAGACCGACGGGCACCATGGCCACGATGGCAGCGGCCTGCGAGTTGACCAGCTTGGATACCAGCAACAGCGCGATGGCGTAGGTCCAGGGTTGCGTCTTCACCAGATCCGCCAGCGCCGCCTTGAATTCCGGCAGATGCGCTTCAAAAACGGTGTCGGCCATCCAGGCGATGCCGAAGACGGCGACCACGGCAATCATGCCGGCGCGAAAAACTTCGGTCTTGCCGATCAGCGATGGATCGGTCTTGGTGAATAGAAGGATCAGCGCACCGGCCAGCATCATGAACATCTGGATCGTCAGCACCATGGACAAAGGCTTGCCGCCGACCAGCGGGCGCAGCGACTGGAAGGCGCCGAGGAAGGCCACCAGCGCGATGGCGCCGACGAAGATCCACATGGCCGTCCACTGCGCGGTCGCCAGCTTCTTGCCAAGCAGGGTGGCGGTTTCGCCGTAGACGACCTTGCGCTGTTCCGGATCGGCGATGCGTTTCTGGAATTCTTCATCCTGGTCCAGATCCTTGCCGCGGAACCAGCTGAAGATGCCGATCATGAGCACGCCGGCCAGTGTCGAGGGAATGGTGATCGACAGCACGCCGACGAAATCGATGACCTGGCCGGCGACCGGCACCTTGGCCAGGAAGGCGACCAGCGAGACGATGGCAACCGAGACCGGGCTGGCCAAGATGCCCATCTGGCTGGCGATGGAGGACGCCGCCATCGGGCGCTCGGGCCGGATGTTGTTCTTGATGGCGATGTCGTAGATGATCGGCAGCATCGTGTAGACCACGTGGCCGGTGCCGCACAGCATGGTCAGCAGGCAGGTCACGAACGGCGCCAGGACGGAGACGTATTTCGGGTTGCGGCGCAAGGCCTTCTCGGCACCCACCAGCAAAACCTCGAGTCCACCCGAGGCCTGCAGCGTGGCCGAAGCCGCCACCACCGCGATGATGGTCAGCATGACATCGACCGGCGGCTTGCCTGGTGCGAGCTTGAACACGAAAGTCATGATGACGATGCCGACACCGCCGAGCAGGCCGAGCGCGACCCCCCCCTTTGCGTGCACCGTAGAACAGACAGACCAGAATCACTGCCAATTGCAGCATGACGTCCATAATTGATTACCTCTTTAAACAAGCAGAGCTGAACCCCACGCAATGTATGCGAGTTAAGGGTAAACCCTAGGTTTGTAACCGGCTTGTAATTGATCTGAATCAGCCCGCTGGCTGATTCAGACCTTCCGGGCGCCGATCCGGCTCAGGACTTGGCCTGCAGGAACTTGCCGATCTCCGCCAGAGCCTGCCGGCCTTCGGGCAATTCAGGGTGGAACATCTGCCAGACATGGACCATGTGCTCCCAGGTCTGGAGCGTGACGGGCGAACTGGCGGCCAGCGCCTTGTTGACATAACGGCGGCTGTCGTCGCGCAGCATTTCCATCTCGCTGGCCTGCACCAGCAGCGGCGGCAAACCGGCGAGGTCGCCAAACACCGGCGACACGACGGGATCGCAGGGGCGCACGCGTGTCTGCAGCCAGGTACCCCAGAGCAGCAGGGGTCGCGGGATACGGGTGAGGGCCTTGAACAGCGGGCCGAGCATCGGGTCGGTGGGTTGGTTGCTTTTCAGGCTCGGGCTGCCCAGCGTGCCGTCGGTTGCCGGCGACAGCGCGACTGCGGCGTTGGGTGCGCGCAGCCCCTGGTCGCGAATCCAGGCGAGCAGGGACAGCGTCAGGTTGCCGCCGGCGGAATCACCGGCGACGAACAGGGCGCTGGCCGCGCTCGCGCCATCGGGACCATTGTCGAGCATCCAGCGGTAGGCGGTTCGACAATCCTCGATGCCGGCCAGCCGGGGATGCTCAGGCATCAGCCGGTAGTCGATCGCCAGCACGGCGGCATTCGCGAGCTCCGAAAATTTGGCTGTCAGACGCCGGTGGCTGCGCGGGCTGCCCATGCAGAAGGCGCCGCCATGGATGTAGAGCAGGCGCCGGCTGCTGTCGACGCCGCTTGCCTGGACCCATTCCGCCGGCACGCCGGCGGCATCGACCGGTGTGAGTTGCGCGGTCAGCTGGTCGCTGTCGAACAGGGTGTCCATGTAGCGGCGCAAGACGGCGATCCGCTGGCGTCGCGGGGTGCTGCCGATGATCCCGTTCACGCCGGCGAGCGACGCGACCACGGCCAGATGTTCCTTGCTCGGGGGCGCGCTGGCGCTGTCACCCAGGCGGGGCGATTTGTCGAAGGGGCTCAGGTCCGGTCCCTGCAGGTAGAAGACCGTGACGGCCCAGATCACGGCCGCGACGGCCAGCAGTGCAAACAGAATGTCAATCATCTTGTGGTCCTCTCTTTCTTATTTTCCCCGATTGTGATGCCGGTCCCGCATCCGGTCCGCCATGACGATGGCGCGGTTCACGGACTCGCAAAGACGGCAATACCCTTGAGTCCCTGTTGCCGCACGGAATTCTTGAGGCGGCCCATCACATGCATCTCGCAGGCCTTGCAATCGAAGCGCAGCGTGAGTTTCTCCCGGCCGTTGACAAGCTGCAAGGGTTCGGCCTTGACGGTGCCCTGGACGCCGGTCACGCCCTTGGCCTGCTTCGGGCACAGGCTCATCGAAAAACGCACGCAGTGTTTGGTGATCATCAGGCTGACTTCGCCGCTTTCCTGCAGGGCCTCGTAGGCCGGCGCGATGAGCGCAACGCCGTGGCGCGCATAAAAATCACGCGCCTTCTGGTTGTAGACGTTGGCCAGGTAGCTCAGGCTGCTCTCCGGGTAGGGCACCGGCGGCGTCACCGCGTGAGCGCGTGGCAGACGCTCCCAGGCGCGCTCGCGCGCGGCCTCCAGCGCCACCACGGCATCGCGGCGCAGCGGGTTGAGCAGCGAGGTCGGCACGAACCAGACTTGCGACAAGTCCACCTGCAGACCGAGCAGGGCAAAGATGCTTTCGCCCATCTTGCCGATGTGCTCGTGCAGATTGCGTGTCGCGGCAGCCGCATCGTGCGCGAGCTGGCGCCGTGCGGCCGGCAGCGCGGCGTAGGCGGTAGCGCTGTGGCCGTCTTCATCGGTCAGCGTCAGCGCCAGGCCGTCGGTCGTATCGCGCACCTGTGCCCAGACGCCGATGCGGCGCTCGCTCGACTTCTTCTCGAGCACGCGCACCCAGTCGACGTCGCGGTTGCGATTGACCTCGGTGCCCTTGCGCAGGTCCTTCAGCGTGGCCATTGCGTCTTTCGGGAACACGCGCCAGCGTTTGCCCATGGCCTGGGCACGGTTGATGGCGAGGCCGACCAGTTCCTTCTGCAGGTCGAAGTAGCAGAGGCCGTCGCCGTTGTGCAGAACGGTGTCGCTCGCGCTGGTCTCGATCTCGACCCAGTTCGGTCCGACCTGGGTCACGTGGCCGATCGGCTGGCCCGGGTTCTTGGGCGAGTCGAAGGCGGCGATGTCGATCTGGCGCCCCAGCACGAAATAATCGGTGAATTCGCGGTTGAAGTTCTGCTTCGGGTCGGGCGTGAACGTGAAGGATGTGCTGCCGCTCGAGGCCCGTGCCAGCGGCCGGGCGGATTGCTGGCGATCTTCGATCAGCGCGTCGAGCAACGTGCGGTAGTGCGCCGTGATGTTCTTCACGTAGGCCATGTCCTTGTAGCGCCCTTCGATCTTGAAGCTGCGCACGCCGGCGTCGACGAGCGCGGCGAGGTTCTCGCTCTGGTTGTTGTCCTTCATGGACAGCACGTGCTTGTCGTGCGCGACAAAGCGCCCGGCACTGTCGATCACCTGGTACGGCAGGCGGCAGGCCTGGCTGCATTCACCGCGGTTCGCGCTGCGCCCGGTATGCGCCTGGCTGATGTAACACTGGCCGCTGTAGGCCACGCACAGGGCGCCATGGACGAAGAACTCCAGCGTGCAGCGCGCCGGATCGGTGGCCTCGCGGATGGCCGCGATCTGCGCCAGCGTCAGCTCGCGCGCCAGCACCAGTTGCGACAGCCCGGCGTCCTGCAGGAAGCGCGCTTTCTCGACCGTTCGGATGTCGGTCTGGGTGCTGGCGTTCAACTGGATCGGCGGCAGTCCGATCTCGAGCAGGCCCATGTCCTGGATGATCAGCGCATCGACCCCGGCCACATACAACTGCCAGGCCTGTTGGCGTGCCGGCTCCAGTTCTTCATCACGCAGGATGGTGTTGAGGGTGACGAAGACGCGGCTGTTGAAGCGGTGCGCATGGCGCACCAGGCGCGCGATCTGCTGCACGCTGTTGTCGGCGCTGGAGCGCGCGCCAAACGAGGGGCCGCCGATGTAGACAGCGTCGGCGCCGTGGTTGACGGCTTCGATGCCGATGTCGGCATCGCGTGCCGGGGCCAGGAGTTCGAGCTGATGGTCGGGCAGTGACATGAGCGGGATTATCCCAGCTCCGATCGGTTATCGTTGCGTCATGCGCAGCCCTGCATCCATCCCGACCAATGCCCGTTTTGAAACGGTCGATGCGCTGCGCGGCCTGGCCATGCTCTGGATGACCGTGTTCCATTTCTGCTTCGACCTCAACGAGTTCGGCTATATCCGTCAGGATCTTTACCACGATCCGTTCTGGACGGTGCAGCGCACGCTGATCGTGAGCCTGTTCCTGCTGTGCGCCGGCATGGGGCAGGCGATGGCCGTGGCGCAGGGCCAAAGCTGGTCGCGCTTCTGGCGCCGCTGGGCCCAGGTGGCCGTCGCAGCGTTGCTGGTGACGGCCGGCTCCTGGTGGATGTACCCGCGAAGCTTCATCTACTTTGGCGTGCTGCACGGCATCGCGCTGATGCTGATCGTGCTGCGCCTGACGGTGCGCCGGGGCGGCTGGCTCTGGCTGCTGGGCGCCCTCGCCATCGCGCTCTGGCTGTTGGCGGTGTCAGGCCTCCAAGCGTTCGCAGCACCCGTGCTGGTTGATGCCTTGAACGGCCGGGCCCTGAACTGGCTGGGGCTGATCACACACAAGCCGATCACCGAGGACTACGTGCCGCTGCTGCCCTGGCTGGGCGTGATGTGGTGGGGTGGGGCGATCGGCCGCTGGCTGGCGGGGCCGGGCGCCGCGTTCCTGAAGCGGCCGCTGCCGGCGCTGCTCAGGCCGCTGGCGAGCCTGGGGCGCTGGAGCCTGTCGTACTACCTGCTGCACCAGCCCGTGATGATCGGCGCGCTGATGGCGCTTGGCTGGTTCAGCCGATAGATCTATTCGACCTTGGCCTTCGCGCGCAGCTCTTCCTGGTACTTGTTCATCTTCTGCTGCTGCAACTGCTGGGCGACCTGCGGCTTGACGTCGTCGAACTTCGGCAACTGGGCGTCGCGCACATCTTCCAAGCGGATGATGTGGTAGCCGAACTGGGTCTTGACCGGCGTCTCGCTGGTCTTGCCCTTGGCGAGCTTGGTCAAGGCATCGGAGAACTCGGCCACGTAGTTGCCTGCGCTCGCCCAGCCCAGATCGCCGCCGTTGGCGCCGGAGCCCGGATCCTTCGATGACTTCTTGGCGATCTCGTCAAACTTGCCGCCCTTCTTCAACTGCGCGATGATGGCCTTGGCCTGGTCTTCCTTTTCCACCAGGATGTGGCGCGCATGGTATTCCTTGCCGCTATTGGCAGCCACGAACTTGTCGTATTCGGCCTTGATCTCGGCATCGCTGACCGGATTGGCCTTCTGGTAGTTGCCGAACAGTTCGCGGATCAGCAGGGTCTGGCGCGCCAGTTCCATCTGGACCTTGAAGTCGGCCGTGGTGTCCAGGCCTTGCTTGACCGCTTCCTGCATGAAGATTTCGCGGGCAATGACTTCGTCCTTGATCTGCGCCTGGATTTCCGGCGTGATCGGCCGGCCGGAACGGCTGACCTGCTGGGTCAGTTCCTCGACGCGCGCGCTCGGGACTGCCTTGCCGTTGACGATGGCGACATTTTGTGCCGATGCCAGAGGTGCCAGCGTGCCCAGCAGGGCGGCCGCGGTCAGGGCGGTCAGGTATTTAATTTTCATTCGGGTTTCCTAAGTGACAAACTGCAATGGACCGGATTGGAACGGGGTTCAAGCCGGTGGGGATCGGGTTTCGATGGCCAGCGCGTGCAAGCCCTGGTCGAGAAATTCTCGCAGCGCATCATACACAAGACGATGCCGCATCACAGCGGACTTGCCGGTAAAGAAGGGTGAAGTGATGCGGACGCGGAAATGGGTGCCGAAGCCGCTGCCGTTGGCGCCGGCATGGCCGTGGTGCTGATGGCTCTCGTCGATTACCTCCAGCAGCATCGGCTGCAGGGTCTCGCGCAGGCGCTGCGCGATGCGCTCAGCTGTGGGGGCTGCGTCAGGGGTGGTGGTCATGGCGGGTTCGGGGCCTGTGGTTCATCGGCCTTGATGTAGCGCGCGATATAGAAGCCCTGGCCGACGATGAAGACCAGCGGAAAGGCATAGCCCCAGAGCTTGAAGTTGACCCAGGCCTCGGTGCTGTAGTAGGCCGCCACGTACGCGTTGATCAGGGACATGAAGGCGCTGTAGGCGACCCACACGACATTGAGCCGCATCCAGACCGGATCCGGGAGTTCGAGCTGGCTGCCCAGCAGCATCTTGAGAAAATTCTTCTTGTAGACCCAGACCGCGATCGCCAACGCGATGGCCATGGCGCCGTAAAGCACGGTCGGCTTCCACTTGATGAAGCGGTCGTCATGCAGCGCCAGCGTGAGGGTGCCGAAGAGCAGCACCAGCACCAGCGTGAGCTTGTGCATGACCTGCAGCCGGCGGTCGATGCCATAGATCAGCGCCACCTGGGCCACGGTGGCGACCATCAGCACGGCGGTGCCGACATAGATGTCATACAGCTTGTAGGCGCCGAAGAACAGCAGGATGGGGAAAAAATCGATCAGCAGCTTCATTTAGGACTGAAGTTTAACGAGGCCGAGTTCATGCAGTAGCGAAGGCCGGTGGGCGCCGGCCCGTCGTCGAAGACGTGGCCCAGGTGTGCGCCGCAGTCCGCGCAGTGCACTTCGGTGCGTTTGGACAGCAGCTTGCCGTCGACCTTGGTGCCCAGGGCCGCTTCATCGATGGGCTGGAAATAGCTCGGCCAGCCGCAGTGGGATTCGAACTTGGCGCTCGAGTCGAACAGGGGCTTGTCGCAGCAGATGCAGCGGTAGACACCCTCAGCCTGGTTGCCTTCGAGCCGGCCCGTGTAGGCGCGTTCCGTGGCTTCGTGGCGCGTGACCTCGAAGGCCAGCGGCTCGGCGCCTTTTTCCTTGAGCAGGGCTTGCCACTGCGCGTCGGTCTTGGTGATCTTGTAGGTCATGGTCGTGTGGGGTGAGGGTTCAGGAACTGCAGCTGATCTCGATGCCGCTGGCCCAATCGGGCGGGAAGTCGGCATAGGCGTCAAAACCGGGATGTTCGTCATGTGGGGACTCGAGCAGCATCAGCAAGGTGTCGACCTGCGAGAAATTCTTGTTCCTGGCGGCGCGGATCGCCTGCTCGCCCAGATGGTTGCGCAGCACGAATTTCGGGTTCGTGCGCAGCATCAACTCGGAGACCTGCGCCGCTGGGAGCTTCGCCAGGCCATCGGCATAGCGCTGCAGCCAGCTGTCAATGCCAGCCCGATCCAGAAACAGGTCACGAACCGCCGCGCGGTCGCGCCCGCCGTCGGAATGGCTCAACCGGCGCCAGAAGATGGTGTAGTCGACCCGCTCCTGCGCTAGCAAGCCCAGGACGTCGTCGACCAGCGCCTGCACAAGCGCCGGATCGACGCCGCTTTGCTCCGGGATGCCGAGCTTGGCCTGGAGCAAGGTCTGCAGCGCAGCAGGGAACGCGCTGCGGAAGGTGTCCAGCGCGGCAATCGCGCTTTGCTGTTCGCCAATCAGCGGCAGCAGGGCCTGGGCCAGGCACGACAGGTTCCAGTAGGCCACGGCGGGCTGGCGATTGAAGGCGTAGCGCCCCTGATGGTCGGAGTGGTTGCAGACGTGCGCCGGATCGAAGGCGTCGAGGAACTGGAACGGACCGTAGTCGATCGTCAGGCCCAGAATGCTCATGTTGTCGGTGTTCATGACGCCATGGCAAAAGCCGACGGCCTGCCACTGCGCCACCGTCCGGGCGGTGCGCAGGCAGACCGCCTGCAGCAGCGCCGCATAGCGATTGCCGGCCACGCCGTCGCTGCCTTGGCACTTCGGGTAATGGCGCTCGATCACATGGTTGGCCAGGGCTTTGAGTTGCGCGTGCTGGTCGCTGTAGGAGAAATGCTCGAAGTGGCCGAAGCGGATGAAGCTCGGCGCGACCCGCGTGACCACGGCTGCGGTCTCGGTCGTTTCGCGGTACACCGGTGCATCGGAACCGACCACGCACAGGGCGCGCGAGCTCGCAATGCCCAGGCCGTGCATGGCTTCGCTGCACAGGAACTCGCGGATGCTCGAGCGCAGCACGGCGCGGCCGTCGCCCATGCGGGAGTAGGGCGTGCGTCCGGCACCCTTGAGTTGAACTTCGTGCCCGTCGGCCGTGTCACCGAGCAGCAAGGCTCGGCCATCGCCAAGCTGACCGGCCCACTGGCCGAACTGGTGGCCGCTATAGACGCTGGCCAAGGGCAGCGTGCCGGCAATGCTGCGGTTGCCGATCAGCGCTTCGAGCAACTCGTCGGATCCCAGCCAGGCATCGCCCAGGCCGAGCGCGCGCGCCACCGACGGGCTGCGTCCGATCCAGTAGGGTTCGGGCAGCTGTTGGGGCGCGACCGGCGTGTAGAAATCTTCGCCAAGTCCGGCGAAGGTGTTGAGCCAGATCAGGCCCAGATCAAGATCGCGTTGACGGTCTGTGGTCGTGGTCATGCGGCGATTGTCCCGCAGCCGCGCAGTGCCCACCCGTGGCAGGGTTATCGGGAAGAAATTCGCAGTACCATGCCGCTTGGTTCCCTATTTTCATATCGATAATTTTTCAGGAGTCTGCCCATGCTCGGTTTAATGCAAAACCAACAGCTATTGATTTCGTCGTTGATCGAATTTGCCGAGCGCCATCACGGCGAAGGCGAAATCGTCTCGCGCCGGGTTGAAGGGGATATTCACCGCTATACGTACAAGGACCTGGCCGCGCGTTCGCGCAAGGTGGCCAATGCGCTCGACGAACTCAAGCTGCCCTTCAGCGACCGGGTCGCGACGCTGGCCTGGAACGGTTACCGGCACCTCGAGCTGTACTTTGGCGTCAGCGGCACGGGGCGCGTGCTGCACACGCTCAACCCGCGCCTGCACCCGGACCAGATCGCCTGGATCACCAACCACGCCGAGGACTCGGTCCTGTGTTTCGACATGAGCTTTCTGCCCATCGTCAAGGCCATCCACAGCCGCTGCACCACCGTCAAGCATTTCATCGCCCTGTGCGATGCGGACAAACTGCCGGCCGACAGCGGCATCCCGGGCTTGATGAGCTACGAGGCCTGGATCGGTGCGCAATCGAGCAAATACCAATGGCCTTCCTTTGACGAGAATTCCGCCTCCAGCATGTGCTACACGAGCGGGACGACCGGCAACCCGAAGGCCGCCCTGTACAGCCATCGCTCGACCCTGATGCATGCGCTGGCCGGCGCCTTGCCCGACGCTCTGAACATGAGCGCACGCGAGTCGGTGCTGCCCGTGGTGCCGATGTTCCACGTCAATGCCTGGGGCGTGCCCTACGCCGCCGCCATGACCGGTGCCAAGCTGGTGTTCCCGGGGCCGGCCATGGACGGCAAGTCGATCTTCGAACTGATCGAGAGCGAGAAGGTCTCCTTTGCGCTGGGGGTGCCCACCGTCTGGCAAATGATGCTCAGCCACATGCAGGGCGCGGGCGTGCGCTTCTCGACGCTCAAGCGCACCGTGATCGGCGGCTCGGCCTGCCCGCCGGCCATGATCACGGCGTTCAATGACCTGTACCAGGTCGAGGTGCTGCACGCCTGGGGCATGACCGAGATGTCGCCGCTAGGGACCGTCTGCACGCTCAAGAACAAGCATCTGAACCTGTCGCCGGAGGAAAAGATGAAGGTGCGCCTGAAGCAGGGACGCGGCATCTTCGGCGTGGACATGAAGATCGTCGACGGCGACGGCAATGAGCTGCCCTGGGACGGCAAGGCCTATGGCGATCTGCTGGTCAAGGGCCACTGGATCATCAGCGATTACTTCAAGGGCGAGGGCGGCTCGCCGTTGATCGATGGCTGGTTCCCGACCGGTGATGTCGCCACCATCGATGCCGACGGCTACATGCAGATCACCGACCGCAGCAAGGACGTGATCAAGTCGGGCGGCGAATGGATCAGTTCCATCGACGTCGAGAACATCGCGATGGCGCACCCGGCGGTGGCGATGGCGGCCTGCATCGGCATGAAGCATCCGAAGTGGGACGAACGTCCGATCGTCGCCGTGGTCAAGAAGGCCGGCGCCGATGTCACGCGCGAAGAACTGCTCGCGTTCTACGAGGGCAAGACCGCCAAGTGGCAGATTCCCGACGACGTTGTCTTTGTCGACGCCATTCCGCTCGGCGGAACGGGCAAGATGCAAAAGAGCAAATTGCGCGAGTTGCTCAAGGATTACAAACTGCCCGATGCGTGATGTGCGTCATGACCTGTCACATGGGTGATCCGCGTAGTGGAAAACCCTTGTGATGCAGCGCACAATTTCTTGTACGCTGCGGGCCTGTCAGATGATTCAACCCCAGGAGATCACAATGAAGTTTGCTTTGAGAGTTGTTGCCGCCACGGCTGCCGTCCTGTGCATCGGCAGCGCCTTTGCCCAAAAGGGCGAAGTCGTCAAGATGGTTCGCATTGATCCCCTGACCGGCTTGCTCGGTCCGGTTGGCGTAAGCCAGCTCAAGGGTTACCAGTTCTTCGCCGAAAAGTACAGCGGTCTGCCGGTCGCCGGCAACCCCGGACAGCCCGGCAATCCGGCCGGCGTGAAGTTCGAGATCACCGGCATCGACAACAAGCTCAGCCCGGCTGAAAGCCTGAACGCCTTGAAGGCCGCGATCGACCAGGGCGCGCGCTACATCATCCAGGGCAACGGTTCCTCGGTCGCGCTGGCGCTGTCCGATGCCGTGACCAAGCACAACGAACGCAATCCGGGCAAGGAAGTCCTGTACCTCAACGACTCGGCAGTGGATCCGGACCTGACCAACAGCAAGTGCAGCTACTGGCACTTCCGTTTCGATGCCGACACTTCGATGAAGATGGAGGCCATGGGCGGCTTCATGGCCGAGCAGAAGGACATCAAGAAGGTCTACATCCTGGGCCAGAACTACTCGCACGGCGTGCAGGTTGCCAAGTACATCAAGGAAGTGCTGGCACGCAAGCGCGGCGACATCCAGATCGTCGGCGAAGACCTGCATCCGCTGGCGCAGGTGCGCGATTTCTCGCCCTACATCGCCAAGATCAAGGCCACCGGCGCCGACACCGTGGTGACGGGCAACTGGGGTTCCGACCTCTCGCTGCTGATCAAGGCGGCCAACGAGGGCGGCTACACCGGCAAGTTCTTCACCTATTACGCGGGCGTCACCGGCACGCCGACGGCACTTGGCACGAATGGCGCCGGGCGCGTTTACCAGATCGCCTACAACCACTACAACATGGGTGGTCAAATGGACAAGTGGATGAACGAGTTCAAGAAGAAGTACAACGACGACTTCTACACGGGCGCCACCATCCGCATTTACGAGACCCTGGGTGCGGCCATGGCCAAGGCCAAGTCGACCGACCCGGTCAAGGTGGCCGCTGCGCTCGAAGGCATCAAGGTCAAGAGCTTCAATGGCGAGGTCGAAATCCGCAAGGCCGACCACCAGTTGCAGCAACCACTTTACATGACCGTATGGGAGAAGGCCAGCGCCAAGTATCCGTACAGCCCGGAGAACACCGGCATGACGCTGGCACCGGTCAAGGAGTACCCGAACTATGTGTCGAGCACCCCGACCAGTTGCGTGATGAAGCGCCCTGGCTGATCGCCAAGCGCTTTCTTGCACCAGCCCGGGCGGGTGTACCGTTTCGGGCTGTTTTTATGTTCGCGGGATTCTAAGGAACGATTGAATGGAGTTCGTCATCATCTCGACGCTCAATGGATTGAGCTACGGTTTGCTGTTGTTCATGTTGAGCTCGGGCCTGACCCTGATCTTCAGCATGATGGGGGTTCTGAATTTTGCTCACGCCAGTTTTTACATGCTCGGGGCCTATGTCGGTTACACGGTGTCGGGCCTGGTCGGCTTCTGGCCCGCGCTGCTGATCGCGCCGCTGATCGTGGGCGGCCTGGGCGCCCTGTTCGAGCGCCATTTCCTGCGCAAGGTGCACAAGTTCGGCCATGTGCCGGAACTGCTGATCACGTTCGGGCTCTCGTATGTCATTCTGGAACTGGTGCAACTGGTCTGGGGCCGCATTGCCATCGAGTTCCGTCCGCCGGACCTGCTGCAGGGTCCGGCCTTCACCCTGATCAACCATTCGGTCAAGGGCTTGAGCCTGCTCTGGGGCGCGGCGCCGGCCGAGCTCTGCAGTTCGGCCGATGCGGCGGTGCGCGTCGTGTGCTCGCCGTTCCCGGCCACGCGCGCCTTCATGATGCTGGTTGCGCTGGTCATGCTGCTGTCGGTCTGGCTGCTGCTGATGCGCACGCGCATCGGTCTGGTGATCCAGGCCGCGCTGACACACCCGGAGGCGGTCGAGTCGCTCGGCCACAACGTGCCGGCGGTGTTCATGATGGTGTTCGGCGCCGGTGCCGGTCTGGCCGGACTTGCCGGCGTGATCGGCGGCAGCACCTTCCTGACCGAGCCGGCCATGGCCGCCACCGTGGGTTCGGTGATCTTTGTCGTGGTCGTGGTCGGCGGCATGGGCTCGCTGCCCGGCGCCTTTCTGGCGTCTGTCCTGATCGGGCTGATCCAGACCTTTGCCGTTGCGTTTGACTATTCGCTGGGCACGCTGGCGTCGCAGCTCGGCCTGTCGCTGAGCGCCGGTGCGCTGCAAAACTCGTTCATCAAGCTGACCCTGTCACAGGTGGCGCCGATCCTGCCCTACCTGTTTCTGGTGCTGATCCTGATCTTCCGGCCCAAGGGCCTGCTCGGCACGCGGGAGGGCTGAGCGATGCGAAACACCTACGAATTCAAACCCCTCAACGTCGGCCGCTGGCTGATCTGGAGCCTGTTCGCGCTGCTGCTGGCGGTCGTGCCGCACGTATTCACCAGCAGCCTGTCGAGCACCATCCTGTCGCAGATGGGCATCGCCATCATCGCCTGCCTGTCCTACAACATGCTGCTGGGGCAGGGGGGCATGCTGAGCTTCGGCCATGCGGTCTACACCGGCCTTGGCGCCTTTCTCGCGATTCACGCGCTCAACAGCATCAGCGACGGTTCGCTGCCGATCCCGGTGGCCGCCGTGCCGCTGGTGGGCGGCATTTCCGGCATGGGCTTCGCAGCCTTGCTCGGCTACGTGACGACGCGCAAGGCGGGCACCACCTTTGCCATGATCACGATGGGCATGGGCGAACTGGTGTTCGCCATGTCGCTCATGATCCCCGAGTTCTTCGGCGGCGAGGGCGGCGTCTCGGGAAACCGGGTCATCGGCAAGCCCTTCATGGGCATCAGCTACGGGCCGCCGATCCAGGTCTATTACCTGATCGCGATCTACACCTTCTTCGCCGTGGCCGCCATGTATGCGTTCACGCGCACGCCGCTCGGGCGCATGCTCAACGCCGTGCGCGACAACCCGGAGCGGGTCGAATTTGTCGGCTACAACACGCAGCGCGTGCGCTACACCGCCTTCATCATTGCCGGGTTCTTTGCCGGCATTTCGGGCGGCCTGGGGGCGCTCAATTTCGAGATCGTCACGGCCGAGGTGGTCGGCGCGGCGCGCTCGGGCGCCTACCTGCTGTTCACGTTCCTCGGTGGCGCGACCTTCTTCTTCGGCCCGATCATCGGCGCCATCCTGATGGTGCTGGCCTTCGTCCTGTTCAGCGAGTTCACCAAGGCTTGGCTGCTTTATCTGGGCCTGATCTTCCTGTTCATGGTGATGTATGCGCCCGGCGGTGTCGCCTCGCTGATCATGATGAACCTGCGCGTGGCCATGTACGGCTTTTTGCGGCGCCTGTGGGTCAGTTACCTGGCGCTCGCGGTGACCGCCATCGTCACGCTGCTCGGGGCCGCGGCGATGATCGAGATGGTCTACCACCTGCAGCTCAATTCCGCGCTCGGCTCGGACCTGCGCTTCCTGGCGATGCCGCTGGACGCCAAGGGCCTCAACAGCTGGTTCGGCGCGGTCTTCGTGATGCTGACCGGCCTCGGTCTTTTCGAACTCTGCCGGCGCCAATTCGCAAGGGAGTGGGGACAGATCCAGGAAGACATCGAGAAGGAAATCAAGCGGAGGGCCGCGCTATGAGCTACGCCCTCGAATTGAAGGACTTGCGCAAGAGCTTTGGCAAGACCGAGATCATCCGCGGCATTAACCTGGCGATTCCCGCCGGCGAGCGCGTCGGCATCATCGGCCCGAACGGCGCGGGCAAGTCGACGCTGTTCAACCTGATCAGCGGGCGCTTCGAGCCCAGCAGCGGCGAGGTGCTGCTCAATGGCGCGCGCATCAGCGGCAAGAAGCCGTTCGAGATCAACCGCATGGGCCTTTCGCGCAGTTTCCAGATCACCAACATCTTTCCCAAGCTCAGCGTGTTCGAGAACCTGCGCTGCGGCGTGCTCTGGAGCCTGGGCTATCGCTACAGCTTCTGGCAGTTCCTGGCCGAGCTGAAGGATGCGAACGAGCGCACCGAAGAACTGATGGAGATGGTCAAGCTCGACAAGAAGCACGACGTGCTGGCGATGAACCTGACCTACGCCGAGCAGCGCGCGCTCGAGATCGGCATCACCATTGCCGGCGGCGCCAGCGTCATCCTGCTCGACGAGCCAACGGCGGGCATGAGCAAGTCCGAGACCAGCCGCTTCATAAAGCTGATCAAGGACGTCACGGTCGGCAAGACCCTGTTGACGGTGGAGCATGACATGGGCGTGGTGTTCGGGCTGGCTGACAAGATCGCCGTCGTCGTTTACGGTGAATTGCTGGCCTACGACACGCCCGAAGCCGTGCGTGCCAACCAGCGCGTGCAGGAGGCCTACCTCGGCTCCTCGGTCGCCGATTCGCAGGCGGGGGGGCACTGAGCATGTTGAAGATCGAAAACCTCCACGCCTTTTACGGCAAGAGCCATGTGCTGCACGGCGTTGATTTCGAAGTGCACGAAGGCGAGATCACGGCGCTGCTGGGACGCAACGGTTCCGGGCGCTCGACCACGGCCAAGGCCATCATGGGGCTGGTCGATTGCCAGGGCTCGGTGCTCTGGAAGGGGCAGCAGATCACGGGCAAGCGCACCTATGAGATCGCGCATCTGGGCATCGGTTATGTGCCGGAGAGCCGCGATATCTTTCCGACGCTGACGGTCGAACAGAACCTGTACCTGGGCCAGAAAAGCGCACGCAAGACCGGGCGCTGGTCGCTCGCCGACATGTACCAGATGTTCCCGCGGCTCGAAGAGCGCAGGAACACCATGGCCGGCGTGATGTCGGGCGGCGAGCAGCAGATGCTCACGCTGTGCCGCACGCTGATGGGCGACCCGGACCTGATCATCATCGACGAGCCGACCGAAGGCCTAGCGCCCAAGATCGTCGAACTGGTGGCGCAGTACCTCAAGGTGCTCAAGCAGCGCGGCATATCGGTGCTGTTGATCGAGCAGAAACTGACGATCGCCATGGACATCTCGGACCGTTGCATGGTCATGGGCCATGGCAGCATCGTGTTCACGGGGACGCCGGCTGAACTGCGCAACGACAGCTACATCCGCAAGGAATGGCTCGAGGTCTGATTACCTTGTCCCACTCGTGACAAAACGGGGACACGGGAACAGGCAGCCCTTTTACAATCGAAAAATCGCACGACCGTACTATTTTCACTTCCGAGGAATGCAAGCATGACCGCTGAATACAAAGTGCATGGCGACATCGCCATCATCACACTCAACAATCCACCCGTTAACGGGCTCGGACACTCGACGCGACTGGGCATTGCCGAGGCGCTGGAAAAGGCCAACGCCAACGCAGCCGTCAAGGCCGTCGTGCTGACCGGAGCCGGCAAGGCGTTCTCGGGCGGTGCCGACATCAAGGAGTTCGGCAGTCCGAAGGCGATGCAGGAACCCAACTTGCTGAGCGTCATTCTGGCGATTGAGAACTCACCGAAGCCGGTGGTCGCGGCGATCCACAGCGTCTGCATGGGCAGCGGGCTGGAACTGGCATTGGGCTGCCACTACCGCATCGCGGCGCCGGGTTGCAGCGTGGCCCTGCCCGAAGTGAAACTGGGCCTGTTGCCGGGCGCCGGTGGCACGCAGCGTCTGCCGCGCGCCCTGGGCGTCGAGCCGGCGCTCAACATGATCGTCAGCGGCGAGGCGGTGAAGAGCGAGATGCTGGCCATGGTCCCCGGCCAAAAGCTGTTCGACAAGATGGCGACCTCCGCAGAAGCACTGGCCGAAGAGGCGCTGGCCTTTGCCCGCTCGGTGGCCGATGCGCGTCCGCTGCCGCTGGTGCGCAACCTGCCTTGCAAGCACCCGCAGGGCGCGGCCTACTTCCAGTTTGCGCGCAACATGGTCAAGGGCATGTCCAAGAACTTCCCGGCGCCGGCGAAATGCGTGGACGCCGTCGAAGCGGCGACGACAAAGAAGTTCGACGACGGCATGAAGGCCGAACGCGAGATTTTCATCAATCTGATGTGGACGCCCGAGAGCAAAGCGCTGCGCCATATCTTCATGGCCGAGCGCGCCGCTTCCAAGATTCCGGACGTGCCGGCCGACACGCCGCTGCGCACCATCAAGGCGGTGGCCGTGATCGGCGCCGGCACCATGGGCGGCGGCATTTCGATGAACTTCCTCAACGCCGGCATTCCGGTCACGATGCTCGAAATGAAGCAGGACGCGCTCGACCGTGGCGTGGCCACGATCCGCAAGAACTACGAAGCGCAGGTCAAGAAGGGCAAGCTCAAGCAGGACAAGTATGAGCAGCGCATGAGCCTGCTCAAGACCACGCTGAGCTACGACGACCTGAAGGACGCCGACATGGTGATCGAAGCCGTGTTCGAAGAGATCGGCGTCAAGGAAGCGGTGTTCAAGGAACTCGACCGCGTCATGAAACCCGGCGCCATCCTGGCGTCCAACACCTCGACGCTCGACGTCGACAAGATCGCCGCCTTCACCAAGCGGCCGCAGGATGTGGTGGGGCTGCATTTCTTCAGCCCGGCCAATGTCATGAAACTGCTCGAAGTGGTGCGCGGCGCCAAGACCGCCAAGGACGTGATGGCCACCGTGATGGCGATTGCGAAGAAGATCAAGAAGACGGCCGTGGTGTCGGGTGTCTGCGACGGCTTCATCGGCAACCGCATGATCGAACAGTATGGCCGCCAGGGCGGCTTCCTGCTCGACGAAGGCTGCACGCCGGCGCAGGTCGACAAGGCAATCGAGAAGTTCGGCTTTGCCATGGGCCCGTTCCGCATGGGCGACTTGGCCGGCAACGACATCGGCTGGGCCATCCGCAAGCGCCGCTACCAGGAAAAGCCCGACATGAAGTACAGCAAGACGGCTGACCTGTTGTGCGAGAAAGGCCGCTTTGGCCAGAAGACCGGAGCCGGCTGGTACGACTACGTGCCGGGCAAGCGCGACGCGATTCCGAACGCCGAGGTGGTCAAGATGATCGAGGATCATCGCAAGGCCCTGGGCATCACGCCGCGCAAGATCTCCGACGAGGAGATCGTGCAGCGGCTGGTGTACTCGCTGGTCAATGAAGCAGCGCGCATCCTGGAAGACGGCATTGCCTCCAAGGCCAGCGATATCGACATGGTGTATCTGATGGGCTATGGCTTCCCGATCTACCGCGGTGGCCCGATGAACTACGCCGACCAGGTCGGCTTGTTCAACGTGGTGCAGGCGATGAAACGCTTTGCCCAAAACCCGCTCGACGATGCCAAGTTCTGGCAGCCCGCTCCCTTGCTCGCCAAACTGGCGGCCGAAGGCAAAACGTTCAACTGATTAGGAAGTTTCACCATGACATCCGCTGTAATTGTTTCCACCGCCCGCACCCCGCTCGCCAAGAGCTGGAAGGGCTCCTTCAACCTCACGCACGGCGCCACCCTGGGCGGTCATGCCGTCCAGCATGCGATCGCGCGCGCCGGCATTGACGCCGGCGAAGTGGACGACGTGCTCATGGGCTGTGCCACACCCGAAGGCGCCACCGGCGCCAACATTGCGCGCCAGATTGCCCTGGTCGCCGGTTGTCCAGTCACGACCTCGGGCATGACGGTCAACCGCTTCTGTTCATCCGGCCTGCAAACCATCGCGCTGGCCTCGCAGCGCGTGACCGCGGGCGAGGGTGACATCTTTGTCGCCGGCGGCGTGGAAGCGATCTCCTGCGTGCAGCAGGAGATGAACCAGCACATGCTGGCCGACCCCTGGTTGCTGGAAAAGAAGCCCGAGATCTACTGGAATATGCTGCAGACGGCGGAGAACGTGGCCAAGCGCTACAAGATCAGCCGCGAAGCCATGGACGAATACGGCGCTGCCAGCCAGCAGCGCGCCACCGCCGCGCTGGAGGCGGGTCTCTTCACCGCCGAGATTGCACCGATCACGGTGACCATGGGTGTGGCCGACAAGGTCATGGGCCTGACGACGAAGAAGGTCACCGTGAGCCAGGATGAAGGCATCCGCGCCGGAACCACCGTGCAGGCCATCAGCGGCCTGCGTTCGGCCGTGCCCGGCGGTCTGATCACGGCCGGCAATGCCAGCCAGTTCTCCGACGGCGCCGGCGCCGTGGTGGTGATGCACGAATCGGTTGCTGCCAAGAAAGGCCTGCAGCCGCTGGGCCGTTTTCTTGGCTTTGCCGTCGCCGGCTGCGAGCCCGACGAGATGGGCATCGGCCCGGTGTTCGCCATCCCCAAGGTGCTCGCGCGCCTGGGCCTGAAGGTCAGCGACATCGACCTGTGGGAACTCAACGAAGCATTCGCGGTGCAGGTGATCTACTGCCGCGACAAGCTTGGCATTCCGAATGACCGCCTCAACGTCAATGGCGGCGCCATCGCGGTGGGCCATCCCTACGGCGTGAGCGGCCAGCGTCTGACCGGTCACGCGCTGATCGAAGGCAAGCGCCGCGGCGCCAAGCGCGTCTGCATCACCATGTGCATCGGTGGCGGCATGGGGGCGGCGGGCATCTTCGAGGTGCTGTAACGCTCGCCTGCCGGAACCTGTGAAACCGGCATCGTCATTGCGGGCAGATGGTTTCGGGCAACCGGGACTGCCTGCGGGCCATGAACCGGGTATCGTTTTGCCGGACTTGATCCGGCATCCACTGCCACGTGAGCCATGGATTGCGGATCAAGTCCGCAATGACAAGCCCGGGGCGTGGATTGCGAAGGCTATTGGCGTCGCGGGCGCGCTCAGTGCAGCCCGGGCTTTTGTTTACCCATTTCTTTCGAGGTCATCATGAGCTTGCGGTCCACTGTCGACTTTCTTCTGTTCAACTGGCTCAAGGTCGAATCGCTGAACGAGCGCGAGCGCTTCAGCGATCACTCGACCGAGACCTTCGAGGCCGTGCTCGACACCTGCGAGCGCATCGCGCGCGACAAGTACGCGCCGAACAATCGCACGGTCGATATCCAGGAGCCGCAATTCGACGGCGAGAAGGTGATCCTGCCGCAGGTCACTTATGAGGCGCAAAAGGCCTATGCCGACTCCGGCATGCTCAGCGCGGCGCAGGACTACGAGATGGGCGGCATGCAACTGCCGTACACGATCGAGGCGGCGGCCAATTCATTCTTTGCCTGTGCCTCGGTCAGCATCGGCTCGGGCATGCTGACCACGGGCAATGCCAATCTGCTGATGGTGCACGGCACGCCGCTGCAAAAGGAAGTTTTTTCGCGCAACGAGTTTTCCGGCCGCTTCTCCGGCACCATGTGCCTGAGCGAACCGCAGGCCGGCTCCAGCCTGGGCGATGTGGCAACGCGGGCCGTGCCAGATGGCGCGGACTTTGAGTCAGAGCCGCTCGGCTCGCGCTATCGCCTGACCGGCAACAAGATGTGGATCTCGGCCGGCGAGCACGAACTGACCGAGAACATCATCCACCTCGTGCTGGCCAAGATACCGGGTCCGGACGGCAAGCTGATCGCCGGAACCCGCGGCATTTCGCTCTTCATCGTGCCCAAGAAACTCGTCGGCACCGATGGTCAGCTGACCGGCGTGCGCAACGACGTGGCGCTGGCGGGCCTGAACCACAAGCTGGGCTGGCGCGGCACCGTCAACACGCTGCTCAACTTTGGCGAAGGCAGGTACCCGGTTGGTGGACAGGCCGGCGCGATCGGTTATCTGGTGGGCAAGCCCGGCGAAGGCCTGCGCTGCATGTTCCACATGATGAACGAGGCGCGCATCGGCGTCGGCATCGCCGCCACCATGCTCGGCATGGCGGGCTATTTCGCCAGCCTGGATTACGCCAGGACCCGGCCGCAGGGACGCGCCATGGGCGAGCGCGGCAAGGACGTCTCGCAGCCGCAGTTGCGCATCATCGAGCACGCCGATGTCAAGCGCATGCTGCTGGCGCAAAAATCCTATTGCGAAGGCGCGCTGGCGCTGGAGCTCTATTGCGCGCGCCTGGTCGATGAGCAGCACACGGGCACACTTGAGCACGCGGATGAAGCACGCCTGCTGCTTGAGGTGCTGACGCCGATCGCCAAGAGTTGGCCCAGCGAGTGGTGCCTGGAGGCCAATTCCCTGGCGATCCAGATCCATGGCGGCTATGGCTACACACGGGACTTTCCTGTTGAGCAGTACTGGCGTGACAACCGCCTGAACATGATTCACGAAGGCACGCACGGCATTCAGGCGATGGACCTGCTCGGGCGCAAGGTGCTGATGGAAAACGGACGCGGTCTGGCGCTGCTGGCGGCGCGCATCACGGCCACGGCGCAGCGTGCCAGTGGCGTTGCGGCCCTGGCGGCGCATGCGACAGCCCTGCTGGCGGCCTTGCAGCAGGTGGGCAGCGCGACGCAGGCGGCGTGGTCCACCGGCAAGCCGGTGGAAGCGCTGGCCAATGCCGTGCCCTATATGCAGGCTTTCGGCCACACGGTGCTGGCCTGGATCTGGCTTGACGTGGCCTTGGCGGCGCAAGCAGGAGCGGCCGGCGCATCCAGCGCAGCAAGCACCGGCCGTCTGGCGGCGACACGTTATTTCTATCACTACGAGTTGCCGAAGATCGGCGCCTGGCTGCAGGTGGTGAGCAGCCGCGACCCGACCTGCGCCGATCTGGTGGAAGGCGCCTTCTAGCGTCTCGCGCAGCGGCTATTCTTTCGCGCCTTTGCTCAGCAGCAGGTCCACCAGTTCCTGGCTGCTGGCTTTTCTTGCCAGCATGATCGGCGTTTCACCCTTGCGGGTATGGGCATTCACATCGGCGCCGTGCTCGATCAGCATCGCTGCGATGTCGATGGTGCCACCGGAAAGCGCGAGCAGCAGCGGCGTATAGCCCAGCGTGTCGCGCACGTTGATCTGGGCGCCTTTCTTGATCAGCACCTCGGCGACTTCCTTGTAGCCGCGCGTTGACTTGCCGCAGGTCACCATCAGCGGGGTCAGGCCCAGCCTGTCCTTTTCGTTGACGTCAGCGCCAGCCACCAGAAGGATCTTGGCGATCACGGTATAGCCTCGCTTCAAGGCAAAGAGCAGCGGCGGGTTGCCGTCTTCATCGGTGAAATGAATGTCGAAACCGGCGCGCACAAACAGATCGATGACTTGCTGCTCGCCCTTGTGCAGGGCATTCAGGAAATCCGCTCGGCTCACGAACAGACCGCGCTCGGTCAATTCATGGATCGCAACTTCCTTTCGTTCCGCCGCGCGGAAAGTTTCGAGCGCCCGGTATTCGCGCAAGGCGATGATTTCCTGGGTGACCTCCGGCGAAAATCCCTTGCGCCCCCCGCGCTTGTCGATCAGCAGGTCGCTCAGGTAGTCATGAATTTCCGGCTTGTCCCAGATCTCGTCCATCTTCCGCAGGATATGGTCGTGATGCTGCTCCAGATGGACTGGGTAGTCGAGCTCCAGGCTTTCAAAAAGAGGGTGCTTCATGGATCGGCAACGGATTGAATTTGGCAGGTTTGGAAAGATCCCCGGCGATGGTAAGCCAGATTTGACCCGGGAAACAGCCGCAGCCTCTGGTGTTTGCAGTTTTCTTGACGCTATCGCCCGAGAGACAGTGCCGGCACATCAGGACGGCAAGTTCCTGCAAAATGGCGCTTTTGCGCGCTGGCCCCTGGCACTTGTCGCCCCCGGTTCTCGTCAGCGTTTCAACAAAGGCAATCACCATGACCCGCACTGTTCAACAACTCTTCGACCTGACGGGCAAGACCGCCCTGGTAACCGGTGGCTCGCGCGGCCTGGGCCTGCAGATGGCGCACGCGCTGGGCGAGGCCGGTGCGCGCATCATGCTGAGCTCGCGCAAGGCGGGCGACCTCGAGCAGGCCACGGCCGAACTTCAGGACGCCGGCATCGACGCGCGCTGGCTTGCCGCGGACTGCGCCAAGGAAGCCGACATTCACCGCCTGGCCGACGAGACGCTTCAGCGCATGGGCGACGTCGACATCCTGGTCAACAACGCCGGCGCCACCTGGGGCGCGCCGGCCGAAGATCATCCGCTCGAGGCCTGGGACAAGGTCATGAACCTCAACGTGCGCGGCTACTTCATCCTGAGCCAGATCATCGCCAAGCGCAGCATGATTGCGCGCCGGTCCGGGCGCATCATCAACGTGGCCTCGATTGCCGGCTTGAATGGCAACCCGCCCGAGATGACCACCATTGCCTACAACACGTCGAAAGGCGCGGTGCTCAATTTCACGCGCGCGCTCGGCGCCGAATGGGGCAAGTACAACATCACGGTCAACGCCATCTGCCCCGGTTTCTTTCCCAGCAAGATGACAGCCGGCATTCTGGCCGCAATGGGCGAGGAACGGATGGCCGCGCATGCGCCGCTCGGGCGCCTGGGCGACGACGAGGACCTCAAAGGTCTGTGCCTGTTGTTTGCATCCGATGCCGGCAAGCACATCACGGGACAGTGGCTGGCGGTGGATGGCGGCGTCAGCGCCGTCATCGGCGGTTGAACAAAATGGGCTTTGGCGTCAGGATTCCGTTTGTCGATCACCTCGGCTTTGAGTTGCGGCTGTTCGATGGTGGCTTGTCGGAACTGGGCTATGCGCCCAAGCCCGAACACCTCAATTCATTTGCCGTCACGCACGGCGGCGCGCTAATGACCCTGCTTGACGTCACCATGGCGGTGGCGGCGCGCAGCGTGCAAAAAGACATGGGTGTAGTGACAATCGAGATGAAGACCAGCTTCATGCAGCCGGCCGTCGGGGCGCTGACCGGCAAGGGCCGTCTGATGCACCGCACCGCCACCATGGCCTTCGTCGAGGCGACCGTGCACGACGAAGCCGGACGCGCCTGCGCGCATTCCACCGGCACCTTCAAATATGTCCGGCGTCTGCCAACGGGGGCGAAAAGCGCCAACGGGCTCGACGTTATTTCAACCGACTAGGCTTTTTTCAGGAGCACCTCATGCCAAGCAACAAACAAATTCATCTGGACAACCGTCCGGTCGGTGAAGCGATCGCGAGCAACTTCAAACTCGTGGTTGGCGATACGCCGGCGCTGCAGGACGGGCAGGTGCTGGTGCGCCACCAGTTCCTCAGTCTGGATCCCTACATGCGCGGGCGCATGAACGACGCCAAGAGCTACGCCCAGCCGCAGCCGCTGGGCCAGACCATGGGTGGCGGCACCGTGGGCGAGGTGATCGAGTCGCGCAATGCCAAATTCTCGGTCGGCGACAAGGTGGTCGGCATGGGCGGCTGGCAGGAATACAGCGTGGTCGATGCGGATCAGACCGGCGCGCTGCGCAAAGTCGATACCACCCATGTGCCGCTGAGCGCCTATCTTGGCGCCGTCGGCATGCCCGGCGTCACGGCCTGGTACGGCCTGGTCAAGATCATCGAGCCCAAGGTCGGCGAGACGATGGTGGTGAGTGCCGCAACCGGCGCCGTCGGCAGCGCCTTCGCTGCGTTGTCCAAGGCGCGCGGCTGCCGCACCGTGGGCATCGCCGGTGGCCCGGAGAAATGCCGCTATGCCGTCGAGGAACTCGGCTTCGACGCCTGCATCGACTACAAGTTGCATCACGATGCCGTCTCGCTGTCCAAGGCGCTCAAGGAAGCCTGCCCCGGCGGCATCGATGGCTACTTCGAGAATGTCGGCGGCATGGTGCTCGATGCCGTCCTGTCGCGCATGAATGCGTTCGGCCGCATCGCGGTCTGCGGCATGATCGCCGGCTACGACGGCGCGCCCATGCCCATGACTTACCCGGCCCTGATCCTGGTGAACCGACTCAAGGTCCAGGGCTTCATCGTCAGCGAGCACATGGAGGTCTGGCCGGAGGCGCTCAAGGAACTTGGCGCGCTCGTGGCCAGCGGCCGGTTGCGTGCGCGTGAGTCGATTGCACAGGGGCTGGAGGCCGCGCCGCAGGCGTTTCTCGGGCTGCTCAAGGGCAGGAACTTCGGCAAGCAACTGGTGAAGCTGCATGACTGACATCGTTCTTCATCACTACCCGACCTCGCCGTTTTCGGAAAAGATCCGGCTGGTGCTGGGCTACAAACAACTGGCCTGGAAGTCGGTGATCATCCCGTCGATCATGCCCAAACCGGATGTGATTGCGCTCACCGGTGGTTACCGCAAGACTCCGTTTCTGCAGATCGGCTCGGACGTCTATTGCGACAGTGCGCTGATCTGCGATGTGCTCGAACACCTGCAGCCGACGCCGACCTTGTACCCGGTGCAGCACAAGGGCCTGGCGCGCGTGCTGGCGCAATGGGCCGACAGCACGCTGTTCTGGGCTGCCATGGCCTACAACCTGCAGCCGCGCGGTGCGGCCGCGATGTTCGAGGGCGCAGCGCCGGAAGTGGCCAAGGCCTTTGGCGCCGATCGCGCTGCCATGACGGCGGGCATGACGCGCTTGCGGCCGGCCGACGCCACGGCCGCCTACAGGTCGTACCTGCGGCGTCTGGCCAACATGCTGGAAGCGCAGGCGTTCCTGCTCGGCAGCGCGCCCTGCGTTGCCGACTTCGCCGCCTACCACCCGCTGTGGTTCTCGCGTCAGCGCGTGCCGGTCATGGCCGGCATCCTCGATGCGACGCCGGGCGTGTTGCGCTGGATGGACCGCATGGCTGCGCTAGGCCATGGCGCGATGGAGAAGTACTCCGCAAGCGAGGCCATCGCGGCTTGCCATGTGGCTGAACCGATGGGTGTTGTCGACAGTATTTTTCAGGATGAGCACGGCATCGCACTGGGCAGCCTGGTCACCGTGACGGCCGAGAGTTTCGGTCAGGAGCCCACAGAGGGGGTGCTGGTCGCTGCCAGCCGGACCCGCTACACGCTGCGCCGAGAGGACGCGCGGGCCGGCACCATGCATGTGCATTTCCCACGCATCGGTTATGTGCTGCGCACGGTCGCACCGGCATGATTTCCAACTTGCAGCCCGAGACCCTTCGCACAGTCCGCTGTGCTGACTGAACCATGGAGTATTCAAATGATCACTGATTTCAAGAACAAGACCGCGGTGCTGACCGGCGCCGGATCCGGCTTTGGCCTGGAATGCGCGCGCATCGGCGCCAATCTGGGGATGAACCTGGTGCTGGCCGATGTACAGCAGGACGCGCTGGACAAGGCGGCCGCCGAGATGCAGGCCCTTGGGGCGCCGGTGCTGGCGTTCAAGGTCGATGTGTCAAAGGCGGCTGAGGTTGAAGCCCTGGGACAGGCCACGCTCGCGCGATTTGGCGCGCCGCACTTTGTGTTCAACAACGCGGGCGTCGGCGCCGGCGGCCTGATCTGGGAGAACACGGTGCAGGATTGGGAATGGGTCATCGGCGTCAACCTGATGGGCGTGGCCCACGGTGTGCGCGTCTTCACGCCCATGATGCTCGAAGCGGCGGCCAAAGACCCGGCCTACCAGGGGCATATCGTGAATACCGCCAGCATGGCCGGCCTGCTCAATGCGCCCAACATGGGCATTTACGGCGCGAGCAAGCACGCGGTGGTCAGCATCAGCGAGACGCTGTACCAGGATCTGGCGCTGGTGACGGACCAGATCGGCGCAAGCGTGCTGTGTCCGTTCTTCGTGCCGACCGGCATCACGCAGAGCGAGCGCAACCGACCGGCCGCGGTGGCCGCTGCCAAGCCCACGCGCAGCCAACTGATCGGGCAGGCCATGAGCGACAAGGCGGTCGGCTCGGGCAAAGTCAGCGCCGCCGAGGTCGCGCAAAAGGTGTTTGACGCGATCCGTGCCAACCAGTTCTATATCTACAGCCACCCGAAGGCCATCGCCACGGTGCAGACGCGGATGGAAGACATCATGCTGGCACGCAACCCGACAGATCCGTTCGCGCACAAGCCGGAACTCGGCGTCGAACTGCGGCGCGCCTTGCGCGGCTGAACGACGCCCGGCCAGCCCGGTTCAGTGCATGCTGTCGGGGCGGATGATCGAAAACAGGTCGAGCGGCGCAATCAAGGGCGCAGGCCCGCCGATCAGGTCGACGAAACTGGCGAGTTCCTTGTCCTGAATAAAGCTGGCTGATGATCTGGCGCTCAGCAGTTTGTCAGGATGCTGGGGTCGTGCCACTGCAAATCCCTGCACGTAATCGACGCCGATTTCGGCCAGGGTCTGCACCGTCGCATTGTCCTCGGCCCATTCTGCAATCACCTTCATGCCGAGGTTTCGCGCCAGGTTCATGATGGCTTCGACGATCGCGATGTTGGCCGGGTGGTGGTTCATGTCGACGATGAAGCTGCCGTCGATCTTGAGCAGGTCGGCCTTGAACTCCTTCAGGTACGAGAACGAGGTGTAGCCGGCGCCGAAGTCGTCCAGGGCCACCTTGGCGCCATAGCCGCGAACCTTGTTCACGAAGCGCCGGGTGTTTTCCAGATCATGCAGCGCCACGCTTTCGGTGATCTCTAGACACAGTTTGCCGGCGACGTGTTGGTTCCTTTCCAGCGTGGCGTAGACCTCCTGCAGGAATCGCTCGTCATTGAGCGAGGCACCGCTGAGGTTCATGCAGACGAAGCGGGTGTGCGTGAGTTGCGCGTGGTGGGCGTTGAGCCAGGCCAGCGTGGTCGACAGGACCCAGCGGTCGATCATGCCCATGCGGCCGCTGGCTTCTCCCGCCGCGATCAGCAGGTCAGTTCGCACGACCTGGCCATCCGGGTCGCGCATGCGCAGCAAGACCTCGAAATTGAGAGATTCGTGCGGGGCCGTCAGCGACATGATGGGCTGCATCTCGATGTACAGCCCATCGGTGGCAGAACTGGTTGCCAGCAACGCAATCAGCTTGAGCTCGGCTTCGTGCTGCTTGAACGCCAGCGCGTCGCGTTCATAGACGACCAATCCGTCGCTGCCACTGGCCTTCGCCTCGCGGCAGGCGCGGTCGGCGCTCGACATCGCGTCATTGAATTTCATGCTGGCGCTGACTTCGATCAGTCCGATCGATCCACGCACGTAAAAGGCGTTGTCGCCGACGCGGTAGGGTCGGGTGCCGATGTTGTCCACGATGGCGCGGCACATGACCGTGGCCAGGGTGATCGGTGTCTCGGGAAACACGATCACGAACTCATCGCCGCCGACACGGCCAAATTGGTGATCGCGGGAAATCAGCTCCGACACCCGATCGCACACCTGCTGCAACACCTGATCGCCGACACCGTGGCCAAACAGGTCGTTGATCAGCTTGAAGCGGTCGAGGTCGAGGTAGGCCAAGGCCACGAGCGCCTTGCTGTCCGTCAGTGTCACGATGGCGCGGTTGAGCGCCGTCGCGATGCCGCGTCGGTTCAGGGTCTTGGTGAGGGGGTCGTGACTGGCCAGGAAGGAAAGGTCTTCCGTGGCCTGGGACCTTTCGGTGACATCCTGCAGGGATCCTTCGATCTTGTCGCGGGCCAGCGTTGCCGTGACGAGAAAGCGCTTGGCGGCGCCGCCTCCCAGCGCGGGTCCGCCCTGGACCTCCATCTCGTCGAGATTTTTTTCATGCACCATCTGATGCAACTGGGTCCAGGCGCCCGCAGCGAAATAGGATTGCCAGGTTGCGCCTTCGTTGGCCAGCACGTCCGGGCCCAGCATGGCAAGCAGAGCCGGATTGGCGCTCGTGAAGCGGCCACCCATGTCGAGCGTGAAGAGTCCGATCGGCATCGCTTCGAATGTGTGTTTCAACTCGGCCTGGATCTCCAGGCGTTGCTCATGTTCCTGGCGCATCTGTTCAGCAATCGCCAGCGCGGCCAGCAGGCTGGACGACAAGGCGGCGGTGACGCTGTTGACGGACCCGATCAATCCCTTGATGCCGAGCGCGGCCGAGAGCACCTCATACAGGCTCGCGACCAAAGTCACGCTGATGGCCGCGCTGTACCAAATGGCGACCCGGGAGCGGGTCTTGAGCAGTATCCGAACCAGCAGGTAGGTCATGAGCGAAATGCCGACGCCGACCAAGGGCCAGAAGAAAGGCAGAAACCGGCCCGATGGCAAAAAGCAGGAGAGTATCAGCAAGGGGATGCAGGTCCATTGCAATGCCTTCACCAGCGACCGGTGTCCGATCTGCAGGAAATCGTCTTTGAAAAGCGATGTGAACAGGATCAATGTCAGGACGTAGTACAGGGTGATGGTCACCATCCTGCCCTGCAACAACCAGTCATAAGGTACGGTGTAACCAAGCCATTGCGTATCCCAGCCGGCCGACAGGGCGCCCATTCTCAGATTGATAACCAGCCATGCGGCAAATATCACGTAAAGGCCACTGCGATTGATCAGGGCCGTTATCAGGACGAAAACAGCCAGAACGATGATGCCGCCGTCGAGCAAGCCCGATTTCCTGTGGAACTCCTGGGCTGAGGCCTGCAAGTCGCCGGTTCGCCAGCTCAGGGCGGAGAGACGGGCCGGACCGATCGCGCTGGTGCGGCAGATGACCTGCGTGTCTTTGAGAGAAAAATTGAGTTCAAGCGCGAAGCCGCCCTTGATCGATGAAATCGCGCCCGCAGTGCCTTGTCGATTGCCGTTGCCCAATGCGCCCAGTGTCGCGGCATTCCAGCACGCCACGTCCAGCGCGTGCCGTGACGGGAACTCGATCATCATCGGCTGGTAGGCAATTTCCTTCGGGACTTGAAAGGCGAACCAGGTGGGGGCTTCTGAAAGCTGGGTGTCGTGAAAAAGGCTTGTCGGGCTTTCACGCAAATGTGCCAATGCCTGGGCCGGATCAGCTGCGCCCCCCGTGCCAATATGACTTGAGACACCTACCCCCTGTGCAATTACAGAGTAAAAGGTAGTCTTGAACCATGTCAAATCAATCCAAGGAACGAATGAACGCAGAAGTTTTGCCTGCGAATG
>Ga0073936_10001068_pt1 | contig 42812 bp, 31 predicted proteins | sample AliMusrvi5mmetaG_FD_87041 | JGI IMG/M metagenome (GOLD analysis project Ga0073936, IMG submission 87041) | Freshwater lake bacterial and archeal communities from Alinen Mustajarvi, Finland, to study Microbial Dark Matter (Phase II) - Alinen... | ecosystem: Environmental > Aquatic > Freshwater >...
ACGCCACGCTGGTCACCGTCACCGCCTCCAGCGAAGAAACCGGCAAGGGCAACTTTGCCTGGAAAGCCGTCGATGGCAATGCCGCCACCCGCTGGTGCGCCAGCAGCCCGGCGCAGCCGCAATGGCTGCAGCTCGAGTTTGAAAAGCCCCAGTCATTGCACGGCATCAAGATCATCTGGGAAGGTGGCAACACCACCTACAAGCATGAGGTCGAGGGCAGCGCGGATGGCAAAAGCTGGAAAATGCTGGCCGATGCCAGGGACAACCATGGCAAAGGCACCTATGAGCACGCCTTTGAAGCCAGGGACACTCGCTTCATCAAGATCACCTGCCTCGGCAGCAACGGCGGCTGGGCCAGCATCAAGGAAGTCACGGTCAAGGGCGACGGCATCAAATCCCTTGCTCCGTCCGGTGCATCCATGAAGACGACTTCACCGAGCGACTCTAGCTCCGGTGACCCCTATGCCAAGGGCGGCAACGTCACCCCCAAGATCGTCAAGCGCACGCCGGAGCAGGAGCAGGCCATCCTCAAGGACGTGCACATTCCTGAGGGCTTTGACATAACCCTCTTCGCCGCACCACCCGCTGCCAACTATCCCGTCTATGTCTCCGCCGCCGCAAACGGCGACCTCTATGTCTCCAGCGATGGCAATGGCTCCTTGGGCCGCCTGCCCCATCGCGGCCGCATCCTGCGCCTGCGCGACACCGACGGCGATGGCCGGGCCGATGAAGTGAAGGAGTTTGTCAAAGATGTCGATTCGCCGCGCGGACTCGTCTTCGACCACGACCGCGTGTACCTGATCCATCCGCCAGACATCAGCGTGTACATCGACAAGGATGGCGATGGCGTGGCCGACGAAGAGCATGTGCTCATCAAGGGCATCGCCTTCGGCTTTGCCGATCGTCCCGCCGATCACACCACCAACGGCCTGACCATGGGCATTGATGGCTGGCTTTACATCGCCGGCGGCGACTTCGGCTTCATGGATGCCGTGGGCACCGATGGCAAACACCTCCAGCATCGCGGCGGCGGTGTGATTCGCTTCCGCCCCGATGGCACCGGCCTGGAAATCTTCGGCGACGGCACACGCAACATCCTCGGCACGCCGATCAGCCCGATCATGGACGTCTTCGCCCGCGACAACACCAACGATGGCGGAGGATGGGACGTGCGCTTCCATCATTTCACCGGCCTCGAAGACCACGGCTACCCCCGCCTCTACAAGAACTTTGGCAATGAGCACATCCAGCCCCTGGCCGACTACGGCGGCGGTGCCGGCTGTGGCTCCGTGTATCTGTCCGAGCCCGGCTTCGGCAAATGGAACGACGCCCCGCTCACCTGCGACTGGGGCACCGGCGCGCTCTGGCATCACAACGTGCAGCCGAAGGGCTCGACCTTCATCGAAACCGCGCCCCCGGAAAAGTTCATCGCCATGACCCGTCCCACCGATGCCGATGTGGACGGCATGAGCCACATCTATCAGGCCAGCTGGAAGGGCGCGACCTTCAACTGGGAAGGCCCCGATGTGGGCTACATCGTCCGCGTCTCGCCTACCGGCTACAAGCCGCTGCCGCTGCCGGACTTCGAAAAAGCCACCGACCTCGAGCTGGTTGCCATGCTCGATTCGCCAAGCCAGGTGCGCACCATGGATGCCCAGCGCACCCTCCTGCGCCGTCCTGAGAACGTCGCCACCACCCAGGCGCTGCTGAAGATGGCCGGCGACAAAGCCAAGCCTCTGCCCGCCCGCGTCGCCGCCTTGTATGCCATCACGCAGCGAGGTGTCAAAAGTGATGCCAGCGCCGGGATCATCCAGGCCGTCTCGCCGCTCGCCGCTGATCCCGTTATGCAGCGCTTCGTGCTGCGCGCGCTCGGCGATGCCGGGCTCGACAAGTTCGGTGCCAAGCAAAACACCGCCCCCATTGATCTCTACGCTGCCGGTCTGAAAAGCACCGAGCCGCGCACCCGCCTGGAAGCCATTGTCGGTGCCACCCGCCAGAGCATGAAATCGCTCGCGCCTCAGATCGCCGCCCTGCTGGGCGACTCCGATGCGGTCGTGGCCCACACCGCCTTCCGCGCGCTCGCCATGCTCGGCGCCGATGCCGCCTGCTTCACCGTGGTGGATAATTATGATGCCCCGGCCGCCCAGCGCGCCGGTGCCCTGCACGCCCTCATGCGCATGCACACGCAGGAAGTGGTGCAGGGGCTCATCGACCGCCTTGCCAAGGAAAGCGGCACCGAAGCTCGCAAAGGCTTGTTAGGCGCGCTCTGCCGCCTGCATTTTGTCGATGGCGAATGGAAGGGCGATTCCTGGGGCACCCGCCCAGACACCCGCGGACCCTATTACCAGCCTGATCCCTGGAGCGAATCCGACAAGATCGCCAGCGTCTTGAAGGCTACCCTTGCCAAGGCCCCGCCGGATGAAGCCGCCTTCCTCGTCGCCGAGATGAGCCGCAACCGCATTCAGTCCAACGATGCGCTCGATCGCATCATCGCCCTCGCGGCAAAGGATCCGAAACTCGCCCCGGAAGTCGTCGCCCAGATGGGTGGGGTGGACACCATTCCCACCGCCGCCATCCCTCTGCTCATCCAGGCCGCCGAAGATCCCAAGGCGAAGCCCGGTGTGCTGGCCGGAGCCATCAGCGCCCTGGCCAAGACCGATGCCGCCGGCAGCGCCCATGCCATGCTTACCGCCCTTGTCGCGCTCGATCATACCTCCGGCTACAACAAGGACCAGGATGCCGGCACCAGCGGCTTCCTCACCGCGCCCAAGCTTGAAAACATCCATCAGGCGCTCGAAGCCGAAGCCGCCAAGGTGGGCACCCCCACCGCTGCATGGGCCGAAGCCGGCCTGCTCACCCTCGCCTCCCGCAAGACCGGCAGCCCCGAAGCCCGCGAGATGTCGCAGAAGGCCCTCGATCAAGGCTGGCTGGACGCGAAACGCCGCGTGCAGATCATCCGCACCGCCGCCAAAATCAAGAGCCATGCCCTCGACGACAAGATCATCGCCGCCCTTGATGATTCCGACAAAGCCGTCGCCAGCGCCGCCAGCTCCACCGCCAAGGCCTTGAAGCTGCAAAAGAAGGACAAGAACAGCGGTCCGCTCATCAGCACCATGAAAGTGGACGACGTCATCGCCCAGGTCGTCAAGACCAAGGGTGATGCCTCCGTGGGGGAGCAACTCTTCATCAAGCAGACCTGCGTCGCCTGTCACACCACCAGCCAGGACCAGCCGCAAAAAGGCCCCTACCTTGGCAACATCGCCCAGACCTACAAGCGCCCCGACCTCGCCGCGAACATCCTCGATCCCAACAAGACCATCGCCCAGGGCTTCACCACCAACGTCATCGTCCTCAACGACGGCTCCGGCCAGATGGGCTTCGTCACCAATGAATCCGGCGACAAAGTCACCATCCGCAACATCGCCGCCCAGGAGTTCACCTTCAAAAAGGCCGATATCAAGACCCGCACCACCCTGCCCACCTCCATCATGCCCGTGGGCCTCGTCGGCAATCTCACCGTGAAGGAGTTCGCCAGCCTGCTGGATTACCTCGAAGCGCTGTCGAAGAAGAAGTAGTCCAGTCATTCGCTACGCGGCTTCGCAGCCGTGACTTCTGCTGGACAAAGTGGAAGCGGCATCCTGCCGCTTGACGCTATTCAATCACACGATGCCCAAGGCCTACCACTGCTGGCGCTGCAAGGTGCCGGTTCCCATGCTGACCGACGAAGAGTGGGCGGAGATCCAGCCCATGCTCACCAACATCGGCGCGTGGATGATCGCCCAGCGGGCAGCCACGAGGCCAAGCTATAAGGAAGCACTTCGGGAGCTTAACCAACTTGCCTGCGAGCGGTACTTTGAGATCACCGGAATCAGAGAGACAAATGCAAATGTCCTCCGGCATCACCGTTTGTCGATCTACGGAGAGGAATGTCCGGGGTGCGGGCATCTCCTGCGCACCAAACAGGCGTCCTTTTGCGCCAATTGCGGTCGGCCCCGGGGTGCCAGTGAAGGTCTGGATTCCACGAGCACGAGGCCTTCGAATCTACCATGATCGACGTCAAAACACTCTGGCAAAAGGTCATCGCTGAATGTGTCCCGAGAGACCAGCGTTCAATCCACGGCCCATACCATTGGCGGCGTGTGGAGCGCAACGGATTGATGGCAACGTGGCCGTCAAAAGTCCTCGTCATCTTCCTTGGTGCTCCCTGGCGGAGACTTTCCGTTCCGACCAGCGGGACGCCATGCGTTGATGTCCAACGAACGAATTCCAAGGCGCCGTTCAAGGACACGAAAAGCAATGCCAATGGGGAGTGCTCCAATCATAAACGTAAGAATCGAATAATAACTGCCGCCAAAAAGCCTGGCTTGTAGAGCGGAGATCCATGAAAAGGGCGGGAGGTTCTGATCCACACCCGCCAGTACACCGAAAAGCAAAATCCAAAGAAAGGCGCGCACGGCCTTTCCAGACGTGGGAGCCTCCCGCCATTGCCTCCGCCGTGCATCGTAGTAGGCGGCCACGTCATCCGTCGCAGCGACAATCGCCGATGCTCGCTCTGACACCGGTAGGGTGCGAACCTGCCGCATTGGATGCCATTTCGTCAGATTGATCAATGGCGAGAACAGGATGGATGCTCTTTGAGCCTGGAAGAAGGTCAGCTTCGTCCCAAGCCATATTCTGGCATAACACCAGGACGACAACGGACGAAACACCGTCCACCAGATGAAACCGGCGATTACAAACGCTCCGGCAAACACAATCCAGAAAGACTCGCGAGGCACCACTCCATCCAGGCCAAGGATCACGGCCAAAACGATTGCCACGCCAGCGATTTTTGCAATCAGGTCAAAGAGATGGGTCCAAAAAAACATGGGGGCAGGCTTGTTGGTTGCGCACTGTCAAGCGTGGGCAATCGTAGGATTGCCTGCCGCACTTCGTGATATCGTATGTATATCACAAAAAATATTGGCTCCCGCAAGAACCTTGTGCGCGGGGTCGAAATCCCGTTCACCGCGTGATCCACCCCTGGGTTCATCTCGCGGAGCCTTGGCCGAAGGTGGAATAGTGCAATGACTGCTCCATACAACTCACCATTCATCGCTTGCGGGCTCACGCCGGGCTCGTGAGTCTGGGGCCTGATGTTTCGATCCGCCTCCGTCTATTCTGCCGTCGCTGTTCTCCTCGCTGCCTCCGTGGCCTGGGGAGAGGGTGCCTCGCCCCACAAGCCCACCTATGCTAACGTAGCTTATGGAACGCACGCCCGGCAGGTGCTGGATTTCTACCAAGCGAAAACAGCGGCCCCAGCCCCGGTGATGTACTTCATCCACGGCGGAGGCTGGATGTCGGGTGACAAGAACACTCCGGACTTCCTGGATGCCTGCCTGAAGACGGGCATCTCCGTGGTTTCTGTCGAATACCGGCTGATCCCAGATGCGAACCAGCAGAAGATGGAGCCTCCCGTCAAAGCCTGCTTGGAGGATGTGGCGCGGGCGTTGCAGTTTGTGCGCAGCAAGGCGGGCGACTGGAAAATCGACAAGCAGCGGATCGTCTGCTGTGGCGGTTCCGCAGGCGGGTATTCCTGCCTGTGGCTCGCCTTTCATTCAGACATGGCCGATGCCGCTGCCAGCGATCCCGTGGCCCGCGAATCCACGCGGGTTGCCGGGGTGCTGGCCTTTGTCCCGCAGACGTCTCTGGACCCCAGGCAGTTGAAGGACTGGATTCCCAACATCAATTATGGCGGGCACGCCTTCAACCAGCCCAGCTTCGAGACCTTCCTCGACAAGCGCGAGTCCCTGATGCCGTGGATTCAGGCGAACTCACCCTATGCGATGGCCACGGCGAAGGCTCCGCCCATCTGCCTTTTCTACGACTCAGTTCCCAGCGTGGGCCAGCCGTACAGGGATCCCCCGCATTCGGCAAACTTTGGGGCACCCCTGGCTGAGAAGCTCCGGAAACTGGGCGTGGAATGCGATTTCAACTACCCCGGCGCAACAGGACTGAAGTACCCGGATCTTTTCCAGTTTCTGCGCTCGAAGCTGAACGTGCGCGGGAGTGAATAGCGGTGTGGCGGCAGGCCGCGGCCAGACACTTTGTAAGTCTGCTGCCCTCGCTCGCGTGATGTCACGAAAATCATCTGGAAACAGTCCTGTGCCTCTGGCAAAATGGCAGTCCTGTCAACCATCGCTGCCCCACTGCCATGACGACATCCAAGACCAACTCCAGCCTCCATGAGTTGGCGCTGATGTTTCTGGGTCGAATTCCGGTGGAGGAAGACATTCCCTTGGCCGGCAGCCTTGATCGGGCGGCGCTCGACGGGTCGATATCGTCGCTCGCCTTGGTCGATGACTACCTTCAGTTTGTTCACGAGAATTTCGAGCACTTGACGGAGACCGATTACCACAACCTCGCGCTTCGCTGCGGGGCGTACGTCGGCGAATGCATCCGCATGACCTGGCCGGGCATGTATGACTGGATGGACTACAACGACTACGTTCCACTGCATCAGGAGGCGATGGTGATGCTGCCGGAGCGCGTGCTGGGAACCTGCACACTGCTTCTGCGCAATCCTGATGCGTTCCTACTGCCCGTGCACAGGGTGCTGCGCTTCATCCACGACGGACCGGCCAACAGCGTCCACCACTTCGCCATCTGCGAGCACGAGCATCACAAGCGGCCACTGGAGAAGCTGGCACCTTAGCGGGGCGTTGGCGTTGTAAGCCACACCGCATGCCTTTGGCCTAACTGGTGGACTTTGCCTGGGTAAGCTTGACCAGCAGCTCGGTTGCCGCATCAATGAGGGGTGCCGCCATTGGCTCCCGTTGCATGACTTCCATAGGACCCTCGCCAAAGTAAAGGCCGTCCGAAACCAGAAAAGTAAGCCGGATGTTTCCGATGGTTGGTGCTGGCAGCCTCGTCTTGTCCCACGGCCCAATGACGGCGACCACCGGCTTTGAGGCCTTCATGACGGCCTGGATTTCACTTTGAAACAGCCCCGGTGCACCTTCTACAATCGCCATCTTGCCGGTGTGATTGATATAGCGCGCGTTGCCGTCGGCATAAGCTGCCAGGGTATCCACGCCCTCTGGCAAAGCTACCTCAATGATGGTGCCCAGCAGTTGTTTTGGTTCAACACTCTGCCCTTTTTGGAGCAGCTTGTTAAAGGCCAGTGCCCGCACCCTTGATTCTGCGTCCTGGTCATCGGCCAGGGCTCTCAAACCGTTAAGATCGGTCGGCTCTTTGGCCAAGGTTTTCCACGGTTCCGTAAGTTTGATCGACTCTCCCGTGAGGAACAACGTCGGCCGGTCGCAGAAGAGAAGATGGTAAATAAGGTTGGTCGAATCATCTTTGTAAGGGCCATCCACGGTCCGGCGGTCAGCTGCGAAGCGCTGGGGAGGGGGCACCCAAGCAGCGACCGGAACGGGCTCCGGGCTGGCCGGTTGGGTCGGGCGGGCAGAGCGGATTGCAGGTGCTTTTCCGAAACCGAGTGCGGCGAGAATTTGTTTCCACATCCTGCCTCATTAGGCGGCTGTGCGCTGGCCGGCAACGCGAAAGTATTTTGAGCCCGGGGGTGCTTTGGAGTGCCCGCGATTCGTTCAGGGTTTCGCTCGCCGAGATGGCTTTGGTTTTGCAAGCTTTTGCACTTGTTGCATTGCTTGATCGAAGTCCGTGTCCACCGCGCGGGCAGCGCCGGCAGTGACGACCCTGAACTTGTCGTATTCCATCTCGGCCTTGGCCTGGGCCATCTCGTGGGAAATGCGTCCGGCGTGGGTGAGGATGTCACGGTCATTCAGCGTCAGAAACGCGTCCAGCTTCTTGATCCAGTCCGCCATGTGCATGGGGATGCGGCGCATTGCCTGACCCTGGGCAAAAATGAGATATTGCTCCACGAGATTATTAAGGGCAGCCAGCTCCGGCTCGGTGAGATAGTTTTTGGCAACGGCGACATCCTGTTTGCGAATTACCGCTCCCCTCCAGCTGGTCAGTCCCAGGTTGGGCTTGTCGGCGTCCGCCCGATCATGGACGATCTCGGCAGCGGTTTGCCCAGTTATCGCCCAGTGGACCTTATTCTGCACCGTCTTGAAGAAAGCGATGCTTAGGTCCTCCGTGGGATCATAGTCGATACTCGTGGCATAGATGTCTGTGATTTTCTGGTAAAACCGCCGTTCGGAGGTGCGGATGTCCTGAATCCGGCGCGTCAGTTCCTCAAAATAGTCGAACGGCTGGTCAGGATTCTTGAGCCGCTCGTCGTCTAGGACAAAGCCCTTGACGATGTATTCCCGCAGCAGACGCGTAGCCCAGATGCGAAACTGCGTGCCGCGAAGCGATTTTACCCGGTAGCCCACCGAAATGATGACGTCGAGATTGTAGAGTTTCGTCGCGTATTTTTTGCCGTCAGCAGCAGTCGTCAAGGATTCCTTGACGACTGCATCGGCAGACAATTCACCTTCGGAAAAGGCGTTCAGAATGTGCAGGCTGACGTTCTGCTTGGTGGTCTGGAACAACTCTGCCATGTGCCCCTGCGTGAGCCAGACAGTCTCGCCTTCGAAGCGCACGTCGATTTTGAGCTTCCCGTCCTCGGTCTGATACACGAGAAACTGGCCGCCGGGCGGAGGAAATTGCGAGGAGGCGTCAGTCATTGGCGGTGAACGCAAATTAAGCAAAGCGTTGAGCTCTTGGCAACAGTGGTGAGCGAGTGGAGGTGCCTCGCGCGGGGGAGGAGCAAGAACAGGAGGACGAAGCTGAGCGGGGAGTTCCCCCGCTCCCGGCACTTGCGCTGCGCTGGATTCTGCCGACTGTCACCCTCCCTTTGTCCTGACTCATGATTCCGAACATCTACCGCACCCACCACTGTAACGCGCTCCGTGAGGAGCACATCGGCCAAACCGTCACGCTTGCGGGCTGGGTGAATTCGGCGCGCGACCATGGCGGTGTGATCTTCATCGACCTGCGCGACCGTGAAGGCATGACGCAGGTGGTGTTCCGTCCGGAAGAGGGCGCGGAGATCGCCTCGCGCAGCCACGAATTGCGCGACGAGGACGTGGTGCAGATCACCGGCCGCATCGAGAAGCGCCTGGCCGGCACGGAAAACGACAAGCTCGGCACCGGCATGATCGAAGTGGTGGCGGTCACGCTGACGATGTTGAACAAGTCGGACGTGCTGCCCTTCCATCTGGATCGCGAGCTTTCCAACGAAGACCTGCGGATGAAGTACCGCTACCTGGACCTGCGCCGCGAGCGCATGACCCGCAACATCCGCACGCGCCACAAGATCACCACCGCAGCGCGCAATTATCTGGACCAGACGGGCTTCATCGAGGTGGAGACCCCGATCCTTTCCAACCCGACCCCGGAAGGCGCTCGCGACTTCCTGGTGCCGGCGCGCATGCATCCCGCGCATTTCTACGCGCTGCCGCAGGCACCGCAGCAGTACAAGCAGCTGCTCATGGTGGCGGGCCTGGAGCGCTACTTCCAAATTGCCCGCTGCTTCCGCGACGAGGATCTGCGTGCGGACCGCCAGCCGGAGTTCACGCAGATCGACATTGAAGCCAGCTTCGTGAAGCAGGATGACATCATCCCGCTGGTGGAAGGCCTGCTGGCCGCGATGTTCAAGGCGGGCCAGGGCGTGGACATCCCGCTGCCGATGCCGCGCATGACCCACCAGGAGGCCATGGACCGCTTCGGTTCCGACAAGCCGGACACGCGTTTCGGCAGCGAAATCATCAAGCTCGACGACCTGTTTGCGAACACCGGCTTCAAGATCTTCAAGAGCGTGCTCGACAACGGCGGCACGGTGCGCGGTATCAACTGCAAAGGCTTTGCCACCGTGACCACCGGCCAGATGAACCGGCTCAACGAACTGGCGGTGCAGGCGGGCCTGCCCGTGAAGGCCCTGGCCTTCATCAAGCTGGAGAACGGCGAGTACAAGAGCCCTCTGTGGAAGGTCTTCAGCGAAGAAGAAAAGAAGGCCGTGACCGAGCGCATGGATCTCGCGGAAGGGGATGTGGTCTTCTTCGTGGCGGGAGCCTGGGAGATGGTCAGCACCGTCCTTGGCCGCACCCGCCTGGAAGTGGCCTCCATGATGGAATTATTGAAGGACAGCAAAGCGCTGAACTTCCTCTGGGTCGTGGACTTCCCCCTGCTTGCCTTCAGCCCCGAGGAGCAGAGCTGGGTCGCCGTGCATCACCCCTTCACCCGCCCGAAGGCGGAGGACATGCCGCTGCTCGACGCGGGCGAATACGGCAAGGTGCGCGCGGAAGCGTACGATGTGGTCCTCAACGGCTACGAACTCGGCGGCGGCAGCATCCGAATCCACGAAAGCGATTTGCAGGCGAAGATGTTTGGCGTGCTCGGCGTCACTCCAGAGGAGCAGCAGATCAAGTTCAGCCACATCCTCGAGGCCTTCAAATTTGGCGCGCCACCGCACGGTGGTCTGGCGCTGGGACTGGACCGCATCGCCATGCTGGTGAGCGGCGAATCCAGCATCCGCGAAGTGATTGCCTTCCCCAAAAACAACAAGGCTTCCGACTTGATGACGGACAGCCCGACGACGGTGGATTTCAAGCAGCTGCGCGAACTCTACATCCAGAGCACCTTCAAGCCGAAGGAGAAGGAAACGCCTCCTCCGGCAGAACCGAAGGCATAGCTGCCAAAGTTCGAAAGGCTGCGGATAGGTTTGGTTGATGTTCGCAATTGCGGGCATCAATCATGTCTGGGCGCGCTAGCGCTGTGGAGTGCGGATGCTTGCAGCCGCTGTAGTCAGCCAGCTTGCTGGCGTTGAACTCCCCAGGACGGTGTCTCGATCAATACGCTAAGTCAGATCGCCATTCACTGCAGCAGCCGGGCGAAGGGCGACAGCCAGCCAAAGGCTGCCCGGAGGGTGGCGAAGCCAGCAACCCGCCTTCAAACAGCGGCTGCAAGCATCCGCACCAAAGCGCGCACGTCTTGCGCTGTGTCACGACCACAGCCTTCGCGCTTGCGATCCACTTTGTGATTGGTGCCCGGGGGTGAACCGGTATACAACGCAGGGATGAGCGATTCCCCGGTGAAAATGCCTCGTCTTTGGCTGACGTCCGGGGCTCTTCCCATTCTGTGGGGTGCGCTGTACGTGGGGGCGTTTCCGCCGGTGGGCATGCGCTTTCTTGTGCCAGTGGCGCTGCTGGGGCTTCTTCACTGCCTGCGCGGTCTGGAGCCCGTGGCCGCCAGGTGCGCCGGCTTCCTATTTGGCATGACGGTGATGACGCTGGGCTGTTCCTGGCTGCACAATATCTTTGGCGGCATCTTTTTGGGTCTGGCTGCCCTGCACGCGCTGTTCTACGGCCTGTTTGGCTGGGGCCATGCCATCATCGAGCGGCAGGGCTGGGGCGGCGCTACGAAAGCTCTGGCCATCGCCTGCACCTGGACCGGCGTGGAGTACATCCGCGCCGAGCACTTCTGGCTGGATTTTCCGTGGATGACACCTGGGCATGGGCTCGCCGTCATTCCATGCCTGACCCAGCCCCTGCTGGCCACGATCGGTGTTTACGGGGTGGGATTTGTGCTGGTGTTGGTGTGCGCTTGGGTGGTGCGGAAAGAGTGGAAGGGGGTACAGATCATCACACCCCCGCGGGTGCTGATTGCACTCGGGCTCATCCCCATCCTTTCCGACCTGTCCTGGATGGCCTCCCGGGACAGGAGCCACTCCCTTCCCACGGTCTCTTTCGCAGCCATCCAGTCCGAATCGGGTTGGTTGCACCAGTTCAGTGAAACCACCGAGGCACTGAAGGACAAGCCAGACCTCGTCATCTGGCCGGAAGAGTCGCTGCCTTATGACATCGTCAAGGCGGCGAAGGACTGGGCACGTCTCGAGTCATTGGTGAAAAAACAGCAGTGCGTGCTGGTGATGGGCACCCAGCAAGGAGGGGAGGGAAAGGCTTGGTTCAACACGGCGCTCACGCTGGATGAAACAGGGATTCTGGGCCGGCACTTCAAGAACCACCCCGTGCACCTCTTCAACGATGGCACGCCCGGCACCGAGGCACACCCCGTCGCCACGCGGATCGGAAAGATCGGTACGCCGATCTGCTTCGACTGTGACTATCAGGATGTGGTGCGCCGCATGACCTTGGAAGGCGCGGATTTCTTTGCCGTTCCCAGCATGGACCCTGTCCGATGGGGACCCCTGCAGCGTCTTCAACACGCCGAGCTGTTTCGTATTCGTGCCGCTGAGAATGGTCGGGCAATGGTGGTGTGCGCCACCTCAGGGGTCACGCAGGTCATTGATCCCTGGGGTGGTTTGGTCTCGATGCTTGAACCGCTCAAAGACGGCGTGCTCACAGGGGTGATTCCCATCCGCACCGGAATAACGATCTACACCTGCTACGGCTGGCTCTTCCCCTGGATCGCCCTGGTTGCCGCCATCCTCTTCATCGTCCAGGCTCTTCGCAGCGAGCGTGACACACGGGTTGCCGCATGAACGCCTTGCCTCCGGCGCATTTGCATCCAAACTCGGTGACATCCCAACTATGATGTCTCCCGTACAACTCTTTGATTTGTCTGGCAAAACCGCCGTGGTGATTGGCGGCACCGGTGAACTGTGTGGTGCCATCGCCGAAGGCTTTGCCGCGGCCAACGCCGAAGTGGTGCTCGTCGGCCGCGACCCTGCCAAGGCCGAAAAACGCCTGGACGCCATCGGCTCCATGGGCGGGCGCGGCTACTTCATCGCCGCTGATGCCTCGAAACGGGGCGACTTGCAGCTGGTGCTCGACGCGGTGCTGGAACGCTCGAAGAGCTGCGACATCCTGGTCAACGGCGCAGGAGTGAACTCGGCCACCCCCTTCCTCGACATCCCGGAGGAGGAGTACGACCGGATCATGAACGTCAATACCAAGGCCGTGGTGCTCGCCTGCCAGGTGTTTGGCCGCTACTTTGTCGATCACAAGGTCGCTGCATCCATCATCAATCTGGGCAGCATGTCCGGCCTGTTGCCGCTGAGCCGCGTGTTCACCTACTCGATGAGCAAGGCGGCGGTGCACAACCTCTCGAAGAACCTCGCCCGCGAATGGGCGCCGCTGGGCATCCGTGTGAACACGTTGGTCCCCGGCTTTTTCCCGGCGGAGCAGAACAAGAAGGTGCTGACTCCCGATCGCGTGGCGAAGATCATGGGCCACACCCCTGCCGCGCGCTTTGGCGCAGCCAGCGAGCTCATCGGTGCCGCGTTGCTGCTGGCCAGCAATGCCGCCGGTGCTTTCATCACCGGCCACGAGCTGGTGGTGGATGGCGGCTATTCCTCGATGACGATCTAATCGGAAAAACAAAAAGGCTGCAGCGTGATGCGCTGCAGCCGAACTTGTCATCCCATCACTCAGGGATTGAGGGCCTGAATCATTACGGGGTGCCTTCCACGAAGCCTTTGGCAACCAGGTCTGCCTTCACCCGTTGGACGGCGGGGAGCAGACTGCTGTCCCCGGCGTTATTGCTTGCCAGACTGGCATCCACTTTGAGCGTCGCGACAGATTTGACTTCCTCCAGTGCAGGGGAAATCGTGGTGGTGACTGGGGGCGTTCCAGTGGTGGAACTTCCCGCGGTGGAGACCATGGAAGAGGAGCCTTGAAGGTTGCGGGGGAGGGCGGTTGCCACCGTGCCACTGATGACCACCTGCCCGTTGTTGCCCTCCTGAAGGAACGAATTGACCGTCACGACACCGGTCACGATGTCAGTGGCTGTGAAGGCCTGGGCCAGAACTGTTGAGACCTTGTTTCTGCCGTGCGAATCCTGAACTTGAGTGATCACCACGGCCGATGGCGCGCCGACAAAGAACGTCTTCGAGCCCTTTTTTTCATCCAGCGTGATGGTGACAAGATTCGCATTGGTCATGTCGATGGGTTTGGTCGGATCAATCACCTTGGTCAGATCGACCACTTCGATGAATTTTTCCATCTGGGTGCCTGTTGCTGGAAGGGAGGTTGTTTTGACAACCTGTGCGCCATCGTAAATCGCGACATCTGCGACGCAGAGCGTGGCAGGCAGAAGTAGAAGTGAACCGAGCAGGGATTTTTTCATAAATTTGGGGGGTCAAGAATTCAGCCTCAATCGAGACAATGCTTCTACTCAGTGAGACGGCGAACCACGATAATTGTTCAACTACGGGAGCACTCCCTCGGAGTACGTCGCTCCATTCACCGGTGAGAATGGCTGGCGCGGAGTTTCGGTGGGTTCCGAACCGTGCTGACCACGGATCAGCTTTCCGGACAGGTGGTGTTGGAGAAGTTCCCATGAAGCGATTTCTCTTCCACCATGGGGTGTTTACCCCATGGTGGGTTGTTCTGATTATGGGGTACGGGTGGCAGGTTAAATCAGCCTGCAAACCATGGTGGCCAACGGGATGAAGGTAAAGGAATCCCAATCATGCAACCAATGCCACGTATCAGCCCGGAAAATGATGAGATAAGGTCGACCGGCACGCAAGTGTCCGGCACCGCAACGACGGGCATGGCGGAACTCACCAGGGAAGTGGTGCGCAACGAGTTCCTGCTCAAAACCGGGGCGCTGCAAAATGCCATCCTCAACAGCGCCAACTTCTCCAGCATCGCCACCGACGAGAAGGGCGTCATCCAGTTGTTCAACGTCGGTGCGGAGCGCATGCTCGGCTACACGGCGGCTGAAGTGGTCAACAAGATCACCCCCGCCGAAATTTCCGATCCGCAGGAAGTCATCGCACGCGTTCCGATCCGCAGGAAGTCATCGCACGCGCCAAGGCATTGAGCCTGGAACTCGGCACCACCATTGCACCAGGGTTTGAAGCCCTGGTGTTCAAGGCCTCGCGTGGCATCGAGGACATCTACGAGCTCACCTGCGTTCGCAAAGATAGCAGCCGTTTCCCTGTCCAGCTCTCCGTCACCGCCCTGCGCGCCGATCAAAACGCCATCATCGGCTACCTGCTCATCGGCACGGACAACACCGCGCGCAAGCAGGCCGAGGAGGCACTGCTCAAGGCGGGTGCCCTGCAAAGCGCGATTTTCAACAGCGCCAACTTCTCCAGCATCGCCACCGATGCGAAGGGAGTCATTCAGATCTTCAACATCGGTGCGGAGCGCATGCTCGGCTACACGGCCGTCGAAGTGGTCAACAGGGTCACTCCCGCCGAAATCTCCGATCCGCAGGAAGTCATCGCGCGCGCCAAAGCGCTGAGCCTGGAGCTCGGCACCACCATTGCACCGGGATTTGAAGCTCTGGTGTTCAAGGCCTCGCGCGGCATCGAGGACATCTACGAGCTCACCTACATCCGGAAGGATGGCAGCCGCTTCCCGGCGGTGGTGTCCGTCACCGCCCTGCGCGACGATCAAAACGCCATCATCGGCTACCTGCTCATCGGCACGGACAATACCGCCCGCAAGCAGGCCGAAGAGGCGCTCCTCAAGGCCGGTGCCCTGCAAAGCGCGATTTTCAACAGCGCCAACTTCTCCAGCATCGCCACCGATGCGAAGGGCGTCATCCAGATCTTTAACGTCGGTGCGGAGCGCATGCTCGGCTACATGGCCGTCGAAGTGGTCAACAAGGTCACCCCCGCCGAAATATCCGATCCGCAGGAAGTCATCGCGCGCGCCAAAGCGCTGAGCCTGGAGCTGGGCACCACCATTGCACCGGGCTTTGAAGCCCTGGTGTTCAAGGCCTCGCGCGGCATCGAGGACATCTACGAGCTCACCTACATCCGCAAGGATGGCAGCCGCTTCCCGGCGGTGATGTCCGTCACCGCGTTGCGCGACGATCAAAACGCCATCATCGGCTACCTGCTCATCGGCACGGACAATACCGCGCGCAAGCAGGCTGAGGACGAGCGCAAGCTTCTCGACCAGCGCTTGCGGGACCAGCAGTTTTATACCCGCTCGCTGATCGAATCCAACATCGACGCACTGATGACGACCGATCCCTCCGGCATCATCACCGACGTGAACAAGCAGATGGAGGCCTTGACCGGCTGCCCGCGCGAAAAACTCATCGGCACACCCTTCAAGGACTACTTTACCGATCCTGACAGGGCCGGTGAGGCCATCCAGCGTGTGCTCATCCAGAGCAAGGTCACCGATTACGAGTTGACCGCCCTGGCCAAGGACGGCAGGCAGACCGTCGTGTCTTACAACGCCGCCAACTTCTACAATCGCGATGGCGAACTGCTCGGCGTGTTCGCCGCCGCGCGCGATGTGACTGAGCGCAAACGCTTGGACCAGGTGTTGCAGGAGAATACCCTCGAACTGGAAAAGGCCACGGCCACGGCGGAAAAGGCCAGCCTCGCGAAGTCCGACTTCCTTTCCAGCATGAGCCATGAATTACGCTCTCCGCTCAACGCCATTCTTGGCTTTGCTCAGCTCATGGAGTCCGATGAGCCGCCGCCGACCCCCACGCAGAGGGGCAGCATCGACCAGATCCTTCACGCAGGCTGGTACCTGCTCAAGCTGATCAATGAAATCCTCGACCTCGCGGTGATTGAATCCGGGCGGCTGCTGCTCTCTCTCGAACCCGTCTCCTTGACCGCGGTGTTGTTTGAATGCCAGTCCATGATACGGCCTCTGGCGCAAAAGCGCGGGGTCAGCATGACCTTCCCTCGTTTCGAGCATCCTGTCTTTGTCATGGCTGACCATACGCGCCTGAAACAAGTGCTCATCAACCTGCTGTCCAATGCCATCAAGTACAACAGCCCCGGCGGCACCGTCGTCGTCGATTGCGTCGCCGTCACTCCGACGCGTGTGAACGTAAGCGTCCGCGACACCGGTGCCGGATTGAGCACGGAGAAGCTCACTCAGCTCTTCCAGTCCTTCAATCGGCTCGGGCAGGAAGGCAGTGCTGAGGAAGGCACGGGCATCGGCCTGGTGGTGAGCAAGCGCCTCGTCGAGCTCATGAATGGCGCCATGGGGGTGGAAAGCACCGTGGGGGCGGGCAGCGTGTTCTGGATCGAATTGATTTCGTGCACTGAACCCAAGCTGGACCTGGACTTTGTCAAGTCCTCCGCGGTGGGCGTTCCTGAGATACCGGTGGGTGCACCCGTGCATACGCTGCTCTACGTCGAAGACAATCCCGCGAATTTGAAGCTCGTGGAGCAGCTCATCGCCCGCCGTCCCGACCTGCGCCTGCTGACTGCGATGGACGGCAGGAGAGGCATCGAAATCACCCGTACCTCCCGCCCTGAAGTGATTCTCATGGACATCAATCTCCCCGGCATCAGCGGACTCGACGCCCTGAAGCTGCTGAAGGAAGACGCCACCACCGCGCATATCCCGATCATTGCGGTCAGTGCCAACGCCATCCCTCGCGACATCGAAAAGGGCCTGGAGGCAGGTTTCTTCCGCTACCTCACCAAACCCATCAAGTTCAGTGAACTCATGGACGCGGTGAATGAGGCACTGGAAGCAACGGGCGCCCGTTTACCCACGCCAAAGTTGTAGGCCAGACCACCGAAGGCGCATCGGAGGCCCCCCTCCGTGTTACCATCAGGAAAAGGGCGCTGGGTTGGAGCCCAAAGCCAGGCACCATTCAAGCATGGTCGTGAGTTGACGTGAACACGGCACCCGGCTCGGTATGCCGAGCGCGAAGCGCTCTGGAGTGCTGTGGCTTGACACAGCTTTGGGGCGGAAGTCGGCTTGACGCCTGCGGTGGGGTGTCGGGCTTCGTGTGGCCAATAATGCGCGAGCGCTTTGGACTGCGGTGACTCCTCCCGTCTTTTACCCACCTTAAGTCGGTTCGCAACGAGTTGCGCCACCCAGGCCAGCTCACTGTGCGGATCAAAATATTTGAGTAAAAGACAGGACTCGTCACCGCTTGGGGCCTTGGTGAGTTGCTTGCTTCGCACTTTCCGTCCCGCCACTCCGCTCCACCGCAAAGCCAAGATCAGCACAGGTAAAACCAAGGCCCGTGGAGCAGACGCGGCATTCTCTCGCTTCATTGGCGCAGCGTCAGGGATCACCCCGGCGCAGTCTCTGTCTCCGCCATGGAAGTTTTTGCCGTCACCGTCTTCGTCAGCCTCATGTTCGCCGTGCTTTTCGCCGTGCTGTTCTTTGCTGAACGAACCCAGCGGCATCGTCGCGGCATCGAGCAGGACGCTCTGCTCCCGCTCGATGACGGCCCTCGGCCCGCAGCGCTTCTTAAAACCGGCCGGCGCAACCCTTGACCTATCAATCAGCTACTCATGACCAAGAAAGTAACCATCGAATATAACGACAGGATCGTGCGCCAGTTCATGCTGGCCTCGATTCTTTTTGGCGTCGTCGCCATGCTCGTGGGCGTGCTCATCGCCTCGCAGCTTAATTTCCACGAGCTCAACCTCGCCAAGTGGCTGTCCTTTGGCCGGCTGCGGCCGCTGCATACGAACGCTGCGATCTTTGCCTTCGTGGGCAACATGATGTTCGCCGGGATCTACTACTCCACGCAGCGCCTGTGCAAGGTGCGCATGGGGCTGGACTGGCTTTCCAACCTGCACTTCTGGGGCTGGCAGGCGATCATCGTGGCGGCGGCGGTCACCCTGCCGCTGGGGCTCACACGCGGCCAGGAATACGCCGAGCTGATCTGGCCGATCAATATCGCGGTGGCACTCATCTGGGTCGTGTTCGCGGTGAATTTCTTCATCACCCTGCACAAGCGCAACGAGCCTTCCCTCTACGTGGCGCTCTGGTTCTACATCGCCACGATCATCACCATTGCGATGCTCTACATCGTCAACCACCTCTCAATCCCCACGAGCTGGACGCACAGCTACTCAGCCTTCGCCGGGGTGCAGAACGCGCTGGTGCAGTGGTGGTACGGGCACAACGCCGTGGCGTTCTTTTTGACCACGCCCATCCTCGGCATCATGTACTACTTCCTGCCCAAGGCGGTGAACCGGCCGGTGTATTCTTACCGGCTCTCGATTGTGCACTTCTGGTCGCTCGTGTTCCTCTACATCTGGGCGGGGCCGCATCACCTCCTGAACACCGCCCTGCCGAAGTGGCTGCAGCTGCTCGGCATGTTCTTCAGCCTTATGCTCTGGGCTCCAAGCTGGGGCGGCATGCTCAACGGCTTGCTCACCCTCCGGGGCGCATGGGACAAGCTGCGCACCGACCCGGTGGTGAAGTTCTTCGTCGCCGGCGTGACCTTCTACGGCATGGCCACCTTTGAAGGGCCGCTGCTTTCAATCCGCTCGGTGAACGCCCTGTCCCATTATTCGGACTGGACCATCGGCCACGTGCATGCGGGCGCCTTGGGCTGGAACGGCTTCATGGCGGCGGGCATGTTCTACTGGCTGGCCCCCCGCCTGTGGGGCACCAAGCTGCATTCGATCGCCATGGCGAACTTCCACTTCTGGATCGGCACGCTTGGGATCTTGATCTACGTGGTGGCCATGTGGATCAGCGGTGTCGAGCAGGGCCTCATGCTCAATGCCACCACGGCAGACGGCACAGCGCTGCAGTACCCGAACTTCCTCGAGACCCTGCAAGCCATCCGGCCCATGATGGCGGCGCGCGTCGTCGGCGGTGCCATGTACTTGACTGGATTCCTCGTGATGGTGGTGAACCTCACACTGACCATCCGCAGTGGCAGCCCTGTGAACGAGACCCGCGAGATCACGGTGGAGGTGGACGAAGCGCAGGATACCATGACCTGGCGCGACACCTTCCAGAATGATCCCGTGCTGTATTCGATGGGCGCACTGCTGCTGCTGATTGGCTGGTGGTTCCTGCCCAAGGGGGCGAACACCGTCTCGCTCATCTGCGCCATGATCTTTGGCTGGCTCTCGGTGAAGCGCTTCCGCGTCAACGGCGGCACCTGGACCACCTGGTACGAGCGACTGCTGCACAACTACCTGCCTTTCACGGTGCTCACGTTCGTCGCGGTCGTGCTCGGCGGCCTGATCCAGCTGGTGCCGACCGTGACGGTGAACCGCGCCAGGAACATCGAGGACAGATTGCAGCAGGTCTACACGCCGCTGGAGCTCGCGGGCCGCGACATCTATGTCAGCGAAGGCTGCTACCTCTGCCACTCGCAGATGATCCGCACGCTGGTACCCGATGTGCTGCGCTACGGCGACTACTCGCGCCTAGGCGAAAGCATTTATGATCACCCGTTCCAATGGGGTTCGAAACGCACCGGCCCCGATTTGGCGCGTGAGGGCAAGGGCCCCAACAAGAAGAGCGATTCCTGGCACTACAAGCACCTCATGGACCCGCGCTCCATGTCGCCCGGATCCAACATGCCCAGCTTCGCCTGGATGGCGGAGGACAAGTTTGACCAGAAGGCGCTGCCTTCCAAGATCGCGGTGATGACCACCCTCGGCGTGCCCTACCCGGTGATGGAGGCCACCGAAATTAAGATGAAGGCCCTGGAGCAGGGTGTCACCATCGCGAAGGGCCTGGCTGACCAGGGCATCGTCGTCATGCCAGACCGCCAGATCGTGGCGGTCATCGCCTACCTGCAAAAACTGGGTCACTACGACATACCAGAGCTGGAAGACCGGCTCGGGAAGACGCCGCTGGGCGTGCCCTTCCCCAAACCCGGCAGCCCGGATCGCTATCGCGCCGCCGCCGTGATCAAGTAACCCCTGACCGATACTCTTCCCCATGTTTACCCGCGTCGCCTACGAATCCTGGCACGACATCGTGCCCTTCATCGCCTTCGGCTTCACCGCCGTGGTGTTCCTCACCATGAGCGTGCGCGGCTTTCTGCTGCGCAAAGAAAAGGCCGACCACATGTCCCACCTGCCCCTTGACGACTGATCCATGAGCACGAATTCACAATCCCAGGAGCCGACGCTGCGACCTCACACCTATGATGGCATTCAGGAGTATGACCAGCTCCTGCCCAACTGGTGGCTGTTCACCTTCTACATCATGATCGTCGCCTTCGTGGTCGGCTGGCTGGGCTACTACCAGGTGGGCCTTGGCCGCACCGATGGCGAGGTGGTGGATGAAGTGGTCGGCCAGATCGAAAAGGCGCGCGAAAAGGAACTGCTCAGCATCGACGATGCGAAGCTCTGGGCCATGTCGCGCGATCCCGAAGTGGTGGCCGCGGGGAAGGCCACCTTCATGACTCCCGGCATGTGCGTCACCTGCCATGGCACGGACCTGAGTGGCACTCTCATGGGCGCGAAACTGCCAGGCCTGCCGCTCAACGACACGGAATGGAAGCACGGCGGGAAGCCCACCGAAATCTTCAAGCTGGTGCGCAAGGGCGCTCCCGACGTGACCAAAGGCATGCCAGCCTGGGAGCCCACGCTCGGCGTGAAACGGGTGTCCGAAGTCGTGGCCTTCGTTCTCAGTCACCACAAGGAAGGCGAGCCGGTGACGCTTTCAGCTGATTCGCCTTTGCGACCTGGTGGTCCTCTGCCCGCTGCTGCCCCTGCAACCGCCCCGGCACCTGCAGCTCCTCCTGCACCCGCGCCGCGCAAATAGAGGCACCGTTGGCGATGGCTCACCATCGTGGTCCGTTCCGCCCCTCACCCTAACCCTTTCGCTTCGCGGCCAGCGTTGGAGGACTCAGGCGGGGCGCGCAAGCGCTGCTGCTGTAGCTGGGCTCTGTGAGCCCGGAGGCGCGGGATCTTGTTTATGTCCAGCGCCCGTCCCAAGCGTAGTCCAACTTTGTGATGTTCGAGAATGTAGCTCCACAGGTCCGGCTTCACAGAAGCCGGCTACAGCCTGAGCCCCGCTGAGTTGTCAGGCGTGCTGCTGTAGCTGGGCTCTGTGAGCCCGGAGGCGCGGGACCTTGTTTATGTCCAGCGCCTGTCCAAAGCGTAGTCCAACTTTGTGATGTTCGAGAATGTAGCTCCACAGGTCCGGCTTCACAGAAGCCGGCTACAGCCTGAGCCCCGCTGCATTGTCAGGCGTGCTGCTGTAGCTGGGCTCTGTGAGCCCGGAGGCGCGGGACCTTGTTTATGTTCAGCGCCTGTCCCAAGCTTCTTTAATCGACTCTTCGGCGGGCCTTAGAGCGTGTAATTCTTTCCCCTGTACGGCCATTCCTCAAATGTCGCGACCAAGTCGGCGCGCACGGGATTCTGCTGAACGTACAACCACTTCTCATCGTAGCTTTCGTCTGATCTCAGCACGTGGTCAAAGAATCCCTGCTGCCAAAGCTCGGCAAGATGGCCGTGCCGACGGCACAAGTACTTTGCCGTCCATTCCTTCCATTTGCCCACGAACAGGCTGAGTGACCTGGCATTGAAGTCCGCGGCACAAAAGAAATGCACGTGGTCGGGCATCACCACATAGGATCCCACACGCCAGCCATAAAGGCGCTCGGCGTTTTGCCAGACTTCTTGAAGCACGGCAAAGGCATCGGCGTTGGCGAGTACGCGACGACGCTGGGCTACATTCGTGGTGATGAAGTAGATGGGAGCGTCCACCCACAACCGGCCAAGGCGACCGAGGTGTTGGTGCTGGAAGTCATGGCCCATGCGCAGCTATTGTCCGAATGGGTCGATAGTGCAAGGACGTCTGCTGTGCTTCCACGCACAACCCAACTTAGCCATATTCGAGAATGTAGCTCCACAGGTCCGGCTTCACAGAAGCCAGCTACAGCCTGAGCCCCGCTGCATTGTCAGGGGTGCAGCTGTAGCTGGGCTCTGTGAGCCCGGAGGCACAGGACTTTGATCGAAGTGGGTGACCGGTTCCAAGCATCGGCCAACGGAGTCTCGTGCGTGAATGGAGTGCATCCGGTCCAGCCACCCACTGCTCTGCCCCGGCCACACACCTCAAAGCGCCGCAACATTCGCCCGGCGATTACCAATCGACACGGAGCATCCGCAGCCTGTCGCGCCATAGTACCTCCGTATCCCGCTCCGCTGGATCTCTCACATGTCTTCCTCGCTTAACACCACCAGTCTTGGTTCCATTTACGCCGACGGCTCAAAACGGATTCTTCATCCGGCGGATGTGTCCGGGCGCTTCACCCGCTGGCGGCGGCGCGTCGCTGCGGTGCTACTTATTGTCTATGTGGCTCTGCCGTGGATTCCGGTGAACGGCTTTCCGGCCGTGTTCCTGGATGTGCAGGAGCGGCGCTTCCATTTCTTCGGGCTCACCCTCGCCACCCAGGACTTGTGGGTATTTTTCTTCCTGATCAGCGGCCTCGGCTTCTCCCTGTTCTTTGTCACCTCGCTGCTCGGGCGCATCTGGTGCGGCTGGACCTGCCCTTACACCGTGTTTCTTGAGCACGTGTTCCGCCGCGTCGAGCGCCTGGTGGATGGCGATGCGCCCGCGCGTCGAATGCTCGATGCCGCCCCGTGGACACCGCGCAAGATCGTCAAGCGCGTGGTGAAGCACGCGCTCTACCTCGTGCTGGCGGCGGCGATCGCGCATGTCTTCCTGTCCTACTTCATTTCAATCAAAGGGCTGTACGCGATGATGCAGCGCTCCCCCCAGGCGCACGCCACGGCTTTCGGTGTCGTACTGTTCCTCACCGGCGCACTGTATTTTTGCTTCAGCTGGTTCCGCGAGCAGTTCTGCGTCATCATGTGCCCCTACGGCCGCATGCAGTCCGCCCTGGTCGACGACAACTCGATCAACATCGGCTACGACAAGAAGCGTGGCGAACCGCGTGGCAAGGCGACGGACCCCGCCGCGGGCGCCTGCATCAACTGCAACCGCTGCGTCCAGGTGTGCCCCACCGGCATTGACATCCGCAACGGCCTGCAAATGGAATGCATCGGCTGCGCCGCCTGCGTTGATGCCTGTGACGACATCATGACCAAAGTGAGCAGGCCCACCGGCCTGATCCGCTACGATTCAATGGTCGGCCTCAACGGCGGCCGGACACGTTTGATCCGTGCGCGCACCGTGTTTTACACCGTCCTCACCGTTGTCGGCGCCAGCGTGTTCGCCTGGCGCGCGAGCCACATTGAGCCCATGCTTGCCTACGCCATGCGCCTGTCCTCCGGCTCGGCCTTCAATATCTTCAACGGCAGCATCCGCAATCAGTTCGTGGTGCGCGTGATTAACAAGCGCAATCAGTCTTCCAGATTCACCATGAGCGTGGAGGGCGACGTGCCCAAGGAGCTGCAAATCGCCGGCAACGAAACGCCGATTGCGCTTCCCGCCCAGGGCGAAGACCTCAAGTCCCTGGTGTTCACTCTGCCGCGGGCCGCCTATTCGAAGCCCCTGAAAATGGTCGTCCGGCTCACCGAGACCTCCACCGGTAGGAGCGTCACCACCATGCCCATCGAATTTGTCGGGCCCGATCCCAAAGCTCAAAACCATGACTACCTCAATGCCAGCCAGTACCTCCAGAAATAGCGCGGCCTGCCGCTGCAACAAAGACTGTGGCTGCTGCGCCAGAAAGGCGAAATCCGCCGAGCCGCAACCTCCGTCAGCCCCAGTGCCTGGATTCCTCGCCAGCCGGCCGTGGATCTGGGTCTTCGTAGCCTTCGCCCTCATGTTCAGCGCCTGGTCCGTCATGTTCAGCCTCGCCATCAAGAACCAGCCGCAGAACATCGAACTGGCTCATGGCGCGAAAGAAGAAGCGATTAACAACTAGTGAAAAGTGAAAAGTGAAAAGTGAAAAGTGAAAAGTGAAAAGTGAAAAGTGAAAGGGGTTGCGAGCCTAACCTGGAACTTAACACTCCGCACTCCGTCCTTCATCCCTCATCGTTGACTCCCTCGCTTCCCCGCTCGTGTCGCCCTTTGGGACTTCGCTTCGCTCAGTCTATCTCGGCTCGCCTCTCGCCTCGGTTCACTCTTCACTCTTCACTCTTCACTCTTCACTCTTCTTCCCGTGCCCCCCATCGACACCACCGCCGCCGCGTTCACCGCCGGGCTTGTCACCAGTCTGCACTGCCTCGGCATGTGCGGTCCGCTGGCATGCTCCTGGGCGGTCGCGCGTGGCAGTGACTGGACCTTCATGCGCGACACCGCGTTGTACCACGGCTCGCGGCTCACGGCCTATGCCGTCGTCGGCGCGCTTGCCGGTGCGCTTGGCACCGCCCCACTGGCATGGTTTCAGCATGGCGGCGGCGTCTTGCTGCCGTGGCTGCTGGTGCTCATGTTCCTGGTGGTAGGGCTGGGACTCGATGACTGGATGCCCAGATCGGCGCTGTTGTCCGTGCCTATGACCCGGCTGCGTTTCAAGGCCATGACCCTCGGCAGCATGGCCCGTGCGTCGCTCATCGGGCTGGCCACACCGTTGCTTCCCTGCGCGCCCTTGTACATGATGTTCGGCCTCGCCATGGCGAACGGTTCCGCCGCCCGCGGTGCGGAGTTTTCAACCGCCTTCGGTCTAGGCACCCTGCCGCTGCTCGCCCTGGGACAGACGCAGCTGCACCGCATCGGCATCAACCTTTCGCCTGTGACACTGAAGCGATTGCAGCGCGGCATGGCCCTGGCGGCTGCCATGGTCCTGGCCTGGCGACTCCGCGGCTCGCTTGGCTTTGGCAACATCGAGCAAGGCTGCTGCCATACGCTGCCGCTTCTCTGAGCCTGGCGCAAAGGTAGGGCGGCCTGTCCCAGGCCGCCGTCGTTGCCGGCCCGCGCAATCATCGATGAACCCATGGCAACCACAATGCCCCCCGTCTGCCACGACGGCGCGTTGGGTCTTGGGTTCCATAGCCCAGGCGAAGGGGAGCGCCCACAACCCTGAACCGGGAACCTTCTGGCCTCCGAAGCTGGCACAGCGAAGGGGGCTGAACCAGGAACCAGGAACCAGCAACCAGGAACCAGGAACCAGGAACCTTCCGTGTGTCTCACTCCACCGCTCCCAACTCTCCGATGATCAACCTCTCGAATTTGGCAAATCTCGCCGCACGAATCACAACCCCTGGCGAGCACATTGCCGTCTCCTGCACGAGATTATCCTCCAGTTCCCGCCGCTGCCCTGCGGCCCCTTTCACTCTTCACCATCATTGACTCCCTAGCTACTCCCCTCGCATCCTTCATCGTTGACTCCCTCGCTTCCCCGCTCGTGTCGCCCTTCGGGCTTCGCTTTGCTCAGTCTATCTCGGCTCGCCCCCTCGCCTCGGTTCATCGCTCATCGCTCATCCTTCATCGTTGACTCCCTCGCTTCCCCGCTCGTGTCGCCCTTCGGGCTTCGCTTTGCTCAGTCTATCTCGGCTCGCCCCTCGCCTCGGTTCATCGCTCACCGCTCATCCTTCATCGTTGACTCCCTTGCTTCCCAGCTCGTGTCGCCCTTCGGGCTTCGCTTTGCTCAGTCTATCTCGGCTCGCCCCTCGCCTCGGTTCATCGCTCATCCTTCATCGCTCATCCCCTTTCACCCTTCACTCTTTGACCCCTCTCACCATAGAATCCTGTCGGCACTGCGGGTCGCCCATGCCGGACAATCGCACGGACGGCTTCTGCTGCGCCGGTTGTGCCTATGTGTTTCAAATGCTGCACGAGCAGGGCTTCGAGCATTTCTATGAATTGAAGGGCAGCCAGGCCCTGCCCCCCGTCGCCGCCCAGACCTTGCGGGACATGGATTATCAGTGGCTCGAAGAGACCGCCCGCGGCAAGGCTGGGCTGGCCCTGTCCATTCAAGGTCTTTCCTGCATCGGCTGCGTGTGGCTGATCGACCGGCTGTTCACCCAGCAGCCCGGAGCCCACCGCATCAATGTGGACGTCACCCGCGGCGAAGTCTTCATCACCTGCCAGCCGGAGCTGTTTCCTGCGGTGATCTTTGCCAGGGAGTTGCAACGGTTCGGCTATCTCCTTGGACCAGAACGGGCCGGTGCTGATCGCAGTGACGGCAACGGGTTGGAACGCCGGGCCGGGGTCTGCGGCGCGTTCGCCATGAATGCCATGGCCTTCTCACTGCCAGCCTACTTCGGCATGCCGCAGGACTTCATGTTCGCCAAGTGGTTTGACATGGTGGCAGCCATGTCCGCAACCTTGTCGCTTCTCGTCGGCGGCTCCTACTTTGCCGCGCGCGCCTGGCGTGCCCTGCGGCTGGGCGTGCTCCACATCGACACGCCCATCACCCTGGGCATCCTCGCCGCCTACCTCGGATCGCTCGGCGGCTGGATCGCCGGCGTGCCCGGACTCCGGTACTTCGATTTTGTCGCCATGTTCATCTTCCTCATGCTCGGCGGACGCTGGGTGCAGCAGATCGCCGTCGCCAGGAACCGGCGCAAGCTGCTGCGTGATCCCTCGATCCCTGAAACCGTGCTGGTCAATTCCAAGCCCGTGCATGTGCAGGCCATCAAGGTCGGCGATGCCTTCGAAATCAGGCCCGGCCAGGCCGTGCCAGTGTCTTGTCAGTTGGCTGATCCCAGTGCCTCCGTCAGCCTGGAGTGGATCAATGGCGAGAGCGAGGCCCAGCAAAGGCAGGCCGGCCAGATGATCCCTGCCGGAGCGCTCAACATTGGCACGCGCTCCCTGGCTGCGGAAGCCCTCGAGACCTGGGAGCAGTCCACCCTGCGCAAACTGCTCGAAGCCCGCAAGCCCGGCGAACAGCGTGATCTCTGGCTGGAGCGTCTGTTGCGCGGCTATTTGCTTGCCGTCGTGGTCGCCGGCATCGGCGGTGCGCTGTGGTGGTGGCTGCATGAGGGCGATCTTGCCAAGGGCGTGCAGGTCATGATTTCAGTGTTTGTCGTCTCCTGTCCCTGCGCCTTGGGCGTGGCCGCCCCCTTTGCCGATGACATCGCCGCTTCACGCGCCGAGCGGCTCGGGGTCTTCGTCCGCTCGCTCGGACTTTGGAAGAAGCTTGGCAGGGTGCGCGCCGTCATCTTTGACAAGACCGGCACCCTCACCCTCGAGAATCCCGCCCTGATCAATCCCGGAGCTCTGACGGCGCTGGACGCCGCCGCCCGCGATGCCCTGCGCCATCTCATCAGCGGCAACCTGCATCCCGTAAGCCGAAGCCTGTTCGACGCCCTCGGGCCTGGCCAGGACCCGCATCGCGGCCTCACCGTGGACGAGGAACCCGGCTTCGGACTTCACTTCGTCGATGCCCAGGGCTGTGCCTGGGCGCTGGGCCGCCCCGGCTGGCAGCCCGCCCCTCAAGATGCCGACCATCAGACATCTACTCCCTCCGAGCTCCGACCCTCAGCTATCAGACATCTACTCCCTCCCGTCTCCGACCCTCAACCATCAGACATTTCACTCTTCACTGTTGATTTCGCTGCGCTACACCCTGCGGGCAGCCCTTGGCTGTCTGTCTCGCTCCGCTCGGCTCACTCTTCACTCTTCCCCGACGCTGACACCGTATTCTTCCGGGCCGGTGAGCTGATCGCGGGCTTCTGCTTCAAAGACCAGCTCCGCAGTGAATCAATCAGTGAGGTGGCGCGGCTTCAACATCGGGGCATCGAGGCTTTCATTCTCAGCGGTGACCGCGAGCCGAAGGTGGCAGCGACCGCCGCGCAACTCCACCTGCCGCGCAGCCACTGGCAGCATGGCATGACGCCCGAGGACAAGGCACAGTGGATCACGCTGCATCACACTGCCGATGGCCTGTATTTGGGCGACGGTGCGAATGACAGCCTTGCGTTCGATGCCGCCTTGTGCGCCGGCAGCCCCGTCACCGGCCGCAGCTTCCTCGAGCACAAGGCCGACTTCTATTTCCTCGGGCACAGCATGCGTTTTGTCGGCAGCCTCCTTGATGTTGCCGCCCGGCATCGTCAGGCCGTTCGCCGGGTGTTTGCCTTTTCGGTCACCTACAACCTCGTCACCGCGGCAGTGGGCCTGTCCGGTCATCTGAACCCTCTCGCGGCCGCTATTTTGATGCCGCTCAGTTCCCTGGCCACCCTGTCGCTGGTGGGATGGACCTTCCGCAGGCAGCGCCTGCCTGCGACCGCCGAGGCCATGCCACCCGAAGAGGCGCTCATTCCATCCGCTGCCGAGTCGTGAGAGAGGAGTAAGGTGTGTGGCAGGCTTTCCAGCCGGTATCCGGTCAGGGCTTCAACGGAGCCGCGCTCCGAAGCGCGCGGAGAGAATTCGTAATTCGTAATTCCTCATTCGTAATTTCATGGCTTCAACGGGGTCCGCGCTCCGAACAGCGCGGAGAGGTCAAAAGTGGGGTGGGCATCCCTGCCCGCCTGCCCCCTTCAACGGCTGCCGAGTCGTGAGCGAAAGGTGAAATGTCTGCTCCAACCGGGCCAGGAACGCGAGAGCGTGGAGAGTCCCTGCTGGGAGCACTGGCGTCCCGCGCCGGCCTCCGGAGCCTTGGAGAAGGGGGCTCCTAGCCTGAAAAGAGTGAGCCGTGCAATGCAGACCGAAACGCCAGGCCTCGTCAAGCCGCCAGTTGAGAGACGCGCCACTCAAGAGCTTCGGTGGCGGGGTGGAAGGCGGGCTCGGTCGGCGGCAGGAAGGGAGTGCCATTGAGGTCGATGAGGGCTTTTTCGCCTGGGGACCGGTGGGCGATCAACTGGGATGAGACGCGCCAGATGCCTTCAGGAGCGGGGGCGATGAGAAAGCGGTCCATGGCCCAGTGATGGTTCTTGCAGAGGGCCATGCCATTGGTGGGGTGATCGTTTCTGCTGGTGCCGAAGGGGATGAGGTGCGTGGCATCGACAAAGGTGAGATCGCCGGGAAGTTTGATGCGCATGCCGCAAGCGGCGCATTGGTAGTCATAGAGATCGAGGATGATGCGACGGAAGGCCGAGGAACGGCCTTGCCTGGCAATGGTGACGGCGGTTTCGTCCTCGCTCCATGCCTCGCCCTCATCATCATTGTCGTCCTCTTTCGGCAGTGGTTGATCGCGGACGCTGGAGGCTTCCAGGAACAGGGGGGTGAGTTGGTCGCGTGCGTGTGGGAAGAAGCGTGCGACGAGGGCATCGCGAAGGCTCAGCCGGTCCTCAGCCTGAATGAGCCAGTTGGCCAGGGGAGCCGTCATGCGTGCAAAGACGGTGCCGGCGATAGCGTCGCCCACAGTGGGCGTGGTTTGCAGCGGTTGCTCGCCCTGAATCGAGATGCGCAAGGGCTGCCACCATCCTTCCTGCCCGAGGTGGAAAAAGGGGTTCTCCGGCGTGCACTGGTCGTTGAGCTGGCGAACTCGTTCAAAGTAGGTTGCAAACCGCGCCCGAAGCTCCCGGCACCACGGGATACGCGATGGCGTGGCCTGCCCCTGGGCCATGAGATCAAGCACCGCGAGCAGCAGCAGCGGTTTGTGTGGCCGCTCGTGTCGCGTGGCACCCTGAGTCACCAGGCCAACGTGGAGGGCGTAGAGGGCCTCAATGGCCTGACTGAGTCCTTTGGGCTGGCGAAGGTGGTACGACATGGAAGGAGGGGGGCTCCGGAGGCGCGTACCCTGGAGGCGAATGGTAAATAGAGAAGTGAAAATTGTGGAGGGGGAAGAGAAGGAGGGGAAAAGTTGGAGACGAGGAGCCGGGCGCGTGAGCACCGCCGATGGCTTCCTTTGGCGGCGGGAAATCCGGCGTGTTCCTGAGGATTCCGTTGGACAACCGCAGGAGTGATTCCCATTGGAAAGGGTGAAAGCCGGAATCATGCAGCCCACCCATTTCGCCATGGCCCTTTGCGCTCAAATCGCCTGTTGCCCGCGCGGCTCGCTTCGCACGATGGACGCGGGAAATCGCACTCAATCCGACCCAATCGCACCCAATCGCACCCAATCGCACCGAAAACAGGACAACGGGTAAGGTAAAAGAGAAGAACGGGGAGAACCTCACAACTTCACAACCGACCAACCGATAAACCGACAAACCATGACCGAAAACCAACAGATTGCCGGAAGCCTGGAGGAAGTGTCGCGCATTCTTGCGGAGCAGGGGGCGAGCCGCTTCCGGGTGCAGGCTTATGTTCACGCTGCCGATGTGCTGCGCTTGCTGGATGAGCCGGTCTCGGACATCCTCGCACGTGAGGGGTTGGCGGGGCTGGAAAAGCTGCCTGGGGTGGGGGATACGATCGCGCATGTGATCCGCGATGTGGTGCTGCACGGGCGCTCGGGCATGCTGGAACGCTTGCGCGGTGAGAGCGATCCCATTGCGCTGCTGGTCTCGGTGCCCGGCATCGGCACGAACACGGCCTGGAAGCTGCATGAGGAGCTGGGCATCGAAACCTTACACGAACTGGAGGCTGCCGCTCATGATGGCCGGCTGGCGAAGCTCGCGGGCATCGGCCAAAAGCGGCTGCAAGGCATCCGCGACACGCTTGCTCAGCGGCTGGGCCGGCTGCGCCCGCTGCCACGGGTGGACTCGCCTTTGGCTGAGCCGCCCATCGGGGAACTGCTCGATGTGGACCGCCAGTACCGTGAGGAGGCCCGGAGCGGCACGCTGAACCGGATCGCGCCGAAACGCTTCAATCCCCTGAATGAAGCGTGGCTGCCGGTGCTGCACACTTCGCGCGGGCCGCGCCATTACACCGCGCTGTTCTCCAACAGCGCCCGTGCGCATGAGCTGGGCAAGACGGATGACTGGGTGGTGCTGTTCGCCGATGGCACTCAAGGTGAACGCCAGTGTACGGTGATCACCTCGGCTTTTGGCCGGTTGCAAGGGCACCGCATTGTCCGTGGGCGCGAAGCGGAATGTGAAAGCTACTATGGCAGGATCGATGATGAGCGATGAGCGATGAAGGATGAACCGAGGCGAGGGGCGAGCCGAGATAGACTGAGCGAAGCGAAGCCCCAAAGGGCGACACGAGCGGGGAAGCGAGGGAGTCAACGATGACGGAACCGGGAATCAGGAACCGGGAGCCGAGCGGAGCGAACCGAAGCGCAGTGAAGATAGCTGGCGAAGCACCCGTGAAGCAGGACGCCAGCAAACAGACAGCCCTCGCTGCCCAAAGGGTGGAGCGGAGGCGACATCAACCAGGAACGGTAGTGCGCTTGCTGGTCAGGCTGCAATCGAAGCCTGACATGGCGAATCGACCTGCATCGCGAACGTAATATTGCTTTCGCACATGCGTAGTGCTTTGGTCACCACAATACATGGAACCCTCCGACCACCCATCCTCCGAAGCCGACGCATTGCGCGACAGTGAGAGCCGGTTGCGCGCGACGGAGGATGCGCTGAATCTTTCCCGCGAAGAGCTGAAGGCGCGCCTGACCGAGCTGCACGACCTCAAATCCGCTCTCGACGCCCACTCCATTGTGGTGATTACCGACGCGGCGGGTGACATCACCTATGTGAATGACAAGTTCTGCGAGATTTCCAAGTACTCGCGCGAGGAGTTGCTGGGCCAGAATCACCGCCTGATCAATTCCGGCCATCATCCGAGGGCGTTCTTCACTGAGATGTGGCGGGCCATCGCCCATGGCGAGGTGTGGCACGGTGAGATCAAGAACCGCGCCAAGGACGGCACATGCTACTGGGTGGACACGACGATTTTCCCCTTCCTTAACAAGCAGGGCAAGCCGCTGCAATACATCGCCATCCGCACCGACATCTCCGCGCGCAAGCGGGCCGATGAAGAGCTTGAGAAGATGGCCCGCTCGCTGGCGGAGAAGAACAAGGAGCTGGAGGCGGTGGTTTACGTGGCCTCGCATGACCTGCGTTCGCCTCTGGTCAACATCCAGGGTTTCAGCAAGGAACTGGGACTCGCCTGCAACCAGATTCGCTCCGAGCTCAGCGGGCCGGAGTTTGAAGCGCTGCAAAAATCGGGCCTGGCCGCGACGCTGACCGAGGAGATTCCCGAGGCCATTGGGTTCATTCTCTCGGGTGTCTCCAAAATGGACCGGCTGCTCTCCGGCTTTCTGCGCTTTTCGCGGCTGGGGCGTGCCGCCATGAACATTGAGCGGCTGGACATGAACGGCATGCTGGCGGGTGTGGCGGAGACGCTTGAGTTCCAGATCAAACAGACTGGCACCACGTTGCAGATCGGGGCGCTGCCGGAGTGTTTGGGCGACTCCATCCAGATCAACCAGGTGTTCACCAACCTGCTCGATAACGCCATCAAGTATCGGGCTCCAGGCCGCCCCTGCTTGATCCAGGTCACAGGCGAGACCCAGGGGGACCGCGCCATCTACACGGTCGAGGACAACGGCCTGGGCATCGCTCCGGCTTATCAGGGCAAGATATTTGAAATCTTCCACCGGCTCAACCCGGTGGAGGGGAGCGGCGAAGGCCTGGGCCTCACCATTGCACAGCGCATCCTTGAGCGCCATAATGGTAAGATTTGGGTCGAGTCCACTGCCGGACAAGGCAGCAGGTTTTTCGTCTCTCTTCCCGCCGCACCTCCCTCCCACGAATCCGCATGAATATGAAACACGCCATGGTAATCTTGGTCGCCGAAGATGATGCCGGGCACGCCCGGCTGATTGAAAAGAATCTGCGTCGCGCGGGTCTCAACAACCGCATTGAGCGCTTCGAAGACGGTGAGCAAGCCCTGGATTTCCTGTTGCGGCGGGGTGAGCGCAAGCGCGTATCCGACACACCCTACCTGCTGTTGCTCGACATCCGCATGCCCAAGGTGGACGGCGTGGAAGTGCTGCGCCAGCTAAAGGCCGACCCAGAGCTGCGCAAGATGCCGGTGATCATGCTCACCACCACCGACGACCCGCGCGAAGTCGAGCGCTGCCATGAGATCGGGTGCAGCCATTACATTGTGAAACCGGTGGATTACGACGGGTTTGCCCACGCGATCAGCCAGCTGGGCCTGTTCGTTACCTTGGTGCAGATCCCGGAGATCAATCACTGCGTCTAGGTTTTATGGATGACGCGCCGGCTCCTGCTCCTGCCACCGTCCTCATCGTGGATGATGACAAGGGCTTGGTGCGCCTGATGGAGAAGGCCGTGCGCCGGGAAGGATTCGCCACTGTGATAGCGGCTTCCGGTGAGGCGGCCATTGCTTCACTCATCGGTCATCCCGTGGATCTGATGCTGCTGGACATGAAACTGCCGGACATGACCGGCGTGAATGTGCTCAGCCATCTGGACAAACTGGAGCGCGACGTGCCCTTCATCGTCATTACAGGCCAGGGTGATGAGCGGCTGGCCGTGGAGATGATGCGCTGCGGCGCGCTCGACTACCTGGTGAAGGATGCCCAGTTCCTAGAGTTCCTGCCCACCGTGGTCAATCGCACCCTCACGCAGCTCGACCAGAAGAAGCGCCTGGAGGCTGCGGAACAGGAAGTGAAAAGGCAGCACGCCTTCAGTTCTGCCGTCCTTGAGGCCTCCGGTGCCATCATGCTCATCGCGGATGCGGGTGGCCGCCTCGTGCAGTGGAACCACGCCTGTGAGAAGGCCACCGGCTGGTCGTTCGAGGAGATGCACCACAGGCGGTTCAGGGAGCTGTTGCGTTCGCCGGAGGAAGGGTACCCCACCGCAGATCTGGCACGCGAGGTCGCCGCAGGTCCCGGCTCACGCGAATACGAAGGCAGCTTGCTGACCAGGAGCGGTGAAGTGCGCCTGATCACATGGTCCATCACCACCTTGCGCGATGCACAGGGCGCGGTGGAATTCATCATCGCATCCGGCATCGACACCACAGAGCGCAAACGGCTCGAGGAGGAGGTGCTCGAAATCAGCGGTCGCGAGCGCCGGCGCATGGGGCAGGACTTGCATGACGGGGTCTGCCAGGTGCTGGGCGGCATTGACATGCTCTCCAATGTGCTGGCGCAGAAGCTCACCCGCAAGTCACTCCCCGAAGCCAAGGATGCCACCGTCATTTCCGGCTACGTGCGCCAGGCCATGGCGCAGGCACGCGACCTCGCGAGGGGACTGTCGCCGGTGGAATTGGAAACCAACGGTCTCATGGCGGCGCTGCAGGAGCTGACTGTCAGCACGCAAAAACTGTTCCACATCCGCTGCGACTTCCAATGCTCCCCGCCCGTCCTGATGGAGGACAATGTCAAGGCGACGCACCTGTATCGCATCGCCCAGGAAGCCATTCACAACGCCGTCAAGCATGGCCGTGGCAGTCACATCCGCCTCCGCCTCGCTTCCGCCGGCAAGGACATGGTGCTCTCCGTTACCGACAATGGTTCGGGCTTTCCAGAGGCTCCCCAGGAAAACAAAGGCATGGGGCTTCGGACCATGAAATACCGCGCCGGCAGCATCGGCGGGGTCCTGGAGATCCTCCCGGTGCCGCCGCATGGCACCCAGGTCATCTGCCGCCTCCCCGCTTCGTGAGGTCAAGCGAGCGCAAATGACGGTGCGAAATTCGCAACTCTCGTGTGGTGGATACGATTGACTAACCTCATCGCTGCCCAAATGATCGCGCGAGTCGGGAAAGTGCTTCGGCTGTAGGGCCGGGTGTGATCCCTAATGCGAATGGGATACTGGACATGAGCACGCTGGCCAATGCTTTACCAACCACGTCAAATCCGCTGACCTCCCGGCTTCGTGGGTGGCTGGAGAAGATGGGTCCTTCGCTCGACCTGGGCAGTTTTGAGGTCCGGCTCCCTGGTGCCGAGCCTCTGGCTTTCGGCCTCGGCAAGCCTGCCTTCACCATCGAGTGTCACGACAACTCGGCGATGGCAGCGATTCTCTCGCAGGACGAGGGGACGATCGCGGACGCCTACATCAGGGGGTCTCTCGATTTGCGCGGCGACATGCTGGAACTCTACAAGCTGCGCAACGCGCTGTCAGACCGGCACTGGCTGTTCTATGTCTGGAGCGTGTACTTGCACCCGCTCTTCCGCGGCCAGGTCTCGTGCGACAAGCGCTGGATTGCGCACCACTACGACAATGACTCGGATTTTTTCCTGCTGTTCCTCGACAAAAAAACACGCGCTTATTCCCAGGCGGTGTTTCAGGATGCCAATGAACCCCTGGAAGATGCCATGGAGCGAAAGCTCGAATTCGCCCTGCGCAGTTGTCAGCTCAGGCCGGGAGACCGGGTGCTCGACATCGGGGGAGGGTGGGGGGCCTTCACGGAGTATGCCGGCAGCAGGGGCATCCATGTTACTTCGCTGACCATTTCGCAGGAGTCTGAGCGGTTCCTGGGGCAGCTCGTCAAGGACAAGGGTTTGTCTGCCGAAATACGCTGTGAACACTTCTTCGAGCATCGCCCGGAGAGGAGGTATGACGCCATCGTCAATCTTGGCGTGACTGAGCACCTGCCAGACTATCGCACCTCCTTGCGCCGCTATGCCAGCCTTGTGAAACCGGGCGGCCGTGTCTATCTCGATGCCAGCGCGTGCAGGGTAAAATATGAGTTCTCGAGCTTCATCTCCCGGCACATCTACCCGGGCAATGCTTCGCCGATGTGTTTTAGAGACTATGTGGTGGAGGTGGAGAAATCGCCGTTCGAGATTATCTCCGTTCACAACGACCGGCTCAACTATGAAATCACGGCGCGGCGCTGGGCGGAGAATCTGGACGCGGGGCGCGACGAGATCACGCGCCGCTGGGGAGAGGAGCTGTATCGGAAGTACCGGCTCTACTTGTGGGGCACCGCGCATGCCTTCGCCTCCAATCTCATGACCGCCTATCGCATTGTCCTGCAACTGCCTGCCGTGGAGGAGAACTTGAGCCGTTGGGATTTGAAATGAACCGCCCGGCAACAGATTGCGTGAATCCCGCAACGTCCGTGTAGCAAAACGAAGTCGGTGTGCGATAGTGTTCCAACAAGTTTGATATCGCCGATGATTCAACCGTCGCAGCCAGTTCCTTCTGCCATGAACGATTTCCACGCACTGAACGATTCTGCCGCCCCGCATCCCGCGGAACTATGCCTCGACCGTGTCCTTGGCCAGACCGAAGACTACATCCGCCGCGAACCGGTCAAGGCCGTGGCGGCGGCATTCGGCATGGGGCTGCTCATCAATGTGTTGCCCCCGCGTGTCATTGTCGGCACGGTTACCGGCCTGGGAGTGGCCCTTCTGCGCCCCGCCCTGCTTACCCTCGGTGTGGTCAAGGCTTTCGAACTGTGCTGCGCCTGCAAGGAAGAGAGCGAGAAGTAATTCAAGTCTCCTGTGGGAGCGCAGCGGATTCCCTGCGGCTAGCGCTTCATTTTGCGAGGCCCAGCCTCACCTGATGGGTGCCTAGCAGGGTCAGGCGCAGCTCGTCTGTCCTCCCCGTCTGCGTCACCCCCACCCTCACCGGTAACGGGTGGTCGGCAAGAGGCTGTGCAAGGGCTTCCGCCGGCAGCACGAGCACAGGCTCCCTCTGGTTGGCACAGATGATCATCTCCGGGGTGCCTTCGGCCGATTTGCGCATGCCGAGCAGCCAGAGCGTGACGTGGTGTTTCTCACCCTGGGCACTCACTTCTAAACTCTCAGCCGTCCCAGTGCCGACCACTTTGCCTTTGTACGTCAAGGTGTGGCCTTTGATCCACAAACGGCACAGCGGCACCGCAGTGCTGCCCAGGTGGACGAGATCAAGCTTGGACGCCGCTTCATCGGGAATCGCCACGATGGCTGTCGCCCCATAGTCTTCCTGTACACCCGAAGCCTTGCTAATCGAGGCATGAACCTTGATCGGGGCGTCTTTCATCTTCGGCGTGCTCCACGCCGCCAGTGAAGCCGCCAGAAATGCCTCTGCTCTGGAGAGTTCCTCAGGTTCTGCTCGGACGAAGGATTGCAGGGCGAGCAAGCTCACAAGAAGCAGGGTGGTCTTGGTGTTCATGGAATGATGACAGGACTTCTCTCCTACGCTCTGAGCGCCCGAGTCTTCCTTTCGGGGTGATTCCGCAAGAAAATGCAGATCCTTGACGACTTCATGAGCGTATCTGACTGTTGTGCCGATCTCAGGCAGATGCATGATTGACGAAAAACAAACAGCTTTTATGAACGGCTGTCCCTGCAAGCACATCGGCGGGTCTCATTGATCCTTCCCCCAAGTCGAGCCAAAACAACTGAATTGCCCGAAATGAATACTTCCATGTCTGAATACCCAAAACTCCGCAGACTCCTGGGTCTTGTGGCCGTCATCTTCCTTGGTTCCTCTGTCGCGCGCGCCGAAATGGGAGGGATCCAGGACAATGCCGCCTTTTTCTCGCCGACGGCCAAGAATCACGCCGCCCTGACGATAGGCGAAATCGAGCGGCGATTCAAAAAAGACCTCGTGATCGAGACCTTCAGCCAGATGCCGGCAGAGTTCAGTCAGGGGGTCAATCTCCAGGACAAGGCCGCGCTCAACCGGGCGGTGGAACAATGGGCGACCAAGCAGGCCCGGCAGAAGCGCGTCAACGGCATCTACATCCTGCTCTTGAAGCAGCCCGCACATCTTCAAGTTGAGGTGGGCAATCAGACGCAGCACAAGGCCTTCACTCTGCAGGACCGAGACAACCTTGTCAGCCTGATGCTGGCGTCCTTGCGCCAGAAACAACCCGATGAAGCGCTGACCTCGGGGGTCAATTACGTCTTGTCCACCATCAGCTCGCATGTGGCGCCCCATGTTTATCTTCCCGACGCCCAGGCGACGACTCACACCGCAGGTCAGGCACTCCTCCTCAAGTGGGTCCTGATCGCGATCGTGGTGTGGATCGTGCTTCGTACCGTTCGTGGCTTGGCGGGCGGCGGTGGCGGGTACGCGGGCACTCAAGGTCCTGTCGGCGGCTATGGTGCCGGCCCAGGCATGCCGATGGGCGGAGGCGGCGGCGGCTTTTTCAGCAACATGGTGGGCGGCATGTTCGGCGCTGCGGCGGGCAGCTGGATGTATGACAAGCTTTCGGGACGCGACAATTCATCCTTCGGTTCCGACATGGGCAATCGTGGCAATGATGGCGGCTTCGCCGGGCAGGACACGGACTACTCCGGCTCAGGCGGCGATTTCGGCGACAATTCTGGCGGTGGCGGCGGTGGCGATTTCGGTGGTGGCGGTGGTGGCGGAGGCGGCGATTTCGGCGGCGGTGGCGACTCTGGCGGTGGTGGCGGCGATTTCTAGCCGATCATTGCACAAAGGAGTCCAGTCGTCCGTGACAGGTCAGAGGCGGTGCTGTGAAGCTTCGGCCGGAGGCACCGCGCCTGCCAGTGGATGGGCTGCGTATTACGCCGGGTATTCCCCGGTGATGTATTTCTGCAGGTGGTCGATCGTCATTTCCTGCGCCGCGATGATCCAGTTTACCAAGTCGCCGATGGATACGATGCCTACCAGTTTGCCGTCGTTCATGACTGGCAGGTGTCGGATGCGCTGCTCTGTGATGATTCGCAGGCAATCCGTGATGGTCTCATGCGGGCTCACCGTGATGAGGTGCGTCTCCATGATGTCGCGGACGGATGTGGCCTTTGAGGACCGGCCCTTGAGGATGACCTTTCTCGTATAGTCGCGCTCTGAAAGGATCCCCATCAGGGCCCCGTGTGCATCCATTACCAGCAAGGCCCCGATGTTTTTATCGGCCATCAATTTAACGGCGTCGAACACTGTGGCGTCCGGCGCGATGCTCCAGATCTCGGACGGCTTGCGATGCAGAACCGTGCCGACTTTTCCAATGGTGTCCATGGCGGTGAGCGGGGGGTTGGGTTACGGCGGCGGCGGGGACGAGACTTAGGATCTGACACGCGTTGCAGAAGTCTCACCACACCGGGCTTCGAACAAATCATGCATGACCGGCATACTTTTTGTCAATGCCAAACGCCTGCCGTCCTTCGGGCAACGCGGGGGCATTCCATTTTCGGGGAGTCGTTTGGAGATCATGCCAGCTCCGCAAGTTTTCTTTCCCTGTCAGATCACCACTTTCCTGTATTCCTGCCAACGGGCCTTCTTCCCCGACTTCTGTGCTCGCGTGGTGACTCGGGTTGAGACTTTTCCCAGCCTTGGCACTGGAATCCCTTATTCTATAAGGGATGGAGCGGGTGATGAGAATCGAACTCACGTATCAAGCTTGGGAAGCTCGTGTTCTACCATTGAACTACACCCGCGAAGCGGAAAGCTGCGGTGCGTATTGTGCCGGGCTGGGGCGGGTTGTCAAAGCGGGACTTGCGTGCTTTAACGACCTTGTTTCGATGGTGGGATGAAGCCCGGGGGCGTGTCCACCTTGGCAACCTGCCTTCCGACGGAGGCTTCGCGCTCGCCATACTCGGGCTGCGCAGTTCTCTCTGTCGGGTTACGCCCATCCCTGATGGCATGGTGCTTCAGCACGCACAACGGGCGGGTCATGACGCTTAAATTCGGATGAAACGGCCTGGCCCGACGGCAAGATCCGTGTTTCGGAGGGTTGAACCAGTGAAAATTCTATAGCCAAACGATTGCCCTTCGTGCTTGGCAAGTCCTCAACACCCGCTAGAGTTCGCGCCTTTCCCTGAGCTAAATCATGAATCCACTCGTCACCTTCCTCTCTGGCGTCGCTTCAACGTCGGCCACTCCGCTGCCGACGCCCGCCACCATGAATCCAATCGTCACCTTCCTCTCCGGCGCAGCTCTGCTGATCCTGTTCATCTACTACATGGGCACGGTCGCCCAGACCCGCAAGCGCATCGTCGGCACGGCGCTGAGCGTGCTGGTGAGCGTCTTCTTCCTGTGGACCTACGGCAAGATGGGCCTCAAGGAAGGTATCGACTTGCAGGGGGGCAGCAGCTTCGTGGTGCAGTTGAAGCCCGGCGTCAATGCGGATGGCCGGACGAAGGATGTCTCGAAGGATTCCGTCGATCAGGCCATCTCCATCCTGGAGAAGCGCCTCAATCCTGATGGCTCCAAGGACATGCTGGTGCAGCCAACCGGCCCGGACCGCATCGAAATCCAGATGCCCGGGGTGAAGGATGAGGACATCGCCAGCGTGCGCGAGAAGATCGAGCAGGTGGCGAAGCTGGAGTTCCGTCTGGTGCACAGCCAGGGCAGCACCCTGGGCTACGTGAAGATGAAGGTGAAGGACCCCAAGGGCGAGGGTGAAAGCGAACTGCTGGTGAAGAACCACGCGGATCTGGACGGCAAATACGTGAAGCAGGCCTTCGCCACGCTCGACCCGAACAAAGGCTGGATGATCATCCTGAAGTTTGATGGCGAAGGCGCGAAGCTCTTTGGCGAACTCACCGCCGCCCACGTCCATGAGCGCCTCGCGGTGGTGGTGGATGGCCTGGTCATTTCCGCTCCCAACCTCAATGACGCCATCTTCGGCGGCAGCGCTGAAATCAGCGGCAGGTTCACCGAGACCTCGGCCCGCTCGCTGGCCAGCGCTTTGGAAAACCCTTTGGAGAATCCGATGACGATCCTTCAGTCCGGCACTGTCTCGGCCGCGTTCGGCAAGGCGACGATTCATCAGGGCTTGATCGCCGGCCTGGTGGGTCTGGGACTTACCGCAGTGTTCATGGTCATCTACTACCGTGTGGCGGGTTTGATCGCGCTCATCGGTCTGTCCGTCAGCTTGATTTCGGTGATGGGCAGCATGGCCTTGTTCCAGTTCACGCTGACCATGCCCGGCATCGCCGGCCTCGTGCTCACCATCGCCATGGCGGTGGATGCGAACGTGCTGATCTATGAACGCTTGCGCGAAGAAATGCGCGCCGGGAAAACCCTGCTGGCCGCACTCGATGCCGCCCATGAACGAGCCTTCACCGCGATTTTCGACGCCCACGTCACCACCCTGATCACCTCGTTGATTTTGCTGGGGCTGGCGAGCGGCATGCTCAAGGGCTTCGCGATCACCATGATCATCGGTGTGTTCAGCACGCTGCTCGGCGCGCTGATCGTCACCCGCGTGTTCCTGCACTGGTTCGTCGATCCCGGCATCATCACCAAGCTGTCCGTGGCCGAAATCATCCCGCACCGTGTGTACCAGGTGATGAAGTATGGCTTCCAGTTCGTCACGTTCTCCACAGTGCTGTGCTTCATCGCCATCGGTGCTATTCTGTACAAGGGGCAGCACAGCCTGGGCATTGACTTCCGTGGCGGTGCAAAGGTGAGCTTCCACGTCACCACGGGCAAGGACCTGAGCACCGAAGATGTCGATAGCGCGCTCAAGGGGCTGAAGGTGCTGCATGACGGCAAGCAGGAATCCATCGGTTCCTTCTACACCCAGGGCAGCACGGCGGTGGGCGGTGACAAAATGGTCACGGTGCGCACCGAAGAATTCGCCGGTCCGGCGGTTCAGAAGGCGGTCTCGGAGAAGTTCAAGGACCGCGTGTCCGGTTCCAACCTCGACACGGTGGGTGCCCTGATCGGCACGGAACTGGCCCAGAGGTCAGCCTGGGCCGTGGTGGCCGCGCTGAGCATGATCTTCTTCTACCTGTACATGCGCTACGAGTTCTCGTTCGCCCTGGGCGCCCTGGTTTCGATCTTCCACGACTGCATCATCGTGCTGGGCTTCTCGGTCATCTTTGGCCAGGAGCTGTCCCTGGTGCATATCGGCGCGGTGCTCACCGTGGCGGGTTATTCGGTGAATGACACCATCATCGTGTTTGACCGCGTGCGTGAAATCATCCGAACGCGCACCGGCACGATCACCGACCTCATGAACGAGGCCATCTCGATGACCTTCAGCCGAACCTTGCTCACCAGCTTGGTGACCTTCATCCCCATGATGGTGCTGTATCTCTTCGGTGGCCCGGCCATGCGCGAGTTCTCGCTGCCGATCGTGATCGGGGTGATCGTCGGTACCTACTCGTCCGTGTTCGTCGCCGCTCCGATCGTGCTCTGGCACGCCCGCAAGACCGGCGTGAGCCTGCATCGCCAGTTGCAGCGTGAACCCGACCAGCAGCCTGTGACGCCGTAAGCGATGAAGTGAAAAGGGCTGATTGCCTGTGAATTTTTAGGCGCCCATTGTTTTTGGAAAGGTCCAGACCGCGAGGTCTGGGCTTTTTCGTGGGTGGCGGGGAAGGGGGCGCGCGGTCCCGGTGGCCTCAAGTGTTTTGAGCCAGACTGCCCGGCCCCTCAAACTGGTGTGCTGCTCTGACTTCTTACCACTTTGATCGCACTCGGCGGTGAATGGATTTGCTGTGGCCACGGGAGCCGCAGGCTCTTTGGACTGGTGCGGACAAACAACATGAACCCAGTATGTGAAAGTCATAAGCCGCTGGAGACACGGAACCAGCGAGCAACGAAGGGCAACTGCGTCGCCGTGAGGCGGGGTGGAAAGCACGCCTGGAGTGGAGCCGCAGCCCTGAACGCCCCGGTGGGGCGTGAACTCGATTCG
>Ga0073936_10001074_pt1 | contig 42632 bp, 37 predicted proteins | sample AliMusrvi5mmetaG_FD_87041 | JGI IMG/M metagenome (GOLD analysis project Ga0073936, IMG submission 87041) | Freshwater lake bacterial and archeal communities from Alinen Mustajarvi, Finland, to study Microbial Dark Matter (Phase II) - Alinen... | ecosystem: Environmental > Aquatic > Freshwater >...
GAAATAGTCGCCCTTCAATCCCGTGCCGGAGCCGACTGCGGGAGCGGGCTTGGTGACCGTCACGAGGACGCTGCCGATGGCTGTCGCCACGCCGTTGCTGACGGTATAGCTGAAGGAATCCGTGCCGTTGAATCCCGCATTTGGCGTGTAGAGGACCTGCCCGTTCGCGACCGCAGCGGTGCCGTTGGCCGGGGTGGTCACACTCGCGATGCTGAGTGTGGCTGGGACATGGGCCGGGTCGCTGTCATTGGCCAGGACATTGATGGTGACAGGCGTTCCGGTGGTGGTCGATGCGGTGTCAGTTGTGGCGACGGGTTGTTGAGGTGATGGTGGCGGAGTCGTCGGAGCGGTGCCGCTGTTATAGACCTCGATTTCCCGCAAGGTTATCTGGTGTGGTCCGCCCTGGCCACCGGTGTTGATGGCTTCCAGCGTGGCGTCGCCGCCATAGGTGACATCGCGCACATAGACCCGCAGTTTTTGCGTGGTGATGGGGGCGAACGCGTGCTGGAAAATCCAGCGGTCGCTATAAAAACTGTCCTCGTTGGTGCGGTTGATGGGCGTGTAGGTTTGGAAGGTTTTCGTCGGCTCCTTCACGGTCTGGATCGTCACCCATTGCCCCGAGGCGTCCTGATATTGGAGATCATAGTCGAGGAGGGAACCGCGGGTGCTCCACGGCACCCCTGCATAGATAATGACGTGGTCCATGGTCGTCGGCGCGGGGAAGCTGATGTCCACCCAGGCGGGGAAGGCTGTCGTGTCGTGTCTCCACACGTCGTTGGCGCCGTAGTAGGGGCTTTCCATGAAGCCGTTGATGAGCCGTGCGGGGTCGTTGGCGGAACTCACCGGAGGCGGACCCACGACCGAGTTGGCGCTGGCGGTAACCCCCGTAGTCTGCGTGAGGTTTTTGCCGTAATTGATGGGAGTCACCGTGAGTGCAGCCGGGGTTTCCACATAGACAGGCAACTCCGGCACCGCGAGGGTAATCTTGCCGTTGACGACGGGCATATCCTGCTCGACGCCGAAGGCCGAGACGACGTGGATCGAGCTCACTCCGGGCACGTTGAGTTCCACGCTGCCGTCGGTGCTTCCCGCGCTCATCAAGGCATAGACTTGTTTTCCGGATCCCGCAAATTGATTGCCGATGTAGAGCGCGTTGCCGGTGGCTCCGAAATCGAGCGCCTTCACAAACTTCGTGCCATAGATTTCCTCGGACCAGACGCGCATCAGCGCCGCGCCGGGGTTCAGGCTGCCGTCTTCATTGGACCACCAGGCCGGGAAATCCCAGAAGCCGCCGCTCCGGTCATACCAGAAGTTGTTGTGCTCTTTCGGGATGCCGTATTGCTCAAAGGTCATCATCTGAACCATCGTCCAGCGCCCCTGCAGACGCGGCTGGTAAACGCCGTAGGACGCAGCGAAGGAACCTTGTTCTGTCTGCCATTTTTCAATATTTGGGATGCCGTATTTCGTCAGGAGGGTGTTGAGGTTATCCAGGGATTTGCGGGCGAGCCAAACGTCGCCGCACACATTGTTGTAGGCGTGGAAGGAAAACGCATCGATGCAATTGCCGCCGCCGCCCTGGAGGAATTGCTCGATCCAGGCTGTCAGTGAAAGGCTAACCACGCCAGGGCCCATGACCTTGGCGGTGGGATCAACGCTCTTGACCGCGTCGTAAAACGGCTTCATTTCGTTCACCGCAAAGAGGTTGCCCGCGATGTCGTTGGGTTCGTTGCGCGGTTCCCAGTATTTCACATCGTTCTTGAAGTGGGCGACAATCTGTTTGACGCCTGCGAGGTTCTGCGCCGTGCCGTTGGGGAAGGCGATCATGAGCGGACGCGGGCGCACCGGGTCGGTGGATGCATACCATTGTTTGTCGAGCGCGATCTCGGCATCAATCTTCGCGATCGCGGCGGCGGGGTTGTTTACATCAGCGACGCTGTGGCGTTCTGGGCCGATGGCAGCCGCTCCCCGGAAGACAAGATCAAGCAGCGGATCAGCGCCGCCGGAGACGCTTTGCGCTGGCAATGTGGGGAAGTTGGGGTTGCGCCGCAGGATGGAGAAGATCGCTCCTCCGATGGAGTCTCCCCACGGGGACTGCGCGGCGCTGGTGTGAAGGTAGATTTTGTACCAGCCGGGCTGGGTCACCTTTGGCGTGATCGGGGTCGTTCCGGCCACGGCGCCTTGATCCACGATGTTGCCCCAGTAGTCACGCACCTCGTAGGTCACGGCTCCAGAAACGGTCGGCCGCAAGCTGACCGTCTCGCCGACATAGAAGACGTTGTTGCGGTGGCCTGAATCCAGCCAGACGGTGTTGGGAGGCATGGTCCAAAGCCAGCCCGCTGCGTGGGACGCGCTGGGGAGGATTGCGGCCAGGAGGCAAAGAAGCGTGCAGAACAGGGAGTTTTTTAAGCGGGAGTTCATGGGCATAACGGATGCATGGGGTGGTTCGTCCCCGTGCGGTTCCGGCTGGGTTGGAGCCGGATTGGTCGTTATGCATCGCACTGCTCATGCCATGTGCAAATGGAAACCGAAAGTTTTCTGGAAAATATTTCCCACAGCCATCACTAGTCATTACCTAACATGCCAGGCGTGCGCCAAGTTTCGCAGGATTGGGAATAAAATTTGAGAAACAGGGAACGCTGTCCGATTATTATACAACTAGTCAAAACCTTTATCTAGGCAGGTTCCGACAGCGAACTTTTGAGAGCCATTTCATAGCCTTCCAATACGTTGGCCCAGGTGAACTTCTGCACGGACGCGGACACTGCTGCGCGTTCGATCTGCCCGCAATGCATCAGGTGCTCCAGCTTCATGGCGATTTCGCTCACGTTTTCCGGGGTGTCGAGCAACTCGCCTGTCTCCCCCTCGCGTACGGTCACGGCGGCTCCGGCGAGGCGGCTTGTCAACACACGGGTTCCGCATGCCAACGCCTCGACAATCACCAACCCCCACGCCTCGTATTGGGTCGGGAGGGCGAGTGCATCGGCAGCCGCGTAGTAGGGGGCGAGGTCCTTTTTCGGTCCGAGGAAGCGGACGTGGTCTTGCAACCCCAATCGCTTGATTTTGCCCTGGTAGGATTCGGGCCGGGAGCGGCCCACCACCGCGAGCAGTTGCAAGTGCGGGTTCTTGAGCCGGGCGATGGCGTGCAGCAGGGGGCCAAACCCCTTGCGCTCGAGTTCGTTGGCCACAAATAGAACGACAAAGTCCTGCTCGCGATAGCCGAGCGAGCGCCGCATTCCGGGCCGCAGCGTTTCGCTTCGCGCAGCGTTGAGTTGTTCAGGGGCATATCCGTTGGGAACGATGGCAATGTCCCGTTCTGGCACTTGATAGAAGCGCATTAAATCGGCTTTGACCTGTTCGGTGGGAGCGATGAGTTTGCTGTAGTTGCGCTCTCCGAAGTGGTGGCGTTCGAGGGTGAGCAGGAAGGGGTGGGTCGGGTTAAAAGTCTGGCGCAGTCGGCCCCCGAAGCTGCGGAGGCGCTGGCTTGCCTCGATCCATGCGCGATGCACGCTTTGGACGTTGACGACGCCTCCGGGCGGAGACACCACGCCGAATGCACCATGCGCCACGGGGGCCGGATGAATTTTCTCCAATACTTTCGGACACTGCTGCGCGTAGGAGATGAGATGGAGAAGCGAGAAGTGCCGGGATGCGGGAACGTGGTGCTTGCAGATGCAGGGGTGGAGGGCGTCCGAGTCGAATTCGCTCGCCAGAACATGCACGTCATGGCCGCGTGCAGCCAGGAAATTAGCGCTTTCCAGCAACAGGCGCTCCACGCCGCCGCGTCCATGGCATCCTGGAAATGAAAGGGCTATCTTCATCGGGCGCGGGGCGGAAAGGCGCAATCCACCATCGGGAAACCCGGGTGGCCTGAGAGATCCGGCAGGCGGGGCTGTTTTGAAACGAGTCGCCGAGCCTCGGCATTTGCCCTGATGGCCATGCCGACGGACGCCCAGACGATCATGATGTCCCCCCGACCCCAGTAGTGATCCACCGCGCCATGCATCACCTTGCCGAAGAGGAGCGCCGTGGCGATGGCGATGAGTGAATAGGCGGGGGACGCGCTGGAAAGGCCGCGGCGGCTTCGCCATGCCATCCCGAAAAATGCGAGGTGCACCCATAACAGGGCGATGAGGCCAGGAACCCCCGTCTCCGCAAGCGTGAGCAAGACGACGTTCGTCGCGTCGTATTCCTTTCGCAGCCCGACCCCGACGCCGGTGACCGGGCTTTTTTGAAACTCCTCCATGGCGAAGTCCATCGATTCATAGCGTGCCCGGATGTTGAAGTTGGTCCGCTCAAATGCCGTTGCGTACTGGCGGGAATCCTGGGCCGTGAATTTCCAGCAGACCGCCGCAAGGGTGACGAACACCAGCGCCGCGCGGAGCAGCAGGAGGAATTGACGCCGTAGTAATAGGATCATGGAAACACCAGTAACCGCGGTCAGCCACGCGCCGCGCGAAAGGGTGAAAAACAGGCCGGATGCGATGAGGATCAAAGCGGCTAGCAGCCATTGCTTCTTGATGTCGTCGCGCTCGGCGAACCAAAGCTCTGTGCAAACAATCAGCCCGCAGGCCAGCGAGCCGCCGGTGCCGTTTTTGTGAAGGCCAAGGACGTAGCCGGAGCGATGGACCAGCACCGCCGTGGCGATGCCTGCACAGATGCAGACAAGACCCAGAAGCGGCAGGCGGTATTGGCCCGCGTTGCGAGGCAGCGAGCGGAACACCATCACCGCGATGACGAGATAGACGCTGATCTGGACCAAAGAAAGCAGCGAGGTGCCTCGCCAGTGCAGGAGCGAGGAGACCAGGCAGCATCCGAGATAGGCTGCCACCGGAAGACCGATGGGCGCGAGTCTTATGGGACGCTGTTGCAGGAGAAATACAGGCAACGTCAAAAGAAGGTTCACCTCCGCAAGGGAGAATCGAAGCGGGCCGCCCATGGAAAGGTCGTTTTGAAACGGCGCGACCGCAAAGATGGCCAGCAGGGCGAACTGCGGCCTGCGTCTGGCGCAGACCCAAAAGACCAGCGCATAGGCAAATGCGGCAAGGATCGGAATCATTTGGTGAGGATTCCCCGCCAGTGCATGGTCTGACGGAGGAAAAGCCAGACGGAGAGTTTCAGTTTAGCCAAGGCATGGTTCCGCCGTTTCGGAAAGCAAAGAAGAACGGCAGCCCATGCCCCGGCGCGCAACGCATTTCCGATGGCCATGGCTGCCCGAACCGAAAGCAACCCCGGCAAACCATGGTGCTTGTATTGATAGCGGTCCAGTCCGTCAAATACATGTCGGCGAATTCCCGCCGCTCCGCTGCTTGCACCGCCCAGGTGGACCACTTGCGCCTCCGGGGTGAACCCGACCAGCCACCCCTTCCTTCGCAGGCGAAGCTGCAGGTCCGTCTCCTCTGCGTACATGAAGAACATCTCATCAAATCCCCCCGTCTGCTCACAAACCGTCCGACGCAAGAGAAGACAGGCGCCGCTGACAAAATCGACAAAGCGTTCGCTGTTGTGATCCCATTTTCCGTAGCCTCCCAAGGACGGGTGATTGGGAAACAGGCTTGAAATCCAAAGGTTTTCCAGCCAGGCGCGGGATGGGGAGGGGAACCGGTGGCAGGAGCGCTGGAGCGTGCCGTCCGCATTGAGCAAGCGAGGTCCGAGCGCCCCAACCTGTGGGTGTTTTTCCATGTATGCGATGAGCTTTTCGACGGCGCCTGGTTTGACAAAGGCGTCGCTGTTGAGAAGCAGGATGTGGGCTCCCAGCGCAAGCCGGATGGCCTGGTTATTGGCGGGGCCGAAGCCGATATTGCGGTCGTTGCGGATCACATGGACACACGGGAACTCGCGTGCGATCGCCTGCGCGCTGCCGTCTGTGGAGGCATTGTCCACCACGATGATTTGCGATGGCGCTTCCAGTGCCGCATGGAGTTCCTTCAGGCATCGGAGCGTGATGTTGCGAGTGTTGTAGCTGACGATGATGATGGTGACGAGCGGTGGCGCTGACATGGCGATGCGTTTGCTTTTCCGTTTTCTATGGCGAGTTCGATGGCATCCATCCGGGCCGCCCAGGAGTGGGCTCGGGCGGCGGCCTGGCGCGGGGCGCGCAAGCGGCGCGGTTCCTGGAGCGCCTTTTGGAGTGCGGTGATGAATGCGTCTGCGTCCGCCGCGAGGTGGATCCACTGCGGGTGATCCCGAAATCCAGGGATGAGCGTGGAAACCGTGGGAAGCCCTGCGGCGAGGTATTCGTAGAGTTTCAGAGGGCTGAGGCTTTCCGTGAACCCGGAGACAACATGCGGAACGATGCAGACATCGAACGCGCTCATTACCCGCGGAATTTCTTCAAAAGGAAACGCGCCCGGCATCCGGATGTTGGGGTGGGCGGTTAAGCGTCGCCTCGCTTTTTCATCGAGCAGGCATGGGCCGATGAGCGCGACTGTGGCGGCGGGGAAGGCCTCTGCGATCTTTTCGACAAGCGCGAGATCGACGCGCTCTTCATGGAGCGTGCCGGTGTAGGCGAGGACGGGATGCCGCCAGCTCTGGGTGGCCGGATGCGGTGGGAGAGAGCCGTCAGCGATGCCCGCGTACCGCTCCACGTAAACGCCGTTTGGAATGAGCTCGACCCGCCGGGCGAGCTCGCTTTTGAGACGCTGGAGATGCTTGGAGACTACGATCAAGACATCGGCGCGGCGGCAAAGCTCGGCGTCCTCCGCGATGGTTTGGCGTCGCACCCATTCCGCCTGCTTGATTTGCGACCAGTCGTCGCCGATGTCGTAAACGACCAGCGATTCGCCAACGCTTCCGACCAGGTGCAGGCCGTAATGGGGATTGAGCCAGAGAATGGGGTGGCGCAGTCCGACCCGCCGGGCCGCGCGCCTGAGTTGGCGGCGTTCCATCCAGCGGTTGATGTGTTGGCAGAACGGCAGCGAGTTGGGCAACCATTTTACGGGGTTGAAAAGGAAGATGTTGCCGAAACCGGCAGGAGAAGCGGGCGTCCGGGCGGGGCGCAACGCCCGCAAAAGCGGACCGAACGAGAGGCGGCGAAGCCCGTGGGAAACGTCGATGGGCAGTCCCATGTAAAGCAGCTTGCGCCCGGGGCTGCGCTCGGCAAATCCTGCCGCGATGGGCTGATTGCGCCGCCAGACCTCGTCCCAGTCTTCCATTGCCACAAAGAGAATGTCGTCGTGAACCGGCATACGATGCTGATCGGATTTCGCGTAAGATCCGCGCGCCCCAACTCAATTTTCGGCGGCTTTTTACCAGCTCTTCGGCAGGCACAGGTAATCGTCGAAGTGAAGCGAGGTGGCTTTGTTTCCAGCGACATCGAAGATTTCGTAGCCGCGCTGGTGGAGGAGTTCGAGGATTTGTCCGGGAGAGCCACCCTCTGCGAGCCAGGATGGATGGGCCGCGAGGATGATCGGCGGACGACGCCCGGTCATGAGGGTTTCCGCTCCCTGGAGGACGAGCAGTTCGGCTCCCTCGACGTCGATTTTGACCAGGTCCGGAAGATGGCGCCGGGCTTGGAGGTCGAGATTGGTTCTTGGAACGGTTGCGCGGGTCACTCGCTGGTTGGCCTGGGAGCTGGCGTAGGCATCGCCGAATTGGATGGAGTTGCTGGTGGAGTCCCCGCCGTTGAGCAGGTGAATGGCCAGTTCTCCGGAGGGTTGGTCCGCGACGGCTGCCGCCACCACTTCCATCTGGATGAGGCGGTTTTTGCGGCGGTGGAAGTCGAGGCAAAAGGCGTTCGCTGGGGACGCCTCAAAGGCGACCACCTTGCCATGGGTTTTGACCAGTCGCGCGGCATAGATGGAATGCCACCCCACATAAGCGCCGACATCAAAAAAGGTATCTCCCGGACGAAGGTATTCGTGCAACCACCGCCGCACGTGGGGCTCCACGTCGAGCGGGGTCGCGATGAAACGGGGATGCACCCAGACGCGCTCTGATCCGAGTCGGCGGGGAAGGGCAGGGGAGAGTGCAGCCGGCAGGGGGTGGTCGATGAGCAGGAATTTGGCGGCCCGGCGGATCCAGCGGTGGGGAGCCGGAAGAATCTGCCGCACGGCGGTGTTGATGGTGGCAAGTGTCATTTGAGTAACAAGAGGTCTGTGAGTCCCGGGCCGGTGTAACGTTCCTTGAGCGCGCCCAGCATGCGGATGGGCTGAAGCGCATGGCGCCCGGCGTTCCCGGCTGCCCGTGTGTCCACAAATTGGGTGTAGTTTTCGCGAACGAGCTCCTCGAAGAGCTTCATCCCCCCTGCGCGCTCCAGAGCGTAGGGCCAGTATTCCACGACGACGGGAACACGGGAGCCGAGGAGGGTTCTGGCTCCCTGGAGGACGTGGCCTTCGTGCCCCTGCGTGTCTATCCAGACGAGGCCGAGCTTATCCAGGGGGATGGATTTATTCTTCGCCAAGGAATCGAAGGTTGCTGTGGGGACGCGGACGGTCGCCCTGCTCATTTCCTGGTAGATGCCGTCCCCGGCAGTGCCGTCGTGAGAGCGCAGACGGTGGTCGCCCATGTTGACGGGGCAGAGCTCCATCTCGGCGTGCCCCGCGCGATCGGAGAGCGCAAGGTTGATGCAGCGGATGCGTTCTTCCATGCCGTTTGCGGCGACGTTGCTGCGCAGCAGGGCGAAGTTGGTCGGTTCGGGCTCGATGGCGACGCCGCTGCTGAAGCCCCGTTCCATCACCACGGGAACGGAGGTTGTGCCGATGTTCGCGCCGATGTCCAGAAAGAGTTTCCCTTGGAAATCGGCGAAGCCAAGCCCCCCGAGCACGGCAAAGATTTCCTCGATGCAAGGAGCGTCGAACCCTCCGGTGAGAAAAACCTCGCGCCCCACCGTTCGATCCGCCGTGCTCACCTGATAGCGATATTTTCCAACGGAAGCGGTGACGCAAGGGGTGAAGTCCTGCGCGATCAAATAGAAGATGTCCCTTGCCGTTTTGCTGCGTCCAAGACGCGGCCCCGCTGTTCGCACGAGTTGTTTGAGGATTTGTTTCATTTGCGCTCTCCCTTCAACGGCTCTCTGCCGTGGTTGCACATGCCGCGAGGGTTTTTTCAATAAACGCCCCGGTGGTGAATCGGCGCAGGGCCTCTTCGCGTGCGGCTTGGCCGATTTGGCGCCGCAGGGGGCTGTTTTGCGTGAGTTCCTGGATGGCGTGCGCCAGCGCCTTGTCGTCTCCCGGCGGCACCACCCAGCCGGTTTTTCCGTGCGTGACGTAATCGCGGCTCCCGTTGACATCGGTAACGATGAGGGCCTTTCCCATGGCCATCGCGTCAAGCAGCACGAGAGGGCCGCTGGGGAGTTCGGTTTCCGCCATCGGGAGCACGACCATAGAGGCGTCTGCCATGAGTCGTTGTCCCTCCGCCGGGCTGCGCTGCGGCAGGATCCGGACGCGGCTGGCCATCCCTGAGGTGGGTTTCAAATCACCGCATGCGCTGAGAATCGCCGGGCATTCCACCTGGGTGAGTGCACGCAACAGCAGGGGCCAATCCCGGTGAGCCCAGCCGGCGGAGTAGATGTAGCCCGCTTCGGTTGTCGGGTGGCTCATCGCCGCGCAGTCGCAGGGGAAATGCGCAAAGGAGCAGCGCGAGGGAGGGATGCGGAACCGCCTCTGGAGGGTTTCCATATCCCCTTTGCGGATGCACACAAACGCATCGATCTGCCGCAACCCCGCTGAGACCGGCGCGAGAAGCGGACTTTTGCGCGGGATTAAAAAGTCGGCGCAAACCAGGCGCGTATTGCCCGGCAGGAATCTCCGCAGCGTGCCGATGAAAAACGCCTCCATCCCCGCGGTAAAAAGCGCCAGGGCATCGTAGCCGCGCGCCTTGCGGATCAACCGCAGGGCTTCGCGCGCGTAGTGAGGGTATTTTTTGAGACCTTGCTTGCCCCAGTCGGAGGAGCGTGCCAGCACGGACACCTCATGTCCACCATAAGGGCCGGGCGCGATTTTCAGGTTCATCGCATAGCTCACTGAGAAGAGAATCCGCATGGAATATGGGTTGTTGCTTGGGAGAGTGCCGAGCGCATGGGCGCCATGGCTAGCCTCGCCTGCATTCGTCGTAGATATGGAGCAAGCGCGTGGCCTGGCTTTCTTCGGAAAGTTCGGCAGCCATTCGGCGTGCGCCTGTGCGGAAGAGATCGCGCTGTTGCGCCAGGGCGCGCACGATCGGTGCAAGCGGCGTGTCCATCTCCCAGACAGCGCCTGCCGTGTAGCGCAGGAGCGTGGGCAGGTTGCCAACGCCGCTTGTCGCGATGACAGGCACGCCGTGAGCGGCGGCCTCGAACACCGCGAGCGGGCAGGGATCAAATGCGCTGGGGACGATGAAGACATCGCACGCGGCGAAGAATGTTGGGAGATCGCTCACCCAGCCGAGAGTCTGGTGGTGGCCTTCGAGGCCGGGAGCGTGGAACCCCCGGGTGAACTCTCCGCCCATTGCAAGCAAGATGTCCCGCTGCCCCTCCAGGGCGCGCAGGAGCTGGCGGTAGCCTTTGCGCTCGTGCAGGCCGCCGAGGTAGCCGAGCACCGGCCCCCCGTCCCAATCGCGTCCGAGCAGGCGCCTGCGCGCCGCCTGTCGTTCGGGCTCGCTCGGAACGCACATGGGAGGACAGGCGTTTTCCATCACTTCGCAGCGCTCCGGCATCGGGTAGAGTCGCTGGAATTCCTCGCGCAGCAATTCGCTGCAAAAGAGCATCCGTGTTCGCTGGTTCCAGCGGCGGTAAAAGTAATCCTCCGCATGCAAAACGGCGCGTTGCTGGGCGCGAACAAGGGCTGGCCGCCATCCGCTGCGGGACTCCAGGCAGTTTCGCTCGTGCGCCGCCCGGGTGAGGAAGTGGCAGGTGAAGACGTCGGAAAGTGAGGAGGCCTGGGGTTGATGCGCGTGAACAACGTCGAAGGCGCGCCCGCCGAGCGCGGCCTGGATGAAGTGGCGGGCGGTGAGCCATTTGAGCAGAAATATCCGGGGCGGCACAAAGAGCCGCAGCCATTCCACATCGCCCTGCAAGGAGCGATCCAGCACATTGGCCACGACGCTCACTTTCCATCCCGCGCGCAGGGCGTGGCGCGCGCCCCAAAAGGCCACCTTTGCGATGGCGCTCTGGTTTCCCACCCCTTCGTGGATGATGCAGAGGGTTGGCGCGCTCATGGGACGTGGCTGGGCGTTTCGACCTTCGCGGGGGGGGCTTCAACCCGTGCGCGGCGCAGGGCGTGGAGGGTGAGCAGCCAGAGGGCGAGAGCCGCGAAGAAGTTCACGGAAACAAGGAGGGAGGCGACGCCATGCCGGTAAGGCTCTGGGATGGGAGGGGCGCTGGGCCAGGCGCGGGTGAAGAGGAAATAGACGGCGAAGCTTCCGGCGACCACGGGAAACGACAGGCGGCGTTCATTGCCCGCCACTGGCCGCGGGGCGATCAACGTCCACAGCAATGGCAGGCACAGGACAAAATATTCGCTCTGGCACATCGGGAGCGTCAGGAGCAGGGAGAGCATGACGAACCCAAGATGGAGCCGCGCCTCATAGGAGGGCTGGGGCGGCGGGTTCCTCCAGACAAAAAGAAAACCGGCAAGCATCAGCACAAGCCCGAGCGCGACAAACCCATGAGCGATCAACGGATTCACCGTCAACGGTTCCACCAGGTTGTTCGTGCTGAAGTGGAGATAGGCAAAGCCCGTGATGGATTGGGTGGCGGCGATCTGCCCGATGCTTTGGTTTGCGTAGCCGCTGGTGAGTTTCACGAACACCGGCCATTCGCGCCAGCCGACCGCGTAAAAGCTCCCTGCCAGCAACGCCGCATAGGCCGCCGCCCCGAGAAACGCCGCCCGCCAGTTCCTTCGCAGGAGCAAGTGAAGAAGCAGCCCCAGCATCCACGTCTTGACCAACGCGGCAAGCGCAATGAGGAGCGCGACGGTTTTGAGATGCCTGCGACTGTCGGCAAGATAGATTGCGCTGAAGATCAGCAGGAGGATGAAATTCACCTGCCCCAGGCTGAAATTCATGGTGCTCGGCCAGAAGCGGAATCCGACGATGATGGTGATGCCTGCAAGCACGAGGTCACGCCAGGTGAAGCGCGCTGCGAGCGAGTAGAGCAGCACGCTTCCCCCGAGACACAGCGCCGTGATGAAGAACCAGAGCTTCATGGCTTGCGGGTAGTCCAGACGCGCCAACGGCTGGAGCAGCATGGCGAGGGGTGGGGGATAGACATAGGTGGCGCCCTCCGGATGCAAAACGTAAAGCGCCTCGCCTTTGGCAAGGCGGTTGGCGGCGTCGTAGTAAATTTGAAAATCAATCCCGGTGATGCCCGGGCTAGGGTTCATCGCCGTGTGGTAGGCGTTCGACAACAAGAACCAGACGATCAATAGCAGCAGAAAGATGCTGCGCCAGTTCGCTCGGATTTCAAGAACAGTGCGTGTGTTATCCATTGGCTGTGGCGGGCTGTGCCGTGGGTTCCGGCTTTTGCTGGCGCAGGGAGCTGTAGATGAGTTCGTATTGCTCGGCGACGGTGGCCCAGTGAAAACAATGGGCGTGCTCGTGGCCGGATGCACCCAGCCTGGCGCGAAGTCCGGCATTGGAAATGAGCCGCCGGAGACCCTCCGCGAGAGCTTCGATATTTTCCGGAGCGATGAGAAGCCCGGTCCGTTCGTGCAGAATAATTTCCGGAACGCCCCCAACTCTGGTTGCGAGCACCGCCTTTCCTGCCGCCATCGCCTCCAGGTTGACAATGCCAAGAGGCTCCTGGCGCGAGGGAAGCACGAAGAACGAACACCCGACAAAGAGGCGCGCGGTGGTGGGGCGATCCGACACGCCCAGAAAGTGCACGTGCTGGCGGATGCCGAGCTGCTCGTTCAGGCGTTCGAGGCTCCCGCGTTCGGGGCCGTCTCCAGCGATGACAAGATCATGGGTGGAAAGGCCGCCGTGAATCACGCGCGCAAAGGCGCGCAGCAGGATGTCGAATCCCTTTTGTCGGACGTGGCGCCCGATGGCGAGCACATACGGGCGCGGGTGGGGATACGGCTGAGCCCCGGAAAAATCGTCCATGCGCACGCCGTTGTGAATGGCCATGCTTGGTGCGGTAAAGGGTCTTCCGTAAAAGGCTTTCGCTTCCTCCAGGGTGTTTTCCGAGCAGGCGGTGATGGCGTCTGCCTTGTCGAGAACCGCACGCAGCAGCCCTTGCGCAAAGCGCGAACGTTGGAACAACCTACTGTCATCCACCGTCAATTCTCCATGCAGAGTTGCCACGAGCGGTAGTCCCAAAATGCGGCTGGCGAGCAGCGCGTAATAGGCGTTGGAGCTGACGCATTGGATGTGGATGACTTCGGTGCGATGCCGGCAGAGAAGGCGCAGGATTCTCAGGAGGGTGGGCGGTCCCAGGAGCGCCGCGCCGGTCCATTGGCGCCAGTTGGGTTCGGGAACGCGAAAGGGAAACCGGCGCACGGGCACCTGCTCATAGATTTCCCGGGCGGGGAGGTTTTTGGGCCAGCGGTTTGTCACGATGAGGGGGGCTCCTCCATTGAGACGTTGCTGCCCGGAGAGCTGGCGCACGAATTCCTCCACGCCGCCTGGGCTCGGATAATACGCACTGGAAAAATGGGCGATGTTCATCCGGCGAATTCCTCGCGGATCGGCTCGGGTTCCTCCTCCTGCAGGTAGAGGCGTTCGTAGCGTTCGCAGACAGAGTCCCACCCGAATTCCTGCGCCCGCGCGAGGCCCGCCTCTCGCATTCTCTCTCGCAGGCCCGCCTCGCCGAGGACGCGCAGCAGCGCAAAGCCCAGTTCTTTCTCCGGGGCGATCCACCCGCATCTGCCGTTGCAGGTCACTTCGAGCGCGCCGGGGTTCGGGGTGGCCACGACCGGAGTGCCGCAGGCCATCGCTTCCAGGTAGGGGACCCCAAAGCCTTCATAGGAGCTTGGCAGGCAGAAAACCCAGGCGCGGCGATAGAGATCGATCAAGCGTTCCCGCGAGACCCGCCCGCAGGCGTGAACGCCCTCCGCCTGTATGGGGTTTTCGCAGACAGCCCACAACTCCGCCTTGGGAAATACCGGGCGGATTTCGCGCCGGAATAGTTCCAACAGCATGGAGCCTCGTTTGCGCCCGTGCAGCGTCCCCACAAACAGGATGCTCGGGTTTTCCGACTTCGCCCCTCCGTCCGGCTTGAACGCAGCGAGATCGACGCCGTTTGCGATGACATGGTTGATGCGAGGGAGGTAGCGGCGCGTGTTGGCGGAGACCGCCACGCGTTCCCCGGCCAGGAATGCGGAACCGAATTCGCAAAGCGCAAGCGCCCCCATGCGCGTGCGCACGGGCAGCGTTGTCGCGTGCAGCATTTCAGCCAGACAGGAGCCGTGGAAGGTGTGGATGTGGCGGGGCAGCCTGCGCCCCCAAAGGAACCAGTCGTCGCCATGCGCGTTGAGCACGTCGAAGCCTGAGAAATCGTAGTGGCGCAGTTCCCATGCGAAGCGGAAGGTGCGCAGGTGGTTGCCGCACGGGACTCGCACCACCTCGTAGAGCGAGTCTTCGCACGGTCCGCAGTGGCTGAATACCGTCACTTGATGACCGCGCTGGACCAGTTGGTTGGCCAGGTAGTGTACCATGTAGCCGACGCCGATTTTGCTTCCGCTCGGCAGATAAAAAGAAGTGATCGCGATTTTCATTTTTCAGTGAGCGCTTTTTCCACGATCTCCGCGCAGGCCGACCACGGTGCGCGGGCGGCGCGTTCGATGGACCGGCGTTTCTGGCGTTGGAGCAGGGCAGGGGTCCTTGCCAGCGATTCCAAGCGATCCTCCACCGCATTCATATCCTCCGGGTCCACCAGCAGAGCCGCCCCGCCGCAGGATTCCGGGAGTCCGCCCCGGTTGGAGGCCACGACTGCACAGCCTGAAGCCATGGCTTCGAGAACCACCAGAGCGAACGGTTCGTTGGAGCGGGAAAGCACGCAGACAACATCGTGTGCGCGCAGAAGCTCCGGGACGCCGCTGCGCGGAACGTGCCCAAGATAGCAAGCGTGGGCGGCTTCCATCTTCTCCTTCAGTTGCCGGAAGAACGGATTGTCCATTTCCCGCCCGTGTCCATACCACCAGAGCCCGCCAGCGACTGTAAGCTGGATGTTCACTCCACGCCGCCGGAGCGCTGCGACGGCATCCGCCGCAATGTCCGGCCCTTTGTTGGGATCGATGCGTCCGATAAACAACACGCGCAGTTCTGGTGTGGCCTTCAGGAAGGACGTGCGGGGCTTGAACGCCTCCAGATCGATGCCGCTGGGGGCGATGATGAAACGCTCCGTGGGAATCCCGTGCGTGCGCGAGGTCCAAAGACGGATGTAGTAGCTGCACGTGAGATAAACGTCCGTGGCCGCCACGCTGCGATGCAAATCGCGGTAATTGGTGCGCCACTCGTTTTGCAGCCATACGGCGATGCGCGCACGGGGCAGCGCGCAACGCAGATATTTCGAGCTGACAAGGTCGTTGAAAAGAATGACCGCATCCGGTTGCAAACGGCGCACGGTCGCCACGGTGGCATCCCTGTAATACTCGTAGTATGGCCAGTCCCACCCATTCAACCGGCGTCGAAGCGAGGAAACGGCCCGCGCGAGGAGGCCCATATCCTTTCGCGTGGGGATTGCGATCGGGAGAATCTCGCCGATGGAGTAGATTTCGTCCCCGTTCACGCTTGTGACGATGCTCACGCGGTGCCCTCGTGAAAGGAGCTTCCGCGCCATCTCCATGATGATCGTGGCGATCGCCCCCCCGGATTGGGGGGAATAATATTCCCCGGGAGGATTTAGAAAACAAATGTGCATATGTTTCAATGTCCCACGATGGGGTGTTTTCCGGTTATTTCGAGGTTCTCCTGGCGCATTGCGTTTGCCTTGAGCGCCGCCCGGAGTTGCCGGGCCGCTGCATCGTGGCGCACGGGGTCCAACCGCTCGCCTGCTGCCGCTCGGATACCGCTTGCAAGGCCTACCGCCAGCCCGGCAAGTGAGGCGGTGAGCCGCCCGGAAGCGCTGGCGATTCCGCGCAGGAAATCCCGCGTCGCCTGCGCGGCGGCAGCGACGGGAAAGCGCAGCACGATCCACGAAAGGCCGAAATTGCGGATGAGCATGAGGAAGCTGTTCCGCCGATGGTAGTACTGATAGCGGGCGTTGAAGCGCTGCCCGGCGGGCTGGGGCGCACCGACGTGATCCACACAGGCGTCTGGCTGGAACAGCAGGGTGTAGCCGAGCGCCCTCACCCGCAGGCACATGTCCGAGTCCTCACACAGGGAGGAGAGGCCCCTGAAATCCTCCCTGAAACCGCCCAAACGCGCGATGACTGCTCGTGGAAAAGACATGTTGCAGCCGATGATGTGATCGACAGCGATGATGCCTCCCGGGTCTGCGGCGAAGTTGCCGCTCAGGAACCCTGTTGCCTTGAGCTTGCCAATCTGGTCGCGACCGGTGCGTTCCTCCCCGGGTTGGTTGTTGAGAGCGCGCCCCCCCACGGCGCCGACGCCGGGGCTGTCATAGGCGAGCAAGAGATTCTTCAGCCATCCCGGGTGTGCATAGGCATCATCGTCCAGGAATGCAATGATCTCTCCGGTGGCGTGCATCAAGCCCGCATTTCTCGACGCCGTCATGCGCCCGTAAAGGTGCGGGACGGAGAGATAGCGCGCTGCCGGGAAATGCCCCATGACCTGCCGGGCGCGGTCATCCCGCGAGGAATCCACAACGATCACTTGATCGGGGCGTGTTTGCTGGGCGTCGAGCGCTTGCAGGCAGCGGCGCAAGCACTCAGGCCGGTTTAAGGTTGCAATGATAACCGTGGTTGTCATCGGTGTATGAATCGGATCGGGTGCGGCACATCTTGTGAAAATTCTTTCCTGTCGGGCGGCGTGCCCTTTTCCTGTGAGGAAAGCCGTAACGCGTAGGGCCTGTAATTGCGCCGCTGCCGCCTCTCGGTGAGATATTGTTTGTGGTAGGCCACATCCATTGCCATTTCCATTTCCCACCGCGGCGCCCCGTCGTTGTCCCTTGGGGTGCGCAAGCCGTGTCTTCTGAGCCGCCAATACGCCAGGCGCAAGAGCGCCCGGAGCATCTTCGCGCGCGGATGCTTTATCTCGCGATGCTCCCAATGGTGCGCAACATAGGCGCTCGATCGTCCCGCCTTATCCGCGATGTTTAGCATGGATTTGCGGTTGAGGCGGGATTTTGAAAAGTGATGCTCTGCGACGACGTGCGGCAGGTATTTGACCCGGTAACCGGCGAGACGGAGTTGCCAGGTAAAGAGCGACTCCTCGTGATAACCGCGCATCCCGGCACCCAGTTGCGGGTCGAGCGCGGGAACCTGTTCAAGAACCTCGTGGGTGAACGCCATGTTTCCCCCCACCATGTTGTTGATGTCGCTCTCGCGAAAGTCTTCCGTCGATGCGAGCCATCCCCGGTGGTAATTGTCCATCCATGGCAGGTTGAGGTGGGGCGGAATTCTCACCGCGCCGCAGACGGCGTGCGCCTCGCCGCGCAGAATCGGCTCGCACAGTCCCTGGATCCAATCGCGCGGCACCAGGATGTCGTCATCGGTGAAGAGCAGGAGGTCGCCCTGCGCGCGGGCGATGGCATTGTTCAAGGCCACGGATTTTCCCGCGCGCGGCTCATAGTGGTAGCGCACCGTCATTTGTGGAATGCGGGCTGCGGCAACGACGCCGCTTGTCTCATCCGTGGAGGCGTTGTCAACGACCAACAATTCCGTCTCGAAGCCCTTCGGTAGCCGCACCCCGGCAAGGCTTTCCAAGGTCAGGCTCAGGTATTCCGCCCGGTTGCGGGTGCAGAGGATGATGGAGACGCTCTTTTTCATGCCAGCGACGCCAGTTTGGGTTGCCCTTTTGCGCGGATTGCGGATGCCGTCGATTTCCATTGGAAATCCGCAAAGACCAGGCCGTGCGCGGTGCCGTCTTCGGAAACGTGGTGCGGATAAGGCAGCAGGGGGGAGACGTGCATGGTGGTAGCCCCCTCCCACATGTCCACCAACCCCACCCCCGGAGCGCAGATGAAAAGGTCCAGGCGGTAAGTGCCGGGCTTGAGCCAGGGCGAAAGAAGGCGGAATACCCCTTCATATTTCTCGTCGCAAGTCAGCCAATGCCCAACCAACCGCGAGTCTGCTTGCGCCACAACCACGCCCTGATGGTTCACCACATGCGCGGAGAGATAGAAGCGATCTCCGCCCGGCTTTTGCCTGGCGATCCCGAACAAAAACTCCTTGGGTTCGCCGCTGTGGAAGAATTCCTTTGCCGCTTTCACCGAGGTGAAGCGTATCTCCCCGCAGCCAGGCCGCCGCAGATCGGCCGTCTGCTCGCCCTCGCTCATGGCCCAGCTGCCCACATATTGCTCGATGGCTTCATCGATTCCACCGCAGAACACCAGTTTGCCGCGCGAGAGCAGGATGCCTTTTGCGCAGAGCAGCGAAACGGCCTGGAGATTATGGCTGACGAAAATGACGGTTCGCCCGCTTTGCGCGACGTCCTGCATTTTGCCCAGGCACTTCTTTTGGAACTCGGCGTCGCCCACCGCCAGCACCTCGTCCACGATGAGGATTTCAGGGTTTAAATGCGCCGCCACGGCGAAAGCAAGCCGCACATACATCCCGCTCGAATAGCGTTTCACGGGCGTGTCGAGAAAGCGTTCAACGCCGGCGAAATCAACGATTGCGTCAAATTGGGTGACGATTTCGCTCCGCTTCATGCCAAGGATCGCCCCGTTAAGGAAGATGTTCTCGCGACCTGTCAGTTCGGGGTGAAAACCCGTTCCGACTTCCAGCAGGCTTCCGACACGCCCGTAAAGATCGATTTCCCCAGCCGTGGGGTCTGTGATCTGGCTCAAAACCTTGAGCAACGTGCTTTTCCCGGCGCCGTTGCGGCCGATGATGCCGACAACCTCCCCGCGCTTGAGTTCGAAAGAGATGTCCTGGAGCGCCCAGAAGGTTTCCTTGGATGTAAGGCGAAAGGGATTGCGCAGCCGGTGCAGAAGCGCCTCGTGCATGGTGGTGTGGCGCTCGGTCTGGTGGCTGATGGTGAAGGCCTTGGATAGGCCGCGGACGCTGATGGCGGGATGCATGGTGGTTATTGACAAGGCATCGGTTGGACATGCGGAGCCGTCGAAGACTTCGTTGCGGCGGCATGAAATGGAGAGGGCGAGGGGATGCGTGCGATGCGCATCCGCCGCGTGATGCTCATGAAAGGCGTGGCAAGCGAAGCCAGCAACGGGTGGCGCCCCGCCCAAAGCCAGTGCCGGATCTCCGGGCTCCAGTTTTCCTTCGAGTGCCCCCAGGAGGAGGTCTTGCGCAGCAGTTCCTTCTCCTCCCGTATCCAGGAGTAATGGACGATGCCCTGCCGCGGGCTGACGACCCGGTGGACCGGCGCGTTTTTGCAATGCCAGGGATCGGTGTTGGAGGAGCGGAAATCGACGCGGAAGAGCGGGACATCGCACTGCCGGGCGTTGCGCAGCCGCGTGCCGGGCCGCACGGCCACCGGGCCGGGAAATCCGCCGGCGGTCCGCCAGAACCGCGAACAGCGTTCCAAATAAAGGTCCTCTCCGAGGGCGCGGTAAAGCCAGCGGGCGGGATACTCCATAGCGGAGAATCCGCGCCGCTGGGCCTCTTTCAGGCAGTCAACGAAGTGAACGGGGTCCGCAAGCACCTCGTCTGTGTCGAGTTGCAGCACCCAATCCGCACCCTCCGCGGCCAGGTCGAGCGCACACTGGCGCTGATGGGTGTCATTTTGCATTGGATTGCACTCGGGGCGCGCGAAGAGACCTGGGTAAAACCGCATCTTGCCGCAGGGGTCGATGCGCCGCAGCCGGGCAAGGCACTGGTCCACCGGCAGCGGTGTGCCGGACCAACTCAACCCGGCGGCATCGTAGGAAACCACGATTTGCTGCACGAGGTCGTAGTAGGAAAGCACGCTCGCTTCGATCCATGCCGGATCGGCGGCCATGATGTAGGCGTTGATTCGCATAAGGTCAGATGACATCGGAAAAGAGCCGCTCCATCCGCTTGAATGCGAAAGCGCCAAGGCCGAGCATCGCGATGGAAACGAAAGACGAGTAAGCGAGCGCCCACGGCGAGATCACCCCGGAACCAAGCAGGGACCAGCGGAAGGCCTCCAGAAGCCCGGAGAGCGGGTTGAGGTGATAGAACGCGCGCAGGTGTTCTGGCACCACGCTGATTGAGTAGGCGACGGGACTCGCGTAGAGGAGCAGTTGTACCATGACGGGCAGGATGTGCTGCACATCCCGGTAGCTCACCATCAGCGCCGAGACGTAGAGCCCCACACCCATCGCGAGCATCAGAATCAAGCTCATCCACACCGGCAGAAGCAAAAGGCGCGGACTGATCGGAACATGGTTCACGGCCAGCAGCACGAGCATCATCGCAAAGGCCACTGCGAAATCAACGAGGGTCGAGTAGAGGGTGGAAAGCGGCAGGATCAAGCGCGGAAAATAGACTTTCGAAATCAGGTGCGAGTTGCCAACCAGCGAAAGGCTCACCTTTCCGAGCGTGTTGCTAAAAGCGCTCCAGCTCAACAGTCCCGCATAGGAGAAGAGGAAGTAGGGGATTCCATCGCTGGGCAGGCGTGCCACCTTGCCGAAGACAAAAGAGAAGATGCCCGCCGCCATGAGTGGTTGCGCGACCACCCAGAACGCCCCCAGGACGGTCTGCCTGTAACGCAGCGTGATGTCGCGGCTGCCCAGCGTCGCGAGCAGGTCGCGGTAGCGCCAGAGCTGGCGCAGGTCGAGAGGCTTGAAGCCGGAAACGGGCCGAATCTTTACCAAGGGAGTAGCCATTGAGTTCAAAAGGTTATTGTCATTAAGCCGCCATAGGGTGAACACGCCTGCCGATCACGTCGTCCATGTTCAGTTCGACCACGTTTGTCTGTCCCAAAAGCTCGATCAGCACGGCGATCCTCCTCCGCGCAGGCATGACGCTGTGGATGACGCATTGCAGCCCGTGAAAAACGCCGGTGCCGATGGTCGCGCACCCGCCCACTTCGAAAACCGGCGCCACAGTCCTCAAATCGCGGCTTCCCATGCTTTGGCGCAGGTCCTCGACGGTCCGCTCAGGGACCATCGGGTATTTGTTGCCGAAACGCACGATACCGCTCACCCCGCGCGCGGAGCGGACCTGGCACAGAAACGCCTGCGCATCGAACCGCGCGAAGAGGTAGCCAGGAAAGAGTGCCTCCGTGGCCCATGCCGCCCCGGCCCTTGTGTTCCTGCGAAAGCGGATGCGCGGGCAAAAGACCTCCACCCCTTCCCATTGCCGGATCTGCGCCGCCGCAATGTGCTCCTGTTTCGGGCGGCTTCTCAGGCAGAACCAATCCATTGTTTCGTCCATTTTTCCCTCGGTTTGTGTAAACAAGCTACCGCCATTGGCTGCTTGGCTGGCGTTCCTTCCCATGCAGCATCCCCTTCACCTGATGGCCTCCGATGCGGGTTTCAAGCGACGCGCCAAGCGCATCCAAGCCACTGCCGACATCGGTGATTCCAGCCCCTCAGCTCGCGCCGGTTGCCGGAACTGCAACGAGACTAAATGGAGATGATGAACGGGTCTATCGGAGGCTGTCCTTTCCTTGTATAGGACGCGTTCAATCATCTTGTAGGTCCATGTCTTACGCATGGAAACCGGCAGAAAAGATTGGTTTCTGCGGGGTGGTGTGGTTGAATTGGTTGCATCTATGGATAGGCGTTACTGGGGTCGCACCTTCTCGGAAAGCAGTCGCTGGCTGCTTGTGGCGGCTCTGGTGTATGCCCCGTGGGCCTACGGTTGTACTTTTCCGTGGGCATCCCTCATTCTGGACTGCCTGCTTGGGACGCTTTTCCTGCTTTGGCTGGCGTCCTGCATCGCGGGTGGGGTAAGCCCAGTCCTTGCGCGGATTCCCTTCTTCTGCGCTCTGCTGCTTGTTTCCACGGGCGCGTTTCTGGCGTGGAACGCCCATTTTAAGCATGATCCCGCCAGCCACCGCTTTATGCCCATCGGGACGTGCATCCCCCTGTTGCCGGGATGGATCGACCAGGCGCGCTCCGCGTCGGCGCTCCTGCACATCGCGGCGATGCTGGGCACGCTCCTTTTCGTTTGTGACGTGGCACGCGGCAAAATCTGGCGGAAGCGCCTCCTTGGCGTCATGGCGCTTGTCGGCGCATCGATCGCCTTCCTTGGCCTGCTCCAGAAGGCGACGGCAGCCCCCATGATTTTCTGGCAGCGGGGCCATGCCGAGAGCCCCTTTTTCGGTGGCTACTACTATCACGGCAACGCCGGAGCCTTTCTTAACCTGGTCTTGCCGCTGACCGCCGCGCTGGCATTTCGCTCGCTCCGTGGCACTGGAAAGCAAACTCAAACCGCGATCTGGGTTCCCGCATTACTGGTCTGCCTGGCGGCGACAACCGTGAATGTCTCCCGAGCCGCTTCTTTCATCAGCGGATTGCTCGCGTGCGCTTGGGCCGCCTTTGAATGGAGCAGATTTCGGCGGAATCATTTTCCAGTCTCCCGGCTTTCCATCGTTTTTGTGCTGGCGCTCGTTTTCACCTCGCTCTTCGCTGTTTCGCTATCGGCCGGGTCCGGGCAGGCCTGGCAGAAATGGGGCTGGCTGAAGGGGCAGTTGAACGAGGAAAATCCGCGCTATGTCGTGGCGTGTGTATGCGTGGATATGATCAAAGACTCCGGGGATTTCGGGTTTGGTCCGGGCACGTTCGAAATCGCCTTCCCTCACTACACAAATCATTTGGGGGGCTCGATTCGTGGGGTCTGGCGTTTTGCACATCAGGATTATCTCCAGACTTTGATCGAATGGGGTTGGTGCGGGGCCCTCCCGTGGGCGCTGCTTTTGTTTGGCGCCATCCTGAAAGCCTTCTTCGGAAGAGGGGATTCGCCCTCCGAAGCCCGTTTCCGGTTTGCGTGCGGCCTGGCATTGTTGGGCATCGCTGGTCACGCGATGGTGGATTTCCCATTCCAGATCGCCTCCCTCCAACTCTACGCAGCCGTGCTCGCCGGCATTGCCTGGTCCCGCCCAACGTGCCCGCATGCCGCCTTGGAGGAGGCTGGAGCGGTTCAACAAAAACTGTGACCGCGCTTTCGGGCGGCGCAAGCCGTAGTGCGTCTCTTCGAGCTTGGGCAGCATAGCCAAATACAGCCGCTGCGCTCAAAAAGCCGCCCTCCAGCATGCGGCGCTCCCAAATCACTGGCCACAGTTTTTATTGAAACGCTCTATCTCCCCTGGGAAAGCCGCTGGGCAGTGAAGCCGGGGAGACCGGCTTGGATGATCTTGCGCTTTGCCTTGGTGATGTCGTAGGCGACGCGGCGGAACTCGACGGTGCGCGCCTCGGGGGCAAAGATGACGTAGCATGCCTTGGGGTTGCGGTCGCGCGGTTGCCCCACGGCACCGACGTTGATGAGCGTCTTGCCCTCAGCGGGAAGCTGGATGCGGCCTTCCCCGAGATGCACGGAGAGTCTTCCCGAGGCCTGCCAATTCCAGACCATGGGGCTGTGGGTGTGGCCGCAAAAGCAAAGCGGGCGGGTTTGCGCCTGGAAATGCGCCTGGGCGTCATCGGGGCCGATCACATACCACCATTCCTCCGGGGCATCCAGAGACGCATGCACAAACTCAGCCCCCTCCTCAGTGCGCACCAAGGGCAATGCCGCCAGCCAGGCTCGTTGCTCCCCGGAAAGTTGCTGGCGCGCAAAATCCGTTCCGGCTTGTGCCGAGGCGTTCATCTCCTGCAAATCCTCTTCGGCGACCGCGGCAGCATCGTGGTTGCCTTGTATCACCGGGCATTGCAGGGAACGCACCAGTTCCAGGCACGCGGTGGGGTCGGCGGCATAACCCACGATATCCCCAAGACAAACATGACTCCGGACGCCCATCGCCTCCATGTCCTTGAGGACTGCCTGAAGCGCTTCGAGATTGGAGTGGACGTCGCTAAAGACGGCCTTTGCGCTATCGGTCATGCCATTTTATCATCGTTAGAATCCGGAGCGCAAAATTCATTCCGGTTTTGGCCAACGAATCTGACGTCGCAGCAGCCATTGAATGCCGATCAAATCCCAAATGCCGCGCCAGGCCCTGCGCAAGATGGTGTATTTGGAGCGGCCAAAGCGCCGGGGCCGGTGGTTTACCGGGTATTCTCCCACGCGCAGCCCGGCGTGTTCGAGCATGGCCACCATGTAGCACTGCATTTCATTGAAGGGGATGAGGAACTGCACGTGTTGCTTGCGCAAGACTTTGAGCGTGCAGCCCGCGTCCCGGATGGTGTCTCCCGTGAAAAGTTTGCGCACGCGGTTGGCGATGCGCGATGCGATCTTGATGCTCGTGCTGTCCTGCCGGTGTTGGCGGTATCCGCACACCACATCATGCTTGTCGGCTTGCCGCAGCAAATGGGGGATGTCTGCGGGATCGTTCTGCCCATCCCCGTCCATCAGGACACAAAACTCGTGGCTGGCGCGGACGAGCCCGGTATAAAGCGCGGCGCTTTGGCCCAGGTTTTTCGGCATGGAAATCAGGCGGACATCGGAGAAGGTGCGAGCGATCGAGGCGGTCGCGTCCGTGCTTCCGTCATCCACGGCAATGATTTCCGCAGTGGGGTTGGTTTCGCGGATTTCCCGCAAGACCATCTCCACATTTTCCTCTTCGTTGTAGAAGGGAACGATGATGGAGATGGGGGGGAGGATGGGGCTTTCTGGCAATGTGGGCATGGTGTTTGGTGGTCAGACTATGGCGAAGGAGCAGCGTTGCGCAATTCCCGGCAAAGATAAAGGTAGTGTTCTTTCAGCGTCCGATTCCCATCGGCGTGGCGGATCGTGGCGACGTGTCTTACTTCGACGAAGTCCATCCGCAATACCGTGGGGATTCTCTCTTTGTCGGAGACAAACAGCGCGCTGCTTCCAGGGGGCAGCGCGCGGTAGCCCGGCCAGATGGAGTATTGGTTTGTCACCGTGTCTGTGGGCGGCATGTAGGTTTCAGGACGGCCCGGCAAATAAAAGCAAAGGAGGCTCGCGAGCATGTATTTGTTGGCGATGTAAACCTGCGTGCCTTCCTTCGCGGCGATCCCTGAAGCGGCTTGCGCGAGTGCGTCGTAGCCGCGAGAGCGGTCCATCGGATCCTTCCCGGGCGGCAGATGCAGCCAGCGCGTATTATGCAATAAAACCGTCTCCAGGATGGCGACTCCCAGCGCTGCGAGCCCAAACCAGCGCACCCAGCGGCGCTCGCGTCCACCATTATCCCATACTGCGGCGAAAAGAATAATGCCCGCGACATAGGAGGGCGCCGTCCAATTCGCCTGTCCCGCCTTGTTGGCGCTCAAGGCGAGGTAAAAGAGGAACAACGGCAGGAACAAGCACAGCAGAAAGCGGACTTGGAGGCGCAGGGAGGGATCGAGTTTCGGACCGAAAAGAGCCCCCATGATGCCTAGGAATAACAGTGGCGAGATGACTCCGGCCTGGATCGCAAGAAAGCTCGCCAGTTCCCCCGGCGAGAAATGCCAGGAACCGTCCATCGCTCCCCGGTGCACCAGATGCACCACGGTAACCCAGTGGTGCCGGGCGTTCCAAATCCAAATCGGCGCCATGCAGACGAGCGCCGCCCCGAGCATCGCATAAAAGGGGGGCCTAAGCAGCTGGCGCCGGTAGGGAGCGCAGCAGAGGCAGAAGAGGGCGAAGCAAAGCAGTTCGACAAGGTTGGTGTATTTGGCCAGCCCGCCCAACCCGATGAGAGCCCCGACCAGAATCCACGCCCCAAGGCGGTGCGTGTCCTTGGCATGCCAGAAACAGAGGGACGCCATCGTCCAGAAAAAGACGCTCAGGGGATCGATGGTCATCAGGATGCTTCCCACCGCAAACAACGGAACGGCGGAGGCAATCAGGACGGTCAACCACGCGACCCGCTCATTGAAGAGCGTCTTGGCCAAGGCATAAAGGCCAAGCCCGGTCCCCAAAGAAAGCAGCACCGCGAAGAAGCGGATTCCGAAAACGGTATCCCCGAAGAGGTGTGTGCCCGCAGCAATCGTTGCGGCGGCGCCCGGCCCCTTGTCGAAAAAGCTCAAGTCAAGATGCTTTGAACACACCCAATAGTAAGCCTCATCCCCGACCAGACCGAGTGTCGTGCAATACCAGAAGCGGAAAAGCGTCAGGCCGATCAGCAACGCGAGCGTTGCGCGGAAATAGGGGAACTCCTGATCTGTGGGTGGGGGTGCCACTGGGCTTGGGGCTGGGCTGCTCGATGGCATCAAAGAAATCTTTACAATTTCACCGTCTTTGCAAGCCCGCATTTCGGGGGTGCCCACAGCCCACTAGAGTTTTTCCGGACGGACACCGCTCCTATACCGCGGTTCCCGGTAGCAACTCGCCGGATGTCCCTTGCCCGAATGGCTGTTGGCATAGGTGGCCAGAGCCAGCAGCGGGAAGTTGTTACGGTACATGTCGTAGTTCAGGTAGAAGACGCGTGGAAAGCCGGTTCCGGTGGTCTGCGGCTCGTTCCAGCTGCCGTCCCGGTTTTGGGTGCGGATGAGCCACTCGATGCCGCGCCCGATCGCCGGGTGATCGAGATCGCCGCAGGCGCACAACCCCATGACAGCCCAAGCCGTTTGCGAAGGAGTGCTCACACCGCGCCCTTTCCAGGCGGGATCGTCGTAGCTGGCGGGGGATTCCCCCCAACCGCCATCCGCATTCTGGCAGCTTTCCAGCCACTCCCGGGCCCGCAGGATCCACTCCTGGCACATCGGTTCCCCGATGGCCCGCAAACCCCGCAGCACCTGCCATGTGCCATAAATGTAGTTCACACCCCAGCGTCCATACCAGGAGCCGTCCGCCTCCTGTGTGCGGCGAAGGTAGGCGAGGGCGCACTGCACGGCGGGATGCTCCCGGTCGAAGCCGATGTAGCCGAGCAATTCGAGCATCCGGCCCGTGAGATCGCTGCACGACGGGTCAAGGATGGCGTTGTGGTCCGCAAATGGCACGCTCTCCAGCCAGCGCTGGGTGATGTCCTTGTCAAACGCCCCCCAGCCGCCGTCCCGGCATTGGAAGGAAAGAAGCCACGGCAACGCCCGCTTGAAAATAGCCCGCAACCCCTCGGACGAACCGCCCGGCGGCGCAAACCGCAGCGCCATGAGCACCATCATCGTGTCGTCGGTGTCCGGGTAGTAATCGTTGCGAAACTCGAAGGACCACCCGCTGGCGACCGGATGCGGGTTGGTGGCCGCCCAGTCCCCCATGATGCGCACTTCACGGTCTGCAAGCCACCGGGAAGCCCGCGCGAGGGCGTCTCCGCTTTCGCCGTCTTCATGGCCGCTCTCCACGAGGGCGATGAGGTTGATGGCGGTATCCCAAACCGGCGAGAGGCACGGCTGAATGCGGAAATCCTCCGGGTCGTCCACAAACAACCCCTCGAAATCCCGCAACGCCTTGGCAAGGTCCGGGTGCGCGTCATCGTAGCCGAGCGCCTTGAGGGCGATGATGGAGTTGAGCATCGCAGGAAATATGGCAGCAAGCCCGTGGGAGCCTTCCCCCATGCGCGTGGTCATCCAGCCCACCGCCGCATCCAGCGCGCGCAATCGCAACGGGGTGAACCCCCACCGCTCCATCCCCTTCATCACGCGGTCGATGCCGAGAAAAAGGTTGCGCCAGGTGAACCAGGCGCGATCCGGCTTCGGGCTCAGGTCGCTTTCCTTGGTGTCTTCCGGAAAGAGTTCGCGGATTTGCTGGTCGGGATGCAAACGCCGGGTGGGCCGCAGGTGATTCAGAATGGCCAGCGGAACGAGCATGGCCCGGCTCCACGCGGAAATCCTGTAAAGGCTCAGTGGGAACCAGTCGGGAAGCAGCACCATTTCGACAGGGATGGTGGGGAGCTTTTTCCACGGAAACTGCCCCAGCAGCGCCAGGTAGAGCTTGGCATAAGTGTTCATCCGGGGGATGCCGCCCAGGCGCAGTGCGGCGGCACGCGCTTTCTCCATCCAAGGGGATTGGGGAGTGTCCCCGGCGAGCTTGAGGGCGAAGTAGGCTTTAACCGTGGCGTTTACCTCGCCCGGCCCGCCGTAGTAGATGTTCCACGCGCCGTCCGTCATTTGCCGCTGGCGGATGTGGGCGACGCATTTATCCTGAAGCACCGGGTCCACCGCCCCCGCCCAGTGCATGTAGAGGATGTAATCCGAGCAGAGCGTGCTATCGACGATCAACTCGCCCGCCCAGTGGCCGTCCGTATTTTGCAGCCGCAGCAGATTGCCCTGCGCGAGGCGAATGGCGTCCCTGAGAGTGCGCGTGCCGCCGGGGAGGGCGGATTTTGGGGAATGAGGATGGCTATGAGGTTTCACAGACATGCGTTTGGAATCGGGGAAAGGGAGGTTTACGGTTTTGCGCTTTCGCCATTGAAAGCGTTTACGGGGCGCGGTTTGACTCGCGGGCGCGGGCCGAAGTTGAAGCGGAGGATTTTCCAGGTGTCCCCGCGCCGGGCGCCGATGCCCAGGCTGGCTGTTGGCTCATGCCCGCAGTGGGCCATGCAGTGTTCGCAGCGGGGATCGCGCGCTTTGCCTGCCACGGTGCCAAAGCGGCTCCAGTCTGTGGCGCGCAGGAGTTCGCTGTAGCTGGAGTAATGGGCGTCGGTGATCAGGTAGCACGGCCCCTTCCAGCCCCGGATGTTGCGCGTCGGTATCGCCCAGGCGGAACACGCCATTTCGCGTTTGCCCGCCAGGAATTCGAGGTAAACCGGCGTGCCCAGCAACGGGAACCGGCGGCCCCACTCCTCGGCGTCGCGAAATTTTTCCACCGTGGCGGCGCGCGTGAGAAAGAATTCCTCCGGGCGTTGGTGCCGCCGCTTGATCATGTCTTTGCCCGCATCGCCATAGTCGTAGCCCGGCGAAAGCGTGTGGCCGTCCACTCCGAGCGTCCCCAGAAAAACGAACAAATCCTCGATCTCGGCCATGTTCGTCTCCCGGTAAACCGTGGTGTTTGTCGCCACCTGGAAACCGAGCAGCTTCGCCATGCGGATGGCTTGGACGCACTCCCGGAAGACGCCGTTTTTTTCGACGATCCGGTCATGCGTCGCCTCCAATCCGTCGAGGTGTACGTTCCAAAAAAAGCGCTGGGAGGGCGCGATCACCTCTTTTTCCGGCGTCGCCTGGCGTTTGCGGATTGCCCCCGCCTCCTCGTTGGAAAGGAGCCCTTCCTCCAACAACCGGTTCAGCACTGGCTCCATGCGGCTGGGATTTTTTACCCATTGCGCCGCCACGTAATCCCGCAGCTTGCGCCGCATCAACAGGGCGTTGGTGCAGAGATAGACGATGCGTTTCTGCGAGTGCAACCCGTTCACAAGCGCTTCGATGTGCGGATACAGCAGCGGTTCACCGCCGCAGATGGAGATCATCGGCGCATCGCACTCCGTCGCCGCCGCAAGGCATTCCTCCAGGGGCATCATCTGCTTGAGGAAAGCGGCGTATTCCCGGATGCGCCCACACCCGGTGCAGGTCAGGTTGCAGGCGTGCAGCGGCTCCAACTGGAGGACGGCGGCGAATTTGCGTTCGCCGAGCAGCCTGTGTTTGAGAAAGGTTCCGGCAATTTTGAGCGTAAGGGGCAGAGGGAATCTCATGGGTGGGGCGGGGCGCCACCGGTGGGCCGCTCAGGGTGGCGGCTCAAACAGGGGAATCGCTCCGCCCCATCAATCGCATGCCGGGGGGGGATCGGTTGCCGAAAACCACCCAGCCGACCTCGTTCACGCGGTGAAATTTCCTCCCGCGCATTTCTGCCAAAGCCGCAGATTGATTGAGACTGCGCTAAAAGCCGCCCGCGTTGCGCTTTTCCGTCGCTTCCAACGCCTTGCGCGCGCGGTCTATGGGCGCCTTGATCATGCTGGGCTCTTTGGGAGTCTGCGTGGCAGACGCCTTTGCGGCGGGAGTGGAGGAAGGCGCCACAGACGGTTGGGGCGGCTTCACGAAAAGGAGATAGCCGAGGATGATCAATCCGAGAATAATCAGAAAGCGCATGAGGGCAGGTTACCCCGGAAAAACGGATTGAAAAATGATATTCCGCGCCTGATTGAGTTTTGGCGTCCACGCCTTTTGGATGAACGCACAATGCCGGAATCGCGCCCGGAGAACGCGTTCCACCCCTCCATTTCCTGATTTCTGGTGAATCCTCTCCTGAGTTTCTGGCTTCCTGATTCTCTTCTGCCTTGCGCATGTCGGCTTTGCCTTGCCGCCGAACTATGATATTGCAGTGGGCCTGACTCATGGAACTCCATCCCATCCAGCGCCTGAAAGACACGCAAAGCGAACCCGACCACCGGCAGATCCCCATCGACCGCGTGGGCGTGAAGAACCTGCGCTATCCCATTCGCATTCGCGACAAGGCGCGCTCGATGCAGAGCACCGTCGCGCAAGTCACCCTGACCGTCGATCTGCCCCACCAATACAAGGGCACCCACATGAGCCGCTTCATCGAGGTGCTCAACGAGCACGGACCGGTCATTCACATCGAAAAAGTGCGCGAAATCCTCAAGCAACTGCGCCAGAAGCTTCATTCCCAAACCGCGCATCTCGAATTCGAATTCCCCTTCTTTCTGGAAAAGAAAGCGCCCGTGACCGGCGCGGTCGGCATGATGGACTACACCGTGCGCTTCTGCGCCACCGCGGACGATGCCGATTTCGACTTCATGGCGACCGTCATCGTCCCCGTCACCACCCTTTGCCCGTGCTCCAAGGCCATCAGCCAGTTCGGCGCGCACAACCAGCGCGGGCAGGTCACCTACTCCGTCCGTTTTCACGAGCCGATCTGGATCGAAGACCTCATCCAGCTCGTCGAGAGCTGCGCGAGTTCCGAGCTCTACTCCCTGCTCAAGCGGCCCGACGAAAAAGCTGTCACCGAGCGCGCCTACCAGAACCCCGTGTTCGTGGAGGACCTCGTGCGCAACGTCGCCGCGCGCTCCGATCGCGAGCCCAACATTAAATGGTACCGCGTGGAGGCGGAAAACTTCGAGTCCATCCACAACCACAACGCCTACGCGGTCGTCGAAAAAGCGCGCGAACCCGGGCTTTGCGGGTAACCACATTCCGCAATTCAGGATTTGACACGCCTCCCGTTATCAGCGGCAATTGCATCCAATCTTACAACCTCCTCCCCGCATGAAATATCCCGCGCTTGACTGGAGCAAAATCAAGACCTTCTCCCTCTCCGATCGGCCCAACAAAGTCGCCGTCGAAGACTTCGCCACCCCGCACACCGCCGGGGCGGGCTTCGCCGGGTTCCTCAGTCACCTGCCCAATTTTCTGGCCGCCGCCGACTTTCTGCGCATCGCCGACGCCATGGCCGAAGCCGTTCGCAAGCAGCGCACCGTCCTGCTCATGATGGGGGCGCACCCGATCAAGTGCGGTCTCAGCCCCATCCTGACGGAGGCCATGCGCTCGGGTCTCGTCCACGCCGTGGCGTTCAACGGCGCGGCGGCCATTCACGATTTCGAGACCGCCTTCCAAGGCGAGACGAGCGAGGACGTGCAGCGCGGCCTTGATGACGGCAGCTTCGGCATGGCGGAGGAGACCGGCCGCCTCATGAACGCCGCATACGCGGAGGGCGTCGCCGCCGGGCTCGGCGCGGGCCAGGCGCTGGGCGCGACCATGGGCGCGTTCCCCAACCGCCACCTGAGCATCCTGCGCACCGGCACGGAACTCGACCTGCCGGTCACCGTCCACATCGCGCTCGGCACGGACATCATCCACCAGCATCCCACCGCCAACGGCGCTGTCCTGGGCGAAGCGAGCTTCCGCGATTTCCAGCGCTTCGCCAGCGTCGTCGCCGCCTTGGAGGGAGGCGTGGTGCTCAACATCGGCAGCGCCGTCATCATGCCGGAAGTCTTTCTCAAGGCGCTGACCGTTGCGCGCAACCTCGGGCACACCGTCAACCATTTCACCACCGCCACCTTTGACATGATCCGGCAATACCGCCCCAGCGAAAACGTCATGCGCCGCCCCACGCACCTCGGGGGAAAGGGCTACTACATCGTCGGCCACCACGAGTTGAACATCCCGCTGCTCTTCGCGGCGGTGAAGGAGAAACTCGCACAGGGCGTATAAGCCCTAAAAAAACCGTTCCGGGGCCATGACCGGTTGCGGGTTGCAGATGCGGTCCACGCAATGCTGCCAGCTTTCGTGGCCGGTGAGGATTTCGATCTCCACGCGCAGGAAGTAAATGGGAAGCTCCATCTCCTTGAGCTTGGGAAAACGCACGCAATCCTTCTCGGTGGTGAGGATGGCATCCAGGTCCCGGTTGACGCACCGGCGGATAAAACCCGCGATGTCTTTTTCCGAAAACCGGTGGTGGTCGGCGAAGTGCCGGGAGAGCTCGATCTTTGCCCCCAGCTTGCGCAAGCCGTCCTCAAAGCTCTCCGGCCGCGCGATGGCCGAGAGCGCGCCGATGAAGCGGCCCTTCAGGTAATCCAGCGGCAGTCGTTCGCCAGTGAATACATGCTGCAAATACTGCGGGCTGTGGGTGCACTCGACGATCTCCGCCGTGCGGTTGTATTTGCGGATGCGTTCGATCAAATCACTGTTATCCACGCCGGGGACGCATTTGGTGATGAAAATGTAGGAGGCGCGCCGGAGATTGGGCGGCGGCTCGCGCAAGGTGCCGCGCGGCAGCAGGTATTCGTTGCCGAAGGGAGCCTGGCGATCCACCAACACCACATCCAGGCGGTGTTTGAGCCGCAGGTATTGCAGCCCGTCGTCCAGCAGTAGCGTGTCGCACCCCATCTTCTCGATGGCGTAAATCCCGCTTTTGACGCGGTCCCGGTCCACCAGCACGATCACATCCTGGAGGTTTTTGGCGAGCATGTAGGGCTCGTCCCCGGCGATGCGCGAGTCCAGCAACACCTCTGCGCCGTTGGAAACAATCCGGGGGACGAATTCCTGCTCGGAACCGAAGCGGTTGATGAGGCGTTTGAACAGCGGCGGTTTCTTGCTCTTGTAGCCGCGGCTCAGGATGGCCACGCGCCGTCCGCCGGACTGCAACGCGCGCGCGAACTTCTCCACCACCGGCGTCTTGCCCGTGCCGCCCACCGTCAGGTTGCCGATGGAGATCACCAGGCAGCCGAGCGCCCGCTCCCGCAGGAACCGCTTGCGATAGAGCCCCAGCCGGAGCTGCACGATGCCGAGGTAAACCCGCGAAAGCAGCCAGAGTAACCCGCGCAGCACCGCCGCGCGCTTGCCGAAGCGCTGTCCGAGGATGACCTCGATGGCAAACTGCTCAAATTCGTCAAGCCAGCGGCGCATAGGGGGAGGACGCGGAGAGGAGGGGATTGGAAGATGAGGGGAAGCTGGGACGCTGGATTCCGGGGAGCGCACGCGGAACGCGTGCGGGTTGCGGCGCCTGTTCGCAACGAGCTTCCCATTCCACGCCTATTTGTGTCTCCGGCGCTGCTGCCGACTTCCGTGCTGGAAATATTGCGAAAGGGTTCATGCCATTTTCTCCGCGTCTCACCGTCCCCGCGTCTCCGCGTCCTTTTCTTTGAGGATTTTGACGCCGTTCTTATCGGCGGTGGTGATGACCGTGCGGGCTTTGACTCCGGCTGCCTTGAGCATGGCGGCGGCCACGCGTTCGGGGGCCTCCAGCGTCACACACGCGATGGTGGAACCCGAGCCGCTCAGGAACCCGCCCAGCGCCCCGGCTTCCTCCCCGGCGCGGATCACCGCTGGCAGGAACGGGATGAGCGGCTGGCGGAAGGGCTGGTGGAGAAAATCCTCAAACGCGCCCCGCAGCGCCTCGTATTGGCCGGAGGCGAACGCCGCCGTGATGCGCGCCGCGTTGCCCGCGCAGGTGACGGCCAGATCGTGCTGCAAATCCACCGGCAGCACCTTGCGCGCGGCGGGCGTGGAGACCTCAAACTCGGGAATGAGCAGCACGAAGGAAAGGTCCGGGGAGACGTCAAAGGAGAGGCAACTCTCCGCGCTCGCCACAGTGAACCCGCCGAACTCTGCCGGGGCCGCGTTGTCCGGGTGCCCCTCCAGTTCGCTGCACAACAGGAAAAGCTCCTCGCGCTCCAGAACGCCCCCCGCCAGTTCGTTGAGCCCGTGCAATATCCCGAGCCGGACGGTCACGCTGCTGCCCAGACCGCGCGATTGCGGGACGTCCCCGCAGATCGCCCAATCGAACTCGAACGGTTTCACCTCCGCCGTCTCAAAGAAGCGGCTCGCCGCCTTGAGCACCATCGGGTGCGGTTTGGAGGCGGGTTTGCCCCGGCTCACGGTGACGCGGTTGTAGATGCGCAATGCCACGCCCAGGCAGTCGTAGCCGGGGCCGAGATTCGCAGTGGTGGCGGGAACGCGCACGGTGAGGGTGTTCATAAGGTGGTGTCCTAGAGAAGAAGATAAAATAGAAGAGGTGGAAAGCAGGAAAAAGGGGGATTTGCGGAAATTCGCGTGGAAATCCCCCCGGCCCGCTCCACGGCGGGAATGCCCGGCACCCCCTCACTTTTTTCACAATCCCTTTAGCACCAACGTGCCGGATTGGCGATTCAATATAGCAAAAAAAATATACGAAGGTATTGACGAAAGGATATCATGGCGTAGATTTCCTCCATGATCTTCGAATGGGACAGCAACAAAGAAACCTTGAACTTCGTCAAGCACGGGGTGGACTTCAGCATTGCCAGGCTCGCCTTCGAGGACTCCCAAAAAATCATCATCAGCGACTCAAAACACAGCCGGAACGAGCCACGTTACTTCTGCCTCGGCATGGTCGAAGGCAAGGTGCTGACGGTTCGCTTCACCGTCCGGAACGGAGTGTTCCGGATCATTGGGGCCGGATTCTGGCGCGAAGGCAAAGCAATTTATGAAAAAGCAAACGGCAAAAATTAGCGCGACGGAAGCCCGCTTCGATAAAGAAGGCTATCAACTCGGGGAACCGAACATTCTTGGGGAGCCAATTGATTTTGGCACGCTGGCCAAAAGGAAGCCGCTTTCGCGCAAGGAAGTGGCCGCCCTGGGGCTTCCCACACCCGAGCAATTGGCAGGAAAGACGGATACCGTCAAGATTTCGCTGGCGGTTGACCGGGAAGCCCTGGCGTTTTTTAAGCTCGAAGCCAAGCGCCTTGGCACCAGCTACCAGCGGATGATGCGCAACCTTCTGACCTCTTACACGCATTCGCACCGGTAACCTTACTGGATGTGCTGCGATGAGGAATTGGAGTTCGACGGCCCTGCGTGCGATGCGCCGTTTTGAGGCCAAAATTTGGCGGTTTTTCACTTGCGCGGTAGAACCGCAACCAAAACGATAGCCGAAAAATCTCGCGGAGAAGTCAATCCAACGGGCTTCGGATGCCCACGCCAGTTTGCTTTGCCGTGTGCAGGTAAATCTGGGTGGTCGAAATGTCCGCATGGCCCAGCAAATCCTGCAAATCGCGGATGCCAGTCCCGTTTTCAAGCAAATGCGTTGCAAAACTATGGCGCAGCGTGTGAGGAGTTACCTTCTTGTCCAATCTGGCTTGTGCCGCCGCTTCCCGAATCGCCTTCTGAAAGGTTGCGTCGAGAACATGATGCCGCCGGATCACCCCGCTGCGGTGGTCACGCATCAGGTTTCGCGACGGGAAGAGCCAATACCACTCGAACTTTTCCCCTGCTCGGGGCCATTTTCTCTCCAGAGCCTCTGGCAGTTCCACTCCCGGCAACCGCGCATCTCGATCCTGCTGGTGCAAACGGCGCAACCGCTCACGATGTTCCCTCAAACGTGCCTCCAGTGAACGCGGAACCATCGTCAACCGGTCCTTGTTTCCTTTTCCTGCCCGCACCGCAAGTTGCAATCGCTCCACGTCCACATCCTTTATCCGCAGCCGCAAAAGTTCGGTTAATCGCAGCCCCGCCCCGTACATCAGTTCGGCCATCAAACGCGACTGCCCCGAAAGTTTGGCGAAAAGCCGGTCACACTCCAGCCGGGTCAACACCGATGGCACATTCCGACGCCGGATCGACCGGGCAAAATCGCTAAAGTTTCCCGGCTCGACCTTTAACCCCTCTCGCATCAAGAACACAGCCGCATTCAATGCCTGTTTTTGCGTCGAAACGGAAACCCGTTCCTCCACCGCCAAGTGAGAAAGCCAGGCCCGCACTTCTGCGCCCGTCAATTCTTCCGCGCTCTTGAGGGCGCTGAAACGGACCAGGCGCCAGGCCCAGTGCCGGTAAGTCTTCTCAGTTTTCCATGCCAGGTGAAGCTCCCGGATGCGAGTTACCAAATTGCGCTCCCACGGTGGCCCTCCCAAATCCGCCTTGCCAAGAGAGGGCACATCATTCATTCCAATGGATGCTTCGGCTCCCGTGGGAGGCGAGCCCGGCACCGACCCTCTTTCTGGCCTGCTCTTGCCATGGGTTTCAAGTTGCATGGGCGGGCGGTTTAACTCGACGCGTTTGGGATTCGATTCCTTGGCGACCGCCCTGCGTGCCTGAGCATAATACCACCGCAACGCCTCCCGCCTCAGCGCGAATTTCTCCGGGGGCATATAGGACTCCTTCCACGCCAGATGCTCCCGGAACGCCTCCACGGTAGCCGCCTTCCCTGTTCCCCTCAGCCAATGGATGAATTTGGCAACCGCCTCACGGTAGGCGGCTTGTAACGTCGCCGGAACCGTGTCGCGCAGCACTTTTTCCCACTGCTCGAAACGAATGATTTCGTCGTTCATATTGCGCCTCCGAAGCAGTCTTTTCCCAAGTTGTCTTTATGCTGACAAACACCAAGCTGCATAAAGACAACCTCGAAGGCAAGATACAAAAATCCTTTACTTCCGAATCCTCCATAGCAACACTCAACTTGTGCCACCCACCGACAAGAACAAACTCAAGACCGACCTGCCGGAAACGGGCGAACCCAGCACCGCGCATACATGGCCTTGAACTCCGCTCAATAACTCTGTTGGACAGACCGATGGCGACTCAGTTTCAACAGTTGAACGATGGCTGGAACGCAGAACCGAACGCTCCGGAGCCGATGGTTGATATTGAGCACGGTGATGTCGTTCTCACCTTCCTGGCCAACCCTTATCAGTTTTCGCGGTTTTCGGAAGACCAGCGTCTCTGGCTCCGGTTCAGGAATGCTCGAAAGTATCGACTTGGGTCGACGAACGATGAGGGCTGGTATCAGGGCCAGTGCCGATTCAGCCGGGAAGCTCCAGCGTGGGGTGAATTCTACGAGGTCTCCGGCGACCTCAAACTTGATCGCTGCCCGAAGGACTGGCACTTGATCGATGCCACTCGAGCCCCGGGACGTCACTTTTTGTTCTATCTCCGCGATGAAACGTTCGAGTGCGAAGCCGATGATTGGGTCCTCGCGGAGTAGGCTGTCCAACAAGCCGTTGCAGCGGACGATCCCGCCGCAGGGACATTGGTGTAACATCGACGAACCGTTCGTGCGGCGGGCTCGCCGCTGAACGGCAAATCGTTAGGCAGACTACACGCACTTTTTTATGAACAAATCAGTCGTCGGAATTATAGGAGCGTCAGCACTGACGCTGATTGGCATTTATTTATGCTTGAACGCACGCGCATTTGCTTGGGCTAGCGCGTCTAGTTGGTCTGGCCCACCTATGGAAACTCCATATGGACACCAACAGATAGCCATAGGTCAGGCTGGCTTGGTGTTGATGGCTGGTGGTATCTTGCTTTTGCTCGTCACATACATCCACTGGTCATTCACCAAGGAGCCAGGTAAATGAGCCGTCTGCCTAACAAGTCGCCGGAGCCAACCGCCGTTGGCGCTGTCAGTTCCGCTGTCGCGGTTCACGCCACGAGTCGGCGGTGGCTCAGCTTTTTTCGTTAGGCGTCGCTACCCGTCTTCCATGAACAACATTTTGTTAGTCCTACTCTTAGTCGTCGTCAGTCTTTATACCGGATGCGACCGCGCAACCCCGAAGAACGATGCCGCGCCGCAATCTCCGGCGTCCGCACAGGAGAAGCCGCAACGAATCGCTGGGACTTTTGTTTGTGATGCCATTCCATCCCTCCGCATGGAACTGACCGCGGACGGCGCGTTCACTTCTCGCGAGGCCGGTCGCGTCGTGACTGGCACATACACGCTCAACAATAGGACCATTACCCTTCAACCCGCCAGTGGCGATCCGATGCAAGGCACCGAATGCGACGCCAACGGTTTTCTTGATCCACACGGTAGCCATTGGTCTCTCCACAAACCGTGAAATTTCAACCATCACCCGCAACGCCTAACCAAGCGCTGCAGCGAACTCGCTCCGCTGTCACGCTGGCTGCTTCCTGCCTCCACCTTTCCCCCGCCGTGCAGCCAGCGCGCCAGCTCCGCGAGTCGCTGAGCTTGGGGTCGTTAGGCGACACTACAACACACACATCATGCTATGAAACTATGTTCAGAATGCGGAAATAAAAATGACGCTGATTTGGGACAGACTGCCTGCTTCCGATGTGGCGCACCGTTGCCAGAAGAGTCATTGGCAGACGAACCTTTGACACAGCCTTCAGTTTCACACATTAAGCAGCAGCACAGCGATGATATTCAGAGCTCGCAAAACGGTAATGATGGAGGCGGGGTATTGGCAGTCATTTTAACCGCGGCTTTCTATACATACGTTGCCATAGTCGGGGTTGTGGTCTCTGTATTGAGTCCTAGCGAATGGTTTGACGACTGGAGCACAACCCGAATCTCGCAAGGAGTGGACTCTTTCGGACGAAGTTACACAGAGACAAAATACGCTATTTGGGAGTCATTGAGCAGCGGTGAACAATTTATTGTCGTTATGAGTGTAGCCATAATTCTGTTAGGATTACCAATGCTATCACTACACCTTAAGCGGAAAGGCTGGCGAATATCTACTGCCAGTCTTGCTGGTTGCGTTATTGCTATAGGAGTCCTTTTTGGATTTTGTGGAATTAGTTATCTTGTATACATGGCAAGATCATGCTTCACAGATGCTTGGTTTCACATAGCAAAAATAGCATTTGTCGGGACAATTTCTGCATTGCCTATTCTCTTGTTGGATTGGAACAGGCAAACATCTAAGACCAAGATACTCACACAATCACCCAACACTTGTCCACCCAATCGAGGCAAGGCCAGTGATGACTATGACGCCTAACAAGTCGCCGGAGCCAACCGCCGTTGGCGCTGGCCGTTCCGCTTCGCGGTTCACGCCGCGAGTCGGCGGTGGCTCAGCTTTTTTCGTTCGGCAAAACAATGAGAGCCTATATCATCATGCTCGGAACGGTATTACTGTTCGCCGGATGCCAACGATTTGACAAGAAGATCACCTGCATTGATGGCTCTTGTGAGAGAGCGAGGCCCATCGGCAATTTGGCTGATTACTCCCACCGACTACGAGCAAAGGAATCAAATCTAGGATTCATACGGGTTCGATCAGACGCAAGCTGGTATGGAGAGGATGCGTCAAACTTCCTCGGAAAGGTGCCAAGCGGAACAATATTATGGGCGGAAGGTCCACTCAAGAATGCAGAACACTCGAATGGAATTGGCTATGCGGTCGCCATTCGAGACAAGGCGGGCCGCACTGGGCGTGGCTATGTATCATTTACCGTAGTCGATGAGCTTCATAGCAAATAGGTCTCCAAAAATGCCGAACAAGGCGGTGCAGCTAACATCCTCCCGTGCTGGTATTTATGCAAAGCTCCGGCGTTGCCAGACGCTCAGTCACGTCGGCTGCTTACGCACCCGCCGCGCCTTCGCTGCCCCGGCTTGCAATCACGCGCAGTTTCCGGGAGGATGTAGCTGACCTTGGCGTTAGATGCACAAAACACCATGAAACAACAAACGAGCCTGATCGTGTTTATCTGTCTCTCTGTCGCCACATTTGTGCGAGTTGAAGCGGCCGACAACAAGCCGCCGCCACCGCCAAAAGTCGGTGAGGGCGACACCCATCGCAACACCACGGGCGGGCAACGCAAGCCCTGGCTGCAGCAGCACGGAGCCGAACTGGCGAACCACGATGGTGTCATTACTCTGGCCGCGATGCTCGCTGACATGAACCGCGCCTTTGCCATTTATGACCGCAACAAGGATGGCGTCATTACCCGACAGGAACTCCAAGCCACCGGAGATGTGCGCGAGGGCGCAGCGTTCGCGGGGCTCATCTACCGTCACTTCGCCGACCTCGACACGAACGGTGACGGAAATGTCTCCCGCGATGAGATGGCCGCCGCAGTGAAGTATATTTTCAACGCCGCCGACCTCAATCACGACGGCATGTTGACCAAAGCCGAATGGCAAAACGCACCGAACACTCCATTGCCCATCCGCGCCGGCGACCAAGACGGCAAGCGTGGGGATAACCGCGACGGTGGGGTGAAGTAACATGGAGCAACCGCGGCAACCTTCTTGCGACAACGGAGTTGCTTTACATGCAACAGCGACGGCATCTAACCAGCGCGTGGAGCCAACCCTCCTCCGCCTACGGCTCCGGAGGGCGGCTCACGCTGAGCGTTAGCCTGAAAACGAAGCAACCTTCTCGCTCACGGCGCCCGGTTTGATCTGCCAATAACGCTCGGCGTCCTTCGGTTTCACGAGTTCGCGGGAATGTTTGAAATCATTGCGGGGGAGTTGCCTATGTGCAGGGCGGGCGCCGCGGCGCCGGTTGAGAGGACCGAGGTCGCCGCCCCGGCCCACAGCTTGCCGCCGTTGCTGACCGTCACGGTGTTGTTACTGAATTTGCTTTTGGGGTGAAGGCCGTTGAAAGAGCCGGTGGCGCAAGCCACCGGGATAGCGTTCCCCAGGCCTGCGCCCCGGAGGGGTAAGGGGAATCCAGGTTTTTGAGAGGGGACTCCCTTGCAAAACCTTTCCAGAGTGCGGGGGTGATGCGTGAAAAAGTTGAATCCGCCGCCCCTTTGGGTCGAATCCGTTTTTGTGCTCCCACCGGTGGCTTGCGCCGCCGGCAAATTTTCTCGGACCCTCCGGGGCCAAGAACGCACACCACCTGTATCAAAAAAGCGCTAACATTTCGGCTGAGCCGGAAAAAAGGGGGTGTTCGTGTTTCAAGCTGACAGGAAGTTCAGTGCTTGTCCCAACCCTGCGATTTGACGATGCCGTCGAGTTCTGTCCAAGCCGCCTCGGACGGGTCGATGATCTTGAATTTGGCGAGGAACTGCATGGCGTTCCAGACGCGCTTGGTCTCGTTTTTCAACGAGTTAATTTTGTCGGACGGAAGCTGTTTGACGTTCGCCGTGGTTTTCGCGGCGAGGGCGATGACGGATTTGGCGACCGCTTCGTCCTTTTCATAGACGAGCGATTCGGCCAGTCGCAGCGACTGGTCGAGTGAGCCGGCTGGCAACTTCGCGGCGGCGTCTCGAACCATCACGGCGATTTCTTTGCGCTTGGCGGCGGCCGCCTGTTCGGACATCGGGCCGTGGATGCCTTCATCATCGGCGGCGACGCGCGGAGGCAGTGGGCGATACCAAATGTTGCGGAAGCGAACCGGGTTTCCGTGGTCCTGTAGTTTGAGCGGACCGGTTTCGGGCAGCGGGCCGGGGCGCGAGCGGCCCATGTGGCCGGTGCCGCCCTCGAGCTGCGTCTTGTCCTGAACGAGGATGCCGTTGCAATAAACGGTCTCATAACCGGGATGGACGAGCTTGTTGCCCGCATAAACCGGCCGACGGAACGTGATGTCGATCTGCTGCCACTCGCCCGGCGGGCGCAACGCGTTGGCCAGCGGAGGGCAGACCCCATAGATGGAGCACGCGAAGCCGTCTGCGTAGGTCGGATTGTCGTAGTTGTCGAGCACCTGGCATTCGACGATGCCTTCGAGAAAGATTCCGCTGTTGCCGCGGCCCTGGCTCTCGCCCTGCGGCGGCATCGGCGCGGACCATTCAATGTGCAACTGACAATCGCCGAATTTCGACTTCGTGCGGACGAAGCCGGATTTCGGCACGCACAGAAGAGCGCCCTCTTTCAGCACCCACTTTGTCGGCTCGCTCTGCGGCTTGTCGGCTTCCCAGTTTGCCAGCGACGCCTCGGTGCCGTCGAACAGCACGACCGCATCTGCGGGCGGCGGCGCATCGGTCAGCGGCTTCGGCTCGACGCGCGGCGGCTGCGGGCGGTTCCAATCGTGAACGCACCACGGATGCGTGGCGTCTGGCACGTCGCCATAAAACGGCTGCCCGGTCGAGCCAGCCTGTGCGGTCGCCACGATGAACATCGCGACGAAGAGGGGAAAAATTAAACTGCTGATTTTCATGGCTGCTGGATGAATTTGCTTCTGGGGTGAAGGCCTGTAAAGGGCGGTTGAAAAGTGCAGCGGGTGCCGGTCGAAAAGTGCTGCACTTGATGGGGACTGAAGCATTTTCGTTGGCGCAAGTCAAGGGCGCGTCGAGCCGCCGGACGGGAGGTGAGATTGAGTGCACATGTGCCGTCACCTATCCTCTCCTGTCACCGTCTGGCGCAAACCCTGTCCCTGTATCATCCCTGTACTTGTCTTAACTCGCTGCTCAGCGGGTGCAGGGAAAGGGAGTTGGCCCGCCCTCCCGGTTTTTTGAAAAAGCATGCACTTTCCATGCAGATTTCAGACGCGGCGAATCACCAATTCATCGTGGGCGGCGCTTGCGCTTCCACAGCAGTCCGGTGAGGCGAAGAGCCGTAACAAGCGACCCCAAAAAGGGCGGAGCCTCCATCGGAAGCTCCGCCCGTTTGTAATTCAGAAGTTCTTAGTAC